>OGYB01000183.1_pt1 | contig 52482 bp, 48 predicted proteins | sample 1576421 | NCBI WGS metagenome assembly OGYB01 (sample SAMEA3541577, study PRJEB24748) | human gut metagenome | biome: human gut; feature: human-associated habitat; material: faeces | place: China | collected 2012
GGCTTGCCGGCGGCTTTTTTACATTTTATTCGGAGCTATCCCTCTATCGCGATGAGGTTGTTTTTAGCCGGGAGCTTTTTCGGCTCCTCTTTCGGGAGCGAGACGGTCAGGATGCCGTCTTCAAATTTCGCTTTCACATCCTCCGGCTTGGCGTTCTCGCCGACATAGAAGGTCCTCGAACAGCTGCCGGAGAAACGTTCCCGGCGGATGAACTTACCGTCCTCCGGCTTTTCCTCCCTTTCGTAGCTGCGGTCCGCGCTGATCGTCAGATAACCGTCGCGGAGCTCGGCCCTGATATCTTCCTTCTTGAATCCCGGCAGGTCGATGTCAAGGATGTAGTTGCCATCCTTCTCTTTGACGTCGGTCTTCATCAGGTTCTTTTCGCGCTTGCCATATACGCCGCCGCCCAGCGCCGGCATCCTGCTCCCGAAGGGGAACTCATCCATCAGCTCGTCAAATAGACTTTCTCCGAAAAATTTTGGCATCATCATTGTGCATTCCTCCTTAAAATTTACTTAATGCGATACCACGGCGAAGCTTCCGCCGCTTCGAAGAGCATCTTATGTTCTTCATTTCAAGAAGAATTATAGCATCCTTGTTAGCAGAGTCAATAGGTGAGTGCTAATTTTTGACTAAATTTGATGAAATTTATTATCAGCCGCTTTTATAACCATATATCATAATATCGGTTTTATTTTTATGATATCATATAGATTGATTTATTATATTTTATATTCTATTTTTATATATTGATTTATAAAAAGCGCGCGCGGATTTTTTCCCGCGCGGCTAAGGCAAAATGTATAATAGCTGGTGAGACGGGAGAAGGGGGATGCGCCTTGGATTCTTTTTTTGACCGGGTCTACCGGCTGGTAAAAAAAATACCGCGCGGCAAGGTCGCCTCTTACGGCCAGATTGCCCGGATGCTGGACAGCCCGCGCGCGGCGAGACAGGTCGGCTGGGCGATGCGCCGCTCTCCGAAGGGTTTGCCGTGGCAGCGCGTCGTCATGGCTGACGGCTCCATCGCCGGCGGCGTCGATCCCGAGGCCTGCCGGGCGGTACTCCGCGCCGAGGGCGTCGCTTTCCTGCCGGACGGCCGCGTCGATATGCGGACCTGCCGCTGGAACGGCAGGAAGCGCCCCGCAAGCGATTGAGACCGGGACAGACGTATCAAGACTTTTGATCAAAACATTGAGCGGCCGGCTTTCATGCGTTTGCCCTGCCGCATTGCCGCTTTCATATTGAATAACTCCCTGAATTTATTTATAATTCTTAAAGATGATATAGAGACGGCAAAAGAAAATCTCTTCACCGGATATCTGCCAGGAAAGGAATAGGGCGCTGATAATGACGCGCCGCAAAACCGCAATGAAAAAACATGATCGGGTATACGCCTCCGTCGACTTGGGGGCCATCGCGGACAATTTTAAAAATATCGGCTGCAATCTGACGGAGGGCACAAAGATGATCGCCATCGTCAAAGCCGACGCCTACGGACACGGGGCGGTGCCGGTATCACGGGCTATCGAGCATGAGGAGCGCCTGTGGGGCTTCGCCGTCTCCACAACGGAGGAGGCGGAAGAGCTGCTGGACGGCGGGATCGCCAAGCCTGTGCTGATATTGGGACACGCCTTCCCCGAAGATTACGAAACTCTCGTGGAGAGGAACATTCGCCCGACGGTGTCCAGCCTCGCGGCGGCGGCGGCGCTGTCACACACGGCGGCGCTGGCGGGACGCCTCCTGCCGGTGCATCTGGCGATCGACACCGGGATGTCGCGTATCGGCCTCCGCGGCCCGCGGGAGAGCCTTGCGGAGATCAAGGCGATCAGCGGGCTGCCAAACCTGCGGCTCGAAGGGATATTCACGCACTTCGCGCGCGCCGACGAAGAGGAGCTTGAGCCGACCGTCAGGCAGCTCGAACTCTTTCACTCCTTTCTGCGCCTCGTTGAGGAGGCTGGGATCAAAATACCGATGCGCCACTGCAACAACAGCGCGGGGGCACTGTGGAACCGCCAGGGCGATATGGAGGCCGTGCGCCCCGGCATCGCCCTTTACGGCATCTACCCATCGGACGAGACGCTGAATCCCGGAGTGGCGCTGAGGCCGGCGATGGAGATAAAAAGCCACCTCTCCCACGTAAAGGATGTGGAGGCCGGCGTTTCTGTCAGCTACGGCGGCACATACGTCACCACGCGGGAGAATACCCGCATCGCCACAGTTCCCGTCGGTTACGCCGACGGTTATCCGCGCAGCCTGTCCAACAGCGGCAGCGTGTTGATCCGCGGCCGCCGGGCAAAGATCGTCGGGCGTATCTGCATGGACCAGTTTATGGTCGACGTTACGGAGATTCCCGGCGTCAGCCAGGGCGACGAGGTGACGCTGCTGGGAAGGGACGGCGGCGAATATATCCCCGTCGAGGAACTTTCGGCGCTTTCGGGCAGGTTTCCCTACGAATTTTTATGCTGCGTAGGCAAACGCGTCCCCAGAGTTTACCAAGGCTCAAACTAAACATAACGTTTTAAAACAGGAACGGCCCCTTTTTCAGGCGGCCGGTTCCTGTTTTAGACTTTGCCATTCTCATTTCTCCGTTTCGGCTGATAAAAGCGGATTTGATTTTCCCATATCACGCAAATCAATACTTTATTATGTTAAAATTCTTTTATCCTTAACTACTATAGGCAATCAGTAGCCATTACTTTTATATTGCGTGGTAAAACATCGTTTTCAACCCATCAAGTTATTTATTTAAAAGGTTTGACATAAAGATAAATGAGTGTTATCATTCCCGCATTCTGTAAGAGGGAGGAAACGTTATGTTAAGAAAGACCAGCAATCAGAACATAATAATTATAATTATTAACGCGGCTCCTCCTCGCAGGATCGGCGTCTAGCGCCGTTTGTCAAGCGAGTAAAGGGGCCCTTTCGATTGAGAAAGGGTCCTTTTTTTATTCTCTAATTTAAGAATAAAGGGTTTATATCTCAAGGAGGAATTTTAAATGCAGAAGACAGTAGAGGTAAGATGGCACGGACGCGGCGGACAGGGCGCAAAGAGCGCCTCGGCGATACTCGCGGAGGTACTTTTTGGAGAGGGCAAACACGTTCAGGCATTTCCGGAATACGGCGCGGAGCGTCAGGGCGCGCCGATCAGAGCCTATAACCGCGTTTCCGATTCTCCGATACGCCGCCGCTGCGGAGTGCAGAACCCCAATATCGTGGTCGTCGTAGATCCGACGATGGTGGAAAGCGCCAATCCCACCGAGGGGTCCACAGAAGACGCCGTCTACCTCGTCAACAGCGCAGAGGACGCGAAGGTCCTCCGCGGCCGCCTCGGAGTGACCTCCAAGGCCCGCGTGCTCGTCGTCGACGCGACAAAGATAACGCTCGAAGAGCTGGGACAGAACCGCCCCAACGCGCCGCTGCTCGGCGCTCTTTCGCACGTATTCACCGACGTTCCCGTCGAGTCGTTCGTAAACCACTTTACAAGCAAGATGACGAAGCTGCCCCAACCGGTGCTTGAGGCAAACCGCCGCGCCATCCTCCGCGGCCGCACGGAGGCGGTGTTCGCATGAGCAAACCGCAATGCTGGCAGGAGGTCCCGCTTGGCACCGTAGCCTTCGGCGCCTCCGCCTTAAAGGTGCAGACGGGACTCTGGCGCTCGACGCGCCCCGTCATAGACACCGCGAAATGCGTATCCTGTCTCAAGTGCTGGATACAGTGTCCCGACGACTCGGTAGAGCTTAACGCCGACAACATGGTCTGCGGGATAAACCTCTTCTTCTGCAAGGGCTGCGGCCTTTGCGAAAAACTCTGCCCCACCAAGGCGATCACGATGCACTCCGAGGCATCTTTCGCCGGCGAGGACGCCCAGTCGGGAGAAAACCCGGGAGAGGTCGGCGCCCATGTTAAGTAAACAAAAGGTCATGACCTCCGGCAACCTCGCCTTCGCCGAGGCGATGCGGCAGATAAATCCCGACGTCGTAGCGGCGTATCCGATAACGCCCTCCACCGAGATCCCCATGCGTTTCGCCGATTTCGTCGCCAACGGCAAGGTCGATTCCGAATATGTCGCCGTCGAAAGCGAACACTCCGCCATCTCGGCCTGCGTGGGAGCTTCCGTCTCCGGCGGGCGCGTGATGACGGCCTCTTCGGCAAACGGCGTGGCGCTGATGCATGAGATATTCCCCATCGCCGCCGCCTTCCGCGCGCCGATCGTCTTCGGCCTGGTGAACCGCTCGCTCGGCGCGCCCGTCAACATACACTGCGACCATTCTGACAGCATGCCGGAGCGCGATTCCGGCTGGATACAGATATACTGCGAGGACGCGCAGGAGGTCTACGACAGCGTGCTGCTCGCGACGCGCCTCGCGGAGGACCCGCGAGTGCTTACGCCCGTATTCGTCTGCCAGGACGGCTTCATCACGAGCCACTGCTACGAACCCGTGGAGCTGCTCGCCGACGAGACGGTGAAAAGATTCGTGGGAGAACGGACGGCGGCCTATCCGCTGCTCGACACGGACAACCCCGTCTCCTACGGCTCCTTCACAATGTCGGAATATTATTTTGAGATCAAGCGCAATCAGATGGAGGGGATGAACAACGTCCTTCCCGTCTACCGGGAACTCTCCGCGGAACTGGAAAAAGAGACCGGGCGCAGCTACGCGCCGATCGAGAGCTACCGCGCGGAGGACGCCGACTACCTGATCGTCATCATGTCCTCGGCGGCCGGCGTCGTCAAAGACGTCGTCGACGAGCTCCGCGATGAGGGCGTCAAAGCCGGGGCGCTGCGCGTCCGCTTCTTCCGCCCCTTCCCCGCGGAAGAACTTCTCACGCTCGCGCAAGGCAAAAGGGGCGTCGCGGTGCTCGACCGCAGCGCGAGCATCGGCGGCACCGCCCCGCTCGCGGCGGAGGTAAAATCCGTGCTCTATAATCTCGAAAAACGCGTTCCCGTGCAGGAATATATCTTCGGCCTCGGCGGGCGCGATTTCTACGCCCAGGACGCGAGGTCGGTATTTGAAAAAATGGCAAACGACGATTACAGCGCGCGGGCGCGCTTCATAGGACTTCTTGAACGGGGTGACGAAGATGAGCGCGCTTAACATAAAAGAACTGACAAAAAAGGCCAGTCCGCTCACGCAGGGGCACCGGATGTGCCCGGGCTGCGGCGCGCCCACGGCGGTACGTCAGGCGCTGATGGGCGTCAACGATCCGGTGGTCGTCGTCAGCGCGACCGGCTGCATGGAGGTCTCGACGACCGTCTATCCCTACAGCTCCTGGCGTATGCCCTTCATGCACATCGCCTTTGAGAACGCCGGCGCCGGCATCTCCGGCGTCGAGGCGGCTTACAAAGTGCTCCGCAAAAGGGGTAAAATCGATAAAAATATAAAGTTCGTCGCCTTCGGCGGCGACGGCGGCACCTACGACATCGGCCTCCAGTCGTTATCAGGAGCTCTGGAGCGCGGCCATGATTTCACATATATCTGCTACAACAACCAGGGCTACATGAACACCGGCGCGCAGCGCTCGAGCGCGACGCCGCAGAGCGCGAACGCGACCACCTCGCCGGCCGGCAGCGCCGCGCCCGGCAAGCTCCAGCGCGCGAAGGACCTTACGGAGATAGTCGCCGCCCACAACATCCCCTATGTCGCCCAGACCTCGCTGCACAACCCGCTGGACCTCGTCGCCAAGGTGAAGCGCGCCGTAGAAACAGAGGGGCCGGCCTTTGTCAACGTACTGGTGCCCTGCCCACTCTTCTGGAAGATAGATCCGGCCAATCAGGCGGACATCTGCCGGATGGCCGTCGACAGCAAGTTCTGGCCGGTCTACGAGGTGATAAACGGCGAATACGTCCTCTCATACGAGCCTAAAGAAGCGCGTCCGATAGAGGATTTCCTTCGCGCGCAGGGGCGCTACGCCCACCTCTTCAAAAAGGGCGCGGAGCGCTTCGACCTCGTGGAAGAGGCCCAGCGCGACGCCGACGAGAGCTGGTCGAAGCTGCTCAAAAAGTGCGGCAGATAAAATTTTTACGATAACGGCAAATGTCCGGCGGGGAGCAAAAACCCGCCGGATTTATGCCGGGAACGCAGCCCTCGCGGCAAAATGAGAATTTTCTCAAAATTAAGAATAGCGCACTATAACCCCCAACTTTTTTTCATAATTTTACCTATACAAAAGCAGGTATTTTGCCTTATATTTAGATATAAGAAAAGACAAAAAAATGGGGGTGCTTTTCATGCAGGAAAAATTATGGGTCGTCATTCAGCAGGACTGCAACGGGATAGCCTCTGTCCTCGCCTTCGACTTCGAGGCTGACGCGCAGAACTTCGCCCAGGAAATGACGGCGGCCGGAAAAGGGACCAACACGGTCGTCCAGACAACGGTAAACAGACGCCGCGAAGCGGAGGCGGCCATCGCGCACGTCGACCTGCCGGAATTCAACACGGAATGTATCGAATGCATAATCGACATGTCCGGCGTCCCCGAAGACAAACAGGACGCCGCGGCGAAATATTTAGAGGAACATCGCTGCGAACTGCAGAAGGACGCGCAGAAGATGGTCGACAAATACATCAAGAAGGCAATCACGGATTTCTTTGCCGAAGACCGGATAATTCTGGGATAAACCAGACAAGTGAGCGATAAAGGGCTCCGCGCCGGGCATATGGGCGCGGCCTTTTTTTGATATACTTTTCGCAATAGGATCTTCACCACCAACCGGAGGGATATTTATGCCATTGTCTGAGAGGTTTGAAACAGAGCTTATCGAATTTACGCGGCAGCTTGTCCGTTTGCAGAGCTATTCCGACCATGAGGGCGCCGTCGCGGAGGCTGTCGTCGCCAGGATGCGCGAACTGGGATACGACGAGGCCTTCATAGACTCGACCGGCAACGCCGTCGGATTCATCGGCGGCGGGGATAAGATCGTACACTTCGATTCCCACATGGACACCGTCGAAGCGGGCGACGCCGGAGACTGGACGCTGCCGCCCTTTGCCGCGGAGATCAGGGACGGCAGGCTTTACGGGCGCGGTTCGGTGGACATGAAGTCCGGGCTCGCCGCCTCGATCTACGGCGCGGCCCTCGCGCGGGAGCGCGGTTATGCGAATGATAAAAAAATCTGCGTCAGCGGCTCCGTCTGCGAGGAATACTGCGACGGCGAGAATCTCAAAATGATGTACGGAGAGCTCGCGCTGCGCCCCGATTTCGTCGTCATCTGCGAGCCTTCGGACAACGTGATCACGCTGGGCCATAAGGGCAAGGCGCAGATGCGGATAAAGACGCACGGCCTCTCGGCGCACGGCTCTGCGCCGGAAAAGGGGATCAACGCGGTCTATGAGATGGCGGAGATCATCTGCCGCGTCGAGGCGCTCAATAAAAAGCTGACCGCCGGAGGCGACCCGCACGGGACGATCGTACTCTCCGACATCAGCTGCGTCAGCGCTTCTCTCAACGCCGTGCCCAGCGAGGCGGAAATATACCTCGACCGCCGCCTCGTGCTCGGCGAGACGGAGCAAAAGGTGCGCGCCGAGATGGAAGAGCTGATCGCCGGCAAACGCGCGACATGGGAGACCGGCACGCTGCGCCGCACAAGCTGGCGAGGCGCGGCACTGGTATACGAACCTCTGCACATGGCCTGGAAGCTGGATGAAAGATCGCCGCTCTTCTCCGCGGCGAACGCGGCCTATGAAGAGGCTTTCGGCAGAGCGCCGGAGAGATATGACTTCTGGGACTTCGGGACCAACGCCGTCACCCCCGTAAGCATGGGGATCGACACGATCGGTTTCGGCCCCGGCGAATATAAGCTGGCCCACATGCTCGACGAAAACTGCGAAATCGAAAAGATAAAGGACGCGGCAAGATTCTACGCGGAGCTTATCGGCAAACTGTAAAAAACGGGGGAAACCATGGATAATGCCGCCAATGAGATCATCTGCCACTGCTTTCAGTTCACCAGGGGCGATATTGAGAACGACTATATAAAAAACGGACGGTCGGTCATCATGGAAAGGATCAACGCGGAGCTAGAACGCGGCGCATGCCGATGCCGCGAGAAGAATCCCCGCAAGACCTGATGTCTCGGAGATGTTCGCCGGGTCGTGGACAGTATCGCAAAAAACAGATAAGAAACAGTCCGAAGAGCTCTCCGCAAGGCGCACTTCGGACTGTTCTTATTTTCTCGCGGCAATAAGTTTCTGAAGCTCGTCCATCACGCATTCGACGAGCCTGCCTACCGAAAGGTCCGGCACGCCGGCGATGATGTTGTTGCAGCAGTTGACGGGTACGAGTATCCGCTTCGCCTCGCTGCGGGCGACGGCGGCCGCCATCACGGGGGTGATCTCGCCAAGCAGCGAGTCGGCGATCACGATCGCGACGGGGCCGATGATGACGTCCGCGTCCCGGCAGCAGACAACGACGGAGTTTTCCCCCGTCGCGGCCCTGTCGGCCCCCGCTTTGAGCATCGCCGCCGCCGCGATGCTGTTGGTCCCCACCGCGGTGATCGAGATATCCGGCATCTTCGCCCGCACCGACTGTACGATCTGCCGTCCTATCCCGCCGCCCTGTCCGTCTATCACGAGTATGTTCATCGATTGCCTCCATGTTTTCTCTGTATGTCGTTTGCGGTAAGTATACAACCTAACGCGGCGCGCGAAAACACGAAAAGAGAGAGCCCCGGGCGCGCGGGCCGGGGCTCTCAAGCAGAAAGAAAATTTTGTCGTCCAAGAGGACTCGATGCGTTTAGAATTCGTAGGTCGCGGAGAGGATGAAACGGCGCTCAGGATTGATGTAGCCGCTGTTGTTCAGATAGAATTCCTTGTCAAAGAGGTTGACGCAGGCCAGACGAAGGGTCGTTCTGTCCACCTTCCAGGCGACGGAGGCGTTGACGATGAATATATCTCCGTCGTCATACGTCGAGGCCGTTTTTGAGAGCTGCCTGTCTCCGTAGTAGTGCGCGGAAAGCTCGGCGCTCCATGGGTCTTTTTTGAAATTCAAAATCCCGGAGATGTCCCAGCGCGGCATATTCGAGCGGACCCAGCCGGAACCGCCTGTTTTTTCCTCGGCGTGAAGGTAGGAAATTCCCTGGGTATATGACCAGTTTTCGTGGAAGTTCCACTTATACCGTCCTTCCGCGCCCCAGGCGCGGTATTCGTCTACGTTGATGTATTGCGTATAACTGTCGTTCATATTGATTTTGTCCGTCATATCCATGTAGAATACGTTGAAGCTCCACGGGTTCTTCGCCGTATCGTCCTTGACGCCGATATCGTACGTCCAGCCCTTTTCCGGTTTGAGGTTAGGGTTGGGAAGCCAGTATCCATACGCGTCCGCGTAAAACATCTGATAGAAGCTTGGCATCGAAAAATAGCGCCCGGCCGTCGCGTAATAGAGAACGCCGTTTTTGTTCGCCCAATTCAGGGAAAAGCGCGGCATCAGCTCGTGCGCGTCTTCTCCGTCTTCCACATTCCAATATTCATAGCGAAGGCCGATGTCAAAGGCCGCCTCTCCGATGGGAATGGAGGTCTCTATGTAAGGCGCGTATTCGGTTCTCGTATTTTCATACGGAAGGTTGTCCCCCCACGGGTTGCCGCTGTTGGAATACTCCGCCTTTTCCCTGCGGAAATCCATACCGAAAATAAACGGCAGCGTTCCGATCTCCTGCCTGCGGTTATAGGTGGCACCGAACGTATCGCCCTCGTAATTAGTCACGCCGGAGCTGTCGGAGACCTCTCTTTCAGTTTTATGGTAGTACAGGCGGCCGGTATTGGCCCCGTCTGCGTAATTAAGGGCAAAGCGCCTGTATTTATTTTCCTGACGGTTTTCGGAGGTCCCTCCGCCGTAAAAGACATCCGTGTAATCCCATACGGATTTAAAATCCCCGACCTCTCCGAGGAACGACCACGGTCCCTTTGTAAAGCCGAAAGAATAGTCGTTTCCTTTATAATCTTTTGCTTTGTCGTATAATCCGGTGGAAGGGTCGGCCAGCCGTATCTTTGTCTCGCCCTCCTGCGTTCTAGTGTACCCCGCAAAGACCCTGAAATCATTGCTGAGCACCACGGTCCCGCGGATATTTCCCCGGAACCATTCTCTGTTTCCTCCCGACAACGTTATACTGCCGCCGGACTTGTCGGAGGATCTGCGGGTAATGACATTGATGACGCCGCCCGCCGCGTTTGAGCCATAGATGGCGGAACCGGCTCCCTTAACCACTTCGATCCGCTCAACGTCTGTCAGCGCGATGCTGCGCAGATCAAATGGCGAACCGAGGTCCGCTCCCACGCCGTAATCGGCCCCCATATAGGGAATGCCGTCGACCAGCAGCAGCACTTCGGAATTTAAGCCTCTGACCGTTACGCCCTTCGACTGCGCCATCGAGGCATTGTTCAGCAGCGTATTGATCCCCGGCACTCTCGCCAGTACGTCCTGCACGTCGCGCGCGCCGCTGGCGTCGATCTCCCCGCGCGTGATGACATAGGTCTGCGCCGGGACGTCGGCTATTGAATCGGCGAGACGCGATCCAGTAACCTCTACCGCCGCCACCTCCGCCACATCGGCGCTCTTTGTTTCCCCTGCCGCAAACGACGGCGCCGCGAACATTGACAAGAATAAGAGAGCCCCCGCTGTCTTCTTCCACAGATGATACATAAAAACACTCCTCTGTTAATTATTTGTATATAAACAAAAAGCAGAGACCCCGAAGACGGAGCCCCTGCCATATACGCAAAGCAGACGCTGCACCTCGCCCTCGCGATCTACAACTCATACGGATACGGCAGATGTTCTGACTCCTGATCATCCTACGGCGCGCCTTCCCGCCTTCGGCAGTGGCATGGTGCGCTTTCGTCCCAGTTACAGCAGCGGGGCTGTTCCGGATTTCCACCGGATTCCCTGTCTGTACTCCGTTACATTATTTTGTTATTCTACACTATGACAGGCGGTTTTGTCAGCAACATATCTTCATAGTTTTTTATCTCGCCGCGGCGGGGAGCGGCTGTTTCAGCCTCATGATACAATGATAACAAGAGAAAAAATCCCGGCGGAACGGCCGCCGGTTGTTGAGAACAGGCTTCAAACGACGATAGGAACTCCCGCCGGACAGGCGGCTCTTCGCGGTGTGGAGGGATGAGGCTGATGGAGAACGATTTGAGAAAAATTCCCGGCGTCGGCAAGAACATGGAGCAACACCTGCTGGATATCGGGATAAACTGCGTCAAAGATCTGGTGGGAAAAGATCCCGAAGTTCTCTTTGAGCGAGACTGCATCCTCAAAGGGCTCGCGGACGACCGCTGCGTATTATATGTCTTCCGGCTGGCGGTCTACTACGCGGAGAATGAGGCGCGCGAGCCGGAAAAGCTTAAATGGTGGTATTGGAAGGATAAGAAATATTACCCCCAAAAGGGCTGAGCGGCTTTTAACATTCCGCGGGCGCCGCGCACGGCCGGCGCACGGTTGGCTTACAGCTCTTTCTTAAAATATATCATGCCTTTAAGCAGTACGCCGTCGTCGATTATCGGCAGGCGCTGAAGCCACGGTCCGGGGAACCACTGATTATACGCACCAGATGGTGCATATAATCAGCGGTTCCCTAACTTTCTTCCCCGCGAAGCCGCATCACCGTTATCTCGGCGGGTACGCCGATACGGAGCAGGAAGCCGTTCCAGATCCCCGTGCCGGGCGATACGTAGAGTTTCATCTTTCCCACATCGTACCAGCCGCTGACGAAGCCGCCGTTGAATCTTTTGACGACGGCGGCGAGCCCGGGGACCATGCCGCCGTGCGTGTGCCCCGAGAGCTGAAGGTCGGCTCCCGCCGCGGCGTTCCTTCGCGCCGCGCCCGGCTGGTGGTCGAGGATTATTTTGGGAACGTTTTCAGGAATGCCGGAAAGCGCCTTCTCCGCGTCCGGCGCCTCGGCGTCCGCGAAGCGCAGCGCCGCCAGATCGGCGACGCCGGCGACCGCGATATTTTTGCCGCCGCGCCCGATCATCGCATGTTCGTTGAGGAGTATCTTTATGCCGAGAGTCTCCTCGATATACGCCTTCCACTCCCCCGCGTTGAAGTAATACTCATGGTTTCCCAGCACGCCGTAGAGGCCGCAGGGCGCGGAAAGCCCGGAGAGCGGCGCGATATCGGCGCTCCTGTCGCGCACCACGCCGTCGATAAAATCGCCGGCTATGAGGACCGCGTCAGGCGAAAGCGCGTTGACGCGTTTCACGAGCTCCGCCGCGTAATCGGCGCGGCGTGAGGCGCTTATGTGTATGTCGCTGAGCAGCGCTATTTTTAAGCCGCGAAGCTCCGGCGGCAGCCCCGGCAGCGAGACCTCTGTCTCGTTGACGCGCGGCAGCCGCTGAGCCTCATATGTCCCGTAGACCGAAACGGAAACGGCTATCACGGCCAATATAAGAGCAGCCGCCGCAGAGGCCGGCAGACGCGGCGCAGCAGGCAGGAATATCCTTGCCAGAGCGAGGACTATCATCAGAATATCTTTCAGCAGCGTGAATACAAAGAGCAGAAAGAGCGCCCCAAAGGCGGCCCCGTAAAGTTCGATGAGCCACCGGGGAAGCTCGGGAGAGAAGAAGCTGCCTCCGACGCTGACGAAGAACTGCTGCTTGAGCGAGGAGGCGCAGAGGACGGCGAATAGGGCCGCCTTAGTCGGAAGTCCGAGCGGAAGCGGCAGAATGAGCCTGAGCCATACATATATAAAGAGCGAAAGCGGTATCCACCTAAACATGAGGGCTAGTATATCGGTTAGAGTTTACTCTAGTCAACAGGCCGCCCGCAGGCTTCACGGCAAACGCCTCAAAATTTTCGACAGAGGCTTTGGGCGGCAGGCGGGACGAACGATGTTAACTAATGTCCGCCGGTTCACCGCGCTTGTAAGCGCGGCGCTGTTTGCTTAAAATAGAGAAAGGGCGCGGCGGTTTTCTTCGTTCCCTTAAGATGGTTTTATGGAGGAGATATGATGAATTATAAACAGTTGAAGATGTCTTTGCTCGCCCTGCTGCTTTTGTTTGCCGCGGCGCCGCCTTCGCCGGCGGCGGAAAAGAGTTTTCATATCCTCATGATCAACGACCCTCACAGCTATATCCTGCCCTACTATGAGGCGGATAAGGCCGGGCTTCCGGCTGGGGCGGTCAAGGTCGGTCCGGTCGGAGGGCTGTCACGCGCGCTGCGATTGACGGCCAACGAGAGGAAAAATATCGAGACGGCATCACAAAGCCCGATCTTCCTTTTCGAGGGCGGCGATATCATGCTCGGGAAGAAGGGCAGCCTCCAGAACGGGCACGCCGAATACGGCTCTTTAGCGGCGCTCGGCTTTGACGCGGGGGTGCTCGGCAATCACGACTTCGACGGCGGCGTTTCGGTACTTGCAAAGCTGGGGCCGGAGCTCAAGTTCCCCGTGCTCGCCTCCAATATCACCTTCAAGGACGCCGTAATTGACAGCTTTTACCCCAAGACGAAAATAATCAAGAAGGGCGATGTGAGCGTGGGCGTATTTGGCCTCGTAACGCCCGGCCTGAAAGCGCTGATCTCCGATCCCGATGGCTTTGATATAGAAAGGGATATCGTCAAAAAGGCCGGTGAATGCGTGCGGGACCTCCGCGCGCAGGGCGTGGACGCCGTCGTCGCGCTGAACCACATCGGCCTCGACCTTGACAAAAAACTCGCGGCCGCGGTACCGGGAATAGACGTGATAGTCGGGGGACATTCGCACGACGCCGTCAAGGAGCCGCTGTTCATAAAAAACCCGCAGGGTTCGCGGACGCTCATCGGCCAGGCCGGCCTCAACGGGAGTTACGCCGGCAGATTTGACGTCACCGTGGACGACGGCGCTCTCGTCGCCGAAAAGTCGTCATGGAAGCTGATGACGGTACAGCCCGGCACCACGGCGGAAAAAGAGAGTGAGGCTCTCGGGCTCGCCGCCAGGGAAATACTCGCGGCCACGCTTGACATCGCAGACCCCGCAGTCTTCTTCGCCAGGAGCATAGACGCCCGTAAGGAGGCGATGCGCACGCGTGAAAACGAGCTTGGAAATCTTGCCGCCGAGGCGCTCCGCTGGAACGGCGGGGCACGTATCGGCGTAATAAACGGCGGCGCGCTGCGCATAGGCCGCATCGTTCCGCCGGGGCCGTTTACGGCGGTCGATATGCTCGACCTCATGCCATTCGACGATGTTCCGGTACGGCTGCTTGTGAGCGGCGCGGAGATCAGAATGCAGTTGGAAGCGGCGGCCTCCGCGCTTAAAGGGCGAAACGACGATTATGATCCGACGCGCCGTATGTCAACGGGAGAATTTTTACAGGTGGCGGGGCTGCGTTTCGATATCGACCTCGGCGAGCCCGCAGCCGTCGTGGATAACCGCCGCCTCGTCTCTCCCGGCAGCCGCGTAAAAAACATCGCGGTAGATTCCTCGCGGGGCTGGGTACCTCTCGAAGATGATAAAATTTACTCCGTCGCGGCGCTGGACTACACCGTGAAGCACTGGAACGTTCTTTCATCCGTGCCGGCCGGCAGGACGGCGATCGCCTGTTTCGACCGCTACCTGGCGGAGGTGCTGCGCCGTCGGGCCGATCCCAAGACAGACGGCAGGATAAATATTATCAACTAAATTTTTGAGTAGACCGTCTTCGCGCTGACCCCCGGGAACATGCCAAGTTTTCCGGAGAGGGCGCTTATCTTCTCGTTCGGCGCGTCGATTATCACGCTGATGATAGATATGTTGCGCTCCCGGTATGGCATTCCCATGCGTCCGATGATACAGTCGCTGTATTCGTGCAGCAGCCGGTTGATATTTTCCGCCGCCGCGGGGTCCTCCACGATTATCCCGATCTGTGCTATCCTCGTCTCCATTTCGATCAGCCTTTCCGTATGTGCATCTTCTCCCTCGCCGAGGGGAAGGATGCTCGTATAGTCGCGCCTGCCCACTTTAAAGCGGTGTATATGCACCGATATCTCGAAGGCGCGCCGCAGGTTTTCTTCCGTCAGCACATTTGCCGTGCCTCCGAATATGGCGCTCTTGTCCGGCATCAGCAGCAGCGCGCGCTGTGATATATCCATCGCGTGTTCCGGGTAGTGCGTGTTTATCACCGCCGCGATGCCGCGCTCCTTGCAGAGCGTCGATATCGTCGAAAGGACCCTTTTCTGGTTTTTAAAATCCAGATTGGATTCCGGCTCGTCAAGCACCAAAAGCGACGGCTCGGCGGCGAGGGCGCGCGCGATCAGCACAAGCTGGTATTCGCCGCCGCTTATCCTGCTGCACAGCTTATCCCGCAGATGCGCGATGCCGGCGAGCGCAAGCGCCTCGCCGGCGACGCGTTCGTCGTGCTCTTTGGGCATCGCGAGTTCGCTCATGTGCGCGCCGCGGCCAAGCAGCACCATCTCGCGCACGGTGTAGACGAAGGAGGATAGTTTCGCCTGCGGCACATAACCGACACGCCGCCAAAATTCCTTCGCGCGCAGACGCCGGATGTCCGTACCGTCAAGGTAGGAGGCGCCGCGGCTCCATCTGCGCAGTCCGAGCATACATTTCATCAGCGTCGTCTTGCCCGCGCCGTTGGCCCCAAGGATACAGAGAACGTCAGGCTCGCCTATGCTGAAGTTTATGTCGCAGAGGTTGTCGCAGCCCTCTTCATAGTTAAAATAACCGCCGCGCACCTCAAGGATCATGCCCTTATCCCTCCCGTCTTTCTCAGCAGAAAGATGAAGAACGGCGCGCCGATGACGGCCGTCAGTATCGAGGCCGGTATCTCGGAGGCTGCGAGGCTGCGCGCCGCCGTGTCTATCGCAAGCATGAACAGCGCCCCGAGCGCCATGCTCGCGGGGACGACGGAACGGTTGTCGTTGCCGAAGATCATGCGCGCCGCGTGCGGGATCAGCAGCCCGACCCAACCAATGAGGCCGCACATCGAGACGACCGAAGCCGTGATCATCGCGGCTCCCGTGATCACAAGCAGCCTGATCCGTTTCACATTTATTCCCAGAGAGACCGCCTCATCCTCGCTGAGCGTCATCGCGTTGAGCTTCCAGCGGAAGAGCCAGATCACCGCCATCCCGGCGGCGATCAGCGGCGCGCCCATCGCGAGGCTCGCGCGCGTCGTGCCGGAGAGGCTGCCCATCAGCCAGAAGGTTATCGACGGCAGCACGTCCTGCGGGTCGGCAATATACTTCACAAGCGAAACCAGCGCCGAAAAGAGCGCGCTGACGACCATTCCCGCCAGTATCATCATGATCACCGACGAAGAGCCGCGCACCCGGCTCACGAAGACGACGAGCGCGACGGCGGCAAGCCCGGCGGCGAGGGCGGAGAGCTGCACAAGGAATGACGGCAGCCCCATAAGTATGCCGAGCACCGCGCCGAAGGAGGCCCCGGTCGCGACGCCGAGCGTATCCGGCGTCGCCAGCGGATTTGAAAAGAGCGCCTGAAAGGCGCCCCCGGCGACGCCGAGCCCGGCGCCGGCGAGCATCGCGAGCAATATGCGCGGCAGGCGGATGTTGAGTATCACGTCGCGCACCATCTGCGGCGGCTCCGCGCCGCCAAGCCACGGAAGGAGCACGGAAAGCGTCTCGGCGAGCGAGAGCGGGAACCTCCCCGCCGTGACCGCAGCCAACGGCGCGGCGACCAGGAGCGCCGCCGTTGCCGTTACAAAGAACGTCCTCTTCTTCATCGGCTATTTAATGAATCCGGCCGCCGAACCACGCCCCTGGTTGTACATCTGTTCTATCTGCCTGTCGCTGAGCGTGATGCCATATAGCTTTTTGTAATAATTCCTTACCTCTTTGCGCATATCGACCTCTTTGAAGAGCTCAGGATAGACCTTCTGCGCCATCCACATCAGCGTCACCGGCGTGTCGACGCCGGGGGTGTAGCTCCGGTACGTACCGAGCGGCATTTTGTAGACGGCGCGCTCCTTCACCGCCTTTACCGCGCTCCAGTCATGGCCGCCGATCTTATTGCCATAGAGGTCCTCCGGCAGCGCGGGCGTAAAGTTGGTGATAAATATGACATCGGGGTTCCATTTATAGACCTGCTCCATCGTGATGACGGCGTTGGAGTTGTCCGCCGGCACCTCTTCGGCGGCGTTCCTCGCTCCCACCGCGTCGCACCAGTACTGGCCGAAGAAGCTGCGCCCCGAGGTCACCATGCGCTTGTCGTCGTACTGGAAGAGGAAGAGCGCCTTTTTTCTGTCGGCTGGCTTGATCTTTCCAACTTTTTTCTGGATGTCGGCGTAGACTTTTTTACTGTAGCGCGAGACCTCTTTGCTTTTCGCGCTCTCCGGGAAGATCTGGCTCAGCGTCTTGATCCATTCGTCGTAAGTGCGCAGCACGTCGTAGTTCCACTTCGTCGGCGAAATGGCGACGGCGGGAAGGCCGGCGTTCTTGATCATCTTCCCCATCTCTTTGTTGCCGGCGAGATAAAATACGACGTCGGGGCACAGCTTCATAAGCTCCTCTATGTTGAGGTCGAGTCCAGCGGTATATCCGGTCTGCGCCTTCAATATCTCGGGGAAGAGCTCGCCGAGCAGACCGGCCTTCGCCGCGCCCATCGACGCGGGAGGGATGCCCACCAGCTTCTCCGCCGAGCCTAGGAATACCGTTATCACCGAGGGAAAGGGCAGTATCCCGGCGACGGCGATCCGCTCTATCTTATCCGGCACCGTGACCTTATCGCCGGCCTCGTCGGTTATCACGCGCGAGGCCTCGGCCCCGGAGGCGCAGTTCATAAATATCAGCGCGCCTGTCAGCAGCGCGGCAAAAATTTTCATAGCACAAGCTCCCTTTCTATCCATTTATTAAATTCCCCGCCCGTAAAGAGCGGGATATCATCCCGGAATATGCGCCCGGAATAGCCCTCGTGCGGCAGCGCGACAAAACGGCAGTAATGCTTGGGCAGCGCCGGCCTGTAGAGCGGATCGGCGATCACGAGGCGCGCCTCGCGCAGCGCGCGGAAGACCTCGTCCTCGTCGGGGAAGTCAAGCGGCGCGAGCACGCGCACATTGCGCATCGCGTAGTCGCGCTCCAAAGCGCGCGCGATGGCGGCGCTCTGCACCGGCTCGCCGATCACAAAGACCTTGCCGCCCGGCTCCGTTATCGGCGCGGTCAGCGAGAGATCGCCGCCGTCTCGCGCCGCCTCGTCTATGAGCGCAAACAGCTCGCGCGTCACCGAATCGCCGACGGGAAGCCCCGTCACCGCCGGGGTGCCGTATATCTCGCGCAGCGCGGCGGCAAGCGGCGCGCCGCACGAGGAGACGACGACGTTTACATGGGCGAGGCCGGCCCGCATCAGCTCCCCCCACGGGCTTTTCATCGCCCAGCAGCTGTTGACGCGAAAGCCGGCGTCCTCAAATACGCGCCTCATAGCCTCCACATTGCCGCGCCCTCCCTCTCCGATGGAAAAATCCAGCGGCGTCACGCCGAGCAGGTTGACAGAGGGACGCGCGCCCGCCTTGAGCGGCGCCGCGGCAAGCGACGGGGCGCAGAAACGGCGCGCGACGGCGGCGAGGGCCATTCCCGCGCCGCGGCTGTAGGAGTTCATGCCGTTCGTCGCAAAGCCGAAGGTCGGGATGCCGGTACGCTCCTCAATCAAGCGGGCTATTCCCTTAAAATCCGTTCCCATCATCATCGGGATTGGCGTTCCGGCAAGCGCGATAAAACGCGGCCTAAGCTCACCGGCGGCGCGGCAGACGTCGCCGATGACCTTTTCGTCGTCGCCCATCAGCGCGTCCACCTCGGCGAGCGCGGAGATAAAAACCATCGAGGGCGTGTCATACCAGCGCGGCTCGTCATGCGTATTGTAGGTCGAATTACAGCCGGAGGCGTCGTGCATCACCGTCATGCCGCCCATCTCATAGAGCGCCGAGCAGACACCGGAGACGTCGGCGGCGTATGTGGAAAGGATCGCGCAGGTCTGTCTCAACAGCAGCACCCCCAGCCTTTGACCTGAATTATCTTCTTGGTCTCTTTTTCGTTGATCACAGCGTCGCAGACGGCCTCCGCAAGATGGACGATCCCGTCAAATCCCCAGAAACCTCCGCCCTCGAGCATATTGACGAAATGGGGCGTATTACAAAAATAGGCCGCCTTCTGGCCGATGGCGACGATCTTCTCCGATCCGCCGCCGGACGACGCCCTCGGCAGCACCCCCATCTTCGGATGCACCGTCGCGCAGAGCTCAAGCTCGGGATACTTCGCTTGCAGGCGCTCGAAGGCGGGGCGCTCTTCGGGAATAAAAACGTCGGCGTAGACGGTGCGCACATTGACTCCGTGATCGAGCAGCAGCTCCGCAAGCCCCAGCGGGCGCGGCGTCGCCGTGTAGTCTATCGCAACGGGAGTCTCTCCGAGAAGCCTCGCGGCGGTCGATATCGCCCGTTCAGCCTCCGCTTCGAGCAGCCCCGCGTCGATCATCGGGATATCAAGGCGATCGGCGAGCGCCTCAAGGTTCGCCCTGATCTCCGCGTAATCATAGCTCAGCGGCAGATAGAGATAATCGATATCGGCCCGTTCTTTCAGATCGCGCGCCGCGGGAAGCGCGGGCGGCATATAGGCGATGTCGAGCCGGCTGTGCGCCATCTTCAGATACTCGCGGAAGGAGCGGCAGCGCGTGATATCGCGTATCTCAAAGCCGGCGCCGCGCAGCATGCGCACAAAATCCGAAGAATCCTCCGTCGGATAATTATTGCCGATGATGTTGACACACTTTTCATCGCGTATATCCTGCCGTGAAAGAAAGCTGTAAAGCCTCATACGCATCATCGGGTCGGGCGGCGTCTTCGTCTTGCGCATGATCGGGTACATATAGCAGTCGGTGAAATAGATCCCTGGGAAACGCCCGCGCAGTTTGGCGTAGACATAATCTAGGTCGCAGCCCATAAAATTATGTATGCAGCTCGTGAAGACGAGCACCGCCTTCGGCTCCTTCGGAAGTTTGCGCAGCACGTCTGCCACCCCGTCGATGATAAGGGATTCCATATCGCCGTCGAGAACGTTGTTCTCGCAGACGGCGATCGTTGAAAAACGCTCCTGCGCTCCCATCTCCGCCGCCGTCAGCACGACGCCGCGCAGGCATCCCTGCGCGCAGACGAATATCTGATGGCTCTCGGGCAGCAGCATCCCCGTATGGACGATGTTCCAAAGGCCGCGCGCCGGCGAGCCGTACTCGACGCCGTACTCATAGGGCGTGAGCGAATCGGCGTCTTTTATCTTTACGGAGGCCCCGCTCCAGTCGGGATCATGAAGGTCTATCATCTTCACGCACCGCAGGCGGCGAGCACGCGCCGCGCAAGTTCGCGGTACTCCTCCGCCATCGGGCTGTCGGGAAAGGCTTCCAGCACCGTCTGGCGGCGCTCCTCCGCCTGCTGGACGACCGGACTGAAATTCAGCGCGCCGATCACCTTCGACGCCACATCGGAGGCCAGCTCCGCCGCCTTCTCCTCCTCGCGCGGCACATTGCGGCGGTTCAAAATCACGCCGCCGAGCGTCGCGTAGCCGCGCGAACGGAAATTGGCGACCGCTTCGGCGATGTTTGCCGCCGCGTGGATCGCCATATTCTCGCCGGAGGTGACGACGAAAACCTTTTCGGCGTAGCCTTCGCGTATCGGCATCGCAAAACCGCCGCATACCACGTCGCCAAGCACGTCGTAGATCACCGCGTCGGGGCGGTATATCTCAAAAGCCCGCTTCTCCTTCAGCTTCTCCATCGCGGCGATGATGCCGCGCCCGGCACAGCCGAGCCCGGGCGCGGGACCGCCCGCCTCCGCACAGAGCACGCCCGCGAACCCCGGCGTCACCATCTCTTCAAGCGTAAGCGCCTCGCCCCTGTTCCTGATCAGTTCGAGCACGGTCGGCACATCCCTGCCGCCGCGCAGGTTCACCGTCGAATCGGCCTTCGGGTCGCAGCCGATCTGCATCACACGCATCCCCGACTGCGCGAAAGCCGCCGCGATATTTGAAGCCGTCGTCGACTTGCCGATACCGCCCTTGCCGTAAATTGCGATCTTTATCATCTTCCACACCCCTGCAAAAAAATAAAAAAACCTCCGCCCGCCGGACAGAAGGATACAACGGAAACCGCCTGGGAATCCATCTCTTTTTATGTTACGCCTTCCGACTCCGAACGAATCATCGTCAACTCAGAACGATTTTATTTAACTTTATACTGCAGGTGAATCTTAGCACAAGACCGGAATAGGAGCAATAGTCTAATATATACTCCTGCATGGCAGAAGCATCGAGCTTTTCAATAAAAACATTGGACAGACCGCGGCTAACATTTACAGAAGGAAAACCGCAGTATTTTTCTAATACAATAAAATAAGTTTGCCCTGTTAATAAGCCGCATATACGGAGCATAACACGTATACGCGGCTCCCATACGGGCTAAAGAAAAAATATCGACCGGCAAAATGACATATTGATCGCAGCCGAAGCATAAGGCGCCAAGTTACGATAATAAGATCTACGCCTCCTGTTCCCGCTTCTTAGAGATCATCTCCGTAAGCAGGGCCGCCGTGACCCCCATAAAAAGGCCAAGCAGGCCGGCCAGGCAGAGAATCTTTAACCCTCCGCGCGATACCGGTTTGCGCGGCAAGATAGGTTTTTCAACTATTTTGATTGGGTCTGTAGCCTCAACGGTGGTTATGCGCGACAGCTGATATTTTTTTGAAAGGTCAACATATGAATCCTGCAATGTCTTTTTTTCCCGCTGCAGGCGTTCCACCTCTTTCTCCATTTCAAGCAACTTTGCATACATAATGGCATGTTCTTTTTTCAGGCTGGCCATCTTTATCTTAAGATCTTTTGTTGAAGCGTTGAGCGCTGATATCTCTAACTCTGTATTTGCTAAAGTCGTCTTAAGATATAAATACTGATCATTGAGCATCTCTTCCTCTATATTAAGCTCACGCAAACTCTTGACTTCGGCCCCGTTGAGGTTCTTGGAGAGAAAATTCCAAAGAGCCTCTTTACTCATCCCCTTAGAAAGCGATTTTGTCTCTTTTTCAAGAGCGAGAAGTTTTTTCGCAGCCTTCGCTTTGGCCTCAAGAGGCGGCAGAGAGGTAATATCTTTGTTGTATTTTGAGAGGAACTCAGAATATAGTCCCTCTGTCGTCTGTATCTGAGCCTTCAACATTGGAACGGAGTTCCCCCTTTGATAGGCTAACAACTGATCCTCCGTTTTTTCCAAATCTTCCTTAACGGTCTTTACCGACTCGCCGATGAACTCAAATGAGGAGCCTGCCCGATCGACGAAGTGCTGGGCGTTGCGCTTGATGAAGAGGGAGCTCCAGATATTCAGCGTGCTCATCGCCTTTTTAGGGTCTTTGTCTTTGAAGGAGACCGTCATCGTCATCTGATTCGGTATTTCCTTGGAAGATTCCGATGACTTTGCAAGCTGTACCTTCATCCTTTTGCGCATATCGTCCGTCGAGGGACGCCCCTCGGCCCCTATGTCGGAATAGGCTAAGTTTATAACGTCGTCCAGCAAATCTTCCGCCGTCGCGAGGGTTATGTATGTATCAGGGGTAAGCATAACGCCGCCCCTGCTCTCATTGTCGAGCTCGGAGGGAATAGGAGGCAAAAAGAGCAAGGTGGCACGGCTCTCGTAGGCCCTTGGCGTAGCCATCAGATAGGCAATGGCTCCAATAAGGCAAATTGCAACAAGAGCCCCGATCAGCCTCTTATGTTTCCACAAAGAATCGATTATATCGACCAGGTCTATCTCCGAATCATCGCGCCAACCGTCAAAATCATTGCGTATGGCAGGATGCAGTTCCTTTTCCATAAAAATCCGCCCCTTTAAGAAAAACCCTTTTATTTCGTCAATGCGATCCTGATGGAGTTGCAATAAATACCAACCGCATTATTAGGTAATTTTTGTCGTTTGTCAATAACTTACTTCATTTATTTGAAGGTATTTTATTACAGACAATAACAGCTCGTATTTGTAAGGTATTTCTTACATAGGAGTGATAGACGTTTGACAATTGGAAGCAGGATAAAGGAAGTGCGTAAACTTAACAGAATGACCCAGGAAAAGCTCGCGGAACTGCTCGGCGTTTCGCGGGTAACGATCTCTTCGTGGGAGAATGACGAAAACGCTCCCACTGTGGACAATATCATTTATCTCTCCGAGACATTCCGCGTATCGACGGACTATTTATTGAAGGGCGTTATCGATCCCGGCAACGAAAAACCTGTAAAGGCATCAGCGCCGGGGCAAGATGACATCTTTCTTAATTTGTTCCAAGCCTTCAGCCCGGTCGAGCGCGACGAAGTTATAAAGTTCATGCGTTATCAGGAATTTTTGTCAAAAGGAAAGTCATGATCATAAATCGTCTTTGAAAGAGGCAGGGGCGGCCGCCTAGATGACGGCGCCCCTGCCTCTTTATCTTTCTGCCGCCTGTTTCCCCACGGCCCTGCCGGGGCGAGGCGGGGCGGTTTCCTATTCTATGATAAAATTATCTATCAGCCGCGTAGCGCCGATATAGACGGCGACGGCACACATTACGGGCCCTTCGATGACGCTCAGCGGCCGGACGGTTCCGGGATGCACGACCGCCGTGTAATCGATGCGCGCAAGCGGTTCGGCCTCGATATGCCCGCGAACGGCGGCAATCACCGCCTCTGGCGCGGTCTCACCAGCTTCTATAAGCAAACGCCCCGCCTCTAATCCCCGGGAAAGGCAGAGCGCCGCGCGCCGTTCGTCGCCGTTCAGGTAGCGATTGCGCGAGCTCATCGCCAGCCCGTCTTCCTCACGCACGATAGGACAGCCGACTATCTCCACCGGGATGTTCAGATCGCTTACCATACGGCGGACGACGGCCAGCTGCTGGGCGTCCTTTTGACCAAAATAGGCCCGATCCGGAAGGACTATATTTAAGAGCTTCGCCACGACCGTGCAGACTCCGCTGAAATGCACGGGGCGGCTCGCGCCGCAGAGCCCCTCTTTCGGCCCGTCGCTCATATCTATATAGCAGCAAAAACCCCCGGGATACATCTCTTCCGGTTCCGGATTGAAGATCAGATGCGCGCCGTTGGCGGCGCACACAGCCTTATCACGTTCTATGTCGCGCGGGTAGCGCGCCAGATCTTCTGTCGGCCCGAATTGCGTGGGGTTTACAAAGACGCTCACCGCCACGCGGTCGTTTTCACGCGCCGCCGCGCGTATGAGGCTTGCGTGCCCTTCGTGCAGATAGCCCATCGTGGGAACGAGCCCTACTGTAAGCCCCTCCGCGCGCCACTCCTCGACCTGGCGGCGTACTTCGTCTATCTTCTTAAAAAGCTTCATCAATATTTACCCGCCTTTGACATCTCTTCCACCTGGGAGAGAACTTCGTCCGGCATCTTGAAAGAATGCTCCTCCGTCGGGAAAGAGCCGGCCTTTACTTCATCGATATAGCCGCGGAACCCCTGACGCATCACTTCGCCCGCGTCGGCGAACCTCCGGACGAACTTGGGACACATATCGCTGTAGAGCGCCAGCATGTCCTGATAGACCAATACCTGGCCGTCACAGCCGGCTCCAGCGCCGATGCCGATAGTGGGGATCGAGAGCCGCCGCGATACCCATTCGGCAAGCTTCGCGGGGATACACTCAAGCACAAGAGCGAAGGCCCCCGCCTCTTCTACCGCGAGGGCGTCAAGCAAAAGCCCGTGCGCGGCCTCCGCCTCCCGGGCCTGGACCTTATAGCCGCCCAGCGCGTTCACGGACTGCGGCGTCAGCCCCAGATGCGCCATCACCGGGATAGAGGCGCGCGTAATGGCGGAGATCTGCCCGCAGACCTCCCTGCCGCCCTCGAGCTTGACCGCCTGCGCTCCGCCATCCTGCATCAGCCGTCCGGCGTTGCGCACCGCATCCTCTGCGGAAACCTGATAAGACATAAAAGGCATATCCGCGACGACCAGCGCGTTTTTCGCGCCGCGAGCCACCGCCTTAGTGTGGTGAAGCATATCCGCCATCGTTACGGGAATGGTACTGTCGTAGCCAAGCATTACCATACCGAGAGAATCACCAACCAGCAGGCACTCTATTCCTGCCTCATCCATTATCTTCGCGGTAGAATAATCGTAGGCGGTGAGCATCGTTATCTTGTCGCCTTTTTGCTTCTGCTCCTTCAGAGTCAGCACCGTTGTTTTCATGCGCGCAGCACCTCTTTCATTTTTGTGTAGTCCCTTTCGGGGTTCTTCTTATGCGCAAGCGCGAGAGTCTCGCGCGACAGAAGCCGGTAAAGCTCGGCGGTTCGCCCGTCGAGCGCCTCAAGGTGACGGCGCACCGTCTCGCAGTCGCCTCGTTCAATAGGGCCGGTAAGTGCGCGCACAGGCCCCAGCCGCCCGACGTTGGCGGCGTTTTCCGTGAAAAGGTACCTCCAGGCGTTCTCAGAAAAGTCCTCATCCAGTCCGCATTCGGCAAAGAGCCGCGTTGCGGCGCCGGTCAGCGCGGCGGCAAAATTGCTGCAGAAGACGGCGGCGGCGTGATATTTGGCCTTCTGCTCCGGCTCTATCCGCCGTACGCGGTTCCCGATCAGCGACAGCAGCCGGCCGATGGACGGATGTTCACCGGCTCCCTCGAGCGTAAAACATACATCGTCCATCTTTTCAAAATTTTCCGTGACCGCGCAGAGCGGGTGCAGCGAATAACCGCAGGCCCCCGCAGCCTCGATCCCGGCGAATATTCGCGAACTGTGCAGCCCGCTGCAATGACAGACGGCCTTTCCCTCCAGCGGGAAAGCTCTCAACCCCTCCCATACCGCCGCGAGCGCGTCGTCGGGAACGGTGAGAAAGATAACGCCGCCGCGCCCGGCGACCTCAGCCAACGACAGCGCCGCCGTACCGGTCCACCGCGCGGCCGCCGCGGCGCTCTCTTCACGGCGGCTGCTATAACCGCAAACCGGGAGGCCGCGCCGCATAAAATAGCGGCCCAGCGCGCGGCCGACCTTACCCGCACCGACAAACCCCACAGAAAAATGTTCCGCCACGTTTAACACCTCAAAAAGCTTGACTTAATGACATGCGTGTCATAAAATGGGTTATATCATTAAATGACATGCGTGTCAATAAATTTATGCAGGAGGCCGATCATGGCAAGGACACCAAACGAAGAACGCCGGCGGCTTAAACTTGAAACGATCCTTGAGTGCGCGTGCGCCGTCTTTTGCCGTAAAGGATTCAACAGTGTAACGATGAAGGACATCGTCGACGAATGCGGGATCAGCAGAGGCGGCATCTATCTCTACTATCATTCGGTCGAGGAGGTCTTCGTCGCCGCCGCCAAATATCATACGAAACGCAAATACGACGGCATCTGCAAGCTGGTTGGCACGGGCATCCCCTTCGGCGAATTGCTTGATTCCTACTTTGCGACACAGAAAGAGCGCTTCCTGCACATGGAGGACAGCATCCTGCTGGCTACCTACGAATACTTCTTTACACATCGCGGGCCGGAGGACAGGGCCTTGCAGCAGTCGCTTGTCAGCAGCCTGCACGACACGATCGCCGAGATATTGAACCTCGGCGCGAGACAGGGAGTTCTGGCGGACAAAGGCCTGCCGGAGCTCACGGAGAATTTTCTATTTGTATTTGAGGGGATGAGCGTGCTCGCGCTGCTCGGAGGCATCAGCGAAGAGCGGATCGACAGACAGCTCGCGCTGATGAGGTCGCAGCTGCCTTTGAAATGAATCCCGATCTTGAATATTCAAAACGGTCATAGTAACTGAGGCCACGTATTATCCCTCTTCAAAGCAGCACTGGAACTGAGTGCTTAAAGATTCCGTTCTAAAGAGGCTGGCCCTATTTCCGGTGCGTTTTAACAGATGAGCGGTGCAAAAGGTTACCATCACCATCTTGGTTGAGCTTTCTTTTGGTGAGCAACAGCCTATTTCGTGTGTTTCCAATAAATTAGTCGTTGTTGAAAAATCAATCATTCCTAAAAATTAAAGCTCAACCTCAAGATTCCGGCGTAGAAATGTCCTATTATCGGCTCGATGGCGTTTCTTCGTTTAAGTTTTTTCTTAAGCGATATCGTGGCAGCTACGCCTTTCATTCTTGGAATATGGATCAAGGTATCTCTTTGTGTTTTGCTTTGCCTCTGTAGCCTTTGTCGCAGTAAGCTTCTTTCGGGAATACTCCTATTATTTCCGAAACTTGAGTCAAGGTGCTATTTAGCGTGGTGACGTCGTTCGGGCAGCCTCAGTATGTCTGGGCGCCTACGATGAAGTTGCTTTTGTGCGTCGACGCGAGGCTTTGTTGCCAAACTCGTATTTCTTGTCTATTTTGCCGTCGGCGATGCAGGCTGCCTCCGGTTTGAAGTAGCTGTAGAGCTTGTTTTTATCTTTGCGTTTTTGTTCAAAGACCCTCTGTGTCCTTTCAAGCAGTTGGCTGATTGGTCGTCTGCCTGCTCGTTTAGCTCTTTGGCTGTGACCTCACGTATCAGACGGCCAAGTATCGTCTTTACTTTTTTTTGTGCAGGCGGCGGCTTTCTTGAATTTACGGTTTCTCGTAAACTGCCAGCTCGCGCGCCGAAGGGCCGGTGCTGTCCTAACGTAGGTACGTTTAAGTTTGACTCCAGTTCGTTTTGCCTCTCACACCAGTAATTCTATCCCCTTGGCGTAGAGCTTGAGGTCCGTTGGAAACGTTATGTTGTTTTCCTGTACCGTCGTATCTACGATAACGCAGTCAAAATCCTTCAGCTTAAACCCAAACTTTTCCATCTTCTAGGTACTAGAGGAAGTTACCAGGAGCTTCTTGGTTTAGACCTTTAATCCTAGAAGCTCCAGAACCTTTGCGGTCTTCTTGGTGATAATGGTCGTTTTCCACTCCTTGCCCTGAAGCTGCTTACGGATCCCGGAGAGATAAAAAATACAGTCACGAATCGAAAACTTTTGCAGCATCTCCGCATCCTTCATTCTTGAATAAAGCCTGTAAATTATCATCAGAGAAATATGGTTGATAAAAGCCCATGCCTCAAACGAAACATCCTTCTGCATATAGCTTACATCGGCCTCAAGCGTATTCTTCAATACGTCAAACGATTCTTCAATCGCAGCCCGCTTCTTATAAAACTCATAGACATTCCTGCCGTCCGCTTCAATATTAGTGCGTATCAGCAATACCCCCATCTTTCCAGCTCTTTCAAAAAGCCCCTCTTCGGTATAACCATCCACATGCGACGCGATCCTGCTCATGTAATCGCGCTGCTCCCGAAGCTCAAGATCCTTGTCGAGATAAGTAACCACCTTGCCAGCCGCATTGCCGTCCGCGTCCTTTATTATCTCCTCGAAAAACCAGACAGGGCGGTCGTTAAACAGAAAAGTCCCCTTATAATCCCTGGAGCCTATCCTATCCTTATTGAAATACCTGCTGTTCCTGCGAAGAGGCACTATATACTTCAGACCGCACGAATCCATCATCTTGAAATTATAATCAGAACCAAAACCCTTATCTGCAATCACCACCATATCCTTCACACCAGATTCAGCCACTGCCTCGCGAAAAGAGCTGACATCGCAGATATTTCCGGCAAACGTCCGATAATAGACGGGAGCAGCCTCAGGCTTGAGAGAAAAGGCATACATAAGATTGATCTGAGGGGAATAATCAGGCGTATGGCAATACCCCTGCTTAGCGTTCAGCATATTGTCAGAATGGGAAGGAATGCGAGTGCCGTCGAAAAGGATATACTCCGTGCCGGAAACAAAACCCTTCATAAAATCGACCATCGCGGGACGTCTGTCGCCAAGCGCCGCAAGAAAACCGGACATAGCTTTTGAAGAAAGATCCAGCCCCGGCAGTTCCACAGAAAGAAAAGAGCGCACATAACCTTCAGGGAGGCGCTTGAACGGCTCCATAGAAACGATCCTCAGCAGCGCTAAAACGTAGATATACCTCCAGCACTCAGGAAAACGCTTCTGAAGTTCAGCGCGGATATCGCCGGACATATCAAACAGCAGCTTAGACGCGCCGTACTCCACGTCGGGCTTAGGCTCTGCGCTCACCAAACAGCTATTTTTAGGAATCAAGCCGTTCTCAGTGATACGTCCAAGATAAGCGCCGGAGATTTTCTTGGCGCGTTTCTTTTCTTTATCGTAAACAGTAGTGCGTTCGTAAAGATAAAACCTACCGTTTTGTTCCTTGATCTCTTTTCCCGGGCCTTTGTAAGCTGCGACCCAATCAGGCATAGACATGTCAAGACCTCCAAGATGCACATAGTACCCAGTAAGTACTATGATTATAATACACAAATAGATATTCTGCAATAGCAAACAGTAAAGAAATACGTTGCTATTGCAGAATATCTTTTATATGTGTGAAAAGGTTACGCTCGGATGGTCCCTAGACTGTGGAAAAGTTTGAGATTAAACTTCATTCGCATAACCGTTGCTAGGCTCTCTCTCAGCATCGCTTCAAAGCCTTTGGGGCCGGTCCCCTTGCGCCATCTTGTCATTGAGCTTGAATCCAGCAACAGTCTCGTCATGAAATATTTCATTCCGCATTAGTGAGATAGGAAATCTTTGATTTCCGTAATCGAACTTAGTGTGTTCATCTAAATTTTGCCTCAGATTTAAAGATTTAGCTGACTATTACTGGGTTTTATAAGTTTTTCAGGGATGACTAAATACCTCCGAGGCCTCGCTTGTTCGCTTTTCCGTGTACATGAGAACCTCCAACTCTTATTCGGAATCCAGCTCTTTGTTTGCAAGCCCTTACTTGCAGTAACTCCTTAATGCCATGAAAATTTTTCTCGATTAGGACTTCAAAGTTGGGAAAAGTAACGGCATGATCTCTTCTCCACTATGAGTTTATATATTCAAATAAAACTACAGAAGAGATCATGTCATAAGTAGAATCACAAACTATCACTCAAATGAAAATTTTATATCTTGCTACGATATCAACTATCTGAAAATCACCCCGTCAATATACAAGTGTAATACAAAATTATTTTAGGGATTCCTTCCATGCCGCTATACCTGCATCATAGGTTGAGCCAATGCTCTTTTCAAGTTTTGGCCATGAATAATCAATAGCCCTCTTTTTAAACGCCTCGCTCTCCTCTTTGGAAAGGGTAAGTATTTTTATTCCGTAATCGCTGATTCTTTTATCCCACATAGCTGCTTTTTTTGCTCCGTTCTTAAATCCAGCCTGTTCAAACTTAAGACCAAGCTCCGTTATAGCCTTGCGGTCTTTTTCCTGCAACTTTTCAAATGCTTTTTTGTTTATCAGGACAAAGAACATATCCGGCTGAAGATTTACCGGAATATATACCTTAACAACATCGCGAAATGAGGTGTATGCAGACTCAGCAGACGGACCATAGACACCATCAACAACACCGGTCTGAAGAGCTGTAAAAACCTCTGAGAATGGTAATGACGCAACATTATAACCAAACGCTTCTCCAGGGAAGCGGAAGCAGTTGATTCCAGGAACGCGGATTTTTTCGCCATGTTTTATATTGGGATTTTTGGGATCTTTCTGCGGCAGTTGAGAAAACCAGAGCCCGCAAAAAGGCATAGTATATGTAGCCATTACATGAAGATCCTGTTCAGCAAACAGCTTATCCAAGTGCTTTGCAAATGGACTTCCGCGCCCATATACTTTTGCAACTTGCTCATAATCGATGGCAAGCCCCGGCAAGGCATAAATATCAAGCGCATTGGAAAGTTCACTGTTAGGATAGCCAAGCATCATGTCTATTGTGCCAAGCGATGTCCGCTCTATTGCCATTTCACTGTTTCCGAGTTGTCCTGCCGGAAATACCTTAACTTTAACACGGCCTTCCGTAACCCTCTCAATATCCTCGGCTAATTTTTGCATATCCTTGCCGATGTCACTATCTAAGGGCTTATGGTGACTTAATTTCCAAGTGACCGCAGCCAAAGAAGGCTGAACACTAATAGTTGCAACAGCAACTGCAATAAGAAGTATTACCAACATACGTTTGAACATTACAAATACCTCCCTATTAATATTAATTCTTGTTGTGGCCCGGCTATTTCACTAGACCTAGCAACCCCGGTAAAAAAAGTGAAAGTTGTGGCACATAAGTAGTCAATATCAAAACTGGGATATAACCAAACGTCAGGAAGATCATAAGTGGCTTGATAGTATCTTCAAATGTCGTTTCTCCCAATCTGATACCTAGATATAGAACAGATGCATAAGGTGGAGTAACAACTCCAGTCGCAAGGTTTACACCAACTATCGCCGCAAAATGAACAGGATGCACGCCCATCGACGTGACCAGAGGGAACAGCAACGGAATGACGAGTAGGGTTGTAACCATGTCTGATACAAGCATTCCCATAACGAAGAATATTACGTTTATAAACAACAAAATAATATTTCTGTTGTCAGAAATAGCCAGTATAGATTCTGTAATTACTTGAGGTACGCCAACCATTACATAAGTCTGGCCCAAAGCGATGCATATCATTATCATAAGCATAATGGATGCAACCGTGGTGGCACTCGTATATGCCGCATTAAAGAAGGTACTCTTGGTTAAACCCTTGTAAACTACAAAACCAATCAGGATCGAATACAACACAGCAACTGCCGCGGATTCAGTCGGAGTCATAATGCCACCATAAATACCCCCCAATATTATTGCTGGCATCATCAATGCGGGGAACGCTCCCTTAAAGCTCTTTACGGCTTTTTTACTCTTTTCATATAGCGTTGTCTTCGGCTCCAGTTTCAGGTTAAGATTCCTGACCATATATATATTCAGTGAGGAAAAAATCAGCGTAACCAAAAGTCCAGGGAGAAGAGTGGCAATAAAACATGCCAAGATGGACGTCTCGGTAACCCACCCATACGTTATCATCGTAATGCTGGGAGGGATAAGAACGCCTAGGACAGAAGATATCGTAACGAGAGCCGTTGCGTAACCTCGGGGATATCCCTCATTTACCATTCTAGGTACCATAATTGGAGCTATAGCCGCAACACCAGTTAGGGAACTGCCTGTTACAGCACCCAAGATAGCACATGTAATAGTTGAGACTACCCCAAGCCCGCCCTTTATTCTACCAACGAATATATTGACAAAATCTAACAATTGTTTTGCGATGCTGCTCTCGGACATAAGCCCACCGGCAAAGACAAATAGCGGTATTGACAGTAGGACAGGACTTAATATTTGCTGTAAACCATATAGCAAAACTCCGGCCATATCAACACCACCCCAGAAGTGCATGATTGCCATCGCAACGCCAAAACAATATGGTATCGGCGTACCAAAGGAAAGAAGGAATGTCAAGGCAACTAATGAGAAAATTGCGACGCCCATTTAAATCTCAACTCCGTTCGATTTGTTGTTTTTATAAATCTTAAAGTACTTACAGATCTCAACAAACGCAAAAAATGTCATGGGGAGAAAGCAAATGAATACGGCGCTTTCGTAAAGGATCAGAGGGTAACCCAAGACAACACTAGTTTTCCACTTTCTCACAGAATATAATAGATAGTCATAGCCCCAGTATGTTAGCCAAGCGGCTATCAAAAAAGATGCAAGTGCCGCAAACAGTCTTATTCCCGCAATTACTTTTACATTATCGGTAAAAATTTCTAACATACGGGCATTGATATGTTTTTCTTCCACAGAAGCATTTACCGAGCCCATAAAATACAGCCATACCGCGCAGAGCGAAATCAATTCGTCAATAAAATGCCCAGGCCAATTCAAAATATACCTGAATATCACTTGGGCAAATGCAAGCACAGCAATTAAGGTTATATCTATTGTTAGTATTACCCGCAATATTTTTGAAGTTTTTTGAGAAATTGATTCTAATATTGTCATGACGTCCACTCCTCTCTTCTTATCTAGCACCTCTAATGTAATACAATGCTCAAAAGAAACTTATATTCATAGATAACGATACAATCTCACAGATATCCATTAGCGAGATTTATTTTTCACAGGACACTTAGCGGGAGCAAAACCATCGATTTCAACGCCAGCCATGCTCCCATCTTCCACGATAACCCCCTTTGGCGTACCGGTTGAGAGGATATCTCCTGGTAACCAGCGCAGCATTTTTGAAAAATATGAGATCAAATAATCAGGTTTGAATGTCATATTTTCGACATAATCCTCCGCGTAGATTTCGCCGTTGTACATTGTGCGAACCTTCAGTTTAAGAATATCGTCGATTTCGTCGGGAGTTACCATAATTGGTCCAAATGTGAATAATGTATCAAAACTCTTACAAAGCGAAAGCTGACGCAGGCCGCGGTAGAATACATCCATAACAGAACATTCAATCGCCGTTGTATAACCAGCTACGCAATCGGTCCAGTTTTCTATGTCAATATCCTTGCCTTCTTTGCCAATAATTATCGCAAGTTCGCCCTCGGCATCTACTTCTTTAGCGTATCCAGGTTCGCCGTTTATTTCGGCTGGGAGATAGGGAATTTCAATTGTATCACCAGTTCCGATTATGGATGTGGAAGATTTGAAGAAACTCCCAGGCAAGTCAGTGGGGGCCTTCTCTCCTATCGTTCCAGCTTCAGCTGCGTAGTTGAGGCCAATACCGATTATTTTTGTTGGGGTTCTGTAAAGTGGCGCGTAAACAACTTGATCAAAAGCGATCGTCACATCGGCCATCCCCTCCAGTTCGGCTTTGCCACCGTCCAAATACCATGCTCGTATTTCGTCAAGTTCGCCTCTGTTAATGATATCAAACAGATTGGTACTCCAAGATCTTGATTTCTTTGTGTTGATGGACTCTACTTTAATAAGCCCTTTCGAAGACAGAACCGCCGCGACTTCTTTGTTACCATCCTTTATTGATGCAAATCTCAATAAAATCACCCTCAAATTATAATTTTTTGTAATACTGCTAATGCGTGAAGACTTGCTTGCTAAATACACATTTATTTAGTACATGAGCAGGAGTTTTTCCCGTCAGCGCGCACGCTATTTCCTGCGCTGCCTTGCTGCGTAGCTCTGGTAACGCTTCTTCCGAGTTCCATGCGACGTGAGGCGTAACAATTACGTTTGGGAGAGCCGCAAGCTTATTAATTCCAACCGGAGGTTCCTGACACAAAACATCCAGTCCCGCACCCGCAAGACGCCCTTCATTAATGGCCCTGAAAAGCGCGTCCTCATCGATAAGCCCTCCTCTAGAGGTATTTACCAAATAGGCGCTGGGTTTTACCAATGACAACGTCCTATCGTTGATTATCCTCTTGCTCTCTTCTGTCAAAGGCATATGGATCGTTATAAAATCGGCATCCGCCAGTAATTTATCTATTTCGTCATAAGGAGTGATGCCACACTTTTCAAATACAGGTTTCGGTAAATAGGGATCATAACCGGCCACCTGAATTCCAAAAGACTGAGCTCGTTTGGCAACCATACGCCCGATCCCACCGCAACCTAGAAGCGCAAGTAACTTTCCTTCGTACCGGGGTACTCCAGTAGCAACGGAGGCATCCCATTTTCCAAGCTTTGTCTGCTTTGAAAGAACATCTATCTTTCTTGATACATTCAGTAACATCGCAATTGTGTGATCCGCCACCTCCGCCTGGCAGTAATCAGGAACATTACAGACTATAATTCCATTATCCGTGGCAGCGTCTATATCTACTTCGTTGAAACCTATGCCAAACCTAACTATAATTTTGCAATTCTTTAAGAAAGACTGGTTTTCTCTGGACATTTGAGTTTTATTTACAAGAATAGCGTCGCAGTCTTTTCCCTCTTTGCATATTTCCGCAGCGCTCCCACCCTTGGATAAAACAACCTCAGCACCTATTTTCTCAAGAACATCTCTTTCAATTATTAAATCAGGCCACAAGGTATCAGCAACAAAAACTTTATACTTAGCCATATCGTCACCTCTTGTTTCTGTGATCTTAAAATCATCAAATTTGCTGTTATTGTAAAAAATGAGCTCTATATCGCTTTCACCATTCCACCATCAACAAGTACAGATTGGCCTGTGATAAATGTATTCGAGGCCGCGCAGAGAAAAACTGCCAACTTGCCATATTCTTCTGGGGTACCATACCTGCCAAGAGGAATGCCGGCAAAGGCTAATTTCTGAATCTCTCCCACAGTCTTACCTGCTCTGTCAGCACGAACCTTATCAAGTTGATCGATACGTGTGGTTCCTATGCGCCCGGGAGCTATGACGTTGACGAGAATATTGTCTTTCCCAAGTTCCTGTGAAAGTGTTTTGGCAAGTCCAACTACCCCCATACGAAACGTGTTAGAGAGAATAAGGTTATCCAACACCGCTTTAATGGAAGATGACGTGGAACAGAGTATCCTTCCGCCGCCATTCGCCCTCATGTGAGGCAGTACTTCACGAATTGTTCTTATATAAGACAGCAAAGTAAGTTCAAACGCGTCCTGCCAGTCCTCATCCAAGAATGCGTCAAACTGACCGGGGCGAGGACCACCGGTATTATTCACCAACGCATAAATCGGACCATATTTTTCAACTGTCGTATTAACTAGCGTTTTGATATCGCTCACATTCGTGATGCTACCAACGAAGAATTCAGGCTTGTTTCCAGTCTTGCCAAATATTTCTTTTTGCGCCTCTTTAAGTTCTTCTTTAAATGGACTGAAAAGCATCACTTTCGCACCCTCGCTCGCGAACTCTGTTGCAATCGCTTTGCCAAGTCCAGAGCTTGAAGCCATTACCAACGCACATTTGCCATTGAGTCCGAGATCCATAAGAAACCACGCCTCCCTTGATATTTTTGTTAATTTGACGTTTGACGTTTTAATAATATAAGTGGATTTGCGATAAGTCCAAGACGTAAGCGCTTATAGCTATATTATAAAATAATGATATGCGTAAAACATTAACTCAAATACAAAAAAGCGTCGATGTTTAAAGCACATCGACGCGACAGACTTTTATAATGGCAAATTATTCACCTCAAAAGACTTTTATTTACCACATAGCACGGCGTCAACCCTTGAAAGAAAAGCACTATTTCTGTGGCAACCTTGGTACGTAGCTCTGGAAGCGCCTCTTTTGAGTTCCACGCCGTATGAGGGGTGATTATAACGTTCGGTAACGTAGCAAGTCTATTTATTCCATCAGGCGGTTCTTTTCGCAAAACATCCAAGCCTGCGCCCGCAATGCAGCCATTAATCAGCGCTTCATACAAATCGTCCTCATTTACAAGGCCACCGCGTGATATGTTTATTAAGTATGATGATGGTTTCATGTGTGTTAATGTCTTTTTATTTATAATTTCCTCCGTCTTCTCATTGAGAGGCAGGTGAAGAGAAACAAAATCCGCCACTGACAACATTTCATCCAAGTTTTTATAACGTTTTATATCATTTGATATAAAAACTGAATCTGGAATGTATGGATCTTCCGCCACAACTTTCATTCCAAAAGCCTGAGCTCTTTCCGCAACCATCCTTCCAGTACTTCCGCAACCAACAAGCGCAAATATTTTTCCATAATTACGTGGGGCATTGTTTGCTACTGATGCATCCCAGAAACCAGATCTTGTTTGATCATAAAGCAGGTGCATTTTCCTAGAAACCCCCAAAGCCAACGCAATCGTGTGGTCCGCCGATTCACTTTGACAGTAATCTGGAACGTTGCATACTATAATTCCCTGTCTCGTCGCCGCATCTATATCTACTTCGTCTACTCCTATTCCAAACCGGACAATGATTTTACATTTCCGCAGCAACTTCAGATTATTACTTGTCATAGGGTTCTTATTGACTACCACCGCATCAAAATCCGCACCTTCCCGACATATATCTTCCGGGGTTCCGCTACTAGAAAGAACAATATCGGCATCAACTTCTTTGAGTATCTTTCTTTCAATTTCAAGGTCAGGCCACAAAGTATCCGTTACGAACACCTTATACTTAGCCATTCTCACCATTCCTTTCTAAAAAAACATTATAAAAACTTAATTTTCTAAGATGAAATTGTAATACACCACATTTATCACAGTCAAAGACGTGTTTTTTATACCAGGTATTAGCGGGTTATTATATCATGGCTTCGTTTGCGTAATATTCTTTTACAATGTCGATGAATTTACGGGCCACGCTGGAGAGGTAGGCGTCCTTTTTATATACGGCCGCGAGCGGAGCGATGAGATCATCCGTCCGGAGGTCGAAGCATTCCAAATTTTTAGTGCCGGCGGACCAGTTAAGACCTCCGTCAGGCATGAAGGAAAAACCCATATCCTGCGCCACCAGATTGCACGCCGTCGCTTTGCTTGACGTAATGATGCGCCTTGCGGGAGAAAAATGTATCTTTTCCAGATATTTATATATCCATTCCGCACACGCCATCCCCTCTTTCATGAGGATGAAGCATTCGTCGGAGAGAACGTTTATATCAACTCTTTCATTTCGTGCCTCTGTCTCTCTCAGCCTTTTCGCCCACAGGTTATTTTTATTCGCAATAAGCAATATTTTTTCGTACTTTAAGAGTTCTGTGCTCACTATGTCGTGCTCGTCCAGGGAAACGTTCATTATCGCCACTTCGACGATATTTTTTTCTATGAGGTCATAGAGCTGACGCGCGGAGTATTCATGGAGGTTGATCTGAACGTTTTTATTTTTCGCCGCAAAGATGGGTAGTATCTCCGGCAGCATCGTCGCCCCGCGCCACGGAGGAATGCCGAGATTAAGCGTATTTGCCCGCTCGCGGTTCAAGGCGTCAAAATCAGAGGTAAGCTTAGAATACAGCTGGTTGCTGGCCTGAAGGTAGTTGTAATATATCCTTCCAGCCTCGGTCAATTCTATCGGCACCTTCGAGCGGTCAAATAACTTGACGTCAAAGGAGCTCTCAAGCTTGGAAATATACTGGCTCAAATATGACTGCGAGACATACAATATCTCGGCTGCCTTAGATATATTGCCCTCCTTAGCAATCGTTAGAAAGTATTCAGGGTTCTTATTGACGATCGCCATAATAAATCCCCTTTCCAGATAAATATTCCAGCGTCTATTGATGATTCTATCACAGGCGGTATCTCATGCCCTCATTACAATTTGATAATGATAATATTAAATTTTAGGTCTTTGACGGCGCCAACGGCAAAAGGTAGTATGCGTTTGTAAATCAAAAGCTCATCCTGTTCGAGAAAGGCTGATAAATCATGAGGTTCGCAACCATTAAAACTTACGCCGGCGATATCGCGGTGGGAGAGACAGCCGCCGTTCTGACGAAAAACGGCGCCGTCCCCGTCAAGTCTATCAATGAGACTCAAAAAACATATTGGAGCACGGATCTTTTTTCGATGATCTGCAATGGGGAGATACCGAGGATCAATGAGTGGTACCTATCCGGCGGAAGAGAAGAATTGGAAAAAGCGGCAGAGATAACGGTTCCTTTCGACAGGGTCGAATACGGGCCATTATATCGCAATCCGGGCAAAATATTCTGTATCGGACTCAATTATCAGGCGGAGGCGGCCACGATCAACGATACCGCGGCGACAGACCTTCCCGGCAGTTTTTACAAGCCGCCGACGTCAATAATCGGAACGGGAGAAAAAATCATCATTCCCTTCCTCCCGAAAGAGGTGGACGGAGCCGGTGATTATGCGAAAGAGGTAGACGGAGAGGCCGAGCTTGTCGTAGTTATCGGCAAGGAGGGCAAAAATATAGAAAAAGAGAACTGGCTGGATTACGTCGCCGGATTTACCACATCAATAGAATCCACTGTGATCGACGTATTCCATAAAGGCCTGCGCAAGCTCTGTATCTCAAAAAGCTATGATTCTCATTTCGCCTTCGGCCCCGTGCTTATAACTCCTGATGAAATCGACGATGTCATGAAGCTCAAGGTCAGAACGATCCATAACGGCAGGCTTGAAGCGGAGGATTATGTTGGCAACATGATGTTCACGCCGGATTACCTCGTTTCATTCCATTCTGAAATCATGAAGTGGATGCCGGGCGACGTGATCTCGACCGGGACGCCCAAAGGCGCGATCGTCTCCGACGGGGATACCGTTACCACCGAGATAGACGGTTTCGTTCCCATAACATGCCCCGTGGCGAAGGAAAAAAGAGCTTAGACTCAAACTTTTCTAATGATAGGTACTCGTATCTCTAGAATCTAGTAATAGCAACACTTTATAGCAAATTAATATAGTATATGTAAGGTACTATTAATATAAGCTCAAAAAGCTAGCATTTTTCAGCCATAGGAACAATGTTAGGTTCTCATAGTCCCTATAACAGGAAAAGTTTGAGCTTAGATATCTTTTTCCGCATACGCCGAAGGATAACGCGCAAAACAGGCCTCCCCTTTGCATATAAAAGACGGAGGCCCGTTTAGTATTTTTATCTAATGGAATTAAAGCTTGCCTTTATCTATTCCACGTACTTTTTAAATTCTCCGTACCCCTCTTTGTCCATCTCCTCATAGGGGATGAAGCGCAGCGCGGCGCTGTTGATGCAGTAGCGCACGCCGTTCGGCGATTCGCGGTCGCCGGTAAAGACGTGGCCGAGGTGCGAATCCCCGGTGCGGCTGCGCACTTCGGTGCGGCGCATCCCGTAGGAGGCGTCCTCTTTGCGGACCATCGCGCCGTCGTCGATGCCCTTCGTGAAAGCCGGCCAGCCGCAGGAGCTGGCATATTTGTCTTTAGAAGAGAATAGGGGTTCGCCCGTGACGACATCGACGTAGATGCCGCGTTCTTCGTTGTCGTAGTATTCGTTGTCGAAGGGAGGCTCGGTGGCGTTTCTCTGCGTGACCGCAAACTGCCGCTCCGTCAGCCTTTTCTTCAATTCGTCCGCGGCGGGTTTCCGATAGCGCCCCGCGTCGACCTTTATCTTTTTCGCCTCATCCATCTCTTCGCGTGATATGTGGCAGTAGCCGTTTGGATGTTTTGTAAGATAGTCCTGATGGTATTCCTCGGCCTCATGAAAAACCGCCAGCGGCTCGATGAGCACATGGAAGCCGTCCTCGGCGCGGCCCTTTTCAATGGCGGCGACACGCCTGACGACGGCTTCGGAGGCGGCATCGGCATAGAATATCCCCGTCTGATATTGTGTGCCGACGTCGTTCCCCTGGCGGTTCTCAACGCCGGGGTCGATGATCTTGAAGAAGGCGAAGAGCAGCGTCTCAAGCGACACCCGCTTTGGGTCATAGACGACGCGCACCGTCTCTTTATAGCCGGTGCCGCCGGCGCAAACCTGTTCGTAGCTCACCCGCTCGCCTATTTTGCCGTTCGCGTAGCCGGATACGGCGTCAAGCACCCCGGGGATGCCCTCCATATATTTCTCCAGCCCCCAGAAACAACCGCCGGCAAGGTAAATGACATCTTCGCCCTCTTTTTTGGCATATGTCGGATCGTCAGCCATCGCCATCCGCGCCTCCTCTGCATTATTTTTTCTATTATCGCCCATGACTCCGGCGCCGTGCAGCGCAAAAGCCGCCGCCGCGGCAAGGAATATTAACGAAAATAATAAAATTTTTATTACCGGTTTTCTCATGCAGCCCTTCTTAATCATAATAGTTATTATTTTACAATATTATTGTAGCACCAGCAACTATGATAAGAAAGGCTAAAAGACGGAAAACCGGAGCAAGCGCGCGAACGGACGCCGTTTCGGGGCTGAAAAGATCGCGGTATTTTTGCCCGGCGGCGTTATCTTAAAAGAGGAAGGTCTCCGGTCAGTTTGTTGACAAGTTTTCTCGCGCCGCATATGCCGATCCCCAGATAGCTGAGTTCGCGCTCTTCCACGGACGCGGATCTTTCTATATACTCGCCGTAATTCTTGCAGCTCTGGGCGACATCGGAGAAGTCCACCGTCAGCAGTTCGGAAAATTCGGGCTCATAGAGCCGCGTCCTTATCGCGCGGAGCTTTTCTTTGCCCGCCCGCAGTATCGGCACGGGGAACTCGATGACGCCGCGGTGTGTCCGCCCGCTCTTGTCAAACACGTCGCCGCCGACAGCCTCCGGCCGGTGTTTTCCCAGAGTGATGCCGATGATCCCCGCCGTGTTCGCTATCAGCCCCAAGGGCAGCTCCTCGTCTATCACCATCACACATTTTTCGTTCAGGATCTCCATTGCCATAGTTCGATCATACCTCTCTTTTTGACGAGGCGGCGTCGACGTCAAATATCCGCTGATACTGCTTGGGCGTCACCCCGGTAAACTCTTTAAAAAAATTGGTGAAGTGGCTCTGATCGGCGAAACCGGCCATAGCCGCAGACTCTATCGGCGGCACGCCCCGCTCAAGAAATTTTTTGGACATGCCGAGCCGCACTGTTTGTAGGTAACGATATGGGGAAAGCCCTGTTTCTTTTGTAAACGAGCGTATAAGGTAGGATTTGCCGTACCCAGTCAGCGCCGTGAGGTCTTCAAGCGCGATATTCTCCGCGAAATGCTCTTCCATATAACCGCAGGCCAGCCTCACCCGTTCATCGCCGCAGCTTCGCTCACGCTTGATCACGGTACATTCCTCAACGAGCTGCTCAAGCAGTAAAAAGAGAGCCTCTTCACGCTCCATCCTCGGAGAGCGGGCCGCTACGGCGTCGTAAAGCGATGCCAACGGCTGGGCGATATCGCTCCGAAAGAGCACGTTTTTCGCAAAGCACAGCTTTTCCGTGCCGGCCGCCGTCTCGCGCAGGAGCTCGGACATTACCTCCGGCGTTATATTCACGGCGCGGTAATCCAAAGGTTCTTCGTCTATCGGCGAACAGCAATGGTTGTCGCGCGGATTGAAGAGAACGATATCTCCCGCCGCCAGCTCATATTCGGCCCCCCGGCACCAGAGGCGCCGCCGGCCTCCCATCATCACCCCGATGACGTAACAGTCGTGAAAGTGATTCGGGAATTTCTGTACCACCACGCTGAGCCTATACGCTTCTATCTCAAGATCGCCGTCGTAATAGACGAGGCGCTCTTCCCTTTCGGCTGTCATGATCCGCATACCTCCCCGCGCCTGTCATACTATCACGCTTTGTACCGCCTTTCTTGAAGGATATTACACCTTCGCGCGGCCCGGTCAAAATCACCGGCTTAGCCGGCAGTTTTGAGGGCAAACAAAAAAGAGAGGGGAAAACTCCCCTCCCCGGTTCAAACATTGTACTCGTGCGGACCGCCGTACTCTGTCAACCGACCAGCGTCGTGATCTCGCTCACGTCTTTGCGGCTCTTCGGGCGCGGCGTCTCATCCGCAGGATATCCGACCGCCACGATCGCGCGCACCGTGTCGCCCGCGGGCAATCCGAAGAGCGCCTTGACCTCGGCGTCGCTGTAGGTGCCGATTATGCAGCAGCCGAGTCCCTGTTCCGTCGCTTCGAGAAGAAGGAAGGCCGTCGCCATGCCGACGTCGCCCTCGGAGAAACGCTTCGTCCCATAATGTTCGACGACGCGAGGCATCAATATCGGCTCCGCCTCCTCGACGACGACGATGAAGGCCGGGGCCGACTCAGTCCACTTATTGAGGCCGATCTCCTGCGTCAGCTTTGAAAGCTCTCTCTTCTTGTCATCGTTCGTGACGACGACGAACTTCCATGGCTGGCTGTTGCAGGCCGAAGGCGCGAGCGAGGCCGCCTTCACGCAGCGCACTAGCAGCTCGCCGTCGACCGCTTTGTCTTTGAAGCTTCGGCAGCTCTGGCGGCTTTGCGCAAGTTCATAAAAATTTTTCATCGACAGGCCTCCTTAAAACTCCAGCGTCTGGCCGGGAGACAGTATCACGATCTCCGTTCCGAGCAGATCGGCCTCGGCGACAGCCATCGCAAAGGCTTCGGGGTCGGCCTGTATCTTCGGGAAGGTGTCATAATGCATCGGGACCGCCTTGATCGGATGGATAAAATCGACGGCGCGCGCCGCGTCGTCAATATCCATCGTGAAATAGCCGCCGATCGGCAGGCAGGCGACATCGATCTTTTCCGCCTCAAGCAGCTTCATTTCCATCGTCAGCCCAGTGTCTCCCGAATGGTAGACCTTTTTCCCGTCCACTTCAATGACAAAGCCGCACGCGATGCCGCCGTAGCGAACCTGTCCATCCTCGATGATGGGGTCACCATGCCACGCGGGAGTGAGCTTGACCTTGCCAAAGGGGAACCGGGCGCGTCCTCCGATGTGCATCCCCTCGGTCTTTACGCCCTTAGCTGATAGCCAGGCCGCCGTCTCGTTGCAGGTATAGACCGTCGCGCCGGTCCGCAGGGCTATCTCGATCGTGTCGCCGAGATGGTCCCCGTGGGTGTGGGTGAGGAATATCGCGTTGATATCGGTAAAATCGGCAGCCTTCGCCGCCGCTTTGGGGTTGCCTGTAAGAAAAGGATCGATGAGCCCCTTAAGTCCCGTGCCCTCGATGCAGAATGCGCTGTGTCCAAGATAACGAAGTTTCGGCATTACTTATACCTCCATGCACTAAATTTATTTTTAACCGCTCTTATTTAACTATTATAATATATATCAATAAAAAATAAATATGGTATATTTGCCGATAGGGCCTTTAGCGTGATGCGTCCTTTACTGAATTTGGCTGCCGCGCCACATGACAATTTTTTAGTATATAATATTAATATAATTATGATAGGAAGATGATAGAATGTTTATAAAACCATCTACCGCTCTGCGCAACGAATACAATGAGATCGCCGAGCTCTGCAAAAAAGAGGACTCACCGGTCTTTCTGACCAAAAACGGCGAGGGAGACCTCGTGGTGATGAGCATTGAGCATTACACAAAGCGTGAGGCAATGCTCGATCTGCGGGATAAGCTGCTGCGCAGTGAGGCAGAACGACTTGCCGGATGCAGGAGCTATTCCGTTGATGAAGTAAGCAAGCGTTTAAAGGAGCTGATCGATGGGTAGCTTCGAGGTACGCTTCCTGGAGGCCGCACTGTCTGACTTAGAGGAAATAACCATCTATATAGCGACAGAGAATAAAGAGGCAGCCAAGGAGCTGCACGCGCTGATCATCACACGCGCCAAAGAACTTTCAACTCTTCCTTATAGGGGGCCGAAAGTACCTGACGAAAAAATCTCCGCGATGGGCTTTAGCTATCTTTCGATCGGAAAATATCTTATATTTTACAAAGCGGAGAAGGACACAGTATTCATTCATCGGATACTTGACGGCAGGCGCGATTATCCGGGGCTGTTTTAACCAATGTATGAAGAACGACGGTTCCGATAGAAATATCCTCGGGATCAAGGCGAACGCGCCGATTTTTTGATGGAAACATTGAGTAACCCCCGCTGCAGGGAGGCGGTATTTTTGCCTCAACAATAAGCGGACGCCGCGTTGATGCGGCGTCCGCCATTTTCTTCTATATCTTGATTTTACACGAGCGGCGCGACCGTCTTGATCGAGAGTTCGTCGAGCTGTTTTGTCTCGACCTCGGAGGGGGCGTCCGTCATCGGGCACTGGGCCTTCTGGTTCTTCGGGAAGGCCATGACGTCGCGGATCGACTTGCTTCCCGTCATCAGCATCACAAGGCGGTCAAGGCCGATCGCCAGTCCGCCGTGCGGCGGCGTGCCGTAGCTCAAGCCCTCGAGCAGGAAGCCGAAACGCTCCTTCGCCGCCTCGGGCGTGAAGTTGAGCGCCTGGAATGCCTTCTGCTGCATTTCGGGGTTGTGTATCCTTATCGAGCCGCCGCCGAGCTCCGTGCCGTTGAGGACGACGTCGTAGGCGCGCGAACGCACTTTGCCCGGTTCGCTGAGCAGGTATTCCATGTCCTCGTTCATCGGCGCGGTAAAGGGATGATGGACGGCGGTGTAACGCCCCGTCTCCTCGTCCCACTCAAAGAGCGGGAATTCAGTCACCCAGAGGAAGCGGAAGCTCTCTTCAACCAGGCCGCGCTCGCGTCCGAGCTCAAGGCGGATCTGCCCCAATATCTCGCAGGCCCGACGCCAGTTTTCGTCGGCCATGATAAAGAGCGCGTCGCCGTTTTCAATGCCGGAAAGCTCTTTGAGCTTCGCGATGCGTCCCTCGTCGAGGAACTTCACGAGCGGCCCCTTGAGCTCGCCCTCTTTGACCTGGAAGTTCGCCATGCCCTTCGCGCCCAGCGCCTTTGCGCGGCCCTCAAGGTCCGAAAGCTCCTTGCGCGACAGCGACGCGCCGCCGGGCAGACGCAGCCCCTTGATCGTGCCGCCCTTTTCGACCAACGCCGCGAAGGGATTTTCGCCGCCGGCGAATACCTCTTCAAGGGCAGCCATCTCCATCGGGATGCGCAGGTCAGGCTTGTCGATACCGTATTTGTTCATCGCCTCGTCCCACGTCATGCGCAGGAAGGGCGTTTCGACATCCACGCCCATGATCTCTTTGAAGAGCCCCGCGAGGTAGTTCTCAACGAGCGTCATGATATCCTCTTCGGTGATGAAGCTCATCTCGAGGTCGATCTGCGTGAACTCCGGCTGCCGGTCGGCGCGCAGGTCCTCGTCGCGGAAGCACTTGACTATCTGCATATAGCGGTCGCAGCCGCTGACCATCAGCAGCTGTTTAAAGAGCTGCGGCGACTGCGGCAGAGCGTAAAATTTGCCGGGGTTGACGCGGCTCGGCACAAGATAGTCGCGCGCGCCCTCTGGCGTCGATTTCGTGAGCATCGGCGTCTCGACCTCGATAAAGCCGTTGTCGCCGAAATAGTTGCGCGTATAGCGCGTCACATCGTGACGCGTCCTGAGGTTGGCCTGCATCGACTCGCGGCGCAGGTCGAGATAACGGTACTTCATGCGCAGGTCTTCGTTGACGCTGTCGGCGTTGTCCAGCTCAAAGGGTATCAGCTTCGCCGGCGCGAGGACGATAAAGTCGTCTACAAGGAGCTCGACGGCGCCCGTCGCGAGATCGGGATTCTCCGTGCCCTCGGGGCGGCGGCGCAGCATGCCCTTTACCGCGAGCACGTACTCGCTGCGCAGGGCCCCAGCGCGCCCGTGCGCCTCGGCGTTCAGTTCTGGGTTGAATACCACCTGCGTTACGCCGGTCTTGTCCCACAGCTCGATAAAAATGATCCCGCCAAGGTCGCGGCGGCACCTGAGCCATCCGTTAAGTACAGTCTTTTTTCCTGCGTCCTCAAGGCGCGGAGCGCCGCAGTACATGGTCCTCTGCCACGAGGCGTCATAATGTCGGTCCATCGGTTATCCCTCTTTATTCTGAAATATACGTTTGACTACTTTAATTTGTTTATGACCTGCTCGACCGTCAGCTCTTCCTGCACGCCCTCTTTGAGGTTCTTCACGGTCACGACACCCTTCTCGATCTCGCTCATGCCGAGGATGCAGGCGTATTCCGCCGAATTTCCCGCCGTCTTCATCTGCCCCTTCATCGCCCTGGCCATATAATCCATATCGGCCGAGATGCGGTTCATGCGCAGCGTGCGCATCAGGTCCATCGCCTCAAGGCGCGCGTCCGGTTCGGCGGCGACGACGTAGACCTTGTTCTCAGGTTTCCGTCCGAAGCCGCAGCCCTGCGCCTCCATCGTGAGGATGACGCGCTCGATTCCCGAGGCGAAGCCGACGCCCGGCACATGCGGGCCGCCGATCGCTTCGGCTAGGTTGTCGTAACGGCCGCCGCCGCAGACGGCGTTCTGCGACCCCAGGTCGCCGGAGAGTATCTCATAGGCCGTCTTTGTATAATAATCAAGGCCGCGCACGAGGCGCTTGTCGTGCTTCACCACCGCGCCGATCTTGTCGAGGCCGCGCCGAAGCTGTTCAAAATGATCCTTGCACTCGTCGCAGAGGTGGTCCATCACCGAAGGAGCGCCCTCCGTGATCTCCTTGCAGATCGGGCTCTTGCAGTCGAGGATACGCAGCGGGTTGCGGTCGAAGCGGCTCTTGCAGGTGTCGCAGAGTTCGTCATAACGTCCGCGCAGATAATCCTGCAGCGCCTTGCGGTAGACGGGGCGACACTTAGGGCAGCCGACCGAGTTCAGCACCACCTGCAGATTCGAGAGGCCGAGCCGGCGGTAGAGCTCCATCGAGAAGTCGATCACTTCCAGGTCAACAAAGGCGTCCTGCGCGCCGAGCGCCTCGATGTCGAGCTGTACGAACTGACGGTAGCGCCCCTTCTGCGGGCGCTCGTAGCGGAACATCGGGCCGATGCTCCAGAGCTTCGCGGGCTGCGTGCCCTTATTCATCTCATTTTCAAGGTATGAGCGCACCATCGAAGCGGTCAGTTCGGGGCGCAGGGTGATGCTGCGTCCGCCCTTATCCGTGAAGGTGTACATCTCCTTCTCGACGACGTCCGTCGTCTCGCCGACTCCGCGGCAGAAGAGCTCTGTATGCTCGAAGATCGGAAGATGTACCTCTCTATATCCATAATCATCCGCAACATTGCGGCATATCTGCGTTACATAGGCCCATTTCCAAGACTCGTCCCCAAGTATGTCTCTTGTTCCACGCGGCGCCTTGACTGCTTCCATCCCAACCGCCTCCCGGTAAGTTTTTGATTGACGAACAGGGCTCGCCCGCGCGGAGATAAAAACCGCGTCTCGCCCTTCGGAAAAAATAATTCCGTTATTCAAATGAATATAATACTTCATAAGTATATTGCAAGACAAGACAAAATAGGAAAATTTTTTGACCTTTATCCGACTGCCGTTTCCCGCTCCCTCCCGCAGGACGGCGAACGCCGCCTTCAGCGCGCGGCCGCGCGGCGGGAAAACCAGCTTCACAAGGACCTCGCAAAGTTGCGTACTTTACCGATATTGCGGAGAAGATATCTTTATTATAAATAGGAATATGCCATTTTTATTAAAATATGATACTCTATTAGGAGTAAAGGAGGCGGTCTCATGGGATATGTTTGCGGTTTACATAAGAAGTATTTCTGCGCCATGACGGTGACGGCCTTCTACATCATTGTACAGACGTTTTTACTGCTCGCCTATGAGGGACCGTCTGTCTCCAGCCTCCAGGACCCGGGCAGCATCTACGTGATGGAGGCGATGAAGAGCATCTCTTCTACAACGCTCTCTCCGCGCACGGCGGAGACGCGTTTCGCTCCGCTCTCCGTCAAAACGGACCCCGTGCCCAGGACCCTCTCCGAAGCCTTTTCCGAAGGGCTCAACCTTGCTGCCGAACGCACGAGCAGCCGGGCCCTCTGGGATGTATTTATCGGCGACGAACAGGAATCACAGCCTTCTTCCGATATGGTCGCAAGGAAATAGCCTCTATCCCCCTTTTATCTAAATACCTGAGTCTTTTTTATTGAGCCGCGCCCGCGGGGGCGCGGAGGGCCGTGTTATCAAAAAGCTGCGGCCGCCGGAGGGCGGTTCGCCGCCGCGGCATCTTTATCTACAACGATCAGGGGGGAACAGCGATGGAACTTCTTCACGCGGGACTCGACATAGGCTCAACTACGGCAAAGGCTGTCGTCCTTGATAAATATGACAAAATCGTATTTTACCGCTACAGCAGGCACTTTGCCGATATACGAACGGCGGTGGAGAGACTTGTCAGCGATATAAGGGAAAGTTTCTCCGAGGCGAAGCTCACGCTTGCGATGGCGGGTTCTGGCGCTCTGGAGATCGCGCGGGGCATGGACGTGCCCTTTACACAGGAACAGATCGCCTGTACGGCGAGCATCACACGTTTTCTTTCGGGCGTCGACGTCTGCATAGAGCTTGGCGGCGAGGATTCAAAGATAACATTTTTTGACGAAGCGGGAGCCGAGCAGCGCATGAACGAGACCTGCGCCGGAGGCACCGGGGCCTTCCTCGACCAGATGGCCTCCCTCTTCGGCACGGACGCCGCGGGGCTCAACGAACTCGCCAAGGGGCATAAGACGATCTATCCGGTCGCCTCGCGCTGCGGCGTCTTCGCCAAAACGGACGTGCAGGCGCTGCTGAACGACGGCGCCTCGCGCGAGGACGTCGCGGCCTCGATATTTCAGGCTATCGTAAACCAGACGATAAGCGGCCTCGCCTGCGGCAGGAGGATCGCGGGGCGGGTCGCCTTTCTCGGCGGGCCGCTCTATTTCCTCTCGGAGCTGAGAAACCGTTTCACGGAGACGCTGCGCCTGCCGCTGGAGCAGTGCATCTTTCCTCAGAACCCGCACCTTTTCGTGGCTATGGGCGCGGCGATCAGCGCCAAGATGCAGGGAGCGGTGGATGCCTCCGTGCTGCAAAGGCGCGCGGAGGATTTCTTCATCTCTCATCGCGAAGAGCGGGGCTCGAAACTGCGCCCGCTCTTTATGAACAGGGGAGAACTCGACTCCTTCCGTGAAAGGCATTCGGCCTGCCGCGCCAGGCGCGTCGAGATGCGTGATTATCAGGGCGAGGCATTCCTCGGGATAGATGTCGGCTCCACAACGACGAAGATGGTCCTCATCGGCAGCGAAGGAGAACTGCTGTTTTCGCGGTACAGGCTGACCGGCGTCGGCGACCCTCTCCAGACGGTGCGGGAAACGCTGTCGGAACTCTATTCGCTGATGCCGGAGGGAATCAAGATCGCGGGCAGCGGCGTGACGGGGTACGGCGAAAAACTGATAAAAGCCGCCTTCGGCGTGGATACCGGCGAAGTGGAAACGGTGGCGCACGCGAAAGCCGCTGGCTTCGTCCTACCAGGAGCCGACTTCGTGATCGACATCGGCGGGCAGGATATGAAATGCCTGCGCATCAAGGACGGCATAATCAGCGGAGTCTTCCTTAACGAAGCCTGCTCCTCCGGCTGCGGCTCTTTCCTTCAGAGCTTCGCGAAGTCGCTGAATATGGAGATGGCGGAATTCGCCCACGCCGCCGAGGAATCGGCCTCCCCCGTCGACCTCGGTTCCCGCTGCACGGTGTTCATGAATTCCCGCGTGCGCCAGGCGCAGAAAGAAGGGGCTCCGGTACGGGACATCTCCGCCGGGCTCGTCTATTCCGTCGTCAAAAACGCGCTTTATAAGGTGCTGAAGATAAAGGACCCCGCGGAACTCGGCAGCCGCATCGTCGTGCAGGGAGGGACCTTCAGGAACGACGCGCTGCTGCGCGCCTTTGAGATCGTCACGGGACGCGAAGTGGTGCGCCCCGACATCTCGGAGCTGATGGGAGCCTTCGGAGCGGCGCTGATCGCCAGAGAGAGGCGGGGAGAAAAGAGCTCGCTGCTTGACGCGGAGGCGCTGAACGGCTTCAAAACGACAGTGTCCACGCAGAACTGCGGCGGCTGCGGCAACAAATGCCTGCTGACACTGACGCGCTTTCCCGACGGACGGAAGTACGTCTCCGGCAACCGCTGCGAGCGCGGCGGCTCCGCCGAAGAGCGGGGACCGCTGCCGCCGAACCTCTTTGAGAAGAAGTATAAGAGGCTCTTCGACCACTACCGGCCGCTGTCAGCCGAGGAAGCGCCGCGCGGCGTTATCGGCATCCCGCGCGTGCTCAACATTTACGAGAATTACCCATTCTGGTTCACGCTCTTTACTGAGCTCGGCTTCCGCGTGGAACTCTCCGCGAAGGCTCCCGACGAAAACCTCGGCATAGAGACGATCCCCTCGCAGACGGTCTGCTACCCCGCGAAGCTTGTACACCGCCATATAACGGACCTGCTTGAGCGCGGCGTGAAGAATATCTTCTATCCGCTCATCCTCCATGAGAAAAGTGAGTTCTCCGAGGCGCAGAACGACTACAACTGCCCCGTCGTCACCGGTTATCCCGACGTCGCGAGGCTCAACATCGACCGCCTGCACGACGAAGGCGTGAATTTCATCCAGCCCGCGCTCGCCATCGAAAACGAGGAGGCGCTGGTAAAGACGCTCTCCGGCGCGCTTGCCGCTTTCGGCGTCGCCAGAGGCGAGCTGCGCCGCGCCGCCAGGCTGGCAGAGGCGGCGCGCGCCGCCTATAAGTCCGACGTGACGAAATTCGGCAGGGAGGCGCTCGCCTACCTCAACGAACACGGCGGGATCGGCATCGTGCTTGCGGGACATCCATACCACCTTTCGCCTGAGGTCAATCACGGCATCCCCGAGCTGATAAACAGCTACGGCGTGACGTTATTCACAGAAGACTCCGTCTGCGGCCTCGCCGGCGAGCTTGATGAACGCGACGAGGTGGGGGCCGTCGACCAGTGGGTATACCACTCCCGCCTCTACCGCGCGGCGATGGTGACGGCGAGACACCCGGGCTTCAAAAATGTGGAGCTGGTACAGTTCAACTCCTTCGGCTGCGGACTGGACGCCATCAGCGCGGAGCAGACGGCGGAGATCCTTACGCGCCACGGCAAGCTCCACACGCTGATAAAGATCGACGAGGGGAAAAACAACGGCGCGGTCAAGATCAGGATACGCTCGCTGCTCGCGGCGATGAAGACCGAACGCGGTGGCGAGGGGGCATATACTGAATCTTCCGTGAAAAAACCGCGTCCCGCCGTCCATCACGAGGGAAGGACCCTGCTCTGCCCGCCGCTCTCGCCCTTTCATTTTCAGTTCCTGGAAACGGCCTTCGAGGGCAGCGGCACAAACTTCAAGGTCCTGCCGGAGGGAACGCGCGAGACGGTGGAGCTTGGGCTGCGTTACGTCAACAACGACGTCTGCTATCCCGCGATGATGGTCGTCGGCCAGTTCATCGAAGCGCTGAAAAGCGGCCTCTACGACCCGGAGAGGACGGACTGCCTCTACGCCCAGACCGGCGGCGCCTGCCGCGCGAGCAACTATATACATCTCCTGCGGGGAGCTCTGGATTCCGCCGGTTTTCCGCAGGTGCGCGTGGTGGCGCTCAACCGCCAGAAAGAGGGAGAGGCCGAAAGGTTCGAACTTCCGACGCGCATCGGCTGGCGCGCTATGCTCGGACTCTTCTACGGCGATCTGCTGATGCGGCTGCTGCTGCGCACGCGCCCCTACGAAACCGAGAAGGGCGCGAGCGCGAGGCTCCATGATATATGGGTGGAGCGCATAAAGGAGAATATCCGCGGGGGAAGCTGGTTCCGCTTCAAAAGGGACGTCAGGGAGATGACGCGCGACTTCGCCGCGCTGCCGATAGAGAACGTCAAGCGTCCGCGCGTCGGCATTACGGGCGAGATCCTCGTCAAATATCACGCCAACGCCAACGAACGCCTCATCGAGCTGATAGAGGATGAGGGCGGCGAGGCCGTGGTGCCGGATATGGGCAACTTCCTCTCCTACTGCCTCTTCGACCCTGTCTATGCAAACAGGCACCTCGCGGGAGGCTTATGGCCGCGCGCCGTCGGCGAGGCCGGAATGTGGGTGCTGGACAAGATAAAGGCTCCGATCGCCGAGGCTCTGAGGGGCACGCGCTTCGGAGAACTCCACAACATAGAGGAGCTGGCGAAGCTCGGCGGCACCGTCGTATCGCAGGCGAACCAGGCCGGAGAGGGCTGGCTGCTCACCGCGGAGATGATGGCGCTGATCGAGGGAGGGGTCAACAACGTTCTTTGCGTCCAGCCCTTCGCCTGCCTGCCCAATCACATCACCGGCAAGGGCGTCATCAAGGAGCTTAAGCGCCGCTTCAAAGGAGCGAACATCCTGCCGCTCGACTATGACGCGAGCGTCAGTACGACGAACCAGTTGAACAGGATCAAGCTTCTTATGGCTACCGCCCGGTAAATCGGCGTAAATCGGCGTTTATACGCGCCGTCTGCGTCATAACTTCGGGGTCT
>OGYB01000186.1_pt1 | contig 52110 bp, 41 predicted proteins | sample 1576421 | NCBI WGS metagenome assembly OGYB01 (sample SAMEA3541577, study PRJEB24748) | human gut metagenome | biome: human gut; feature: human-associated habitat; material: faeces | place: China | collected 2012
AACCAAGAACCAAGACCATGAATAACAATGTGAAAGAACGGCCCATTCTGTTCAGCGGGGACATGATCTGCGCGCTATTGCAGGAATACAGCATGCCAGGCCAGTACAAGAACCAGACGCGCCGCACGCGCGGCCTGAACCGGTTTAATAATTTCCCGGAGCACCTGAAAGAAAGAGGCTGGGAGATTCAGGAGATCTTTGAAGTTGAACCCGGTTTATGGGTTGCCATCTCTAAAGACGATGAAGGAGATTTCCCGGGTGATTTTAATCCGTGGGTAAGATGCCCCTACGGGAAAGCGGGTGATCGACTGTGGGTAAGAGAAACGTTTTTCGAGGTATATGATGATCAATTCCGGCCCACCGGGAAATACTGCTTCGCCGCCACTCACCAAGGATATGTACATGTCTTGGACGAGGATGGAGGCATTAAAATAAACAAAGATGGAACGGAAGCGTCACCTTGGAAATCTGGTATTCACATGCCCCGGAAAGCGGCGCGGATTTTGTTGGAAATTACAGAAGTAAGAATTGAGCGGCTGTTAGACATTACACCGCAGGATGCCCGGATGGAGGGCATTGAAAGCGTCTGGCACGACGAAATGACTGATGCCCACTTATGGAAGGATTATTCAGGGAGATCCAATGGGTACATTTTTGCCCGGACGTCTTACTTTTCCCTGTGGGATAAATTAAAGGGAGCCGGATCGTCTAAAATGAATCCGTGGGTGTGGGTTATTAAGTTCAAGGTTTTAACGATTAACGGAGAATTGAAATGAAGAAGCTTTTATGTCCGCTGTGCGGGGAAATGCCAGAATATATTGAATTCGGATGCGGAGATGGAGAATCCGATTTAATTCAGTGTAATTGCGGATTATGCACTTCTGCTGGATCTTACCCAAACGGAGAAGAAAACTGCTGGAAGGACTGGGAAAAGCTTGTTTCCAAGTTTCCGCCTATCATGAGGGTCTGGCCGGGGGACAAGGTGAAACTTTTCGGGGAACGGCGGGCTAGAAGGATCATTGGGAAAAATGCGGGCCGGGGTGTTCTTTATCTGGAAACGGTTTCCGGGCCGCCTGACCCCGTGCGGCAGGATGATGTGATTCTGTGGCCCTGGGAGCTTAACAGGAAGGAGGGCCAGCAATGATGCAGAACACATTTTATTGGGAGGCCGCCCGGTACATATCCGTGGCGATCATACCCGGTGCGGGGGCAAGGTATTTCACTTACGCCAACGAATCTGACGCACGCCGCCATGAAACCAGCATGAGGGAGTGGCACGGCTCCCAGGGAAGTTTCACATATTACACCATCCGAGACGCCGGGAACATCCTGCGGGCGGCGGAACATTGGACCATGTGCCGGGATTGTAAACGATGCCGACCCTCCCGGCCCCATCTCCGCCAACCGGGGAAGCAGCATGAATGCGACCTCCTGGGAACGGATGGGCACTGGTACGTGGACCCGGAGAAGGACGGCTGCACCTGGGGAACCAGAAGGGAGGAAGAACACAAACCGGAAACCAACAGCAATGATTAACATCCTCTTATCCGTCAGGCGGCCTTTCTCTGGTAAAATTTTGTCCGGCGAAAAGGGGTGGGAACTGCGTAAAAATGCGCCACGCCTCAACAAAGGCGACTCCGTCACACTGTGGCTCTATGAATCCGGCCAGTACGGGACACGGGGCATCATCGGCAAGTGCCGTTTAGTTGTCACTGCTGGACTTCGACCATATCCACCAAAGGGAATTTTAGAATGGACCATGAAGCAAGCTTGCGTGACGGAAGAGCACCTGCGGAATTACCTGCCTTGCTATGTCTGGGGCATCCAAGACCCCGTGAGGATTTCCACAGTGCCGCTGTCTGACATTGGGCTGACCCGTCCGCCGCAGTCGTGGCAGTACATCAGCCCGGCGCAGGCAGCCATTTTGGAAAGGAGGATTGCATGAAATACCTTTCCGTCTGTTCCGGCATTGAGGCCGCCTCCGTGGCGTGGGAATCCCTGGGATGGGAACCCGTGGCCTTTTCAGAAATCGAACCCTTTCCGTCCGCCGTACTCGCCGAGCGGATCCCGGACGTTCCCAACCTCGGCGATATGACCAGATATGAACAATGGAATATACCAGCAATTAACCTTTTGGTCGGAGGAACCCCCTGCCAGGCGTTCAGCGTCGCCGGAAAGCGAGGCAGTCTCGCCGACGACCGGGGAAACCTGTGTCTCACCTTCTGCCGCATGGCGGACCATTTCAAGCCCAAGTGGGTGCTGTGGGAAAACGTTCCCGGAGTCCTTTCCACGCCGGATAATGCGTTTGGATGCTTCCTGGGCGCTCTTTGCGGAGCTGACGCCCCCGTCATCCCTCCAGGGGGAGGGAGGAAGCACCCCAATAGCGGTGTGGTGGCCGGACCAAAAAGAACCGTGGCGTGGAGGGTGCTTGACGCCCAATGGCACCGAGTACCCCAGCGAAGAAAACGTGTGTTTGTCCTGGCTGTGGCAGGCGCTGGAAACTGGGCCAGTGCCGACGCGCTTTTACCTGTCGGCGAACGCGTGCCGGGGAATCTTGAGGCGTGCCGAAAGGCGTGGAAAGAAGCTGCCGGAAATGCTGGAAGCCGCTTTGAGGGCTCGCATTGGGATGGGGGACGGGTCCACCCCACCTTGTTCGCCCACAAGTCAGGAGTCGGCATGAGCGACCAGGAGATTTTCAGGCAGCGGGGGGCGTACCTGGTGCCTGATGTGGCGCCGTGCGTTACGGCTCATTGGGCGAAAGGGACGGGCGGGCCAGCAGGGGACGAGTGTCAAAATCTGGTAGTATTTGAAAACCACGCCCAGGATTCCCGCGTCCGAGAAATGGGAGATGTCTGCTCCACCGTGTCGGCCAAGTACGGCACAGGGGGCGGCAATACGCCGATTGTGGTTTTTACCCAGAACGACGCGGGACGGGATGCCTCTATTGACGTGGCTCCGACATTGCGGAGCGGTCATGGCGGAGGAGCCGTCAATCAATGCGTGTGTCTCCCCGTGGACATACGCAACGCCATACGGCAGAGCGATAACGATGTGACCGGGAAAGGCTGGGGAGACGTGGGAGATCCCATGTATACCCTGACGGTCGGCGGTAAGACTCCGGGGGTGTGTTGCATCCAAGGTGATATCGCGGCAGGCCGAAGAGGGGCCCAGCATGGGATGGGAGTTTGTGAGGATGTATCATTTTCATTGCTCACGTCCTCGCCTCATTGCGTGGCCTACAATTATGTCGTGCGCCGCCTGACGCTGCGGGAGTGCGAGCGTTTGCAGGGGTTCCCGGATGACTGGACATTGATTCCGTGGAGGGGCAAGCCCGCCGCGGATTGTCCGGACAGTCACCGCTATAAGGCTGTGGGAAACAGCATGGCCGTGCCCGTCATGTGGTATATCGGACGGAGAATTCAGATTGTGGAAAGGAGGGAGAATGAAGGACTGGACAGGGAATAAAAGGACATTAGGAGCCTTGCTAGGCGCATCCAATCACACCTCCGAAGAACGACAACGGGAAGACTACTATGCAACAGACCCGGCTATGGTTAGGGATCTACTCAATGCCGGCGCACCACTACGGAAACGTGTATGGGAACCGGCCTGTGGGGCTGGTCATATCGTCAACGTCCTGCGTGAACGTGGGCACGAAGTGTACGCAACCGATATTGTTGACCGGGGATGCCCTGATTCCTGTCTTCAGGATTTTCTTTGGGAGTTTGACGGCGCACCTATGGGTGACGTGGACATCATGACCAATCCGCCCTATGCCACAGCCCGTGAATTCGTCGAGAGGGCTCTACAGGTTGTCAAGCCGGGGGCTAATGTCTGGATGCTGCTGAAATTGTCATTTTTAGAGGGTCAGAGCCGGAAGAGGTTATTTAACGATACCCCACCAGCGGACGTGTGGGTGTTTTCAGAGCGGCGGATTTGTGCGAAAAATGGTGATTTCTCCCGTTACAAGGCGGGAGCTATGGCTTACGCATGGTTCCATTGGGTCAAAAGCCGCAACACAGTCTGCACCATCAAGTGGTTATGAATTACAACTCCAACTGACTTTGACGATGCCGCGCAGGGAAATAAGAGACTGGTGCCAAGAGGTGGAGATGGATGAGTTAAGCTCTACCGGGGAACGTGTGTATGTCCGGCTGAGGATGGCTGCGGATAGCGCAGGGAGGTTTTACGGGGACGCTGAGTGGGTGCTGAGCAAGTGTTTTTCCTGCCGGGTGCATTTGTCCGTGGATGAGGTGGAACAGGCCCTGTGTGAGCTGGAGGCTTCCGGGATGGTCGTGAGGTATGAGGTAGAGGGTGGACGGTATCTGGCAATTACGGAGTGGGGCGTGAGACAGAGGAGCGAGCCTAAGTTTCCGGCTCCTCCTGTGAGGGTTGCGAGGCCCGGAGATGCCGTGTCAGACGGTTGTCCGTCAGCTGTCAGTCAGTTGTCAGACAAGCGTCAGTCAGTTGTCGGACATATGTCAGACAGTTGTCAGACAGTCCCCCTCTCCCCCTCTTTCCCCCCCACACCCCCCCATTCTTCCCCCACACCCCCGCACCTATCCGCGCGTGGCCGCGCGCGTGCGGGGGAGGGCCATTTGGGCGGTGATTTGGAGGATTCCGGGGTGATTCATGGTGAGGCTGCGCCTCCGCAAGTGCCTGATTCTGACGAATCAGGAGGTGTTTCAGATTCTCGCGGCGGTGTGATAGCCGGTTTGTTAAGTAGTGTTAATGTTTTCAGGGCTAGTGATTTGCCGTTTAAGGAGGAGGTGGCCGGGGTAGTGCCAAAAAGGCCGAAGCGGTGTGCGGGCGTGTATGCTTTCGACGTGCCGGGGAGTGTGGAGGAGGTGCTGGCCGAGATGAGGAATGGCTTGCATTACTCAGAACGGGAAGATGAGCGCGTGAGGATGCTGGCGACGGATTTTTACGAGCATTACAAGGACGGGAGGACTGCGGGAGGCGGGTTGCTGAAGAATTGGAGGTATAAGGCGAAGGTTTGGCTGCAAGAGAATGCGCGGAAGTGGCAGAAGGAGCGGTTGCGGGAGGAACAGAAGGGCCGTGGCCGGGCCGCAGGTCAGGGAGTGAGAGAGGATATTGTGATTGATGCAGAAGGGTTTTAATGATGAATGATGATTTAGATGATGTGCTGTCCCGGATTGCGCTGCATGTGGAGAACGATGTGGCAGAGGCAGAGCCGACGATGTTTGATGATGCCGATGTGGTGTTTTCCCGCAAGTTGAAGCGGCTGAAGATGTGGGGCTGGCCGGAACAGTATTGCAAGCTGAAGCTTCCGTTTGCATCCGTGGAGGACGTGGATGCGGAACGCAAGGCCGGGATGTTGAGGGCTTGGCTGCTGGGTCTGGCCGGGAAGGGGATGCTGGCCGTGGTGCTTGGCCTGAGAGGTACGGGCAAGACGTTGTCCGCCTGCAAGCTGGCGCGGGATTGCGGGTATGAGAGGGCATGGTATTTCAGCGGGGATGGCCTGTACCGGGAGAGGCTGGCGAAGATTGGGCTGGGAGGCAGTTTTGAGCGTGATTTTGCCGTGCAGATAGGGCATCGGCGCAAGAGTTTGCTGGTGCTGGATGAGTTTCAGCGCGGTATTGGGTACAAGGGGGAAGGCAGGGATTTGAGTCTGGATTTTTTTGAGGAGGTGGTGAATGCCCGGTATAACGCGGAGTTAGATACTGTGATTGTGGCTAATTGGACGCAGGAGGATTTTAATCAGTTTATGCCGGATAGCGTGAAGGATCGTGTGATCCAACGGAGGAGCGAGAATCGCGGAGGGGTCAGGTGGTGCGATTGGCGGAGTTTCCGGCGTGCGTGACAGATTTCCCGGAACGGGTGTTCCGGAAAAAACAAAGACAAGAAACATAATAATATAAATATATTATGACTAAAAAGACAGTAAATAAGAGCAAGGCGGGGAAGAGTGAGGACATGAAGGCAACACAGGAGGATGTTGTGCGGATGTATGGCGATAGCATGGTTTGTGATCCGTGCTGTGATCCGTGCTGTGATCCGTGCTGTGAGCCTGATGAGGCGTGTTGTTGTGATGATGCCGACCGGCGCGAGGTTATTAGCGCGCCGGGTATGGGACGTGTTGGACGGCGACAGGCACGGCAGGGCAAGAAGTACCACGGGGAACGGCTGAAGCTGCTGGTGGAGGTGTGCGAGAAGTGGTGTTTGTTCCGTCAGCCGTGGAATACGCTGTTTATCCGTGATGCGCATGCTCTGATTGATTTGGGCTTGCTGGAGTATGTGAAGTCTGATAACGGATATATTCAGGTTCAGCCTACGGAGACGGGCATTGACCGGTACAAGACGATTGTGGCCGGGGTGTTCGGGGTGGAGGTTGAGGTTGCCTGAAGTGGCGGGCGGTTGAAGCGTTAATGCGTATGTGATGGTTTGAACGGAGGAGGATGCGGCCATGTGGAGGGCCGCCCGTTCAGGCCGTTGCCACAACGGCGATGAAGATGTATCGTTTGGTGGCGGCGACGGTGAGAGCGGTGTGTTTTGGGGAGCTGGAGATGACGCCGCTGGATTTTCTGGTTCTGATGGCGGTGGGGGAGCTGGGAGAGGTTGAGTGCAGAGGGGTAGTGGCGTGGTGCCGGGCGCGGAATAGCCAGTCTGTTTCCAATGCGCTGGCAAGGTTGCGGAGGATGGGGCTGCTGGAGGTCAAGGGTCAGAGGCCCTGCGTGACGTATGCGGCGAGCGCGGAGGGGAGGAGGGTGATAGAGGGCAGGTTTGCAAGATTAAGGTTAAGGATGCAAGATGAAGAAGTTAAGCGATAAGGAAGATGAGTTTTGCAAGATGGTTGTGTGGGAGAGTTTTACTCCCCGCGCGGCTTATGCGGTTGTGTGGAATCCCGGTGATGATGCGAGCGCGAGCGCAGGAGCGAGCCGCAAGATGAGGGAGCCGCACATTCAGGAGGAGCTGAAGAGGTTGAGAGCAGAGCTTGATGATGGGTATGCCCTGAGCGCAAAGGAGAAGAGGAGGTTTTTGGCGAAGCTGGTGCGCGGGGAGGTGGGCGTGGATTTGGGGCTGTTTGATTCCGTCCCTACTGTGCAGGAGGTGATGACTGCGATTAAGATTGATAATGAGATGGCCGGGCATAATGCGCCGTCTGAGGTGCATGTTGGGGGCCCTACGTTGGCGGAGGCTATTTTCGGCCTGCTGGGTGATCAGAGTTTGAAGGTGGGCGGCAATAGTGAGACGGTGACAGATGGCGAGTAGAGGTTTTTTCCCTCCCATTAATGGTATGGATGATGCCGTGTTGGGCAGGTTTGCGGAGGTGCTTGGAGACAGGGAGTGGCGGCTTAATCATTTGTATTGGGTGGAGAGCAAGATGGTGAAGGGTGGGGATAAGGTGGTGCGGTTCCGCATGAACAGGGTACAGCGCAAGTTGCACCGGGGGCTGCATCACCGCAATGCTATTTTGAAGAGCCGCCAGATGGGGATCAGCACTTATCTTGCGATGCTGGCGTTGGATTGCATGTTGTTTGTTGATGGGTTCCATGCAGGGATTGTGGATAAGTCTTTGCCGGATGCCGAGAATAAGCTGGGCAAGATCAGGTTTGCATGGGACAGGCTGGATTATGTGCCTGCACATGCGACTGATGAGGATTTGTGGCTGGCGAGGCTGGGCCGGATGATTAAGGAGAGGACTGGCAAGCTGGTGAAGAGCAAAGGGCTGGTGCCGGTGTATGCTAATGACCGTGAGCTGAGGTTTGCCAATGGGAGCGATATTTATTCCGGGGCCAGTTTGCGCGGCGGCACATTGGATTTGCTTTGGCTGACGGAGTTTGGGAGTACGGCGTGCCATTTTCCAGCCAAGGCTGCGGAAATATTGTCCGGGGCGTTTAATACGGTGCCGAGCGACGGGTTTTTGTTTAACGAGTCAACGCATGAAGGGGGCAGAACCGGGCTGAATTATGAGATTATGAAGGGGGCGCTGGATTTGACGGGGAAGAGGCTTTCTAATGTGCAGTGGAAGTTTTTCTTTTTCCCGTGGTTTGAGGATGCCGGTTATACGCTGGCCGGAGAGGGGTATGATGTGCTGGATGAGGACAGGGCGTATTTTGACGAGTTGAGGGAGAAGGGTATCAGCCTGAGTCAGGAGCAGATGGTGTGGTACAGCCACATGAAGCAGACGCAGGGAGAGTTGATGAAGCAGGAGTACCCGAGTACGCCAGAGGAGGCGTTGTGGCCGCATGTGTCGGGGGCGATTTATGGTGCCGTGATGCACAGGTTGCGGGCGCAGGGGCGCGTGGGGGCGGCGTTTGCCGTGGAGCCGGGGTTTCCGTTAGTTTCCGCATGGGATTTAGGGTTGAACGATAGTACGGCTATTTGGGCGGCGCAGGTGGTAGGGTATGAGGTGCGGCTGCTGAAGTTTTACCAGTCCAGCGGGTTGGGGATGACGGAGTATGCCGAGGTGATTCGTTTGTGGGAGCGCGAGTTGGGGATGAGTTTTGATGAGCATTTGTTTCCGCATGACGGTAACCGGAGGAATTGGGGCGGTGATCCTATGTCTCTTTTTCGGAATACCGGGATTGGAGGGCGGCTGGTGAGGGTGCCGAGGATTCCGCGCGTGTGGATGGGGATTGATGCCGTGAGGACGATGTTGAAGAATGCGGTGTTTCATGAGGATTGTCTGAAGGAGTGCCGGGGCGAGGGTGATGTGAAGTTGTTGAGCGGGGTGGATTGCATTGCCGCTTACCGCAAGAAGACGGTGCTGGAGGATGGGGTGAGCCATGATGTGCCGGAGCATAACGAGGCGTCTCATGGGGCTGATGCGTTGAGGACGCTGGGCGAGGCGTTGAAGAAGGGGCTGGTGTCACGTGCGAGCGGTTTTGTTAGCCGTGAGGAGTCTGGCGGATGGCTGGATGAGGATGATGATTGGGGCGGAGGGAACAGGAGCGGAGGATTGGCGAGGATGGATTGATTTTTTTGTGTGTTTGTTGTTGATGGTTTGCGTGTTGTGTGGGTATCTAATTGAATGATTAGATGCGTTTTTGTTTTTCCGTGGTATGAGTGGGGTATGGGTTTCAAGAAGAATATGAAGGGTGAAGCTCCTCCCGTTCAGGCTCCGAAGGTGGAGACGGTGAGTGCCGGGGAGAGCGAACATGCGGCGAAGCGCAGTTTACTGGAGGAGCAACGCAGACGGCGAGGCAGGGCATCAACCCTGCTTGCGAGTGAGGTAGAGAGGCAGCATGGAGGCGCGGCTAGTGGTAAACGGGAGACGTTGGGATGAGCCGTCAGGATGAGGCGGATGAGCTGGTGCGCCTGTATAACGGGTTGAGGAAGCAACGGGATGAGCTTGCAAAGACGTGGCAGTTTGCCCGCTGGTATTTGCTGCCGAACAGGGTGGATGATTTAAGGTTTCGTCCGTCCGATTTTGTGGGCAGGGTGCGGAATGGGGCGGCTAGGATGGCCTGTGCCCGGCTGGCCGGAGCGCATATGAGCCATATTGTGACGAGCCATGAGCCGTGGTTCAAGTGGATCGCGAGGCCCGGAGATGTAGCGGAGGAGGATGTGGAGGAGGCTAACGCATGGTATGGCAAGTGTTCCGATATTGCTTTGATGGAGCTGACGCGGAGCAATTTTTATTCCGAGATTTACGAGTGTTTTCTTGATCGTGTCGGCATGGGGACGGGGAGTTTGTATTGCGGGCCGGGCAGGAGCGTGAGGTTGTTGTTTAAGGCGATTTCCCCGGAACAGGTTTGCGGGGAGGTGGATGACGAGGGCCGGGTGGTGGTGTTTGTGAGGGAGATGCTGTTGTCTGCTTATGATGTGGCGGATTTGTTTGGCAAGGCGGCTTTGAGTGAGGGGATGGCGGCGGATTATCATCAGGGAGGGGCCGGTATGTATGAGAAGAAGTGGGTGGTGCTGCATGTGGTGCGGCGGGCGAAGAAGCCGAAGATGGGCCGCGGCTGGGAGAGTTTTTATGTGGATCAGCAGGGGAAGAGGGTGATGCGGCGGGAGATGGAGTGGGAGATGCCGTATATGGCGACGCGCTGGAAGATGAATGGGACAAGTTTTTTCGGGTTTGCTCCGTGGCAGGATGTGGAGGGCGAGGTGAGGGGGGTGGAGGAGATTGAGAAGGATTTGGAGAAGGCGCGGCGTGTGGCGATAGATCCCCGGATTTTGACGGCGGCAAAGCTGGTGGGAGAGGTTGATTTGCGGGCTGGCGGGAAGACGTTGGTTGATCCGGATTTGTTGCAGGATGGCGGAGTGTTGTTGCCGAAGGAGTGGGCGGCTGTGGGGGATGTGAGTCTTTCTTATAAGCAGCTTGCGGATAAGGAGCAGCGGATTAAGGATGCGTTTTTGGTGCCGATGCTGGAGCTGTTTGCGTATGATGAGGGTAAGAAGGGGTTTCCCACGGCGACGGAGGTGATGGCGCGCGAGAATCAGTATTTGTTGCAGTTTTTTCCGTCTTTCGTGCAGTTTGCCTATGATGTGCAGCCGACGCTGGACAGGGTGTTTATGGTGCTGTACAGGGCTGGGGTTTTTCCAGATCCGCCTGATTGCGTGAGAGAGGATGTGATTAGGAATGGGGCTGTTGTGGGGACTGCGCTGAAGAATCCGGGGGTGACGTATAATAATAAGGTTGCGTTGGTGCTGAAGCGGATTGAGAGCGATGCTTTTGCTGCCGCGTTGAGGGAGGCGGTGGAGTTGGGTGAGGCGGTTCCCGGTTTGCTGGATCATTTGGATGTGGATCGTGGCATGAGAGCGCGGCTGCGGTCTCTTGGCGTGTCTGAGGATAGTATCAGGGGGAATATTGAGGTGGAGGACATGAGGCGGCGGAAGAGTGCGGCGGTGATGGATGAGGATGAGTTGAGGCTGCGTCAGGCGGGCGCGGCTGTGATGAAGGATGAGGCTGCGGCTGCCAAGATGGCGGCGGAGGCTCAGGGTGGAGCGGCGTAGTTGATTTATGAGCAGTACGTTTTATGATTAGTTATAATGTAGATAAAGAGAAGGAGTTGTTAGATTTGTTTGCGCGGAGGTGGAAGGCCAAGAGGTTGTTGTTGCGGAGCGAGGAGTGGAAGGTGGTGCTGGAGTGGATGAAGGAGTTTTTTCAGACAGATTTGCCGTGTTTTCAGAAGCAGGATGGGGAGAGGTTGTTTGATCCTTTGGATGCGATGAGGCGGGATGCTCACCGGGAGGTGGTGTTGTGGCTGGAGATGCTGCCGAAGGATAAGGGTAGAGAGGAGGGCGAGTAATGAAGAGACGGTACAGGAGAGGGATTGGCAAGAGTACGGGGAAGGGGCCGAAACGGCCTGCCGTGGCGGAGGTGGCAGAAGGCGGAGATCAGATTGAAGATAGAAGAAGTGATATGATTAATGATAAAGAATGCAATCATGCCGAGGCGATAGCCAAGGATTTTTACAGGGTAGTTTCCGAGGATAACGGCGGCGGCTGGAAGTCCTGGGAAGATTTAACCGATTCACAGCGGTCCGCGTTTGTGCGATTGGCGCAGCAAGCCCTGCCCATTATTGGCAGGCATGCGCTGGGGGATGTCCGTGACTATCTCGGTATTAAGGCTGCCGGCAAGTCTAGCTGGTGGGAAAAGGCCCTGTATGCCGCCGGAGCAGTTATTGCCGGGGCTATCCTTGGCGGCTTGGGAATGTCTCTGTCCGGTTGTGGGCATTCCGTGAATGTGACGCCAGACCGGGCTGAGGTGTGCAAGGATGGGGCCTGTCTGGTGCTGGAGCCGGGGCGTGTGAGTTTTTCACAGGTTCAGCCCGTGAGTGATGTTCCTCCCGTAGTTAAACAGGATAAGTAAGATGACCGGTTCCCTGACGAGCTGTTCCGTTCTTGGCGCGGCGATGCTGACGGTGGCGAATGCCGTTACTTCTACCCCGACGATTGATAGTTTGATGACTCCGGCGAGTGTGGTGAGCGTGATGTCGATTTTCCTTTGGAGGGAGACGAAGAAGAATGAGAAGTTGCAGGCGGAGTTGGAGAAGGAGCGGGAGGCGCGTCGGGTGGCCGAGCATAAGTGCAGTTCGTGTCAGTTTGTAGTAGAGGCGAATGAACAGTTTATAAGCAAGAATAAATAGATGAAAGTAGCATTGAGCATCGGGCATAGCCCGCAGGATGGGGGGGCTGTAATGACGAACCGGAAGTATTCAGAGTATGGGTTCTGGAAGTTGCATATTGGCAAGGTGAAGGATGAGTTGGAGCGGCTGGGTTATGAGGCTGTGGTGTGTAACCGGTCTGAGGCTGGGGGAACGACACCGATTTACGCGGCGCGAAGGTGTAATGACGTTGGCGCGGATTTGGCCGTGGAGTTTCACTTCAATGGTGCAGATACAGGAATTGGAGGGACGGAAACGTTGTATTGGTACGCCTCCAAGAACGGGAAGAAAGCGGCTGAACTGATACAGGCGGCGATGTGTGATGTGCTGAGGCTCCCTGATCGCGGTTTGAAGCCGATCAAGTGTAAGAGTGACAGGGGGTATTATTATTTTAAGGATACTCGGATGCCGGCGTTGATGTTGGAGCCTGCGTTTGCGTCTTCTCATGTAACGGATTGCGACAGGCTGGAGGAGCGGGTTGACGCGCTTTGCGTGGCGATTGCCGGGGCGATTGATGAGTATTTCAAGGAGGGAGCTGTATGATTGTTGATACCGTTAAAGGGTGTGCGTATGTACTGACGTGTACGACGGCCTGTACCGTTCATGCCGTTTTTGATGGGGCTTCTCCCTTGCTTGTTTTGGAGGCGAGCAAAGAGGGGCAATACGGTTTTGTTGCTCCTACGGATGCTGTGGAGGTGTCTGATGAGCATGCGCTGGTTACTCAGACTTTTAAGGGAGCCGTCCCGGGATTGTCTGCCCGGGACGGCATTCAGCCGGGGGATGATGCCTCGTTGAAGAGTTTGCTGGCGGAGTCCGGGACTTTTACAGGGACCGTCAACGCCAACGGAGGGGTGAACATTCCGCTGGCCGTGGGAGCGGCGACCGATACGGGGGCGGTCAACCGTCTGTATGCCGCGGGCATGGCCGGTGTGACGGGCATCCTGACCTCTAATGCTTTCCTCAATACGGATGCCATTACCGCGTCAGGATCTTCGACGGTGACCAAAACAGTTCCCTACCATTTGGCTGGTATTAAGGTTCCCAAGGGTACTCATTCGACCATTCAGGCGAGATTTGAGGTGAGTAATCCTCAATGGAATTATTCCAGTTTCGCCGGGTTCTCTTTCCTTTGGCGCGCTACCAATGCCGCAAAGTTGTCCTTTGGTATCGGCCGCGGCGGGAAGACGATTCGCCCCGACCTTTCCATAGATTCTTACAGTATTATCCCGGCAAACGGTTTGGCTTATAATCACGGCGAAATTCTGGATATTACTTTTGATAATGTCAGGGACTCACAGCGCAACGGTTATACAATAAAGGTGCGTGAGATTTACGCGCTGACAGCCGCGGATGGCTGGCAGGTGAAAACCACCACCAGCTTCATCCCAGCCAGTCAGAACGAGCCTGTTCCGTGGACGATTGCCAAGGTTATTTACCAGCAGAAATCGGTAGCTAATATTGCCAAGTATGAGAATACGGGCGCGCTCTGGCTCATGCTCACGGGGGGACAGGGGAATAATCTGTATCAAATTGCAACGTGCCGGGGGGTCAGCAATTTTGAAACCGGGGTTGGTGTCACCCAATGGGTGGCTGATGTGGTGAATAATACGGCTGGCGATGTTTCCGTTTATGCGGGAACCGGAGAGTACACCTATTACCATCCCGGAGGCATGAACCCGGTTTTTTACGGTCTGGAAGCTTTGGCTGTCAATGCTATTGAAGCCGAAGAAACGGCTGATTTTGTGGATATTAACACCCCCATTGAATCATGAATAATTCGGAGATACAGATACAGTTTCCCAAGCTGGGCCAGTGGGATGAATTTACCCTGACGCCCATTTATCAGGACGCGTGCGGTTATAGACCTCCGGCCCGCTTTAATCAGGACGATATACCTGCGGATCAGGCTCCAGCCATGGAGGCCGTAGTTGCCGCGCTGGTGGGCATGGGTGAGGACTGGCAGGCGGTGCAGGTGTGGGCGCGGCTGAAAGAGTTTTACGCTCCGGAGGAGGATGACCCCATGCGGACGGCGAAAACCGTAGATTTGACCGTTGAGGCCGTCAATCCGCAGGGCGGGCGCAGGGTGTTTACTTCCCGCGACTACCCGGCTTTTGTGATCATGGAACCCGCCGCCGTGGAGTTTTTCAGGTTTTTTACCAAGGATGAGCGGGTATGAGTGGGCGGTGAGGTATGCGGGCGGCCATGAGCGTTTGTGGGAGGAGTGCAGACGGGTACTGGATGCGGGAGGTGTGGCGGCGGTGAGCGGGGAGGTTGTGTTGCTGGGGTGGCTGGTGGATGGGGGGCGCGTGTTTTATGTGCATTTGGCGTGGGGGAGTGTTCATGAGTTGGTGGAGCTGGCACGGGGTTGTCTGGGCGAGCAGGCGCAGGGGGTGGAACGGGTGAGGTTTGAGCGTGGCGGGCGGGAGCTGGACAGGGGGATGCGTGAGGTGGCGTTGGTGGATTTATTAAGTATTAAAGACTAGAGATTAAATATTATGTTTATTGGTAAATTGGTTGCGAATGGTTTTTTGCGCGAGGAGGCTGGTGACGGGGGCGCAAATGGCGGCGGTGGCCCGGTAAGCCTGATGGCTGGTGCCGGAGATAATGCTGGTGGAGATGGGGCCGGAAACGGTGACGGGGATGGAGGAGAAGGAGACGGCGGCAACAGTAGTGGAGATGGCGGAAGCGGTGCGCCCGGAGCGGGCGCCGTGCTGCGGTATGATTTGGGGGATGAGGCGGCGATGACGGCATGGAGGGAGGCTCTTGGGATGAATAAGGAGTTTGCGGGCGATGAGTTTTTGCCCGCTGCCCCGGAGGGGCTGCCGGAGGGGGTGTGGGATGCGGAGGCGGTGGAGGTGCTGGGCCGCAAGGCTTGGGAGCTGGGGGTGCCGAAGGAGGCGTTTGAGGGGATTGTGCATGAGTTTGCCACCCGGAGCGCAGAGGCTCAGAGGGCGGCGGATGCCGCCGAGGCTGAGCGCGTGGCCGCTGTGAAGGCTGAGCTGGAGGGGTTGTGGGGAGATGACTATGGGGCGCATGTGAGGAGTGCGGTGAGTGCGCTGGAGATGCTGGCCAAGATGACCGGGGTGAGTGGTGAGGAGGTGCGTGCCGTGGTGGATGATCCGGTGATTGGCACGAATCCGGTGATGATCCGGCTTCTGGCGCAGATGGGGGCGATGATGCAGGATGAGCCTGCCAAGGGGCTTAACATGCCCGGGGGCGCGGCTGCCGGGGGGAAGGCGGAGGCGGAGAGGATGATGAATGATCCGAGCCACCCTTTACATGAGGCGTTTATGAATCCGAACCATGCCAATCACAGGTATGCCGACGAGCAGTATAACCGCCTGATGGGGTTTTAGGGTCATGGAGAGCGAGTAAGGACAAGAGTTATTAACAGTTAGTTATTATATTATTATGGCAGTTACAATTAGCGATAATTATCAGGTCAAGTACACGAATAAGTGGGGGGTGCTGTTGCAGCAGAAGGTGAGCGCATTGGAGAAGCTGGTGACGGTGGACAGGGATTGCAAGGGGAAGGTGAAGTTTATCGACCAGTACGGGGTGCTTGATTTTAAGGAGAAGACGACGCGCATGGGGAGCACTGCGCTTGATGAGGCTCCTACGTTGAGGCGTTCCATGCGTCCGCGCATTTTCACCAAGGCGGTAGGGTTTGACGAGTTTGACTCGACGAAGCTTGGCGATTTGGATTTACCGGTGAGCAAGACGCTGGAGGGGTTGAGGATGGCGGCGAACCGGACGATGGATGATGTGATGATTGCCGCGTTTCTAGGGCAGAATTTTGTGGGCGAGGACGGGACGAAGGCTGTGGAGTTTCCTGCTGACCAAGTTGTTGCCAAGGATTATGTGGAGTCCGGCACGAAGGCCGCAAGCGGCCTGACGCTGGCTAAGCTGCGCCGGACGTTGCAGATGTTTCAGGAGGCGGATGCGTGGACGGAGGATAGTTCCGCCGCCGGGGATCAGCTTGTGTTTGCGTGTTCTTCCGCGCAGATTCTTAATTTGCTGAGCACGACGGAGGTGACTTCTTATGATTATAATAGCGTGAAGGCTCTGGTGGATGGGAAGGTTGATACGTTTATGGGGTTCAAGTTTGTCCGCACGGAGCGTCTGCCCAAGTCCGAGGGGGTGAGGGAGTGCCTTGCATGGGTGAAGAGCCGCGCCCAGTTCGGGTTGTGGAATGATTTTAAGGTGAAGATTTCCGTGCGGGATGATATGGATGAGGCGTTGCAGATCCGCGCGAAGTTTGCCTGCGGGGCGACGCGTCTGGAGGAGAAGGGGTTTGTTAAGGTGCTGTGCGCACAGTAAGGAGTTGTTTCCGGGCAATGTTTGTTGCCGTGGAGCGGCGGGGGGCGGTCTGCGGGCCGCCCTCCGTTTTCAGCTTAGTTTTTTGATGATGTTATGAAGCAGTTGGATGTGGTTAATTTTGCCCTTGCCAAGTTGGGGAAGGCTCCTGTGACGGGGCTGGATGATGAGGAGGTGGGGGCTGTGTTGCGAGCCATGTGGCCGAGCGCAGTGGAGTATGTTGTGCAGGAGGTGAAGCCTGTGTGGGCGAAGAGGGTGGCGCAGTTGGAGGGTGAAGAGGATTTGCGGCTGCCCGGTTTTGTGCGGAGCGAGGCGTTGCCGGAGGGTTGTGTGGATGTGGTGGATGTGGATGGGGCCGGGTGGTGCGTGTTTGACGGGAGGTTGTTTTGGACAGGGGAAGGGAGGGAGGTGCGCGTGGTGTATTTAGTGAGGCCGGATGATGCCGCCCATGAGTGGTGTTGTGCGGATGGAGAGTTGCTGGCCGCCAAGCTGGCGTGCCTGTGCGCGTTGACCGTTACCGGGCGCGGGGATTTGGAGGGACGGCTGCAAGCGGATGTGAGGCGGCTGGAGATGAGGGCGCAGTACCGGGCGCGGTTGCAGGATATGGGACGGGGAGGGAGAGATGAAACGGTGTCTCCGTGGGGGAGGAGGGGGATTGTATGAGCGGGATGAGGGTGGCGTTTACCGGAGGTGAGTGGAACCGCATGGGGGCGATAAGGTATGATGTGGATGGGTATGGCCGGAGCGCGCAGACGATTGTGAATTTTCTTGTTCATACTTTCGGCGGGCTGATGCGGCGGCCCGGCGCGGAGAGGATGTGTGCGGTGGATGGAGGGGCCGCTTGCGGGCGGGTGCGGCTGATGGGGATGGATGTGAGTGATGAGCGGCGGTATATGGTGGTGTTTGGAGCGGGGTTTGTGGAGGTGTTCCGGCTGGATGGGAGTTTGGCCGCCCGGCTGGAGAGTCCGTGGACGGAGCAGGATTTGCCGGAGCTGCGGTGGGTGCAGTGCAATGACGTGGTGTGGGTGGTGTGCGGGAGGGTGGCTCCGCAGAGGCTGGAGAGGCATGGCGATGATGATTGGAGGCTGGCGGTGATGGAGTTTGACCGGAGTCCGAGGGAGTTTGCGATTTCCAAGGATGGGGAGGTATGGGTTGAGCGTGATACGGGTGGGTTGACGTTTGGTGCTGACCGCCATGTGTTCCGCTCAGAGGAGTTTGGCACGAGTGTTCTTTATACTCAGCATATGGCGGAGCGAGTGGTGGTGGCGCAGACTCACGCGGAGTTGACCGGTACGAGTAATCCGCCCGAGGCCGTTCCTGATTTGTCCGCTGCGGGTACGATTGTTTTGGCGGGGCAGGAGTTGTGGACGGTGAGCGGCGATGTGCGTGTTACATGGACATGTTATAAGCAGTATTACGGGAGGACGGATTATAAGGGGAGCAAGAGTTTGGCTGATTATCCGGAGTTTTTCTTTCCCGGATGGGTGGTGAGCCGATTTGGGAGCGGGTTTAACAGCATGCGGGAGTGGTGGGCTTCCAGCGATGGGCCGCAGAGGGCGTTCGTGTGCCATGAGGGGGCGTGGACGCTGAAGACTTACGGGAATGAGGATCAGCGGTGGCAGGGCGAGTTTCAGTTGATGGGTGCGGATGCGGAGGATGAGAGTTTGAACCCTCATAAGTTTGAGGTGCTGCACAAGTTTTGGTCATGGGACGGGGATTGGCGGAATTTTGAGTTCAGCGGCACGTGTGAACGTCCTACACGTTTGCAGTTGCGGGTGATGAAGTATAAGCCCGCGGCGACTAACTGGGGCAGGCATGAGTTGAGGCTGAATGCGTGGGATTATGAGGCGGAGGGGCTGGTTGCCGGGGTTGGCGATTATTGGGAGGAGGTGTGGGGGACGGTGCTGGAGCTGGATGGGGGGAGGCTGCTGCTGGCAGGGAAGGCCCATGCCTGTTGTTATGTGTTTGACCGGGTGGACGGCGGGGGCCGCAAGGTGGGCGCGGAACGGGATGATGGCTGCGGATGGGTGGGGGGATGTGTGTTGAAGGATGGCCGGGCGTTTTTGACCAGCGGAGGGGCAAGGTGTTGTGTGCTGGATGTGGAGAGCGGGGAGGAGAGTGAGGTGCTTTTGGAAGGGGTTGGGGATGGTTTTTTTGGCGAGGCGGTGTTGCTGGATGATGGGCGGGTGCTGCTGACTCCGTATATGGCGACGGCTTTTTATGTGTATGATCCTGCGGATGGAAGTTTGGAGAAGGTGGCGCATTCCGGGCTGGCAGTTACAAGCGGGAGTTACCGGAGGGCCGCTGTGGTGGATGGCGGGAGGGTGTTGCTTTGCCCCTGCAAGAATGGCGTTGCATGCGCGGTGTACGATCCTGTGGCGCAGAGTTTGACTGCCTGCACGGTGACCGGGAGCAAGAAGGCTGTCTGGCATGTGATGCCGTTGCGGGATGGCCGGGCTGTGTTGTTGTGCGGAGAGAGTGCTGGGGATGTGGCGGATGGGGAGGCTGCCATGGGGAGTGTGTGTTTGTATGAGGATGGGAAGGTGGTTGAGAAGATGGGTTCCTTTTTGGGGCTGGCCGGGTGTGTGGAGAGGGAGGATGGGCGTGTGGTGTTGTTGTATTTTGGTCTTGGCGGTTGGGGCGAGTTTGTATGGGATTTGGAGGATGGCAAGACGATCGAGAGCAAGGTGACGGTGAATGGGTTTTGGCCGAGGAAGTGGAAGTGGTGCGGGTGGCGCAGCGGGGGGATGGATATGGTGAATTTTTTGTCCGGTGCCGTGGGGAGAGGCGTTGATCAGGTTTGGACGGCGGCAGAGATGGGTGGGATGAAGTGGAGGGTGCTGAGGTTGAGTTATAAGACGTATGGGGGGGCCGGATTGCCGTATGAGAGGGCGGTGACGGATGTGTGGAGCAGGGGGATGTTTGGGGGAGGGTGCGGGTGGCCGAGTGCTGTGGCGATGCACCAAGGGAGGTTGTGGCTGGCCGGGACGGCGGCGAATCCACAGACGGTGTGGGGGAGCGTGGTGGATGATTTTGCCAATTTCCAGATTGGGGACAGCGATGAGGATGCGATTCAGGTGACGCTGGCGGCCAAGGATTGCCACCGGATTGTGTGGATGGAGAGCGTGAATGATTTGTTGATTGGTTCCACGGCCCAGGTTTGGCGGCTGAGCGGAGGCGAGGGCGGCGTGGTGACTCCTGATTTTTGCCGCGCTGCCGTGCAGTTGAGGGTGGGGTGCAGCCGGGTGGATGCGGAGGCGACGGATGGAGGATGCGTGTTTGTCCAGAGAGGGGGGATGAGGGTGAAGGAGCTGGGGTACAGTTTTGAGGCGGACGGGTACAGGGCCGCCGATACGACGACGTTTGCCGAGCATGCAGGCGGGCCGGGAGGGTTTGTGGGGTTGGCCGTGCAGCGCGTGCCGGAGGTGAGGATTTGGGGGGTGAGGGCTGATGGCGGGCTGGCTGTTCTGACGTATAATGCCGAGCAGCGGGTGTGCGCGTGGACGAGGCATGTGCTGGGAGGGGGCGGCAGGGCGTTGAGCGTGGCCGTGATGGATGGGCAGGATGCCGATGAGGTGTGGCTGGCTGTGGAGCGTGATGGCCGGGTTAGTCTGGAGCGGCTGGTGGAGGGGTGCGGCGTGTTCCGGGACGGATGGAGCCGTGGGGGAGATGCCGGGGTGCCGTATGAGTCCGTACTGGTTACAAATGGGCTTGCGTTTGAGCAGGGTGCGGGGGTAAAGTCAGGGAGTGTGAGCGTGCGTGCGCGGTTTGTCGCGAGCGCGGCGGATGGGGTGCGTGCAGGGTTTTGCGGGCGGTTGACGGAGTTGAGCAGGAGCCGGGGCGATGTGCTGGACGGCTGGCAGGATTTGACGGTGCCGGGGGTGTGGAGTGATGAGCTGGTGTTTGAGTTGCGGTGCGCCGGGGATGGCGATGTGCGTTTGCTGGGGTTTGATGTGCAGTTTTCAAAGTAGTTTATTGATAGATATTATATTATGGAATGGTTTCAGTTAGGTATGGCCGGTCTTCAGGGGCTGGCCGGCGCGTTCCGGGGACGCGCCGAGAGGGAAGCCGGGCGGCAGGCGCGGCAGACGGCTTATTATAATGCGTCCGCGCTGGACAGAGAGGCGGATGCGCTGGATGCGGAGAGCGCGGAGAATCAGATGAGGATGCGGGCAATGCAGGGGGTAGCCACAGGGCAGGCCGCCGCGCAGACAGCGGCGAGCGGCGTGGAACGGAGCGGGAGCGCGCTGGGGAGGGAGATGAAGGTTGCGACGCGGTTTGAGCAGGAGGTGAATGATTTGGCGGCGCGCAGTTTGCAGCGGTCTTCCGCCATGAGGGAGCAGGCCCAGATGGAGAGGTGGAAGGGGAGGCAGGCGGAGCGGGCCGGCAAGGTGTCCGGATTCGGGAGTTTGCTGAGCGGCGTGGTGCAGGGCGGCGCAACGGCTTTTAATGCTTTCAAGTAGATATGGATAAGTTTTCTTTGTTGAGCGGGTATCATGAGCCTGTGCTGGCTGATACGGGGGCCGCAACGGCTCCGGCGCGCGCGGCGGCGGAGGTGGCCGGGGAGATGGGGGCCGGGACGAGGTTGCTGGCGCGGGAGGATGAGGAGAGGGCGCGGTTGCAGGAGAAGGCGGACAGGATGGCCGATGCGGGGAGTTTTGAGGATGTGAAGAGGTTGATGGAGGAGGAGAGGGGGGTATGGGATAATGCCGAGCTGGCGGCGGGGAATAAGCCGGGGAGGGAGGCCCGCTGGAATGCGCTGGTGAGCAAGAGGCTGGGGCCTATGTTCCGCAAGGTTAAGTTTAAGACGCCGGAGGTGAAGGAGCGGGCGCGGCTGTGGTATGATGCGTTTACGTCAACGGGCCGTATTGATGCCGGGCGCAGGGAGTTGCTGGCGAGTAAGGAGAGGGCTGCCAAGTCTTTCAAGGCGAGGTATGATTTTTGCCTGAGGGGTGGGGATTATTATGGCGCGAGGGAAGCGGTGCAGACGGCTGGCGCGGAGGGGGTGATGGAGCCGTATGAGCAGCAGTTGATGTTTCAGGATGTGAGTTTCAAGGAGACGGAGAGCAGGGTGCAGACGGCGATTCAGAGAGATCCTTTTCATGGGTTGGATGCGCTGGAGAAGTCGGGAGGGCTGGATGCGGTGAAGGGTAGGCCGGATGTGATTGAGGGGATTCGGAAACAGGCGGAGGCGGCAAGGCGCAAGGCTCAGGCCGGAGTGGCTCAGGGGTATGTGATGGATGCGTTTGAGGGCCGGGAGTTCCGGGGAAATGATTTGAAGAAGGATGTGGAAGCGGGGCGCGTGGCCGTGGATGACGCGATGAGTTTGCGGGCGGCGGAAGAGCGGCGGAGGAAGGCTGTGGAGAAGATGGGGAAGGAGGAGGCGGAGTTGTACACGAGTCCGGAGGATTTTATGCGGGTGGATGGTTTGTTGCGGGGGTATGAGCCTGATTTGGATGTTGACGGGACGATGTATGCGGAGGTGGAGAGGGAGATTGCCACGTCCATGCTTTCCAAGACGACGAAGGAGAGGATGATGGCGGAGCTGAAGGATCTGGCCGTGGGGAATGTGCCCGCACGGTTCCGGGGGGCGGCCAGGGAAGCGGCGAGTGTGGTTGAGGGGATGGTGGATGGAGAGGTGTTCGGGAAGTGGAAAGAGACGCAGAAAGAGGGAGATTTTGCCGGGTATGAGAGGTCTATGGCGGCGGCTTATCAGGTGAGACAGGGGCTGGAGCGGTGGGTACGAGAGAATCCGGGGGCAAGCCGAGAGGAGATTAGGGCACAGGCTGAGAGGCTGGCGGCGGATGGTACAGGGGTGAAGTTGTCAGGCCGTCAGAATGTTCCGGGTGTGGCGGTTCCTGAGCCTGAAGTGAAGCTGAAGAGTGTTGGCGCGAGTGAGGTGCTGGATGAGTTGGGGGTGGATATGAATGAGCAAGGTAATGCTGCTCTGCTGCCTCCGCTGAATGGGGATTGGGGTGCTCCGGCTCAGAACAGGGAGGGATGGAGAAAGGTTCTGGAGGGTGTGAGTATGAAAGGGAAGGATTTGAGGCAGTGCCATGCTGCCGTATTCAAGGTTTTAGATGTGAAGTCCGCCAAGGATGTAGCGGCATTGAAGCGGGTGGTGGAGGAGAAGTGGGCGTGGGAGAATGGGGAGAAGTGATGTTTCTGGTTAATGTTTAATAGTTAAAAGTTTTTATGTTTGGTAATGATATTTCACAGGTAGCGGCTCAGGCGAGGGAATTTGAACGTAGCGGGAAGAGGGATAAGTTTTTGGAAGAGAGCGCGAATGCTGTTTATGATGACGGAGAGGGCAGGCAGTTGTTCCCTGTGGAGATTGATCCGGCAATGGATCGGTATTTGCGGCAGAAGGGGGAGGGTTGGCAGGCTGACGCTTATCGGAGCTGGCAACGCGGGAAGATGTTGGCCGCCGATTTGAGGAAGGGCGGGGATGATCCGATGAAAGCGGAGAAGGAGCGCGTGCTGGGCGAAGAGAGAGCCAAGGTGCAGGAGTATGTTAATGAGAGGACAAGGCGCGGCATGCCTTTGTTTCCTGATGCATTGGCGTTTAAGAGTGCTCAGGAGGATGAGGCGGAGTATGCGAGGAGAAAGGATAAGGTGGATTGGCACCGGAGCGTGTTTAACGGGGATTTGAAGAAGGTGCCGGAGAGTGTGAAGAAGGAGTTTGAGGCGCAGTTTTTCCCGGATAATGAGCTGGGGGATGAGTTGCGAGCGCGGTCGCTGGTGCTGGGATGGGCGTTGGATGAGGGAGGATATACCGAGAATCAGGTTTCGGCGCGAAACGGGGTGCCGCTACTGGAACAAATGGCTATACGGCTGAAGGAGCAGGGGGAGCAGATTGATTTTAATAAGCCGGGGCTGACGGTGTACAGGTTTCTCAGCAGGCGGGCGCAGGAGGATGCTCATGCTGACGAGTTGCTGAAGGGGGCTGCCGAGAGCGTGAGGCAGGCTGTGCTGACGGGCGGGGACGGAAGACAGGCGTTGTGGGAGCAGAGGGGACAAATGGGAGAGGAGATGTATAAGAAGGTGGGGAATACATTGCGATGGGTGAAGGCGGATGCGGAGAGGACAAGGCGAGGGCTGGAGCCGGTATTGCCGCGCGTGATGGAGGGGCTGGAGTGGGCCGTGAAGTATGCTGACGGGACGGCGAACCGGATTTTTCAGCCGGAGGGGATGGCTTCAATCCACCAAGCCCTGAAGGCGATGGATGGCCTTACGGATGCCCAGATGGATGCGCTGGCAGAGATTGTGCAGCGCAAGGGCGGGAATGAGGGGAGTTATATGGCGAATGTATGGAAGGCCGGGAACCGTGGCTGGGAGGATTTAGGTAATGGAATCAGGTCTTTGTTGCGCGGCGGGATTGCCGCACAGTTGGATGTGGCGGGGGGAGTGAAGGAGTTGTTTGGCGGGGACGGGTCTGCCCTGAAGGCTGACGCGAAGGCGGCGGATGAGTATGGCCGGAGGCTGGATGCTTTTCTGGCGATGGCGCAGGGGACGTACAGGCCGATTAACAAGCCGGAGTATGGGTGGTTTGGGAATGGGGTGCTGAGCGCGGTGCGGTCTGTGCCGATTACGGCGTTGAGTTTTTCCGGCGTGGGGGCCGGAGTGGCGGCGATGTCTTATGCCGGGGATAGTTACAGTAAGGCCGTGCAGGAGCGTCCAGATGGCGGCAGGCTGGCGAGGCTGGGAGGCGCGGCGGCGAGCGGCGCGGTTCAAGGGGCGTTGGATCGGGCCGGGGCGATCGTGGCAAAGGGAGTGATGGGGTTGAGATCCGGGAGCGCGTTTGTGGATAAGTGGATGAGCAAGTTGAGTCTGAGCCGTCAGGCGATGCGGCTGAAGAGTTCCGCCCTGCGGGCGGGAGCGCGTTCCGGCGTGGCTGGGGGGATGGTGCTGGGCGAGGAGATGACGACGGAGAAGTTGCAGGATTTGGCCGATCCGGTGATGCAGAGTTTGGCTTCCGTGATGGCCGGGGAGGCTCCGGGGATTGATTGGGAGCGGTTTTGGAAGGATTTTACGAACCGTGACCAGAATATGGAGTTGTTTGGTTCCGTGCTGGCGTTTGCGCTGGTGGGGGCCGGGGCGCGGTTTACGGCTGAGGCCGGGATGCAGCGGCAGTTGAGCCGGGAGTATGGGAAGCTGAAGCGGACGTTTGGTTTTAGCGATTCCCTGCTTGCCCGGATGCGGGCGGAGGAGAGTGATGTGGCGCGGTACGCGATGATGCAGGATGGGATTCAGGATTTTATGCGCCAAAATTATGGGAAGGAGGTGGACGGCGTGAAGGTGGGGCTGGGTGACGCGGACGGGATGAGGAAGCTGGCTGCCCGCGGCGGGGTGAGGACGATGGATGTGGTGGCCGCCGCTGAAGCGCATGCGGCGGAGACGGCGCGAGGGGTGGATGAGGTGCGTGTGGATGGAGCGGAGGTGCAGGAGGGGAAGGGTGCTGTGGTGGGTGTGAAGGGGCCGGAGAGCGGCGGCGTGAGCGAGGTGGGGAGTGGGCCTGTGCTGAGTTTTGAGCATGGGCCTGTGCCGGAGCGCAAGGGTGGAAGGCAAGTGGATGAGAAGGAGGCGATGAAGCAGTATGTGGAGGCTGTGAATGAGCAGTTGCGGGAGTTCGGGGCGAGTCCGATCCGCGAGGAGAGGAATGAGTTTACGGAGGAGATGCAGTTTGTGGTGGAGCTGGGGGACAGGCCGGAGTTTTATGATTCTTACGATGATGCGTATGAGGCCGTGCTGCGGCATTTGGAGGAGAGGGAGGATGAGGTGGTGGCCGGGCTGAAGAGCGGTTTGCGGCAGTACCGGGATAAGGGAGAGGGGTATGTGGGGAGGGTGCAGGATGAGGCGAATGAGGAGATGATGCAGCATTTGAGCGATGTGGGGCAGGATGGGAGGATGAGTTTTGACCGGAGCAAGATGAACGTGAAGTTGATGTATTCTCAGCTTAAGAATGAGAGTGCATCGCTGAAGAAGTCTGTGGAGGGACGGGAGAGGATTTATGCGGCGCAGATAGGTGAGTTGGCCGGAGTGGACGCTTCCAAGTTACGTATTTACGGAACAAATGTGGGGAAGGAGTTTGAGAACGGGCGGTATGAGGTGGTGAGCAGGTTGTACCGGGGGGCTAATCCGTTTGACGTTTATGAGGAGTGGACGGAGGGGATGACGAAGGTGTTGATACGGGATAATGAGTGGACGGTGGCGGAGTTTGAGGATGAGCTGAAGCGGCTGGAGGAGGCGACGGGCGAGCGGTTTCTTGCGACGGGAGAGGGAGTGGACAGGTTGCAGGCGGTTTGCGAAGGAGTGAGCAGGGCGGCCCGTGCTCATTTGATGGGGCATATTTCCGATGAGCGGTTGCCGGATAAGTTGAGGAGGTGGTTTAAGATGTTCGCTCTGTTGTTTGCCAAGTATTTTGAGTTTGCGCAGGATTTGAGGCTGGCGAAGAAGATGCTGGGCGCGGATGTTCAAGAGAAGATGAGCGAGAAGTTCCGCCGCTTGTTGAATGATTTTGCCGGGTTTGACGAGGAGGCGATTGCGGAGCGCGCGAGGAGGGAAGAGCAGGCGCAGATTGAGGCGGAGGCGATGGGGGATGTGCCGGAGATTGGAGAGTGGGTGGCCGGGAGGCTGCCGCATCCGAAGACGGCGGCTGAGGCCGGGTCTGATTTAACCGGGGAGTTGCAGCGGATTTATGATGCACTGACGACGACAAGAACGGCCAAGGGAAGACGCAAGAAGGATGGGACGCTGGGGAAGGGGTTTGAGCAGCGGGTGGTGGCCCGTGCGGAGCAGTTTTTCAGCAGGGATGGTGGGAGTGTTTCCGATGTGCTGGAGGCCGCGAATGAGGCCGGGTTTGATTTTGCCGATTCAGGCGATTTATTGAGTGCCGTGTATGATAGCGTGGTGTACGGGTATAAGCGGTATGCGGCGCGTGGAGAGGGGCAGGAGGTGAGTTTCAGCATGGGGGACCGGGTGAGGCGCGTTCCGTTGGAGGAGGCCCGGCGTGTGGCTGATGCGTTCCACCGGGTGGAAGGTATGGGGCCTGTTCAAGTGGATGTGGCGGGAGCGTACGAAATGCATCTGAAGGATGCGTTAAGATCTGTACATCCGTTTGTCAAAGTGATGCAGGAACGTTCTTTCAGTATGGGAGGAGCGTTTGAGATGATGGATGGCAGGAGGGTGAAGGTAAGTGGCCGTGGCTGGCGTGAGGTGAAGAATCATGCTGCCGACCGGAGGAATTTGGCAGCTCTGGCAAGATTGGATGTATTAGCTCCGAAGGCTGAGTTTTTGTTTCATGCCAAGAATTCCGATCCTAAAAAGAAGGATGTGAAGGCGTTTTATTATTATGCCGTGAAGGCTGTTTTTCCTGGATATGAGCGCTTGGCAGAAGTGGGAGAAGGAGGCAGGCAGGAGCTGGCGTATGTAACAATTGCTGTAGCCGAACGGAATAGCGGCGAGTTTTTCTACGATCTGGATTCAAGTAGCGTAGAGGATATAGATAGAGTAAAGGGTACGTCACCAAACCTTCCGTTGAGCCGCGTACCAAACACGGCGCGAAAGGGGGACGCACCCCATGAACATAGACTACAGCGGGTAAAGGAATTTGTCAATTATGCTGACATTTTTTTAGCTGGACAAGGAGAGAAAGATAGAAAAATACGCTCTAAGGAAGAAAATGAGGAGAATGGGAAAGGTTCCGAAGTTCCGCAACGACCCCGCGTACCAAACGCGGGCGAGGCGGAAGATGGAACCTTTCTAGAGAGCAAGGTACAAGAGCAACGTGAAGATGTCAATAGGAGTGGGATGTCGTTTGCCATGCGGATGACCAGAGGAGGGCAGAGTGTGTGGGATTATCTGGCTGGGGTACAGGGTCAGGCTTTTGAGCAAGAAGCACGGTTGTATGAAGCAATGCAGAAACGGCTGGAGAGTGCGCTGCAAGCGAACGGGTTTACGCGGGATGGAGTGTATAAGGATGAGAAAGGGAAAGATGATGAGGTTGTGAGAGAGCGGATGCTGGCCGTGATGGCCGTATGTGATGCCGTGGTGACGGAGCTGCCGAGGGATGTGCGCGGGGGGATCAGGCCGGAGGTTGTTGCTTCCTACCGGGAGGAGGTGATGGAGAAGAAGACGTGGAGAGGGAGGATGAATGCGCTGATGCGTATGGTGAAGTATGTGGATTGGCATATTGTGAATGAAGGGAAGAAGAGCCGATTTAAGGAGTTTGAACGGTTTAGAAAATGGGCGGCGGCAAGTGTGGGCGAGAACCGGGTACGGCGTGGGAAGATGAATGCGGAGATTCAGAAGCGGCTGGATATGGTGGAGAGGGCGTTGGAGTTGGATGCGGATGAGCTGGAAACGGCGAAGAATACGGCTGAGAAGGTGGTGGAGGAGAAGGCATTGATTGGCGGGGCTGAGTATGATGAGGCGGTGGAGTGGGTACGTGCGCTGGATGCGTTTGGCGGGTTGTATGAGAGGAATATGCACGGGAGGCTGACGGCTGATTTGGAAAGAGTGCAGGCCGCGCTGGATGCCCTGAAGGAGATGTATGCTGCCGGGAGGCTGGCGAATGAGGCGTTTTGGGAGGATCGGCGTGAGCGTATTGCGGATTTGCTGGATGAGGCCGGGAAGGGGCTGGGGCGTGAGCAGCCGGTGAGCGTGAATGAGCGCACCGGAGCGGCGAAGCATGATGTGGGTGTGGGTAAGGGGATGCGGAATTTGGTGCGGGGGTTTGTGAGTTTTGAGAATTTGATGGAGGATTTGTTTGGAGAGGGGAAGGTGACGGAGTATTTTGCAGAGGGCATCAGGAAGGCGCGGCTGGAGTTTAATGATGTGCGACAGAGGCGAGTGCTGAGGTATTACGGTGCCTTGTACCGGATTGCGAGGCCGGAGGAGTTTTTGAAGAGGGCTGACAGAAAGGTGGATGGTCAGGTGAAGCTGGGCGTGAGGCGTGTGGTGGATGGTATGTTGAAGGATTTAAGCGAGAATCGGGCTTGGGGGATTGAGGTGAAGATGCCAGGCGAGTTTAGGAGTGAGCGGGTGCGGATTGAAGAGGCGCGGGCGGTTGCGGAGGGTAAGATGGAAGCAGAGCAGATGCCGAAGTGGGCGAAGAATCAGAAGGCGATGGATGCCCTGAAGATGGCGTTGAGCGAGATTCCGGCGAAGAGCAGGAAGGAGTTTGTGAAGTTTTCATGGCTGGAGCAGGGCGCGGAGCTGGTGGAGATGGAGATGAGCGATTTGGAGGCGGCGTATTTGCTCCAGATGTCCGCGATGCCGGAGTATGAGGATAATCTGGAGGCGTTGGGTTTTGACGAGGCGGCGATTGGGAAGGTGAGGGATCATATTGATGTGCGGGCGTTGCGGGTGGCGGAGTATTTAGGGGAGGAGTATGAGCGGGGATATAAGGAGTATAATGAGGTGTACAGGAGGTTGTTTGGGTGTGATATGCCTAAAGTGCAGAATTATGCTCCGGGATTTTTCGTGACGGATAATGCCGCTGAAGCTGTTGATCCGATGGAGTCCAGAGGGAGCGGATGGCTGAGTGTGGGGAGTATCAAGATGCGCCGGAAACATTATGCGCTGCCGCGTGTGGTGAGTTGCGTGAATGCGTATTGGGCGCACAGTATGCAGATGGATCATTGGGCGAGTTTTGCGGAGATCATGAGGGATATGAAGGCGGTGTTGTTGAATGGAGAGCTGGGGAACAAGATTGATGTGGTGCATGGAGCGCAAGCGAGGAAATTGCTGATGGGGTGGGTGAAGGATTTAGAATTTGACGGTTCGCAGGATTCAGGCGGAGCCGGACAAGCTCAGCAAGTAGTGAGCCGGGTGTTGGGGGCGATGGCGCAAGGGGCTTTGAGTTATAACCTGAAGACATGTCTGAAGCAGCTCCCGGCCATGTTTTCCAGCATGGCGGATATGTCCCCCTCAGATGCCATGAAAGGATTTATTGGGGCATTGGCGAATCCGGGACAGTTGGCGGAGGTTTGGAAGAGTCCGACGATCCAACAAAGGTTGATGCAGGGCATGAGTCCTGAAATGAGGCAGGCTTTGACGGCGAACAGGATGAAGGTGAGCATGCTGGGGGATGCCGTGGAAGCCGGGATGTTGCCGATTGGATTGACGGATGCGGCATTTACAACGTTTTCCGGGGGTATTGCGTATATGGCGGCCAAGAAGAAAGCTATGAAAGAGGGATTGAGTGATGAGGTTGTGGAGCAGAGGGCTTTGGCCGCGCTGGACAAGGCGGTGCGGAGGACGGCTCAACCTATTGAGACAGAGCAGAAGAGTCCTTGGGAGATTCATGCAAACGCGCTGGGACGTATGTTTATGATGTTCCGGTCTGATCCGCGTAAGCAGATAGCGTTGAGTTATATGGCACTTGCGAAGTGGAAGAGGGGAGAGATTGGCATGGTAGAGTCTGCGTGGCGGTTTGGTCAGGCGTGGGTAGTGTATGGGATCATGAATCAGGTGATTGTGGAGTTTCTTAAGTGGGTGATGGGGCAGGATGACGATGAGGAGGAGCTGGATTTGTGGGATAGGTGGAAGGGATTTGCGGTGAGTGGAGCGATGGGGGCGTTTTCCGGTATTTTTGGATTGGCTGAGGTAATAGAGTTCATCTATTCAAAACTGGCTGGCGAAAAGTACATGAAGTTTAGTAATACGATGGTCGATCATGCTGAGGCGTTATGGAGAGGAGGAGAAGGTGTAGTGAGGATGTATAACGGTGAGGAAGAGGAGTATGGGAAGGTAATGAATCAGTTGGGAAGAGGGTTGAATGGTATGGGATTGTTTGCGGCGGCAGGAAGGCCGGAGATTGGAGCCGCGGTTCAGGTGATGGGGCGTATTGTGAAAGAGACGAAGAGTATGGCCGGAACATGGGGGCATCTGTGGGATAGTGAGATGGCTAAAGCCAAAGAGCAGCAGAGATTGATCCAAGCGACCAAAAAAGAAGAGAAGGAAGAACGGAAAGCAAAAATGGAAGAGAGGAAGGAGTTGATGGCGCGAGTGAAAGGTTTGGATTATTCAAGCCGGATGAAAGTGTATCAGGATGTCGGACTGGATAAAGAAGAGAGGAAGTTGATGGAAAACCGGGTGAAGATGGATGGAGCTTCCGAGGTTGTGAAGGCTGTGAGCCGGGTAAAGAAAGATAAGAGGAAAGAGCTGGTAGAGAAGTTGAAGGGGACGATGAGTGACGTAGAGTATGAGGAGTTTGTAACTGAGCTGAAGGAGAAGGGAGTGAAGTTGATGTGATATGGCAGGTAATGCTATTTATAATGCTATTATTTCATAATATACTTATTATTAAATAGAAATATAGTTCTCCGTGTACCATTAATAAACCCTGCAAGTTTAAAGGCTTGCGGGGTTTTCTTTTAAGAAGGCATTATCATCATGCTGTATTCCGGTTTCCGTTCCCGTTTTGAGTGTATCTCCCTCCCTTTTTCAATTTGCCCGAAGTGTTGTTTAACTCCCCCGGATTTTTTAGTGAAAAACGGCTGCCGCACCTTTCGGCGGGGCAGCCCGTAAATGGAAGCGGTTCCTGTATAAGAAACGAATCTAGGCTCCGAAATCAAGGGTTTTAGGTTCTCGGCTCCAGACGCGGTGCTGTTTCATGGCCGTGATGAAGGGGGGCATCAGGGACTTGGTGTCCTTCGGCATGAGCAGCCCGGCGTCATCCATATCCTGGGGCAGGGAGGCTGCCTCAAGCATGGCTTTGGCGTTGCCGGGCAGTCCGATGGCCTTCAAGTGCCTGTAGGCCTGGCGCAAATGGTACTTGGCATCTCCGTCTTTCAGGAGCGTTGTGAGGCTTTGTTCCCCTTCCGGGACGATGACGGAGTCAAACAGGACGGAAGGAGTGCCGGACAGGGTTCCGTCAACAAACAGCTCTTCCCCTTCTTCCGTTGTTATGCTTCCCATGTGCGGGGCAATGATTTGGGGGTGGATGCCTTCTTCATGCAGGGCATCGCAGATTTCTTTCACGGATTTCAGGCTGACGCCGTCCGCTGCCAGTAAAGAGACGCGAAGGCCTTTGAGGTTGCCGTCCGTATGGGCATACAGGCTCAATGACGGATCTTGTTCCAGGCCGCAGACGGGCCTAGGAAGTTCCCTGCTGAGTTGCTCCCTGGTGAGTTGAATTCCCAGGTTGCGGGCCACTCCGCTTGCCAGGTCCGGATCAATGCGTGTCAGAAGGTCCACCACGCGTTCCCGGATATAGGGGCGCGTCACCTTACCCAGCTCAAAGCTGAAAGCGTTGATAATGTGCTCCTGTTCCACCGGAGTTTGACTCATCCAGAACAGCCGGGGGTGGGAATAGTATTCCGCGAAGGAGGGGCTTCGCAAACGTTCCTTGACACCGCTTACCGTCTGGGGGCTGGTAGTGAAGCCGCCTTTCTCCGGAGGCGTTTCTCTCGGCCAGTTGTTCCCGATGGAATTGGGATCATAGTTGGCCGGTGAGGCGTCTATCTGCATGCGGTGGAAGCCGTCCCTCTGATTGTTGTGGAAGGGGCAAATGGGGCGGTTGATGGGAATTTCCGTGAAGTTGGCTCCTCCCAGCCGGTGCCGCTGGGTATCGCTGTAAGAGAAAATACGGCCCTGGAGCAGCGGATCGTCTGAAAAATCAATGCCCGGCACGATATTGGCGGGGCAGAAGGCTACCTGTTCCGTTTCCGCAAAAAAGTTGTCCGGGTTGCGGTTCAGCACCATTTTCCCGACGATTTCCACGGGAACCAGTGCTTCCGGAATGAGCTTGGTAGCGTCCAGAATATCGAAGTCGAACTGGTCTGCGTCTTCTTCCGGGATGAGTTGCAGCCCCAGCTCGTATTCCGGATAATCTCCGGCTTCAATGGATTGCCAGAGATCCTTGCGGTGGAAGTCAGGATCGCGTCCTGTCAATACCTGGGCTTCATCCCACACCAGGGATTTTTTCCCGTACAGCGGTTTCCAGTGGAAACGGACGAAAGTGCTTTTTCCTTCTTCATTGACCAGTTTGTATGTATGGATGCCGAACCCTTCCATCGTACGGAAGCTTCTGGGGATGCCGCGGTCCGACATGGCCCACATGACGTTATGCAGAGTTTCCGGCTGCAGGGAGACGTAGTCCCAGAAAGAGTCATGGGCCGTCTGCCCCTGGGGCATTTCATTGTGGGGTTCCGGTTTGACGGCATGAACGAAATCCGGAAATTTGATGGCATCCTGAATGAAGAAGACGGGCGTGTTATTGCCTACCAGATCATAGTTGCCTTCCTTGGTATAGAATTTGGTAGCCCAACCGCGGATATCCCTTACTGTATCCGGAGATCCTCTGAAGCCCTGCACGGTGGAAAAACGCACAAAGACCGGGGTTTTTTCTCCCGGATCCTGCAAAAAAGCCGCTTTGGTGTACTTGGAAAGGGATTTGTACACCTGAAAATAACCATGTGCCCCGGAACCTCTTGCGTGAACCACGCGTTCCGGTATCCGCTCCTGGTCAAAATGAGCCATTTTCTCCAGAAAGTGGAAGTCTTCAAGCAGAGAGGGGCCTCTGCTTCCTGCTTTAAGTGTGTTTTGATCATCGGATATTTTAACTCCCAGGTTGCTTGTGAGGGCCTGTCCCATGCCGTTGGAGCGCATGGCATCCAGCTCCCTGATTTTTTCCGTAGCGTTATCCGGCATCTTCATGGAACCGGGCGCGGAAGGTTCCGCATTGGGCGGCGTAGGTTTTGGAGTGGGTTTGATCAATTCCGGATCAATTGTATCCGTATAATGGGGAGCAGCTTCTTTTCCGTTGGGAAAAGGGGCGGCGCTGTCTTCCATGGGCGGTTTCTTTTTTTTCATTGGCTTATTCATGAGGGACCGGATTTTTCTATGTGGGTAATAGTTCGACTTCCCTTTTCCCGGGGATGTTCCGTCCTGTTTTGTCATCAGTGTTTCTCCGGAGCGGATGAAAAATTTTTATAAAAACTGGTGATTAATATTTTATGTAATAAAGAACGGGCTGTGAGGAAATGCCTGTTTGATTGGCATGGCTGCGATGCCTGCAGCCTGTGTTTCATTTGCGGCAGGAAGAAGCGGAGATAACCGGGGTACAGCCGCGGGCAGGCGGAAAACAGTGGCCTCCTTGTTAAGCGGTGTTTCCTGCATCTGGTTCCGAAGGAGGAACGGAACCGTGTTGCCGGAACGGCAGGGCAGGGACGGCATTGCGTACATGATATGGAACGGAGCTTCCACAAATTTTCATAGACGAGGGGAATAAATAGGTTATGATTTTTATGTCAATCGGGTATTGGAGAAAAGGCTCGCACCGTCCGGCGCGAGGCGGTTTTTCCGGTATGGAACCCTTTTCCTATTAATTTAAAGTAATGACGGTGCAAGAAATAGCTGAACAGAGTTTGAAGAGCCTTCTGGCTTCGCTGGGGTTTTCCGCGGATATCGAAGTAACGGAAACGGACGGCATCGTGTGCCTGAATATTTCCTCCCCGGATTCACAGTACATCATTGGGGGGGACGGGGACAGGCTGGATGACCTTCAGTATCTGGTCAACCGCATGATCCAGCGCAAGATGGAGGATGCTCCCCGCGTGAAGGTGGATTGCGACCATTACCGGGAGCGCAACGAAGCCCGTCTGCTGGAAAAGGCCCGTTCCCTGGCCGAACGCGTCCAGGAGAGTGGAAAACCGATGAAGATGCCTCCGTTGAATGCCTACCACCGCCGCCTGGTGCATAATGCCCTTCAGTCCATGGAAGGAATTGTGACGGAGTCCGAAGAAGGGGACAGCCGTTACAAGCGCATTACCATCAGAAAGGGCTGATGGATGGCAGTTTATTCATGAGGACTTTAGCGGTCATTGCATTTTTGGCTCTGGCGTTTCCGGGACGTGCGGAAATGGATGCCCTTTCCGTCTCCTGTTCTGCGGCTCCCTCCCTTCCATCCCCTGTTCTGGTTGTGTACGGTTCAGAGGAACCCGGTTCAGCGGAAGCCCGTTGGTTGAAAGCGCTCCAGCCGGGCACGGAAGAACGCCGCGCGCTGGATGAATATGTGCGTGACGTGCAGTTTGTCACGGTTCCCAGACATCCCTCCGTGAAGGATTGGGAAGAAAACGGCAGCCTGTCCCGTGCGGCGATGCATGGTGTGCGCATGCTGCCTTCCGTGGTTTTTCTTGACTCCAAAGGACGTGTGTTCGACCTGGTGGAAGGAGGGGCCTCTGCAGCTTCTCTGCGGGAAAAAGTGTCCCTGCTTGCGGAAAAAGCGCAGCGCGTGCGGCCGGTGACGCGGGTGAATGATATTCCGAAGGGCGGGGACCCTGCGGCAGAAGCCTCCGCCATCTGCCGGGAACTGGAACAGGTGCCTCCGGAGGCCTGGTTTCGGGATTATCCTGGCACCATGAAGCGTCTGGAAAAATTGAACTGTACGGTTCCGGCTTTTCTTAACGCCCGGGAGGCGGCCTTTCGTCTGGAGAAAAACAGGAAAACGGCCGAATTGCTTGGCGAGTCTTTCCGGGCTTGCAAAGCTTCTTCCATACGAACATGTCTGGAAGCGTGGCGTGCCTGCGCGGATGATCCCTCGTTATCCGTGGAGGAGCGCCAGTTAATTCTGCTCTCCATGGTGCATCCCCTCTGGGTGCGGCTGGAAGAGGTTCTGTACCGGGAAGCCCACACTCCGGAAAGCGAGGATGCCTTCAACCAGGCGGTTGCGGTTTTGGAAGAGGTCCGGGACATGAACCGTTCCAGCGTTTGCGGCAGACGGGCGCACCAGCTCAGGGAAGAGCTGAGAAGAGCCCGTCTGGCGGCTGCGCGGTATGATTAATGTGTCTTTCCTGAGTTGCCGGAAATGGACAGGAAGGCTCCCCTGCTTCCGTCACGGAATCAAGGGATGCGTTTTCCTCCGTGATTCCTCTTTCCACAGGAAGGACCGGGCAAATTGGCTTGATTTTGCCCCTGCCCGGGGCTAGTCTTCGAACCGTTATGACAGATTCATCCATCCCGGACATGATGGCGGAGGCTCGCCGAGGCCAATGGACTGACCAGCAACTGGCCGCCAAGGCTGTGGAACTGGCGGAGTCCATTTTAAAGCAGTCGAATGCCGGGATGAGAGGGAAAGAGAAGAGGCAGGCGCAGCAAATGGAGCGTATGATGAATGATCCGGCGGGCAAGGCGTTTACGCTGGCACTGGCGGATCGTGTGTTCCGTCCTTCTTCTCCGGCGCGGGGTGCTGAGTTGTTCCGCTATCTTTTGGACGGATATGGCGTTCCCCGTTATTTGTCTGCGGCGGACCGTTTCGCCATGAAAATGGGGGGGAGATTTTCCGCTCAATTTCCGGGTGTAGTCATGCCCATGATTACCAGCCAGTTGAGAAAAGAGAGTTCCAATGTAATTCTTCCTGCCGAGGATGGAAAACTGCGCCCCCACCTGCGCCGCAGGCGCAAGGGCGGCATCCGGATGAATATCAACCAGCTGGGAGAGGCCATTCTGGGTGAAAGCGAGGCGCACCACCGTCTTCAGCAGGTCGTGGACCGGCTGACAGACAAGGACTGTGACTATATTTCCGTCAAGATTTCAGCCATTTTCAGCCAGATTCATCTGGTAGCCTTTGAAGAAACCGTCAAATTGATTCAGGAGCGCCTGCGCATCCTGTACCGGGCGGCCATTACCAATGCGGTAACGTTGCCGGACGGTTCCAGAAAGCCCAAGTTCGTGAATCTGGATATGGAGGAATACCGTGATCTTCATATGACGGCGGAAGCGTTCAAACGTACGTTGATGGAGGATGAATTCATGCAGCTGGAGGCGGGGATTGTGCTCCAGGCCTATTTGCCGGATTCCTGGGAGGAGCAGATGAAGCTGTGCGCCTGGGCTAAGGAACGTGTGGAGCAGGGGGGGGCGCGCATCAAAATACGCCTGGTGAAAGGCGCCAACCTGGCGATGGAGAAGGTGGAGGCCTCCATGCATGGCTGGGCGCAGGCCCCGTATGGCACGAAAGCCCAGGTGGATGCCAATTACAAGAGAATGCTCCATTACGGCTGCATGCCGGATAATGCCAGATATGTGCAGTTCGGCGTGGCTTCCCACAACCTGTTTGATTTGTGTTATGCCATGCTGCTGCGTGAGCGGGAAGGCGTGCGTGACCAGGTGGAATTCGAAATGCTGGAAGGGATGGCGAACCATCAGGCGCGGGTCATCCGCCAGGCGGCGGACGGTCTGCTCCTTTATGCCCCTGTGGTTTTGAAGGAAGATTTTCACAGCGCTATTGCCTACCTGGTCCGGAGACTGGATGAAAATACCAGTGAGGAGAACTTCCTGCATGATCTCTTCGGCATGACACCGGGGTCCCGGAGCTGGGAGGTCCAGAAAAAGAGGTTTTTGAAGGCTTGTCAGGAAAAGGATGAGGTGAAGTACGGCCCCAACCGCACGCAGAACCGCGCTGCGGATCCCATCCAGCCCTCACATTACCGGGACGCCTTTGCCAACGAGCGAGATACGGACTGGTCCCTGCGGCAGAATGCGGAATGGATCAACGGGCTGATTGCCGCGGAGAAGGAAAAATCCGGCGAGGAAATCCCTCTGGTTATAGATGGTGAGGAAATTACGACTAATCTATGGGGCGTGGGGCGCGATCCGTCCCGCCATAATGAAGTTTCCTATAAATTCGCTTATGCGGATTTTGACCAGGTTGAACATGCCTTGGTCACGGCGGACAGGGTCCGCTCCTCCTGGGCGTCCAAAAGCATTGGCGAACGCGCTGAAATCCTGCACCGGGCAGCGCAGGAGCTGTCCAGAATCAGGGGGGAAGCCATTGCTGCCATGGTGAGGGATGCCGGGAAAGCTCCCACGGAGGCTGATGTAGAGGTGAGCGAGGCCATAGACTTCTGCCGCTATTATGCGGAAGGCCTGGACCGCGACGGAATGAACGACGGCGTGGAAATGTCCCCGCTGGGTACCATCTGCGTGATGTCTCCCTGGAATTTCCCCTTCGCCATTCCGACGGGCGGTGTAGCTGCCGCCCTGATGGCGGGAAATGCCGTGGTGTTCAAACCGTCCGAACTGGCCGTTTATACGGCTTGGCAGATTGTCCAGGCGTTCTGGCGTGCCGGTGTGCCTAAAAACGTCCTTCAATTCGTGCCGATGCCGCGCAATGAAATTTCCCGCAAGTTTCTGATGGATCCCCGTTTGAACGGCGTGATCATGACGGGATCCTACCGCACCGGAAAAATGCTGCGCGAACTGCGGCCTGACCTGCATGTTCTGGCTGAGACCAGCGGAAAGGATGCCATGATCATTACTGCTACGGCTGATCCGGACCAGGCTGTAAAGGATTTGGTGAAAAGCGCTTTCGGTCATTCCGGACAGAAGTGTTCCGCCGCCAGCGTGGCTATTGTGGAGGCTTCCGTTTATGACAATCCCGCCTTTTTGCGTCAGTTGAAGGATGCCGCCGCCAGCCTGAAGGTAGGCGGATCCTGGGAAGTCAACTCCGTGGTGACGCCGCTCATCAGGGAGCCGGAAGGGAATCTGCTCCGTGCGCTGACGCAGCTGGAACCCGGGGAGGAATGGCTGCTCAAGCCGGAACCTTCGGAAGACAACCCGTGCCTCTGGTCTCCCGGCATCCGGCTGGGGGTGAAACCGGGAAGCTGGTTCCATCAGACGGAATGCTTCGGTCCGGTATTGGGAATCATCCGTGCGGAAAACCTGGAGGAAGCCATTGACATCCAGAACGACTCCGAATTTGGCCTTACCGGCGGCCTTCAGTCCCTGGATGAACGGGAAATTGCCTTGTGGAAAACTAAAGTGCAGGTGGGCAACGCGTACATCAACCGTGTCATCACCGGCGCCATTGTCCGCCGCCAGCCGTTCGGCGGGTGGAACCATTCCTCCATGGGGCCTGGAGCCAAGGCCGGAGGTCCCAACTACCTTACCATGCTGGGAAGTTGGGAGGAAAAGGCACTGCCTCAGAAGTTGCGCACGCCGGGTGAACGTATCTCCGGACTGGTGGAAAAACTGTGTTCCGAGCTGCCGGACTGCGCCAAGCGCATCCGTTCCGCGGCCGGTTCCCAGGCCAAGTGGTGGATGGAGGAATTCGGCGTGGATCATGATCCCTCCCGTGTTTACGGAGAAAATAATATCTTCCGCTATACCCCGGTGAAGGGAATTCTGGCCCGTGTGGAAAACATGTCCGACGATGACGTCGCCATTCTGCTGCTGGGGGCGAAACTGTGCGGGGTGCTCCTGCACCTGAGCATAGGGGCGAGCCGCCCCTGGATTCAGAAAATGCATGGTTACTATGCTTCCCTGTCGGTGGAAACGGAAGCGGAATTGATCGGCCGGATGCCGGAAGCCCTTCAAGGCGTACGGTTCCTGCGTGGAACAGATATTTCCGAGGCTCTGGTCAATGCCGCCCATGCTCGGGATGTGGAAGTGCTGGACCGTCCCGTGCTTGCCAATGGTCGGGTGGAACTGCTGGGGTATTTCCGGGAACAGGCTGTTTCCGAAACCGTTCACCGCTACGGCAATCTCATCCCGCCGCCGGGCAGTTTTAAAACAGACAGCGTGTGAAGGGTAGGGAAGGCCTGAATCCCGGCTTCCGGGTATCTTAGCCATAAAAATGAAGGGAAATCCTCCTGCCGGTTCAAAAGGAAAACATGGGTGTTGGGTGTGTTCCCCTTCCGTTTCGGAATAGCTCTTCACTGAAAGGAGGGGAAAAATTTTTCTTTGCAAGGAGGGAAGAGGAGTATCCTGTTGAATGAAATATGAACTTCGCCGAATGAGAAAACTTTCACCAGGCCTCACGGTGAACAATTCCGGCGGTGCGGGAAAAGGTTCCGTGATTCTTATGGGGGAAGATGCGTGGAATCCTGCAGGAAGCGCAGGCTTTCCCGAAGAGCTTTCCCCTGTTGCCGGGAAGGAGGGATTGGGTGCTTTTTGTTTCTTTTCTCCATTTGATGATAGAACGTTTCCGGGAAACGGGTATATTACCAGGAACGTTTGCGATGACGCGGCGCTTTTTTTCCACGTAACCATGAACACCAACCAATCATTGAACTCCCGCGGCAGCCACATCGCCTGGGTGGACTTTCTGCGTATTCTGGCCTGCTTCCTCGTTGTCCTGGCCCATTGCTGTGATCCGTTCGTTGGAAGTTTTGACGGTTCCTTCAACTTTAAATCCGCTGTCTTCTGGGGAAGTCTGGTACGGCCGTGCGTGCCTTTGTTTGCCATGATCTCCGGAGTGTTGCTCTTTCCCGTCACCTTGGAAATGGGCGCTTTTTACTCCAGGCGCCTCAAGAGGGTGCTGGTTCCGCTCATTGTCTGGTCACTGGCGCTTCCCTTGCTCTACTTCGGATACTTTGACGCAGGCGTTCAAACGTCCAGCCCCAACATCGTGATGGACACTTATACCTGGAGCGCCACCGTCGGCAAGCTGTATACCTTCTTCTTCAACTTCAACTATGATACCACGCCCCTGTGGTATGTATACATGCTGGTGGGCCTGTACCTCTTCATGCCCATCATGAGCGCGTGGCTGACGCAAGCCAGGAGGAAAGATGTGAAAATCTTCCTGGGCATCTGGATATTCAGCATGACTCTCCCCTACATCCAGATGCTTGCTCCGGCACTGGGTTATGAGGGTAATTACGGCAACATGGGTATTCTGGGTGTTTGCGATTGGAATCCGTACGGTATGTTTTATAACTTTTCCGGATTCCTGGGATACATGGTGCTGGCGCATTACCTGACCAAATACCCGCTGGCCTGGAGCTGGAAAAAAACGCTGTCCATTACTATTCCCTTCTTTTTGATTGGTTTTGCCGTTACGTTCTTCGGCTTTCTGGAAACGCAGAAGCACTTCCCCGGCCAGTATTCCAAGCTGGAAGTGCTCTGGTATTTCTCCGGAATCAATGTATTTCTGATGACCTTTGCCATCTTTACCATTGTCAGCCGGCTCAGAATCAAGGCTGGTCCAGTGCTGAGCAAGGTGGCGGCGCTTACTTTCGGCGTGTATCTGTGCCACTTCTTCTTTGTCCAGTGCTCCTATGACTTCGTGAACTTCATCGGGCTGGGAGGGCTGCCCTCCGCCGTAAAAATTCCGTTGATGGCCTGTCTGGCCTCCGCTGTCTCCGCGGCGTTGGTATGGCTGTTGAGCCTGAACAGGTGGACGCGCAAAAGCATCATGTAAACCGCAGATATTTTTTGCCCGGGTGGTCCTTGGAAATCAATACTTTTAGTGTTCCTTGCCGCTGAAAGAAGAATAGGAGGGGTTCCGGGGAAAGATTCCCTATCCAATTTTCCCGCCGCCGCCAAGCCCTGTGGGAATTTTTCAACGGTTAGGAATCCAACAAAACCAGAGGAAATATTTCTTTTTTAATTTTGGGAGTTATGATTTATTTTTTTTATATTTGGAATTCATGCTTTTTCCTTTCTTCTTGGGAAGAAAATTCTGCAAGAGTGGTAGATTAGTTTGGGTCGCTACGGTTTCTGCATACTCATATGCTGATCGGCGGAGAGCAGGAATAAAATTAATATAGAGGTTCCAAAATAATTACTATGCTGTTCTAGGCAGTTTGGACTGTGATCAATCTCTAATGCTTGGAAAATCATGAAATATCTTGAAAAACATTATTTTTACGTCGAAAAAGAAAGGGGAGACGAAAGAAGTGGTACTCATCAATATCCGTAAGAGGTATTTGGAAATTTGTGAGAGTCGTTTTTATCCCATTTGAGATATGTTTCTTCTGCCCCTTATGGTTATGGAGAGCTTTTCCCTTATCTCGTCATTGGTGGTTGTTCAGTATATTGTTTCCTTATAGGTGAAGCTGTAGAAGTTTGCCCTTATAGAATGGATCGTGAAAAAATATGATCTTATGAAATGGGAAATGTTTTTAATTTTAGTTTATTAAGGGTGCATTCTTGTTGAACGTATAGACACGACTTGGATGGACGTTAATAATGCGTAGAGGCACCTCCCACAGCCGCGGAAGGTGCCTCTGTCAGTTTCAGAGATTTAAATTCGTTAACAATCAATTTCTTCAATCGTAATTCCACTCGGAATCAAGGCACGGTTAACGATAATATCGTAGTCCTTGATGGATCTGGGAAATTCTACGTTTTCATGTTTGATAACGGATACGGCATCAAATAATTTATGTGCCGGGGCATTTCCTAGTTCGCTGTCATGTTTGAACAGAACAATTTTGCGAATGGCCATGGAACCGGAAGGCCGGGCGGCAGACGCATCAAAATCAAACAGGTGTACAAGTGCATCTTGGAAGATGTTCCAGTCTTTTTCCGAGAATCCGGTTTGCTTGGCCAGGAAAGGATTCAAACATCCTTGGGTTTTGTACAAAGCATAGGGGAGGGTGAATTTTCTTCCCATGGTGCGATTGTCTCCCTTTTGCTTGATGGCTTCCGCTTCCGTTGTCACAGCACATCGTGTCACTGCAAATTCCGAGGTTGAGACGGGATCAATGGAACGTGCAAAGGATATCTGGATGGGTCCTCTCACTTGTCCGCAATTAACACCTGTGGTCATGACGGCCCCAAAGGTGCGTATGTCGAAAAATGTTTGGCACATCCAGGATTTTGCCTTATCATAATCCGCCTGTTTGGCATCCTTCTGGTTGATATCCAGAGCTTGATAGGCCCGGCTTTGTTGATTGTTCAGGATGGCTTTTTCTTTAACATAAATTTCGTAACTGGGTTCTCCGTCCCTGGTTAATTGGATGAAGTTGCGAACCTTGCGTTTCAAACATACATCTGTGATCAGTCCATGGCCAGATTCTGCATCCATGCGCGGCAGGTTTCCCGCATCTGGATCTCCGTTCGGATTTGCATCAGTCACGTCAAACAGAATGAGAAAGTCAATTTTATTCATTGTTGTTATAGTTTGGTTGATTGTTATTCAGGAAGCTTCTTTATCTTTGGAGGTAAAAAAATCATTCATCTGGTGATAGAACCCTAAATCAAAATAGGCTTGTTGTTCCAGCCCCAGATGTGCTGGAGGTATATCCGGCATATGAGATTTGATTTCCTGAACCAGTTTTTCCCGGTTGATTTTGGCGCCCTCTCCATGGTTTTGCTTAATCAGCCGCAGATGATGTTGGTATAGTTTGTTGATGGTAGGAAGAACGGAACGGGGGTGTGCTGACATGCTGGAAAAATAGGAATCGCGAATCGTGCGGTTGAGGTTATGCCCCAGGGCGTCTTCCTGGGTTTTTACATAGATGGCAAAGAGCCTACCCAGCAAGTATCCGATGTTGTGGTTGTCTGGATTAATTGTCTGCATGGTGGTAAGGTCATGATTGTTTGTTTTTCTGTAAAGCCACCCCTTGAGGAAGGAGCAACGGATATAATTGATTTTCTTATCAATGCGGCAACGTCTGATAATGGCCTGGGCGATGATGTCCGGATAGGGCAAACGGAAGAGAATGGATTTCATCAATACCCCGCTGTATAGAGAAGGGATTTCTTTCGCATCCCTGACAGTTTCTTTTAAGATATCATAAGGTTTCGGTAATTCCGGATCCGGATGTTTACTGTTTTCTTCCGTCCACTGACGAGCCAAAGAAATATCCCGGTAATGAGCCTGGATATTTTCCATCAATTTTCCGAAAGTCGATTGATTCCAGAAACGGATGAAAAGGCGGGAAGCATTTGGGGAAATACCCAGTATGAAGAAAGGAACGTCCGCATCATCCAGTTTGCTTTTTGAAAGTTCTCCTTTCCGTAATAAATTCGTAATTTTAGATATTTTGTCCAATGTGGTGCGATCAACGGCAGGAGGCAGAGGCTTATCTGCCGTCACAGATCCAAAAAGAAATGCTTCCATATCCATGGTTTCCCTGGGGGCATCTGCCCAGAAAACCACAGTAGTGTCCCCCAGGCGCGTGTTGTATTGGGAATGGGAGAGCAGGTAGTTAAGGGCATTGCAATAGGAAAAAGCCGTGTTTTCTCCTACAGGTGCGTTGAGACTCTGTTCCTTGCCATAAGAGGTAAAGGAGGCGCAATTGAATGATACTATTTTGGCTCCTGAAACCTGGGCGCCTGGTATCCCCTTAATGGCAGGTTCGTGTAGAAGAGCCAAGGGTTCTTCTTTGCCGGAAACGAGGCAAATCCCTTGTGCCTTTTCTTTTTTGCTGCCCTGCCATTCCTCTGCTCCTCTATGGAACCACCATTTCTGGATTTCCGGGATTTCATGAACATCATGCATTTCTCCCGTGATACGGAAGATACCGTTGGATATCCACAGATCGGGAGAGGGCAGCAGGGAAGGCGTCAGGTCGGGATCCCATTGTTCCAGAAAACGGCATACCGCAGAAAAATGAGGATGGTTGACGGAGCTTTCCACGGCAAGATGTTTGTCTCTAAAGCTGGAAAATGCTTCCCGGATGCGCTTCTTTTCTTTTTCTTCTGTTACACCCTTATAACCCAGCAAATATCCGCAGTTATCCCATAAAAAACAGGGGTTTAAGCCTGAACCGGAAGATTTGTTGGCCCCCAGGACAAGAATGGGAATGGAATGGGGTTTTGCCACCTTTTTCCCTAATGGTTTGTCTATGGCCCGGATGTCATCCATGCTTACAAGGGTTCCATCGGGCTTCAGGATGATGCGGAAAGAAATTTTCTGACGGCTTTTTCCCATCGTCGGCAAATCTCCTTTTTCCATCACCTCCGGATCCTGGGACAGTCTGTCATAAAGCTGGGTTAATGCCGGAATGATCATATCAGGAATTGGTTCGGTTTAGGGATGGTACATGCAGGATCCCGGACTTCAGTTCAGCCGGAAAAAAATGGGGCACGGCAGAAAGTTTCTTTCCATCAAGGGAGCTGATGATTTTCCCTTTTTTATCAGGAACGAATTCTACTTCATGGAGCATCATGCCCAGGTTCCGGTTTTGCTGGTCCGGAGGCAGTGAAGAAGGCGGGGGCGTTGACTGATCCCACCATTCAAAGGAAACGGGGAATTCCCTTGTTCCAAAGTAAGGTTGATGAAAAGACTGTCCTTTCATGGCCCTTCGTTTGAACATTTCATAATGCTTGGCTTGGGTGTTAATGTTCTCCTGTTCTTTAAGGACGGAAAAATGGGCCTCAATAAGATAGTCCACATCTTGCAGGATGGTAGAGGAACGCTGCTGCCGGGTTTCCTCTACCAGAAGCCCCAAGCGGGCTTCCCCTCCGTTTTTGATGACGTCGGATTTGGGAGGAGTTGCTTTGGCCGAGACTTCATTTCTCCGAATGGAAACCAGTTTTATTGGTTTTAATACATGTATTTTATCAATATGCCACCGAATTTCCGGTTTCCAATAAATGGCGCTTAAAATGCCTATGGCTGCTGATGGGGTCATGACTTCATAGGAGTACCTTTCTGCCTTTAATTCCGGTCTGGTAAAACAGGCCCATTCTCCCCAAACATGTAATAAAATTCCAGTTTCAGTCATGGTTAACAAATGAAACCTATATACGCCGGATCGCTTTGTTGCAAGGATAAAATTCCTTTATGTTCATCGTAAACTGACGGGGAGGGATGCAGAATATTAATGGTGCCGTCAATGTATGACTCCATTCCATGTTTCTGTAAGGCAACCCATTCTCGATCATATATTTGTACACTATAACGCTGAATTTCACGCCGCAGGCTTTTGTTGGGGTAAAGTCCTTGGGAATCCAGAATCTTCAGACGTTCCCTGATGTGGCAAGCCTCCGGATCAATAGTGATCATCACGGAATGCGACGCATCAGGGATCATTTTGAAACTTTTATTAATATCTTTGAATCTGAGGGATTTGAATACTTTTTCAGATACGGGGTTCAGTAGAGCCATTTCCCTAATATTTTTACTATCCCATAAATTAGTTTGATTTTTACGGTTATTGTAATAAATCCTGAAAAAACGATTGGAAATTTCAGGGGAAAGAAGGGCTGCTTCCGGTTCTTGAGCCAAAATCTCCCGAGTTGCGGAGGCGGATGCCCGGAGGTCATCCAAAATATCGGGAAGAGGAAAGTCTGTGGATTCATAGACGAAGACAAGCCCTTTTCCTTCTCTTTCACCATGTCGGTTGCAGCGGCCGGCAGCCTGGGCGATGGAATCAATTCCTGCACAAGCTCTATAAACTGTAGGAAAGGAAATATCTATGCCTGCTTCAATAACTCTCGTGGCGATAAGAATAATGTTTTTTCCCTGCTCCAGTTTCTGTTTGGCAGTTTGAATGACTTTTTCCCGGTGAATCGGGCACAGTCTGGCGGACAGGTGGAGAATATGGGAGGCGGACTGGGAAGAAAAAGCGTCAAACAGGAACTGGGCTTCCCTGGTCGTGTTGACAATGAATAGAGCGGATTGATCCGGGAGTGTATTCCAATGCCTGATAAGGGCATTTTGATCCATTCTGCCCAGATGCTGTATGGTTACACGCTGCATGGCGTTTTCCAGTCGGCGTTCGAAGTCGTTTCCGAGCAGACTGGTAAGTTCTCCGGCTGGCCATCCTATGGGGAATTCCTTCTTGTGTTCCAGAGTCGGCTGGGTGGCTGTGCAAAGCACCAGGGTACATCCGTAATCTTTTTCTAGGGTTTTCATGGCTTCCAGGCATGGGGCCAATAAGTGTGAAGGAAGGTTTTGAGCCTCATCAAAAATAATGACGGAATTGGTAATGTTGTGCAACTTTCTACAAACGGATGGCTTGTTGGAAAACAAAGATTCAAAAAATTGGACGCTGGTAGTAACGATGAGAGGCGCATCCCAGTTTTCCGACATCAATCTTACTCTTTCCGTATCTTTATCTGCCGCTAGGTTGGAGTGATGCTCCAATACGCATTCCATTCCGAATTTTTCATCCAGTGGGGCCATGATTTCCCTGAACGTTTTTGCTGTTTGGTCAATAATGCTGGTAAAGGGTATCACGTAAATTACACGGCTCATGTGGCAGTGCTGCGCATGGGCAAGTGCAAAGCTGAGAGAAGAAAGGGTTTTTCCTCCGCCTGTAGGGACATTGAGCTGGTAAATCCCCTGAGGGACTTGGGCCCGGGAAAGGCATTGATGGTGTATCTCACGCCGTAGACGTTGAATGGGGGTGAGATTCCGAGCACTTTCCATGTTGCCCAAATGCGCTTCAAGCCTCAGGCTCATTTGTGCCAGGATATTTTGAGGCCAGGAAGGCCTCATGTCCCGTTTTTCCTGGCACATGAAGTGTTCCGTTCCTAAAAAATCACTATCTGTCAGGAACGAGAAAAGCATTCGTATCTGCATGGCTACAGCAAAACCCAGATTACGATCCGGAGTGTGCGATTTTTCGTGCCAGAGACGTGGAGGGGACGGTTCTGTAAAAGAATACAAATCAGCGGGGGCATAGGATTCCCAATCAGGAATTTTTTTATGAAATCGTTCGAAAAAAAGATCAGGGCCATTGGGAAGTCCTGCATGATGGCCGGCAATGATATAGGCCAGCATATCACCGTATGATGCTTTGGATGTGCCCCAGTGGGTGCTGGCATGTTTTGCTCCAGCGGTGGAATGATCTACTTTTTTTCCGCCGTTCAGCTCTACTGTTTCTGTTGAGTGTGGAGAAATTTGTTTATCTTTAATATATTTCTGAAATTCTAGGGAAAATTTCCCCAAATCGTGCCAGAGTGCGGCGGCTTCAACCCAATAGAGCCACGCTCCGCGCAGGGATGCAGGCAACTCCTTGATTAATTGGCCCGCATAATACCGAACCATGTTCAGGTGCCCGGGGATTTTCCCCTTATCGTTGGGGCATGTATAGAGAGGTTCATCCACGCAGATTCCATTATCCAGCCATTTACGGTGGGCAATAGGGGGATTCTCACCATTCATAGGTCGCATTATGTTGCACATATGTTGGGAAAATCAATATATATTTATTTTTTTGCATTATTGGTTGAGTCTGTCGCTAAGGTATGGGATGTTTTTTCTCAGATGCCTGTTTCTGTCACTATGAGTGTTTCTTGCCCATACTCTGTTCCTTTGGCGGCATTGCAGCATTACCTGTACTGTCCCAGGCAGTGTGCGTTGATCCATCTGGAATGTTGCTGGGAAGAGAATCAGTTCACAGCAGAGGGAAAGGTGTTTCATGAACGTGTCGATTCTGGAATGACGGAAAACCGGGGGAGAAAACGGGTATTGCGTTCTCTGCACATTTCTTCCGTACAGTGGGGGATTCATGGTATTGCAGATGTGGTGGAAGCCGTCTATGTTCAAAAAGGGAGCGGCGTAGTATCCATGACGCCTGTGGAATACAAAGTAGGTAAACCCAAACCGCACCGTGCGGATGAAGTTCAGGTGTGTGCCCAGGCATTGTGCCTGGAGGAGATGTTTGAGATAAAAGTGCCTTTTGGGTTTCTTTTTTATGGGAAAAACCAGCGTAGGCTTAAGGTGTCATTTGATGAGGAATTGCGTTTTCTGACTGCCCGGGTTATTCGTGATGCCAGAGAGGTATTGACAGGCATGGTTACACCGCTTCCTTTTTATTCCAAAAATTGCAAATCCTGTTCCCTGGTCAATGACTGTCTTCCTGACGTTTGCCGGGAGCACAGGCAGACCATGAAAGCCCGGGTGGATAGTGTGTTTGAAGACAGCCTGGAAACAAGTGAAGCCGATGATTTATGAAGAAGCATTTAAATACATTGTTTGTGACGCTGGAAGGATGCTGGCTGTCCAAGGATGGCGATACCGTAAAAGTCAATGCGGAAGGAACATGTCTGCTGCGGGTTCCCCTCCATAACTTGGAGGGTATTGTGACGCTGGGGTGGGACATAGGAGTTTCCCCTTATTTGATGGGAGCCTGTGCGGAACGCGGCATCACGCTTTCCTTCTGCAATCCTTACGGTAAATTTCTGGCTGGCGTACAGGGCTTCATGAAGGGAAATATCCTGTTGCGCCGGGATCAATACCGCTGGGCTGATGATGAGGCAAGATGGGTTGGCGTTGCCCGGGAAATGATAGGAGCCAAAATTGCGAATTGCCGCAGTTTGCTTTTAAGGGCGCAGAGAACGTACGGGAAAGATTTATCGGAGGAGGTCGATCGTCTGGCAGCTTTTTGCCGCATGGCCCGTGGATGCAATTCCGGAGACATGTTGCGGGGCATTGAAGGTTCCGCAGCGGAAACCTATTTTTCCTGCTTGTCCCATTGCCAGAGGACGGAAGATCCGGAGCTGGTGTTTGAAAGCCGCAATAGACGTCCTCCCAAAGATTGTTTTAATGCTCTTTTATCTTTTCTATACAGTTTGTTGTGCCATGACGCCAGGTCCGCCCTTGAAAGCTCCGGCATTGATGCCGCCGCAGGCTTTTTGCACCGTGACCGCCCAGGGCGTCCCGGAATGGCTTTGGACCTGATGGAGGAATTCCGGGCACCTCTCGCTGATCGCCTAGCCCTTACCCTGATTAACCGCAAGCAGATATCCTCAGATGATTTTGACAAGGAAGAGTCCGGAGCCGTTTTTTTGAAGGAAGATTCCCGTAAAAAAGTATTGAATGCCTGGCAGGAACGGAAAAAGACCGTTCTGGTGCATCCTTTTCTTCAGGAAAAAACCACCTTGGGATTGCTGATTCATATTCAGGCCCTTTTGTTGGCACGCCATTTGCGTGGGGATCTGGATTGCTACCCTCCGTTCATCGGCAAGTAAAACGAGCTGTTGTCATGTATATTCTCATTACGTATGATGTAGCTACGGATGATAAGGCCGGGCAGCGGCGGTTGCGGCAAGTTGCCCGAGCCTGTGAAAATGTCGGACAGAGAGTGCAGAATTCCGTATTTGAATGTGAATTGACTCCTGCCCAATTGGTTGACATTAGGAACAAGCTGCTTAAGATTATTGATAACGAGAGTGACAGTCTCAGAATTTATCATATGGGGTCCAATTGGCATCATAAAATAGAACAATTGGGTAAGGAGAAAAGCTATGACATCTCCGGTCCCTTGATTATTTAAAGACTGTGGAACATGGCCTGTGCGCCAACCTCAAGCTCACACGAATTCCCCGGCAGGTCGGCGATTGGTGTAATGCATTGAGAATAGAAGATTGACAGATAAATACTCAGAAAGTGTAACCGTGCAATGACGGTCTTTTTAGGGAGGTTGGCGCAAAGTATGATTTGCTCTGTTGAGTAGTAATGTATAAAGTCGGTTGCGTCGCACTCCGCAAGGAGTGCGTGGATTGAAACAATATCCCTGATGCTGAATAACTTACGATTGTGTGTCGCACTCCGCAAGGAGTGCGTGGATTGAAACGGAAGGCCTGTCTATCCTATGGGATACTACACCTGTCGCACTCCGCAAGGAGTGCGTGGATTGAAACCTCGGTGTGGGCAACTTGCGTGTAAGCAACCGGCGTCGCACTCCGCAAGGAGTGCGTGGATTGAAACTTGCCAGTAATATCAATGTCAAATGCGGTCATAAGTCGCACTCCGCAAGGAGTGCGTGGATTGAAACTTGACATACACGTAATTATATGACAATAATGGGGGTCGCACTCCGCAAGGAGTGCGTGGATTGAAACGTAGACCGCCCATGTGAGAGTTTCATCGTCATTTGTCGCACTCCGCAAGGAGTGCGTGGATTGAAACAAGGTAGCAGTTAGTCATCCGGCAACCCGGATTTGTCGCACTCCGCAAGGAGTGCGTGGATTGAAACCACCGTTATCTACCCTACCGGCGAAACGGAAACAGTCGCACTCCGTAAGGAGTGCGTGGATTGAAACATTTATGAGGGTATAGGCTACTGGCCGTACTGCCGTCGCACTCCGCAAGGAGTGCGTGGATTGAAACCGCAAATAGGACTAGGGATAAGAGGCCCGCGCCGGTCGCACTCCGCAAGGAGTGCGTGGATTGAAACTTCATAATGTTTTCCTTTCTTTTAGTGGTTTTAGGTCGCACTCCGCAAGGAGTGCGTGGATTGAAACCTATGGATTCCGGGGGCTCAATATCAATGAGTTAGTCGCACTCCGCAAGGAGTGCGTGGATTGAAACCCGTTGCAGTACGGGCATACATGGCACCGATTCAGTCGCACTCCGCAAGGAGTGCGTGGATTGAAACTGACGCAGAATAACTACGCCGCTCTACGAAAATGTCGCACTCCGCAAGGAGTGCGTGGATTGAAACTACGAATAGCACGAGGGACAGGATGCCCGCGCCGGTCGCACTCCGCAAGGAGTGCGTGGATTGAAACTCTGAATAGCACGAGGGACAGGATGCCCGCGCCGGTCGCACTCCGCAAGGAGTGCGTGGATTGAAACAGTTCAATTTGATTGTTCATTGTTTTAATTCCTTGTCGCACTCCGCAAGGAGTGCGTGGATTGAAACTACTTCCCCGGTAGGGTAGATGACGGTGGAATAGGTCGCACTCCGCAAGGAGTGCGTGGATTGAAACCGCCGGGGATTCCGGGGTGGGGGCGTCATCCGTGTCGCACTCCGCAAGGAGTGCGTGGATTGAAACTAGAGAGCGAGGCAGGCCGCCCGGTTGCCTATTGTCGCACTCCGCAAGGAGTGCGTGGATTGAAACCCGGCGTAGGACAATCTCCCATGTGCTATGCGGCGTCGCACTCCGCAAGGAGTGCGCGTGGATTGAAACGGAAGCCTCAGCACATCACACATCGCCGCCTGTAGTCGCACTCTGCAAGGAGTGCGTGGATTGAAACCTGAATGGTGATTGTTATTTGCGGGTTTCCGCCCGTCGCACTCCTTGCAGAGTGCATGAAGAGGACGACGAGGCGGTGGGCTGGGGCGGCCTGTTGTCCTCTTGCAAGGGGATGGCAACAATGTTGCAGACATAGCACAGGAGAGGTGGTCAAGGGCGTTTTTCCACAATGCTTGATAATTTTTCTACAAAGTGTTGCTACGTTCCAACTCCTTAAAGAATCCAATTTCCAAAAAAATCCAGGATTTTTGAATCTGGAAGGCTTGTCAGTTAATTCCTCTATTTATTTTTCAGAAAGGGGGTGCTGATGCAGGTTGAGCTCCGCAGGAGGAATGGCCTGGAGCAGAGCCAGGATGGGGTCCTGCGGTGCGGCGCCTATTTCCCGCTGGCGTTTGAATTCCTCCTCTTCCTGCTGAAGGGCCGCCAGTTTGGTGTCTTCCACCAGCGCCTTGAATTTGTCCGCCTGAGAGTATTCTCCGTCCTCGTCCCGGAAAACGCGGGCCAGCCAGCGGCGTTTTTCTTCTGTACTGAGCAGGGGATTGTTCATGTGCCGGGGAATGTATTTTTGTCCAGCAGGTTTCCGGCAAGCTGTTCTCCATCCGCAGTGGGCCGGTAAACATAAGGGCGGCTGTCTCCAATACGGTTGACGTATCCCTGCGCAATGAGATCCTGCAGGATATTGGTGACGGTATTGGGGTGCAGGCGTGTAGCTTCCGTAATGGTGCTGTGGCGCCTGTACCCGGCAATGACGGCCAGGATGACCTGGGCACTGCTGAGGCGGAAGTCCAGCCTGCGGACGTTGGAGGCAAATATCTGTATGAAATCCAGTGCTTTCATGAGCATGTATTCACAACTTATTATTATGTTATTTTCTTATTATTCTCATGTTATTCACATTCTTCCGGGCAAGAGGGCGATTTGATTTTTCTCAGCAAATCCAGCAGCGGGTGGGAATCATTGGAAAAGCACTGCACCGCATTGACGGTAGCCGCCTGCGGAAGAATGATTTTATGGAATTCCTGGTTAAGATTCTGGCGCAGGCTTTGGTTGCCCGTCAGGGGCATGGCCAGTTTTTCTGCCAGCCGGGTGGCCAGTGCGTCCATGAAGA
>OGYB01000187.1_pt1 | contig 52069 bp, 46 predicted proteins | sample 1576421 | NCBI WGS metagenome assembly OGYB01 (sample SAMEA3541577, study PRJEB24748) | human gut metagenome | biome: human gut; feature: human-associated habitat; material: faeces | place: China | collected 2012
CTAACCTAATCTCTTGCCATAGAGATATTTATTGTGTAGCCTATATGGGCGCATCGAAGTCGTACCACTGGTTGCGTTCGGTGTTCACTTTGAAGGAAGCCTCTGTTTCTTCCCTCAAGGGAGATTTGTACCAAAGGTTGATACCCTGCTGTTTGACGGGTGAATACCCCAGGCTGTGCAGGTAGTCAGCCAGATTGATTTGTTTTGCAGTCTCGATGTTCATAAGGAAATCGTTTTTAGTGAGTGCTTTGATTATTTCTCTTTTTGCCCGCAACTCTTAAAAGTATGCGGTCAGTACAATCACTTCACTAAACTCCTAATATATAGACCCCCGGAATAAAGTGAAGTGATTTGTCTGTTTCTGAAATCACTTCACTAAATTGTCGTATATATAGGATACGGGAATAAAGTGAAGCGATTTTCGGGATTGTCGGCTAATAGTGGTAATCGGGCTTGAAGGAATACTTCCTGCCGTTTTCCTGCACTATCATCCGTTTGTTGCGCAGCATGGTGATAAGCGCCACTGCATTCTGGTGATTCAGTCTAACCCCTTCTGCCAGATAAGTCCTGATTAAGGTGTCTTCCAGCTCCTTGTAGCCGTATTCCTCTTTCAGTGCAAAAGCGGCTTCCAGTGCGGCACGGTGCTGCGGTTCTGAAATATCCTTGTAAGGGTCAAACTTTTCCACCGAGGGTCTTCCCGGCTTCCTTGCTTCCGGCTTGTAGCCTTCCGCAAGTTCGGGCAGGGCTCTGTCGTTGATGCAGAATGCAAAAGGCTCGAAATCCATCGCCCGGATGTGCATGGCGGAAACATGGCTGATGTCGCTGTTCCCCTTGTCCTTTTCCACCAGCAGGACTGTTTCCGCCTTGTTGTTCAGTTCCGTACCAATGTGCCCTCTTGCGTTCTCATCCCCCTTGTTCTGATGCAGTATCGTATGGATATGAATCTGCCTGTCGTCCGTCCACTGCATCAGCTTGGATATGATGCGGGTGGATTCACCGGGGCTGTTGATGTCGTACACCATATCCCGGATGCCGTCTATGATGACCAGCCCAATATCCGGTGAGTGGTAGATAGCCTGTTCTACAATGCTGATGCGCTGTTCCGGGGTGTATTTTCTCAAAGCGAGAAACTCCAGATAACCGCTGTCCCTGTCATCGGGCAATCCTGCCATCCGCAGGATCCGCTTCATCACTTTCAGGCAGTGGTAGGGGCTTTGCTCCGTATCTATATAAAGCACTTTCCGCTTTTCCTCGGGCAGTTCAGCCGCATATCGTAACACGGTACCGTTCTTCAATGCAGCGGCTACGATAGCCGATACATTGAAGGTTTTCTTGCTCTTGGCTTTGCCGATGGATGCGCTGAAATTGCCCAGCGTCCCGATGACAGAGCCGTGTACTTTCAGAATTTCGGGGGCTTTTTCGTAGCATCTTGACAGACTTAGCCGGGATTCCTGCCAGAGGATAACGGCTTGTTCGGGTGATATTTCTTTTATATAGTCCATAATCACCTCCTTTATCTGCGTCCTCCGGTTTTCTTGCCAGCCAGTTCCAGCGCCAGTTCCGCATCCACGATAATCTTGCGTCCAATCTGGGTAATGGCTTTGTCTATCTTTCCGCTTTTCTTGATGCGGTTGGCTGTGGGCAGGCTGCACCCGAAAAGCTTGGCTATGCCGAGTATGCCGTACACGTACTTTCTTTCCGTGTCGGTGGTCGGCTGCGGTTGCGCCTCTGCCTGTACCGAAGCGTGTCTGCTTAGAAAAAGGAACTCTTCGCCTGTCATCTGCCAGACGGGTTTCACTAACAGTTCTTTGAGGTTGTTCATCGTCCGTATGATTACTTGTTTGACAATAGCCCTGCGCACAGGCTGTTTCTTCTGTTCTCGAACGATGCAAAATTAGGTAGGGTTTTGAGTGGTAAGTATGTGGATGATAGATATGGATTGTTCTGTTATATCGCTGAATATCAAGAAATAAAAATACCACTCAAAAATTATTTTGAGTGGTATAAGTGGTCATGTCGTAAAATATATTGGAATATCACGGGTTATCGGAATATTCCGTCCATTTCCTTGGCGAACTTTTGGTTGGGAATACTGGGTAAATCGGAAACGGGTTCCCTGTACTTGGACTTGTAATAGTCTTCATCAATATCCAGGTGTTTCAGGATGGCTTCCTTCCATTTGTCCTTATCCTGCCCCGGCAACTGCTCCCTCATCAGGGAAATCAGATAGCATACCCGTATCTTTTCCCTTGGCTTTATTTTCAGTACGCACTGGCAGGGATGCAGATTCATGCAGGCATAGAAATCCGGTGCGGTAATGTCTTCAAACTGTTCCCCTGCACAAACTTCATGAATTAGGGAAATCAGCTTCATGCTGAAATATTCAGGCAATCCGGCAGTCGTAGCTGTAGTCGATGCGGTTGTAGTTTCAGCTTCCGGCTGGCTGTCTGTACGGCTCTGCCTGTCTGCTTCGTTCGGTTGGCTTTCTTCGTCCGGTACATATTTGGTCAGGATGCCCATGAAGTGTACGCTAAGCAGGTAGATGTCGTCGCAACGGTTTTTCATGTATTGCCGGGCTTCTTTCCAGAGAAGGGTTTGCTGCTCATAAAGATGCTCCAGTTGGGCTTTCTCCCTTTCATATTCAGCCTTGCAACGCTCATATTCTCTTTCCGCCAGCTTTTCTTCTTCGGGTGTATGCTCTCGGTAGCCAATGGAATCATAGCGGTTGTTGGCTTCGTTCATCGGTTTGCGCAGCCTGTTTACCACTTCCATCTCTTCCTTGATGGTTTCCTTGTAGCGGTCTGCGTATTGGTAGCATACACGTATGATCACTTCGTCATGGAGAAGGCGGTAAGATTCATAAAGCCGTATGTATTCTTTGACTTCCTTTTTCAGACTTTTCAGCAGCAGGGTACATGGTTCTGGCGGTGTATGCAGCACCAGTTCAAGGATAGCTTGCTCAAAAGCCTTTATATCGCTCCATTTCGAGTAGAAATCAACGATGAATTTCTGCTTTTCAAAAGAGAAAGTATGGCTTACAATCCAATCTTTGCAGATTCTGTTCAGCTCCCCGTATTGAGGAATGAGGGTTGTTATCGTTTTCTGCATGGCATACTCTTATTATTGGGGATCCTTGTCAAGGAAAGAAGCCAGTTCTTCTTCCACTTCTTCTACGCTGGGCAACGCTGATTTCAATTTCTCGGGAATCGCCTTGCTCAATTGGTAATCGCTGATGCCGATGGGCTGGTCATAGCCGGAAAGGGCATACTGGGCAACCACTTCGTCCTTTCCTCTGCACAACAAAAGACCGATGGTCTTGTTGTCGTGTTCTCCTCTCAACTTATCATCCACCACGTTGATGTAAAAGTTGAGTTGTCCGGCATATTCCGGCTTGAAAGGAGTGGCTTTCAATTCTATGACAATATATGCGTGCAACGGAATGGAATATAGAATCAGGTCGGCAAAGAAATCGCTGTTTCCGACTTGGAAGTGCTTCTGCCGGGCAACGAAGGCAAAACCGTTGCCCATTTCCAACAGGTAGCGGGTAACGTGTTTCACCAGCTGTTCTTCAATATCCCTTTCGTCTGCTTTTTCTTTGGCTCCTGCCAAATCAAAGATGTACGGGTCTTTGAGTAGGTAATTGGCAAGGTCGCTTTGTGGAGCCGGAAGTGTGGTCGTGAAATTGTTTACCTTGTTGTTGCTGATTTGTCGGCTATACAAATCACTGTCAATTTGCATTTTCAATACATTGCTGCTCCATCCCATTTCCACAGACTGCTTCATGTACCAGTAGCTTAGACCTAAAGGTAGCGAACTGTCAAGTATAGTCATTTGGCTTGTCCAGTTTATTTTGGCTATAGGAGAGGTCAAGAAAACTTCTTCTATTTCCCTGATTCCCATCCTGTAAATGGCAGACACGGTTTTTCCCACATCTTCAAATTGCGCAGGAACTTCCTGCGTAATTGCTAATGATTGACAATCAATCGATTGTATTTGCGCAGTAAGTTCCTGCGTAAATTGCTTGTCATTCAGTTTTAATACTTCATTGGTCACACTCTGTATGGTTGGGACAGACAGGCTTGCATCTGTTTCTATGAAACTTTGCAACGCTCTTAAAGGATATGCTTTTGCAAACTGGCACATATAGGTAAGGTTACGTTCCGAATAGCCTTTCTTTTCAGGGTAATGCAGTCGGATAGCCTTTGCCAACTGCTTGATGATTTTGCTTCCCCATCCGTGCAGCTGCTGGTGATAAAGGATGTAATTGCCTATCTTCCAGTAATGGAACAGCATTTGTGCATTGGCTGCAACAATCAGCCTTACTTGTGCCTGTTCTATTTCCGAACCGACCGCTTGTATGAATGCATCAAAATTCGTTTTCTCTATGTTGGATTCCTTGTTGCTCATATTGTGATGATAATTTCTACAAATATAGTCATTGATAACTATCTATGAAACTGTTTGATACTTTTATAGTTGATTAAACTTGTTCATGGCATTTGCCTTAATATCATCCGCTATGTCAATGTAGGGTTTCATAGCTTTGTAGTCGCTGTGTCCCGTCCATTTCATGACCACCTGTGCCGGGATTCCGAGAGCCAGCGCATTGCAGATGAATGTCCTTCTTCCTGCATGGGTACTGAGCAAAGCGTATTTGGGTGTGACTTCATCAATACGTTCATTTCCCTTGTAGTAGGTTTCCCGTACAGGCTCGTTGATTTCTGCCAGTTCGCCCAGCTCTTTCAGGTAATCGTTCATCTTCTGGTTGCTGATGACGGGCAGAGCCATGTAATTCTCGAAATGGATGTCCTTGTATTTGTCCAGTATGGCTTTGCTGTATTTGTTCAGTTCAATCGTCAGGCTGTCGGCAGTCTTGACTGTGGTTATTTCGATGTGGTCGGACTTCACATCGCTTCTTTTCAGATTGCGAACATCCGAATACCGCAAACTCGTAAAGCAGCAGAACAGGAAAACATCACGCACACGTTCCAGGTATTGCTTATCCTTGGGTATCTGGTAGTCTTTCAGCTTGTTCAGTTCATCCCAAGTCAGGAAGATTACTTTTTTCGAGGTGGTTTTCAGTTTCGGTTTGAATGTATCGTATGCAATGTTCTGATGATGTCCTTTCTTGAAGCTCCAGCGCAGGAACCATTTGAGGAATCCCATTTGCTTGCCGATGGTGCTGTTTCTCATATCCTTGGTATCACGCAGGAAGTTGACGTATTCGTTCAATCCAAACTCGTCGAAATAGTTGAACGTTGCATCCTCCTTGAACTCTTTGAGGTGGTTCCTCACTGCTGCAAATTTTTCATAGGTGGATGCCGTCCAGTTATTCTGGTTACCGCACTCTTTTACAAACTCATCGAATACCTCCCAAAAGCTGACAGGGGCTTCTTCCGGCTGTTCTTCGCTGGTGTCTTTCATTCTCATGTTGAAAGCTTCCTTCAACTGTTGGGTCGTTGGCATGACCTCCTGCACCTCAAATTCCTTGAAAATATTCTGGATTTCGGCATAGTATTTCAGCAAGTCCGTATTGATTTCGGCTGCACTCTGCTTTAGCTTGTTGGTACATCCGTTCTTTACCCGCTGCTTGTCTGCATCCCATTTGGCTACGTCAATCCGGTAGCCCGTTGTAAACTCGATGCGTTGGCTGGCAAAGATGACACGCATACGGATGGGTACGTTCTCTACGATTGGCACACCGTTCTTTTTCCGGCTCTCCAATGCAAAAATGATGTTGCGCTTGATATTCATAATTGGGTGCGTTTGAAATTCTACACCCAAATATACACCCAATTATTGAGATAGCAAAAGACATTTAGAAACATTTAGTTTTACTCTATGTTGTAATTTGCACTTGATTATCAGTTGTTTGCGGTTTTATGAGATTCTGTGAAAGTATAAGTTCGAGAGCCTGTCTCTCCGCTGGAGAATAAGAAATCCTTGCAAGTTACTTGCAAGGATTTTTTGCGTTTGATACGTTATAGCCCCGGATTGCACGAAGCAGTCCGGGGCTATGGGTTTGGGAAATGATTGTCTCCGCCGTCTTATATCTTTACTGCCTTCTCGAACCGTTTCTCAAGGCATACGCTGAGGTCGGTGGTGACGAACTGCCCGTTGTGGAAAAGCGTGAATATGGTGGCCGGGGTGGGGGCGGCCTGTGCCTGCTCCATCGTCTCCAGTTTGATTATTTTCAGCGGGATTCCTTTACTTTGGGCTACATCTGCCAGCGAACCGAGGACGTGGTATTCCGTGTATGGACAGCGGTTGGTGAAGTAAACGACCAGCCCGTTTTTCTCCTCGCATTCCCCACTTTTCGTGCAGGCCTTGAAAGAAGGGTCGGGAGCATCGGGCGTCAGCTTCAGAACCAACAGGCTGAAACCGTTGGGGAGCTTCTCTATTGTCTGGAAACCCTGGCGCAGAAGCCATTTGGTATCGCTCATGAAATGGAACTTGGATGTACCCGCTACGGTGACCAGTCCTGCCTTTCCCTGCGACCGGGCATCGTCGATGGCGGATTGTAATAGTGCCTTGCCGTGTCCGCATCCTTTGTACTGTCCTGATACCCAGAAACAGTTTATCATCAGATAGCCGGGAGCGTCGACGGGAACCCAGGCCTTTTCGGCGGGAACATATTCGATGAATACCTTGGCACGTTCGTCAAGGCGGCGGAAAACGTATCCGTTGTCGAATTCTTTCCTGAGCCATTCTTTTTTCAGCTCGTAGCCTTCCTTGCATTTTTTGTCGGAGAAGGCGCAACAAATATGTTCCGTTCCGATGTTTTCTTTTGTCAGGGTGATGTATTTTGTTTCCATCATACTATTGTTTTATAGGTATATAAATTTTTGTTGTTTGCTGTGTCGTTGTTTTTTAGGTGTAATGGATGTACTCTTCAGAAGCCATCCCCTACATACCCTCTGCTATCTGTTGCGGAGCTGGTTGATGACCTCTTTTATTTTTGCCGTATTTACTTTTTCCCTGTGCTTGTGTACATATATAAGAAGGAGAACAACAAAACAATTATTGTATAAATCCTTCAGATCGAAAACAAATAGGGGTTTGAGGTAAATGAAATCCAAGACCCCCTTTTCCCAGACGATATTACCGAGCAAAGCACAAATCAGTCCCGCAATTTGGAAGGAGATGCCGATGTCTAGGAGCTTCGTTTTTTTTGACAGGCTTCTGAGGAAGACGTATAATGCCAGTATGATACATTCGGCCACGGCGAAGATGACCATGTGGATCCAGAAGCCCATATTGATATTCAGTTTCTGGTTTAGAAGATAGTTGACGTAGCTGTGTTTGTCGTTGAATACCGGACTGAACTCGAATAGCGAGGGGATAATCTCAAAATGGGTATCCATATAAAAATGATAGATCACAATCTTTGTCGCCTGATCGATGATGACCAGTAGAAATATCCACCATATAATCTCTTTGGTTTTCATAATTTATTCCGTGTTTGTGGGATAGGTAATCTGTTCTTTACTCCGGTTCGTCCGTATCCAGGCAGAAAGGATGGCCGGCGGGATCGATCAATGTGCGGGAAGTTTTGAAATATTGCTCACCGGCAAGGCGTGCTCCCAGACTGAGGGCATGGTGGACGGCTTCTTCGAGGTCGTCCACATAGAAGTCGAGGTGCAGCATCTGCCCTTGTTTCCCTGCCTGCCAGGGCCAGACGGGTGGTTCGTATTCTTCAATTTCCTGGAAGGCGATGACCATACCGGCGGGCGAAGTGATGGCTGACCAACCGTTTGCCTGCGGGTGTGTCCACTCCCAATTCAGAAGCTGACTGTAAAAACGTGCCATGATGCCTGCATCTTTGCAATCGACGACGACGTTGATTTTGCTGATTGTAGCTTTCTTTGTTTCCATGTTCCCAAAGATAGAATAAGTTTTTGATTTGTAAGAATGGAGAGGGATAATTCCGCTTTGTGGGAAGAAAGGGCTATCTTTGTGTGATAAAAATAAGTAAAAATTCCGATGTTTAAGAAACTTGTGGCGATAGAGCCTGTAAGCCTGATTCCATCAGCAGAAAAGAAATTGCAAGATTTTGCGAAAGAAGTTATTATGTACGACGATATACCCTCCGGCGATGAGGAGGTGGCAAGCCGTATCGGGGATGCGGACGCTGTTTTGTTGAGTTACACCTCGCGGATTGGGAGGGCGGCACTGGAAAAGTGCCCGAACGTTCGGTATATCGGGATGTGTTGCTCGCTTTACTCGCCGGAAAGCGCGAATGTCGATATTCGCTATGCGAACGAACGGGGTATCGTTGTTACCGGTATCCGCGATTATGGAGATGAAGGGGTGGTGGAGTATGTCATCAGCGAACTGGTGCGTTGCCTGCATGGTTTTGAGCAGGAGGCGTGGGACGACATTCCCCGTGAGATTACCGGGATGAAAGTCGGTATCGTAGGACTGGGTAAGTCCGGTGGCATGATAGCGGATGCCTTGAAGTTTTTCGGGGCTGATATTGCCTATTTCGCCCGGAGCGAGAAAGAGGCGGCACGCGGGAAGGGCTATCGTTTCCTGCCCCTTGGCGAACTGTTATCGCAGAGCGAAGCCGTTTTCTGCTGCCTGAATAAGAACACCGTCCTGTTGCATGAAGCCGAATTCGGGCAGTTGGGCAATAAAAAGATACTGTTTAACACCGGTTTGTCTCCGGCCTGGGACGAGGCTCCCTTCATGAAATGGCTCGAAGGCGACAACCTCTGCTTCTGCGATACCGCCGGAGCATTGGGAGACAGCCACCTGCTGAACCATCCGCATGTACGTTGCATGCAAGTCTCGACAGGACGTACGCGCCAGGCTTTTGACCGTCTGAGCGAGAAAGTGTTGGCAAACCTTTCAGCCAATTGCAAATAAACAGAGTTGGAATAGGTAGCACGCGGATAATCACTGAAAAATATTAATTATCAGTGTTTTATCCGCGTGCTCTATGTTTTTATATCGTTTTGACAACCTGGCAGGGATTCCCGACCGCCAGACTGTTGGAGGGTATTGACTGGGTGACAACGCTTCCGGCACCGATTACGCAGTTATCACCGATAGTAACGCCGGGCAGTACGATTACTCCGCCACCAATCCAGACATCGTTTCCTATCGTAATAGGCAGCGCTCTTGTACGAAAGAACAGCTCTCCCGAGTTTTCATCCCAGTCTTCCACAAATCTCTCGGACGCACTTACCGGGTGGGTTGCAGTGTAGAGTTGCACGTTGGGAGCTATCAGGACGTTATTTCCTATCGTTATATAATTGTTGTCGAGGAAGGTACAGTTCATGTTGATAATCACTTTATCCCCGATAAAGATATGTTTGCCGCATTCGCAGTGGAAGTTTATATCGACTCTCGAATGTTTTCCGACGCGACCGAATAGCTTATGCAGCAAAGCCGTCCTTGCTTCGCTGTCTGAAATGTCGGTCGAATTGAATTCCGCAAGCAACTGTTTGTTACGGACGATCATATCAAACACTTCTTTATCCAGGCGGTTACAATATTCTCCCGACAGGAATTTCTGATAGTTGGTTTCCATAATGACTGTTTTTTCGGTAAGGATTGTTATGAACCTCTTAAAAGACGATGGGTGAGGTGATGTTCAGCAGCGTATTCACTACTGACCAACCGGCTATTTCGGCTGTCGCGCTGTAGACGTCGATTACGGCATGTACCTGGTCGTTCCTGATCTCTACCCGTTGTGTATCGCCCGTAAATCCGGGGGTGGACTGCATTGTGACCTGCATGTTCCCGGGGCCTACCGAAGCCCGTGAGGCGGCAACGGTGACATTGACCTTGGTTGGGAAGAGCTTGATGGCTTCTGTTGCGCTTCCGGAGAAGACGGTACGTTGTTCCGTTTGCAACGACTCGTCGTAAACGGGCGTGCCTTTCAGGGCGTTGGGGCCCTTCTCGTTGAAAAACTTCGCGGAGGCATTTCCCATCAGGGAAGCCGTTCGCAACACATCGAAACCGCCGGTTGCTCCGGAGGCCAGGTAGACGCGCGTGCCGTGTGCCTTGGCTGTTTCCGAGACTTCGCGGTAGAAGTCATCGTCGGCAAGTGCTCCGATAGAAAGGGTTACGATTGAAGTACCGTTTTTCAGGGTGGGGATAGCCAATTCCCTCATGGCGGCAGGCGAGGCGGCTTCCACCAGGTAATCGGGTTTCAGCGCCAGCAAATCCGCTATGGTTGTACACGCTAGGCAAGGTTTTCCCTGTTCCTGCATCCGGGCGGCCATGCTTTCGGCCTTCGATACCGTACGGGAATAGACACCAACTAAATCATATTCAGGCAAAATGCCTTTGATAACGGCTTCGGCGACGATACCGCCTAGCCGTCCGCATCCGACAATTACTAATTTCTTCATGATGGACAAAGGTACTTGATTTATGTGTTGCTCTTATCTTCTTCTTGAAATAAAATAAATAAAGGAGGGAGTGTGGGAAACACCTTATTTCTTCATCGGAAAGAATGTTAACCCGTTAATACATTGCTTTTCGCCGACTTCCTTAAACCCGAGACTTTTGTAGAAAGGTACGGCATAAGAAGAGGAGTTGACTGTCATTTCCAGCGCTGGATTGTCGGCCATCATATAGTTGAATAGCTTTTTTCCTATGCCTTTCCTGTGATGCTCCGGTTTGATGAAGAATAATGAAATATGGTTGTTTTCGTTCTTTATTCCCATGATACCGATGAGCTCCTGATTTTCGAAAGCTCCATAGATTGTCAGTTTGTCCATGTACTGATTATCGAAAATGGAACTCTTAAAGGCTTCCAACCCTTCATCGTTAAAGTCAGCTTGCCCGCTATGCAAATATACTTCAAGCGATAATTTCGAAGCGGCGCTGTATTCTTGTTTTTTGAGTTTGCGTATCATGTTGGTAATTAGTTTAATAGAAATGGAGATGATGTTTATTTTTTGCATTAGTATCGAGGAACATCTTTTATCTCCTCGTAATAGTTTTCGATGCCGATTTTCCGTATTTTTTCGTTGATGGAGATGAAACGTTTTTGCAAATGTTCGTCGAACCCGGTTTGTTCGCAGGGGAAGGAGGTGCATTGAAAACAAAAATCGACACCCTTCTCATGGAAACAATCCCTGACATGGCAACTTTTGAACAGGGCACATGCCTGTTCACGGCAGCCGTTGCATTTGGCTTTCGAGAAATAATGCAGCATCATTTTGAAACTCTGGTAGTTTTCGAAGACTGGTTCGTCGAGCATGGTGACGAAGCGTTGGGCATAAACATCGAAGTTACCCAGGCTTTTGATGAGTTCGGTGCTGTGTTTCTGTATGTTGCCACCGTTGAAGGCAAAGCAGCCCCCGCAGTGAAGTCCGTAAGGGGCGATATGTTTCTTTATGATCTCGTTAGGTTGCATATGCGTTTATTTTAATCCTTTCTTGAAAAGTATCATAGACAAGGCATCCTTCACCTGCTCTTTTTCGGTGATGACAACGCTCATGGGGATGAGTTTTCCGCTGGGTTTCGCCCGGTAGAATTCCTCTTTGATGCTTTCCGTAATTTCCATGTCGGCGATACGATCCAGATGCTTTTCGGTGAAGTAGGAGGTGGTTCTGAAGTAGTTCTGGTAAACAACCAGCCACGCGAGGTTTTTCTTCTTCGACAGGACTTTGCACAACCAGACCTTCCCGTCGTTGTAATAGTTCCATTCGAGTGTAAGGCCGGCGGCTTCGGCCGATGCGCTGAATGTTTCGAATGCAGGAAAACTAGTCTCCAGAACGTCAGCAAGGACTTCATTAGTGGGGAAGATGTTTTTGTCTTTTAAAATAGGAAGTTCCATAATGTTGTGTATTTCGGTGTGAAAAATAAAGTTTATTTTGTAGGTATATTTTGCAAATCAAAGAGTCAATATCTTTTCTCCGTTTTTGAGATATTCGGTTAGCGGAGCTCCCATATATCTGACGGTAACTCCCAGTTTCTCGATTACAGGCTTCACTCCGAACCTTTCGCAGCAGTCCTGGCAGGCTTCGACGGTGACACCCGTTTGAAGCATTTCCAGAATTTCCGTTTGAACCTGTGTGTCCTGGGCGGCTAACTTTACGGAAGCTCCCCAAAGAATCACATTCACTTCCTGCCACCAGCCTCTCTTCTTGGAGTTGAGGGTGTACATGGCTAACATATTGAATATGGTGTCTTTATTGTCGGTTGTCCAGAGAATGTTTAATTTGTCGTTCATGGTAAGATGATTTACTATAGACTTATGCCTGTTCGCAAATGTATATAAAAGAAATAGAACTAAATATTACTTGATGGATAATCTCTGTTTTTTATTAGAGTTGTTTCTGAATATTGGAAAAATGTTTTGATATTTGGAAAATAGTGGGTAGCTTTGTCGCAAAGAAGTAATCATGAGAATAATCACATTTGCTACTCTGAGGGAATATTCTAAGAAGCATGCTGACGCAGATGTTCCTTTGAGAGATTGGTACAAAAAGACGGAAAAGAGTGACTGGTCATGCCTGGCAGATATAAAGCAAACGTTCAATAGTGTTGATTATGTGGGTAATGACAGGTTTGTTTTCAATATTAAGGGCAATGAGTATAGATTGGTTGCGATAATCTTGTTTGCCGCCAGGAAGGTTTTCATCCGCTTTATCGGCACACATAAAGAATACGATAAAATAGATTGTTCCAAAATTTAGGATTTTGTATTCGTGAGACACACGTATAAACTGTAAGTAAATTATGGCAAAGATAAAAGATAAAAAACAGTACGATGCGGCCTGTGCAAGAATTGAAGAATTGCTGAAAGTTGTAAGTAATAACACTCCTACGGATGACAAGAATTACCTTGAGTTGGATTTGCTGTCTGATTTAGTCGCTGATTATGAAGAAGAACATTTTCCTGTGGAAACTCCGTTGCTGGTGGACGTTCTTAAACTTCGTATGTATGAAATGAATCTTACTCAAACTAAGCTCTCGGAACTGTTGAGCGTGAGTCCTTCCCGGGTTAGTGAGTATCTTTCCGGTAAATGCGAACCTACGTTGAAAGTAGCCAGAGACATAAGCCGGAAACTGAATATTGATGCTAATATTGTTTTGGGGGTATAGCTTTTATTATAAGTGTGGAAATAAAATCAGTATTGTAGTTAATTATCCTTCCCCTCCTGACATACTGTTGTCACCCCCGCCCCATACCTTTGCCCCATAGTTCGAGTATAAACATTAAAAAGCTACGAAGATGGAATTAAAATTGTATTATTTAGGAGAGGTTTCCGGGATGACGAAAGAGCAGGTAGAAGAAGCCGAAAAGTTTATCAAGGGATTTGAGTACGGCATCATCGCCACTTGCAATGCTGAGACAGGCCCGCGTCTTTCGGCCTTGAACAACCTGGCTGGACAAACATTGCAGCAACTCCATTTCGCGACAGAAGCCACCACGCAGAAATTAGCAAACCTCCGTCAGGATCCGCGCTGCGAAGTGATGTACGCTACGCTGGAAGGCGGCCAGATGCAGATTGCGGGTAAGGCCGAGATTGTCACCGACGTGGAACTGAAACGCGAACTTTGGCAAGACTGGATGAACGAATACTCTCCCGAAGGCCCTACCGGCGACGGCATTTGCATCATCCGCCTGATCCCCCAATCAATCCGGGCGATGATTTGCTAATCGTTCGACAGATAGCCGGAAAGTTGATATCTTTGTAAAAAAATCAACCGAAGAAACGCGCACAATGAACCGTCTGGAACGAATATCCGCTATCCTGGTCAAGCTGCAATCCCGCCCTGTTGTCACGGCAAGCGAGATTGCGGAGCAGTTCGGAGTAAGTCTCCGGACGGTTTATCGCGACATCCGTGCGTTGGAAGAGTCTGGCATCCCTGTCGGTGGCGAGGCCGGGGTAGGGTATTCGCTGGTGGACGGTTTCAAGTTGCCGCCCCTGATGTTCAATACCGAGGAGGCTCTCTCTTTCCTGGTGGCGGAGAAACTTGTCAGCCATCAGACCGACGGCGATACCTACGGACTGTTCCGCAGTGGCATGGATAAGATACGTGCAGTACTGAAAACGGCCGAAAAAGATATCCTTCATCATTTCGACCAGTACATCCGGATTTCGGGGAGTTACAGTGCACCGCCTGCCATCCCCGGAAATGTCCTTCAGCCGCTTCTGAAAGGCTTGTTGAATAAGAAGCAATTACTGATGACCTACCGTGCCGGCTATAACCACCAGGTCACCGAGCGGACGGTCGAGCCCCAGGGCATGTTTTTCTCGAGAGGCATCTGGTATGTCCTTGCCTGGTGCAAGTTGAGGAAGGATTACCGTACTTTCCACCTGGGAAGGATTGTCCATCTATCTCTGACCGAAAACGATTTTGAGGAAGCACATCCTCCGCTTGACGAGCTGATAGAGCAGGTCTATTATTCCGAGGTCGATATCGAGGTGAAACTTCGTGTCCACCGCGATGTCGCACGCGATACGGAAGTCTCCAAATACACTTACGGACTTTACGACGAGCAACCCGACGGGGAGTATTACCTCCAGAAATACCAGACTTATTCGCTCGAAGCATTCGGCCGCTGGTATCTCTCCATTGCCGACCGCTCCGAGATTATCGGGCCGCCCGAACTCAAAACGGTCGTCAGGGAGTTGATTACGAAAATTAAGCTGTAACGCCGCGTTACCGGATGACCTTGCTGCCGGTTACTTTCTTCCCCTGTGCAAAAAGCACGCACCCCATTTTAGAAAAGGATACACCCTCTTTCGAAAGAGGATGCACCCTCTTCAAAAAAAGCATGCATCCTCTGGATGAAAATAAATGTCTCCTTCCGGCGATTTACTGCCCGGCAGTCTGCCGGCTCGTCAGTATCTCGTCCATGTTTCCGACCGCCCAGTTTACAAGGGCTTCGATATGTGGCATCAGAGTTGTGCCCAGTTCCGTGAGGCAGTATTCCACGCGGGGCGGCACTTCAGGATATACTTTGCGGTGCACCAGGCCGTCGGCCTCCAAAGTCCGGAGCGTGACGGTCAGCATCCGCTGTGAAATATCGTCGATGGTCTTGTGAATGTCGCTGAAACGCATCGTGCCGTTCACGCTCAAAGTAGTCAGGACAAGCATCGACCATTTGTCGCCCAGCCGGCTGAGCACGTCCCTTACCGGACAATTTCCTGTGGGGTGAAAATTTTTCATTTTTTTCCTTTTTCTATCAAGCTGAAATTCAATAATAGTTACCTCTGTGTAAGTAGCTTATCCCGGAGTGCGTTCTTGTTTGTTTCGCACGGAACGTCTACATTTGCTGCACAAAGGTAATAAACTTACGAAAGGTAACTATTGTTTCACTTAATAATTACAATTATGTCAAAAAGAGTAGCTGTTTTAGCAGTAAATCCGGTAAACGGATCAGGTTTGTTCCAGTATCTGGAAGCATTTTTTGAAAATGGAATTTCTTATAAGGTGTTTGCTGTTGCCGAAACGACAGAGATTAAGACCAATTCGGGTATCAAGCTGACGGTGGACGATGTGGTAGCCAACCTGAAAGGGCATGAGGACGAGTTCGACGCTTTAGTGTTCGGTTGCGGGGATGCCGTTCCTGTGTTCAGCGAAAACGCCGGAAAGCAGTACAACCAGGATATGCTGGCTGTCATCAAAGCCTTTGGTGATAAAGGAAAGATGATGATAGGCCATTGTGCAGCAGCGTTGATGTTTGAAATTGCAGGCGTTGCGAAAGGCAAGAAGGTAGCCGTACATCCGCTGGCAAAACCTGCCATCCAATCCGGACTGGCCACCGACGAAAAATCTGAAATAGACGGAAACTTCTACACCGCCCAGTGCGAAAATGCCATCTGGACGATGCTGCCGAAGGTGGTTGAGGCACTGAAATAAGAATAGTTTTTATATTGTCCCTCAATTTGGGGGACAATTCTGTTTCTTTCCGAACCGAAACCCTCTCTCCGCAATATACACCCCGCTCAGGATAAACACTGAACCGATCAGGGCAACGACCGTGATAATTTCATCAATCACGATGGCCGAAGTGATCAGCGTCACCAGCGGAACGATATAGATATAATTTGCCGTACGGAACGGCCCCAGCTCTTTTACTGCCGTGTTCCACATGATGTAGCAAAGCATCGACGCTACCACTCCCAGAAACAGCAGGTTAGCTGCCACTACCGGGTTGAGGAGGATCGTGGTATCCGTATTCAACGGATGAACCAAAAACATCGGTGTCAGCGTGACAAGCCCGTAGAAAAACACTTTCCGCGTAATCAGCAATGTCGGATAACGGTTCCCCGTCTGTTTCAGTATCAGGCAGTAAAACGCCCACATCAATGCGGCAATCAACGTAAGCATATCTCCCAGCGGATTGATTTTCAGCAGGAAACTACCGTTGAACACCACAAACGCCACGCCGATCAAAGCCATGACCGAGCCATATATCAGGTTCGGTTTTATCTTTTCCTGCCGATAGAAAAGCAACGAAAGAAATGCCGTCAGGATAGGAGCTGTACAGATAATCAGCGACACATTCGAGGCCAGCGTGATGCCTAAAGCCGTGTTTTCAGTAATAAAATAGATCGATCCCCCGCAAAGTCCGGCGGCAACGAACATAAGCTCGTCTTTTTTACTCCGGGCAAACAACACCTTCGGCGAGATAAACCAGATACATATATAAGCCAGCGCGAAACGGTAAAAGAGGATGTCGACCGGCGAAAGCCCGTGGTGGATCAGTACTTTTGTCGATACGAATGTAGTACCCCAGATAATAACCGTTATGATCGCGATCAGGTGATACCAGTAAGTCAGATTTGTTTTTGCCATGTTGTCGGTAAATTTCTATTAATAATTCAGGAAAATCGTACTGCAAATATATGTATTTAGTAAATTGGTTCTGATGATTTGTTGAAAATAAGGAATTATTCCTATATTTGGGGTTAATACAGGACATTGTATGTTTTAGGAATAACTTTGATAACGAAAATAGGAAAAAATACTATGGCTTTACTGGATCAGATTGATATTAAGATTTTACAAGCGTTGCAGAATAATGCAAAAGTGAACATGAAAGAGTTGTCGGCGGAACTGAATATCTCGAAAACGCCTGTTTACGAACGGGTGAAACGGCTGGAGGAAGAGGGGTATATCAGGAATTATGTTGCGCTGGTGGATAATAAGAAGGTAGGACTTCCGCTGGTGGTTTTCTGTAATGTTTCGCTGGCGGTGCACAACGATGAGCATATCCAGCGCTTCAAAGCAGAGATACAGGAGATTGATGAGGTGATGGAATGTTATTCGATCGGCGGCATCTACGATTTTTTTCTAAAGGTAGTTGTTAAAGACCTGGCCGCATACGACCAGTTTGTCTTTAACAAGCTAACCAAAGTAAATGGCATCGTAAAGATGCAGAGTTCCTTCGTGTTGAACGAGATCAAGCATACGACCGCCCTGAAGGTTGTGCCGGGGGAGTGACGTTACCTTGTGCGGTTCGCTAAAATATCGGCAAACATTCCCAGGTGCGAAGCATCGGTTCCGCAACAACCGCCACAGATTTTCAGCGGGAAATCCCATAACAGACTCAACAGGCGGTCGGATAATTCGGCTGCCGTCGACGATTTCAGGCAGGAGCATCCGTCCAGTTCTTCCGGACTGAGGGCGGCGGCGTTTGCCTGGATACCGTCGAAGCGGGCTTTTACCAACTCCGTATCGTTCATCGGGTGAAGCAAAGCCTCGTGCAGGATGTCCGGATGTACGCAATTTGCCATATAGCAGATGGGAGGGCGCGAGGTCTGTTTATCAATCTTTTCGATAGCTTCGTGGATAAACGTTCCGTCCATCAGCCGCCCGTTGCGTCCGATCATGAAACTGATGATGTAAGGGAGTCCGGTTGTCTCCATCGCTTTTGCCATGCCGGTTGCTTCGCTCAGTTCGGGCATGATGCCGGCAAAAAGGAAATCGACTCCTGACTCCCGGAAATCAAGAAGTGTCGGGAGATGGTAATCGAAAGCCTCTTCGACAGAGAAGCATTTCTGGCCGCTATAGGCATCTCCCCGGCAACCGGTCACCCCGCCGATATAGACCGGCGTGGTGTAGGATTGCCTTAGTCCGGACAGGAAGGCGGCATTGTCTTTCAGGACGTGCCTGTCCTTATAGGCGGATGCGGCGATCCGCTCCCTATTGGCTCTCCGGGTGGGCGTCATCAGCAATAGGGGCAGCCGACGGGCTTCCGCAATATCGAGGTATTCACGGTAGATGGCTGCCAGTTGTTGCCTATGCTGTTCGTTGTATATCAACCCGGCGTGGACGATCTGTTCGTCCAGGGGGATACGGTATTCGTGACGTAATCTTTCAACGATGGCCCCTTCCGTCAGCAAGGCGGAAGAGGTGTTGAAAGTTTCGGTAAATGTATGTTCGTTCATTAAAATAGAGTCTTTTGGCCTGAATGACAAATGTATGAAACATTTCCGGTTTCTATTTGTCCAATCTTGCTGCTTTTATATTATATAATGTATTTCGTGTGCTTCGGTAAGCTGAGGGATTTCCCTATTCTTTATTCATTCTTACTATCCGGGGTATGAACCTGCCGTGGATATCGACCAGCGACTCCTGAGCAGGCATAACCTTCTCTATGTCCTTATAAGCCAGCGGCATTTCTTCCACGCTGCCACCGATCAGGGTGACTCCGGCCTGCGAAAGGAACTTTTTCATGGCCGACTGCGTGAATTGCTCTTTGGCTTTCTGTCTCGACATCGCCCGTCCTGCCTCGTGTGAAGCGGAGCAGAGCGACTCTTCCGCTCCTCGTCCGCAGACCAGGTAACCGGGCGTCGCCATGCTTCCGGGGATGAGGCCTGGTTGTCCTTTACCTGCCGGAGTGGCGCCTTTGCGGTGAACGATGGCGTGACGGCCGGGGGCAATCTCTTCCTGCCAAGCGAAGTTGTGATGGTTGTTGACGTTCGCCAGAGGCTTCAGACCTAATGCTTTGGACAGGTTATGGTGTATTTGTTCGTGGCAGGCACGGGCATAGTCGCCTGCCAGGTTCATGCTCATCCAGTATTCCTGTCCCGCCTCGGTGTGTAAGTCCAGCCAGGCAAAATGTTGTGCTTCGCGGGGAAGTTTGCAAACTTCGCGGGCGATGTCGCTGTACTGCCGGGCGATGGCCGCTCCCAAGCCGCGGGAACCGGAATGGGAGAGGAGCGCCATGTAATTACCTTCGGGAAGGTTCAGTACGTTGCTGGCCGCCAGTTCCAGTTCGCCGAACTCGACAAAATGGTTTCCGCCGCCGGAAGTTCCTAATTGCCGCAGAGCTTTCCCGTGAAACATGCGTAGCAGGGGTGTCGACCGGAACTCCTCGCGGTCGAGTACCTCATGCTCTTGGACGAACGGGAGGCCACCTTCCATACCGAAGTGTGTATAGTCTTTCAACGCTTCCTTGATCTGGTGGGCGTAACGTTTCAGACTTTCCGCCTTGGCATCGAAGACGGTCATACTCATCCGGCAGCCAATATCGACACCGACTGCATAAGGGATGACCGCATTGTCACCGGCCAGCACGCCACCGATAGGCAGTCCGTAACCGGCATGTGCGTCGGGCATCAGGGCGCCAGCGAGGGCTATCGGTAGACGCATTGCCAGCTCCATCTGTTGTTTGGCCAGGGTGTCGATGAATTTCCCGCCATAAGTTTTATATCCTTTCGGCTCGTCCGTCAGAAGATAGGTGGTGAACTGCTTCTCTTCAATCGTTGGAGAGAAGTGTTCCGCCAGTTGTTTCCAGACGTCGTTATCCTTATATTTCCCGGGATTCTCCAACAGGTCGCTCAACACGGCGAGTACCGTTTCTTTGCTGTCATGTTTGCAATGTTTGCTGATGATGTTCACAGCTTTGCTACGGGCTACATTGTCGGTATATCCTATCTTACTTAAATCTTTTGTTCGTATTGCCATAAATCTTTTTCTGTGTTGTATTCTTCCACGATTTCGTGAAGGGGTATTCACACGGCGCAGTCGTTTGTCGAATGCCGTACGGATACGCCTTGTCTTCCAACCTGCTGAGGACAAATTATTATCGAAGATGAGTTTTGTTTCATCCGTATAATTACCCATAACGATTGGGTTGTACTGATAGTCTGGCAGCCTGAAAAGAATATAATTTGTCCTCTCAGCCCTGACGCATCAGTCTGTTAATAAAATGTATGATATGATTGTGGGACTAATTAACTTATAGAAGTCATATTATAAGTTGTATTAGATAAAAGACGCGAGTTACAAAGATCCTTCCTCCCGAAGAACCACCTTAGTCCCGATTTTCGAATGTTATTTCTGCTCCAACATATTTGTACCCTTTCTCAGTTTTTAGGGTTTGTACTAAAATTTCGATGCAAAGATAATATCAGTTTTTGAATTAACAAATATTTGTAACAAAAAGTGTAAATCTTGAAGATGTGTTTTTCACTCTTGTTGATTTTACAAAGAAAAGAGTTTAAATATAACCCATGATAGCATAACTATGGCTATGATGATTGCTAAAACAACTAGTTTTATTCGTGAAATATAAGTTTGTTCGTTTTTTTCACGTTCCTTCAATTGTTGGTTGATCTTTTCATATTCTTCGACGCTGATGTCTGGGATATGGGAAGAATATTTGGTACGCATATCTTTTCCCCTCCCACGAAGTTGGTTAAGTTTCTCGCGATCTTCCTTATTTCTTCGTATCATATCGAAAACATGGCCGGCAAAACTCATAAGCTTATAATTAAGGATGAATATTCAACTGTATAACAAAGAACGGAAAAAAATAGGTCAAGACCATAAATGTTATGCAAATAATTGTGTCTTTATTTGTAATTGGCAAAGTTGCCAATGCCCTTTATTAAAAGAAAAGCCGGTAAACGAATGTGTGTTACCGGCTTTGTGGAGTAGTGATTATATTCTTCTTTTGCTAACCAATTCTAAGCGTTCAATCACGACGGTGCTTTTTATCAGACCGAAAGCAACAATGACCCGCTTGCCTTGTATCTCCAAAACAGTGCCAACGGTAGTCTGGCCATTTATCCTGACACTATCTCCTTTTTCGATAACCTCATTCTCAATGACCTTTTCTTTTGCCGGTTTAACTTGCTTCTCTTTGGATGGTTCCGGAATTTCTGCCTGTTCATCTATTTCTTTCCGTTTTTCCTCCCAGTATAATTTGTCGCGGACAATAGATTGGAGGAAATTATCCATATTAATAAAATCAGTTCCTATTTTGGCGGAAGAATCGACTATAATATCTTCCGGGAGTCCTATTTTTCGGGCAACTTCGACAGCGAACGAACTTCCCGGGTTACCGATTGACAACCTGTATAGCGGTTGCATACGCTCAGCATCATAAAGCATGGCACCGTTTATTACACCGTCCGTCTCATACGCATAATGCTTTAAATTCTGGAAGTGAGTGGTTATTACGCCGAAGCTACGTTTACCGTTGAATCTGTCGAGCAACGTTTCGGCTATGGAACCTCCGATCTGAGGTTCTGTCCCGCTACCGAACTCATCTATCAGAATAAGCGTCTTGCAATTACAGTTCTCTACAAAGAACTTCATATTGGTCAAATGTGAAGTATATGTACTAAGACTGTTCTCTATGCTTTGCCCGTCGCCTATATCTACAAATATATCTTCAAATATTCCTGTCTGTGAACCTTTATGTACGGGAATGAGAAGTCCGCATTGTAGCATATATTGTAATAATGCAACGGTTTTCAGGCAAAGGGATTTACCTCCGGCATTTGCTCCGGAAACAATAAGTAACCGTTCTTTCCCGTTCAGTCTGATATCTAACGGGAATGCCTGCTTATTCTGTTGACGCAATTGTATATTCAGCAGAGGATGTATGGCCTGTGTCCATTCAATCTGCTGTTTATCTTCAAATGCCGGTCTAATGCCATTGATGCGTACAGCGAAAGAAGCCTTTGCACGGATGAAGTCTATTTCCCCCATGAAGTTGTATGAACGTTTGATGTCTGCCATATGCGGACGGACAAGGTCGGTAAATCCGATGAGTATTTTTATAACCTCGCGACGTTCGTCAGCCTCGAGTTCCCGTAGGCGGTTGCTGGCTTTTGCAACGGCTTCAGGTTCGATGTATACGGTTTTGCCGCTACCGGAGTCGTCATGTACGATGCCTTTGATTTTCCGCTTGTTGCCGGCGCCGACAGGTATAAGCATATGCCCTTCACGTAGACTCGGTTGTGTATCTCTTCCTATCAATCCTGCCGCTTGTGCATCACGTATGGCTGTTTGCATATTGCGCATGACGGCTTTAGTTGCTTCTATTTTCTCCCTGCGTATGTCTGCAAGCCGGCGTGAAGCATTGTCTTTTACCTGACAGGATTTGTCTAGTATGGAATTTGCTTTTTCGACTAACGAAGGAAAGACCTTTATTTTATCAGCAATAGCAGTTAGTGCAGGATACTTCGCTTTTCCGTTCTGCGCTTTAGCGCTGTGCAGGAAGGTGACGATGTTGTTGATTGTTTGAAGAGAGTTCATTAAGTTTGAAATTTCTTCTTCAGAAAACCATACTGTAACATCTTCTTCAATCCGTAGCAGGGCGTCGCGGACATCCAAAAAGAAGTCTACGGGAAAATTTTCCTTGTTGCGTATTATTTGTGAGAACTCGTCTGTCTGTTCCAACCATTTTGCAATAGCTTCATAATTAGTAGAAAAGCTCATGGTTGTAACCTGCTCTTCGCCAAGTGGAGATAAACATTTCTCTGTAATGAATTGACGGATCGTGTCGATCCCTATTTTCTGTTCAAAATTATCCGGGTAAATCATAATCTCATATGATATTTGTTACCAGCTGTCTGTAAGCAGACAAGCCAATATACAGTTTATAAAAAGTAATTGATTAAAATCTGAGATTTTCCATATTCCGACAGGGTACTAAAATCCTGCTAGACATAGATATTTATATATATCTAAACTGTCTATTCTGTACCATTAACGTCTCCAAGGTGAGAGATGTTAATTCGCAATATGGTATTTACACGGATGCACAACGCATAAAAGGGTGAATTTTTTTATTTATCGGGGCAAAGATAGGAAATAAAATGAAATAACAGTGCAGAACAACTATTGATCTTTTAGGAAAAGTAATAAAATGGCATAATTGACAAAATGTAATAGAATGTACTACTTGTTAAGCATAAAGACTTTATTATTTGATTATTTGTGACGAGTGCGTTGGCTTAAATCTATCTTACAGAATGCTTGTGGATACAAAAATTAACAGTTTCTTCCCGATAAATGCTTTTTCATTTCGTTTTAAAGGGATTTGAACTTCGTTTAAAACGAACAAAAAACTTGTTTAAAACGAAATGGAGGTTTGTTTTAAATAGGATAATGGTTAATAAGTGTTTAATCGAGTCTTCCTGGAAGTCGTTTTATACTAAAATCGTATGTTGAATAACATTTTTATTTTCTGTAGCATAGTAAATAAGCATTGCAAATAGATTGACAAATTTGCTTCGTATGGGAGATCTTATTGCTTGAGTGATTCGTTCTATTCTTTTTTTAGTCTTATAATGTCACTTTATTGGGCTTTATCTGAATGAAGTGCTATTTGTTAAGTCGCGGACAGTTGCATGAAAAAAGATAGGTATTGATTAGTCTACGTACAGCCCCTTTAAGAATGGGGTGAATTGACAGTTTGCTAAATACGGGAAGGCTGTTAAGAGATGGCAAAGAAACTGGCACAGGTCGCCGGGCAGTATGAATAAAACAAGTTAAACGCCTGATGTGTTACTTATATATACAGGTGTTTATCTGTAGGATGTAATTACTGTTTAATTATCTGATGATGATGAAAATGCGGCTTAGTCCTGCTCCTTATATAGTCTTTCTTGTTATGCTGTTTGTCTTTTCTGCGGATATGACGGCCTCTCTCTTTCCACGGGTGGGTGAAGGTGATTCTCTTGTCCGAAAATCCATTTATCCTCCCTCTGCCACGCGTAAAAGCGATCTGTATAATGTGTTGTGGGGTGAGCATTACCGCACACTTTATTCTCTCCCTATTACCGTTCCTTCAGTTACCTTGCAATCGCTGTGGGGAGGGGTGAAGGTGGTTGAGCAGGCGGCCGATTTTCAAGGCCTGTTGCTTGAAAACAACCAACAGCAACTCTGTCTTTTGAAGCCGTTAGGCGGATATACCACATTTATCGAGTCGAAATTCTTCCAGGAAGTCTATAACAAGAAGGTATTTAAAAATACTTACCTGGATCAGTTTATCGGGGATGCCTATACCATAATCAATCCCTATACCTTTATTTCTGCCGATTATCTGGCACGCTCGTCGGGGTTGAGTTCAAACAATTCGCGGATATTTTACCTGTCGGAACATTCGACCCGCGATACGGTTGCCAACGGGACGTCTATCGAAAATAAATTGGTCAGCGTCATTGATGTCCCGGATTTCAATACCCGTCCGAATATTCTCCTGACGGAAGAATTGCTGGATACCATACAGGCTAACAAGAATTTTCAGGTAGATCAGGTGCTTTATATCCGCGAACGCCTGCTGGATATGCTGATAGGCGACTGGAATAAAATACCCGAAAACTGGAACTGGCTGGGCCGCTCCGAAGGAGACAGCATCCTCTATGCCCCGATAGTCATAGACCGTAACCACGCTTTTACGAAGGTAGACGGTGTTTTGTTCAAACAAATGCTCCGTGTGCTGGGATTAGGTTTCATCGTCAATTACGACGCTTCCCCGAAAAGTGTCCGGAAAGAGAATACGTTGGGTTTTGCTTTGGATATGGCGCTGGCTTCCCAAAGCGACGTTTCCGTATGGATCGGACAGGCGCGATTTATCCGGCAGACGCTTACCGACTCTATCATCGACGAGGCTTTATCAAGGCTTCCCAAAGGAATAGAAGACAAAGAAATTAAACGGATTACCCAGATAATAAAGGAAAGGCGGGAGAAGCTGGAGGTGATAGCAAAAAATTATTTTGCTTCGTTGCAACAAACTCCGGTGCTGACGGGAACCAACCGTTCAGACCGTTTCGTGATCGACCGCCATAACCCGGACAGTCTGTTCATACAGATGTACGACCAACAGACCGGACAACGGGTGTTCGACCGGAAATACAGCCGGAAAAAGACAAAAGAGATCTGGCTCTACGGTCTGGAGGGTGACGACCGTTTCGAAGTAAGTGGGAAGGCAGACAAGGAGGTACCCGTTTTCCTGATTGCCGGGAAAGGAAAGAATACCTACCGGATGGAACCGGGTCACCACATACGTGTTTATGAATATGAGTCGGGGAAGGCAACCCTCGATACCGTGCCCCATGTCAAAAAGGTATTTTCGGATATCCCTGAGATTCATCAGTACGATTATAATAAGATAAAGCATCATAAGATGTCTTTCACTCCCTGGGGAATTTACGACTCGGACAAGGGATTCAGTCTCGGAACCTTCTTTACCTATACGATGTATGGTTTCAAGCGTTCGCCCTTTACCTATCAGCACCGTATCGGGTACAACTATATACAAGGCTTTGTCTATCAAGGAATTTTTCCGTCTTATGACGGGAAGAAATCGTTTAATATAGATGCAACGATCAGCTCGCGGAGGAACTTTTACAATTTCTTCGGCTTCGGAAACAATACGGACGGCTATAAGGATGCAAAGAAGAATTACAACCGCGTGCATATCCGCCAGTTCAAATTATCCCCTTCCTTCCACCTGGATTTCAGCGAAAGGGAGAGGTTGGTCGTACAAGCCTCCTGGGAAATGTTTAAAGCCAAGGAAACCAACGACCGTTTCATTAACCAGTTTTACCCCGAGGATCATCGTATCTTCAAAACCAACCTGTTCATCGACCTCGGACTTTCCTTCCATACGGAAAAAGAGATCTGTTCCTTCATCCCCAAACTGGGAGGGACGCTTACCGGAGGTTGGAAGATGAACCTGAAAGATGCAAGCCGTAATTTCCCTTACGCCGAAGCATCGGTGGAGCTGGATGTAAAGATAACCGACCGTCTTACCTGGGCTACGATGGCGAAAACCCAGCAGCTTTTCAATAATAAGTATGAGTTTTACCAGGCAGCATCCACCGAATTGCGCGGTTACAGGGACAACCGTTTCATCGGAAAGCAATCTTTTTACCAGTATTCGGACATCCGGCTGGATATGGGGAAGTTGAAGAATCCGTTTACCCCGCTGAAGTATGGTGTCTTTGCCGGTTTCGATTACGGGCGTGTCTGGTTTCCCGGCGAGCAATCCAAAAGATGGCATACGTCCTACGGGGGAGGTATCTGGCTGACGTTGATTAATAAGATTACGACGAAATATTCCTGCTTCGGTTCAACCGACAGTTTCCGTTTTATGTTTGAGTTGGGGCTGGGTTTCTGATTCTTCCGGATTGTTTTTCCGGAGATATGCCTAAACAAACTCATTTGCCGGTTGTTTATTAAATAGTACATAAAATTAAAACAACTTAGGTAATGGATGCTAATAGTGAAAAGAAAATCAAGGTTCTTCCCAACGGGCCTTATGAAGTGATCGGGGATATTCCCCTGAACCAATTGCGTTATGTAAACGATCGTAAAGGTGCTTCCACCGGTTATAAGGAAATACAGAAGTATGCTCCGGAAGGCGTATATCATCTGTGCCGTTGCGGCGGTTCACATAACAAACCGTTCTGCGACGGGACGCATAAGAAAAACGGCTTTAAAGGAGATACGACCGCCAGCCATGACACATACGATGAAATGTCTGTCCTCTACGAAGGGAAGGTGATCGATATGCTGGACGCCGAAAGCCTTTGTGCCGTGGCTCGTTTCTGTGATACCCACGGTACGTCCTGGGAACAAGTGGAAGAGGGCGACTCGGCCGAAACGATTGAAATCGTGAAACAGCAATGCGCCAACTGTCCCAGCGGACGTCTCACTGCCGTCACGAAAGACGGAAAACGTATCGAACCGGAATTGCCCGAAGGCATCAGCATCCTCGAAGACGTGGCTCTCAGCGTTCACGGCCCTATCTGGGTGAAAGGCGGTATCCCGATAGAAGATGAGCACGGACGGGTTTATCCTGTCCGCAACCGTGTCACTTTGTGCCGTTGCGGTTTGTCGCAGAATAAACCGTTCTGCGACGGAAAACATATGCGAAACCAGGGAGAGCTGGACGATTAAAAAAATAGCTGCCGACCTTTTTCCGAAAAGCATGCACCCTCTTGGTAAAAAGCATGTATCCTTTCCGGAAAAACGTCGGCAGCAATCTTTCGACCGATACCTACCGGTTAAACTTTTCCTTTGATCAATTACTCCTTTTTCCAGCGTTTCAGTTGCGGGAAATAATACAGCATTCCTGCCAAGGCTTCCTCTTTGGTGTAGCTTTCGCCGTTTTCATGTTTGAAGGAGTCTGAATACTGGAGGCAGATCTGGATCATCTCTTCCATCGTAACGTTTTGCGTGAACTGGCCGTCCTTGAAGCAGAAAGCGCAATATTCCTTGTTCTTACTTCCGTCCCGGTTAGTTCCGAAATCCGTTTCGGCAACGAGTGGCATTCCACAACTTTGGCAATAAATAGGTTCCATGATACAAAATAAATTTATAGGGTTCTTACTTTCCTACAAATATAAAACTATTTTTCAGATTAAAATTATACCTTTGAAGACTTAAAATTACTAGACCATGATAAATAGAAGAAATTTCCTGAGAAATGCTTCCCTGCTGACTCTCGGCGGTTTGATGACCGGAAAAGCGGGAACATTACAGGCAGCCACTCCCGTAACCACGGAAACGACCGCCACAAAAAGTTTAGGTTTACAGATTTATTCCCTGGGGGGTGAACTGACAAAGGACGTACCCGCCGGAATGAAAAAAATCAAAGAAATCGGTTATTCAACGCTCGAACTTGCCGGATATAACGACGGGAAGATCAGCGGTATGGACATGATGGAATTCAAAAAGATAGCTGAGGACAACGGATTGAAGATCACCAGCTCGCATGTTAATCCGCCCACAGGCACATATACCCCGGAGAACCGCCAGTCTATTATGGAATTCTGGAAGAAAACGGCCGACGACCATGCCAAACTGGGTGTGAAGTATCTCGTGCAACCCGGACAACCCAGCACCCGCAGCGTGGAAGAAGTGGGCTATGTATGCGATATCTTCAACGAAGCCGGAAAGGTCATAAAGGCGGCAGGCATTCCGTTTGGTTACCATAACCATGATTTTGAATTTGCAAAGGTGGTGCCCGGTGGAAAAGAGGCTGTGTTCGGCCGCCACAATAAAGGCGACATTATCTACGACCTGTTCCTGAAAGGTACTGATCCTTCCCTGGTCTTTTTTGAAATGGATGTTTACTGGACGGTGATCGGACAGAATGATCCGGTGGAATACATGAAGAAATATGCCGACCGCATCAAGCTGTTGCATATCAAAGACCGGGCGATTCTCGGACAATCTGGTTTCATGAATTTCGAAATGATCTTCAAACAGGCCAACGAGAATAAGATAAAAGAATTTTATGTGGAGCTGGAAGGCATGCCGGACGGACGTTCACAATTTGACGGAGTGAAAGGCTGTGCCGATTATCTGCTGGAGGCACCGTTCGTAAAATAATGACAGAATGATAGATAGGAGAGCCGGTACGGGAAACTGTACCGGCTTTTTCTTTGCAATTCCCCATAGTGTGGTGGGGAAAAATTCCACACTTCCACACTTTGTCCACACTTGCTGTTTTGGGCATTTTGCATTCTTTATTTTTGTAATATGCTTATAATTAGGGGGCTGTGATGTGTCCTGATGTGGTATTCTTTTTTGGCATAACCTTTGCACTATTTGTTGACGTGAGGGAATTGATAATTCCTTCCAGTTAATTTTGATGATGAAGTTTAGAATTTAGAATAAGTGTAAGTATCTATCTCCCGATATTGTTTTCTAATATGTATTAGATTAGCAAAAACTTATCGATTGATAAAAGCCGTTCCGCCTGAGAAGGTAGAACGGCTTCTTTTTTATAGTTGCAGCGAGTTGGAAAGCTTCTCCAGCCAGGCCGGTAAGGTGTTCAGGTGGTCGATGCGGTCTTCGATATAGGTAGGGGCGAAGAGGTTTATCTGCAAATCCTTGCACTTTTCCTGCAAATTATCTTCTACCGGGTAATAACTGGCCAGGACAGCCAGGGAAATATCCCCGCCATACGTCTCACGAACGGCATCTACCTTATATACATCGTTCTGGGTGACCAGTCCCGATTTACATTCTATAAAAATCAATTGCTGCTGGTTGTTGAGTAATACGTCCACCTCGTTTTTGGTGCGCGGGTTGTTCCCTTCCGTCCGGAAGATGACGCTTTGCCATACTTCGGGGCGGTTGGGGTGCCGCTGGCTCCATGTCCTTACCTTGTGGGCGACCAGTGTTTCCCACCAACGCCCCTTGAAGAACAACATGCAGGCGTTCGGGGTAGATAGCCGTAGCAGTACATGGTTTTCCTGTGCGATCAGCAGGCTTCCCTGTCGTTGCTTGAATCGTAATCCGTTCTTAAAGACTCGCGATGCGGGCAGGCGTGAGGTGTCGCGTTCACAGAATATGTTAAAGAATTTCTGGATCATAGTATGTTCCTTCGGGTATTGTTCGATGAACTGCTTGATCAGCGAGGAGGCTTGTATGTCGGTATCGCTCAGCTGTTTCGCATCCTGGTATTCGGTGAGTACGTTTCCGCTGAGGCCTAGTATCTCCTTGTTGTCCAGCTTGCTTTTCATCGGGCGCATCTCAAAGTTGTCGAGCCAGACCAGATCGCCCAGCTGGGTGAGGTAAAAGGCCGGGACGTTGTATTCCTTTGCGATCGTGAAAGCGGCGAAAGCCATCAGTTTGGTGCCTTCCGAAAGGTTATAGGCGAAGTCGGCGGAAGGGTAAGCCTGGTGTATTTTCCGGCATACGGTGCGCACATGTTCGCCGTTGTAGGGCTCGGTGCGGTATACTGTGCGGCCGATGGAGTCGGGAAGGAGTGGGAATAACGGCTCTGCCACTTGCTGCGTTTCGTTGGTACATAGCAGGTGTACGTGATCCGGGGCAAATTCTTTTATTCCGTGATACACGGAGGTTATATCTTTTCCAAGTAAGATGATCTGATGTTTCATGTTGTAAATCATAAATGAATTAAAGTGCTAAATGTAGCATTAATTTCGATATAATTCATATCTTCGTTGCCTAATCAATCGCTGTGTATATAGCAAATGGAAATATTTATTATTATCGGCCTTATCTTGTTGAATGGTATTTTGTCTATGTCTGAAATCGCTTTGGTGTCTGCCCGCAAGGCCCGGTTGGAACTGGAAGCAAAAAGAGGGAATAAATCTGCGCAAACAGCTTTGAAGCTGGCCGGCGAACCAGACCGGTTCTTGTCGACTATCCAGATAGGGATTACGCTGATCGGTATCCTGACCGGTTTGTATTCGGGAGAAGCATTTGCGGCCAACCTGGCTGAAGTGGTACGCCACGTGCCTGCACTCGAACCCTATGCCCTGGGACTGTCGAAGACTACCATCGTTATTATAGTAACTTACCTGACACTGATCATGGGCGAACTTGTGCCGAAACGTATCGGTATGGGCTATGCCGAACGGGTTTCGATGCTGGTGGCCAAACCGATGTACCTTTTGTCGAAGTTGGCTTTGCCTTTTGTCTGGTTGTTGTCGAAAAGCACTGCTCTGGTTATAAAAATTACCGGAATCAAAGCGAACGAAGAGAATAAAGTGACGGAAGAGGAGATCAAGGCGATCGTGAAAGAAGGTTTTGACGGAGGTGAAGTGCAGGAGGTGGAACAAGACATCGTGGAGCGCGTCTTTAACCTCGGCGACCGTAACGTCGGTTCGATCATGACACACCGCAGTGACCTGGTATGGCTGGATGTGACCGACAGTATCGAGAAGATCCGTGAAAAGGTGCAGGAGAATTTATTCAATATTTACCCCGTTGCTTCCGAAAAGTTTGATAATATCAAAGGAGTTGTTTATCTCAAAGACCTGTTCGGACGGATTGATGAACCTGACTTCTCGTTGGAGGAGGTGATACGCCCGGCGCAATATCTTCCGGAGAACCAGAGTGTGTATAATGCTTTGGAGCAGTTTAAAGTGGCCCGCGTGAAATATGGCATCGTGACGGATGAGTTCGGGGGCGTACAGGGTATCGTGACCTTGAAGGATATTATGGAAGGCTTGATCGGGCAGGTGCCCGAAGTGGGTGAAGAGGCCGAGATCACGCAGCGTGCCGATGGTACCTGGTTGGTGGACGGACAGTATAATTTCTACGACTTCCTCGAATACTTCGATATGGAAGACCTTTACGCCGAGCACGATTACAACACCTTAAGCGGTCTGATCCTCGAAATCCTCGAACGGGTTCCAAAGACGGGGGAGACGCTGACCTGGCTGACTTTCTCGTTCGAGATCGTAGACATGGACGGTGCCCGTATCGACAAAGTGTTGGTTTCGAAAATAGATTGATAAAGATATGATTGAAAGAAAAAAGCGGTTCCCCGAAGGAACCGCTTTTTATAACTCCTTGATCTTATGGAGCACTTCCATCTTACCGAATAAGATCAGTATATCGTTTGCTTCCAATACCAGGTCATCCGTCAGCGGATCGACCACATCATACTGGGTTTGCTTTAATCCGATCAGGTTCCTGACTTCACGCGACCGCTCGATACCTACCAGGCGGATGCCGAAATTTGTCTGGAAGTCGATCGTTTTCAACGTCTGGCCGACCAATGTCCCCGGTGTCTTTATCTTATACAGGTGATGTGTTTCCGTCACGGGGTACCAACGCTGGAACAAGTCGCCCAACAAACTTTGGGAGGCATACGTGGCCGCATAATCCTGTTCGGGCCGGATGATTTCCGAAACGCCGATGGAGCGGATCACCGTTTCATGGATGGGGGAGATCGAACGGACGATCAGTCGGCTGACGTCCAGGCTCTTCAATAAGGCGACCGTTTGCACCGACGTACCGAAGTTCTTGCCGTAGGTCACGAAGATGGCATCCATCTCGTTTAGCGGAAGCGTGTTCAATGCGTCGCGGTCGGTCGTGTCGAGACTGACGGAGCCGGAGATCGTTTGCTTCACAGCCTCTACTTTATGCAGGTTTATGTCGACACCTATCACTTCATCGCCGATACGGGTGAGGTTTTCCGCTATGGCGCGTCCGAGGTTTCCTAATCCGATTACAAGAAATTTCATAAGGCTTATTTTATTACATTAATATATTTTCCTGGGGATATGTGTAATCCCTCTTTTTGTATTCTCTGATAAAGCTGACCACAAAGGTCAGTACGCCGATACGTCCGATCAGCATGGCGCTGATAATGATCAGCTTGCCCGGTGTAGACAGTAGCGGGCTGAAGTTGAGGCTCGACCCTACCGTGCTCAATGCCGATACAACCTCGAAGGTAAGTGTAAAGACCGGAGTCCCTTCTTCGGTATACGACAGGATCCATACCGCCAGCGAAGCGAACAGGAAGTAGAGCACGATCGTGGCAAATGCCCGGCGTATGGTGGACGGGGATATTTCACGTTTGCGGATTTCCACTTTCTCTTTTTCGCGTGCCACGTTGATGGCTGTAAGGATTGCTACCAACACGGTCGTCACTTTTAATCCGCCGCCGGTCGACATCGGGGCGGCACCGATAACCATCAGGATAAGCGTCATCATCAGCGTAACGGGGCGGAGTGCATCCATATTGGCGATGGTGAACCCGGCGGTTCTGGGGGTAACGGCGCCAAGCAACGAGTCGGCCAGTTTTCCTTTCAGCGGGAGTCCGGCCAGCGTGTTGTTTACTTCGAAAAGATAATATAAAGCTGTTCCCCCTACTATCAGGGTCAGGGTACAGATCACTACTATATAAGTATGTATATTGATGATACGCGGCGTATGGATATAATGCTTCTGTTGCCCGATGGCTATCATAAAGGTATTCACGATAAAATGCCTTAATAACTTCAGGTAGTTGAACACGATCGGGAAACCGAGTCCGCCGAAGATGATCAGCAGCGAGATCCATACATGCAGGTTGTAGTTATGGACGACTACCGGGTCGCACATGTTTCCGCTGAGGGTGGAGATCCCCGCGTTACAGAAAGCGGACACTGCATGGAAAATAGCGAAGAATATATCCCCCTGGGTGTTCCCGCCCGGAAGTGTCCCCCTGATATCCATATAAATAAAGTAAGCCCCTACGCCTTCGATGAAGAAGGTGACGAAGAGGATGTTCAGGATCACTTTGAATAGCCCGCCGATACGATCCTCGTTCAGCATATCTTTCAGCACCAGTTTGCTGGTGAACGACGAGTGTCCCATAAAGGAGAGGGCGAAGAAACTGGTGAAGGTCATTACCCCGATCCCGCCTATCTGTATCAGGATCATAATGATGATATGTCCTATATGTGTGAAGGTGGTTGCCACATCGACCGTGGTAAGCCCGGTTACGCAGACCGACGTCGTGGCGGTAAACAAGGCGTCCACGAAATGGATCGGGCGGGTCGTCGCGTTCGGGAGCATCAGTAGCCCGGCTCCGATCAGGATCACAAAAATGAAACTGAGCAGGAACAGCAGCGATGGTTTTATGTGTGTCTGCATCAGCGTGAACGTCTGCCTCGACAGGTGGATCACGCTCAACAACAGGATCATTATGTAAACAAACAGGGGACTCGACAGGAAACTCAGGTAGGGAAGCGACTGCTCCATGACATCCCTGAAAAATACTTTTGCCGACAGGACGGCGAAAAGCAGGAAATAGATCCCGATATCCAGGTATAATAGTTTCTCCTGTATGATCTCGTTGAACCGGACGATGTACCGCAGCGTGATCCCGATAAAGAAAGCAAGCAGTATATAAATACGGCTCAGGTACAGGCTGTGTATCGTTTCGCCCGTCTGCTGGAATCCGAATTGGTAGATAAGTACGAATAAGGAGGCAATAGATGCCAGGAGGATGAAACCTTCTGCCACGATATTCAGCAGGCCTTTCATGTTGGCCCAGTACATCCGGCAGGTGAACTGTATGTGTTTTATATCCATGATGAATCTTAATCTGTAACAAAAGTATTAATAAAAGTATTTTGTTACCCGAATAGTTTAAAAAGTTTAGGTAAAGCATGTTAAATAGAATCTATCGGCCTGAATCCCACAATATTGTTACGTTTACACTATGGCTCGTAACTGTTATTGTATCAGGTAAGATAGTAAAATGTCAGATAAATAGAGTCTTATAAATAGTGAAAAAGTGATTTTGTTTATTTGATATTTAAGAAATTGCTTATATTTGTGGCGGTTTAATGTAATATTATGGAAACACGTATGGAAAATAAAAAGATGCTTTACTCGCATGTATCTGTCGATTGCGTCCTTCTGGGGGTAAAAGACGATACGCTTTGTGTGTTGTTAGTTGAGAGAAAAATAGACGAAAGTGACGAAAAACATTATAAGTTGCCGGGAAGCCTGATCTTTGAGAACGAAGATCTCGATACTGCCGCTTACCGTGTTTTCCACGAAGCGACCGGTTTGAAACGTGTCCCCCTGAAACAGTTCCGCAGCTTCGGATCCCCTTCACGTACAAAAAACAAAGACGATATGCAGTGGCTGGAAAATGCCATGAAACTCAAGATCGAAAGGATTGTGACAGTCGCTTATCTGGCGTTGACCAAGATCGGAAGAAAATCGAATCCTACTAATAAATATAATTCACTTGCCTGGTTCCCGATCGACGCGCTGCCGGCTTTGCCGTTCGACCATAAAGAGATTATCGAAGCGGCTGTCGAGGAGATCCGCAACTGGATCGAAAAGGAACCGTCTATCGTATTCGATTATCTCCCGATGAAGTTTACGGCTTACCAGTTAAGACGCACGTACGAGATCATCTATAATAAGGAAATGGATGTCCGTAACTTCCACAAGAAAATGAGTTCGCTGGATTATGTGGTGGCTACCGATGAGGTAGAAGAAGGTGTTGCCCACCGTGCCGCCCGCTATTATCGTTTCGATAAGGTGAAATATAATAAGATGCATTCAAACTTTAATAAGAATTAAACCGCAGGAATATGTATCTATTAGGTTGTGACATAGGAAGTTCTTCGGTGAAGGCTTCCATCGTGGATGTAAATACAGGGCTGACGGTCGGGGCTGATTTTTATCCGAAAGAAGAGGCGCCTATCAAGGCCGTGAAGCCCGGTTGGGCGGAACAGGAGCCCGACGACTGGTGGAAATATCTGAAGATAGCGATCCAGGGTGCTATCGCCGGAGCCGGTATTCAGGGAACGGATATAAAGGCGATCGGGATCTCTTACCAGATGCACGGGCTTGTCCTGGTAGACAAGAAGATGGAGGTTTTGCGTCCGTCCATAATCTGGTGCGACAGCCGTGCCGTACCTTATGGCGAACGGGCTTTTAAAAATATAGGGGAGAAGCAATGCTTGTCGCATCTGCTGAACTCGCCCGGAAACTTTACGGCATCGAAACTGGCCTGGGTGAAGGAATACGAACCGGAATTGTTCCGCTCGGTACATAAGTTTATGTTGCCGGGAGATTTTATCGCTATGCGGATGACAGGGGATATCGTTACTACCACTTCCGGGTTATCGGAAGGCATCTTCTGGGATTTCAAAAATGAAAAGGTGTCGGCCGACCTGATGACTTATTTCGGTTTCAGCAACGACCTGATCCCGGAGATACGTCCGACGTTCGGCCTTCAGGGGGAACTGCTGGGCTCCGTTGCCGCCGAACTGGGATTGAAGAAGGGCACGCCTGTCACTTATCGTGCGGGTGACCAGCCGAATAACGCCTTGTCGCTGAACGTTCTTAACCCGGGTGAGATCGCTGCGACGGGGGGGACTTCCGGTGTGGTGTACGGTGTGAACGGCAAAGTCAATTATGATACGTTGTCGCGTGTAAATACGTTTGCCCATGTGAACCACTCTCCGGAGCAAACCCGCCTGGGGGTACTGCTTTGTATCAACGGGGTCGGTATCCTGAACTCGTGGGTGAAGAAGAATGTCGCGCCCGAAGGTATCACTTATCCTGAGCTGAATGAGGTGGCTGCCGGTGTTCCTATCGGGTCGTACGGCTTGTCTATCCTGCCGTTTGGCAACGGGGCGGAACGTATGTTGCAGAACCGGGAGATAGATTGCTCTATCCACGGCCTGAACTTCAATACGCATAGTAAAGCCCATATTGCCCGTGCCGCACAGGAGGGGATCGTGTTCTCTTTCAAATACGGGATGGATATCATGAACGAAATGGGAATCGACATCGATGTGATCCGTGCCGGGAATGCCAATATGTTCCTGAGTCCTGTTTTCCGTGATACCCTGTCGGGTGTGACCGGAACGGTGATCGAACTTTACGACACCAACGGGGCGGTAGGTGCCGCCAAGGGCGCCGGTATCGGTGCAGGTATTTATCAGTCGCCCGAAGAGGCGTTTGCCTCTCTGAAGAAGATCGACGTGATCGAACCGGACGGGCTGAAGGCCGATAAGTATTGCGCCGCATACACAACCTGGAAAGAACGGCTGGATAAGCTGATGGCAGATAACAATATACCAATGTAATATAAATCATTAAACTATTAATCTCATGAATTTTTATAAAGGCGAAAAAGAATTCTTCCCCGGAATAGGAAAGATTCAGTTTGAAGGACGCGAGTCAAAGAACCCGATGGCGTTTCATTATTATGACGAAAACAAGGTGGTGATGGGTAAAACACTGAAGGATCATCTTCGTTTTGCAATGGCTTACTGGCATACGTTTTGTGCCGAAGGGGGCGACCAGTTTGGCGGTGGTACGAAAACATTCCCCTGGAATGCTGCTGCCGACCCGATCAGCCGTGCCAAATATAAGATGGATGCAGCGTTCGAGTTTATGACAAAATGCAGCATCCCTTATTACTGTTTCCATGATGTGGACGTGGTGGACGAAGCTCCCACGCTGGCTCAGTTTGAAAAAGACCTTCATACGATGGTAGGCCATGCCAAAGGGCTTCAGCAGGCAACCGGAAAAAAACTGTTATGGTCTACTGCCAACGTGTTCAGCAACAAACGCTATATGAACGGGGCTGCCACTAATCCTGACTTCTCGGCCGTGGCTTGTGCCGGTACGCAGATCAAGAATGCGATCGATGCCTGTATCGCGCTGGACGGTGAAAACTATGTGTTCTGGGGCGGACGCGAAGGATATATGAGCCTGCTCAATACCGATATGAAACGCGAAAAAGACCATCTGGCCATGATGCTGACGATGGCACGCGACTATGGCCGCAAGAACGGTTTCAAAGGTACTTTCCTGATCGAGCCGAAACCGATGGAACCGACCAAGCACCAATATGATGTCGACTCGGAAACTGTAATCGGCTTCCTTCGTCATTATGGTCTGGATAAAGACTTCGCCCTGAATATCGAAGTAAATCATGCAACCCTGGCCGGACATACGTTCGAACATGAATTGCAGGCTGCCGTCGATGCCGGTATGCTGTGCAGTATCGATGCCAACCGTGGTGACTACCAGAATGGCTGGGATACCGACCAATTCCCGATGGACATCTACGAACTGACTCAGGCTTGGCTGGTCATCCTGCAAGGGGGTGGTCTGACAACCGGCGGAACGAACTTCGATGCCAAGACCCGCCGCAACTCGACCGACCTGGACGATATCTTCCTGGCTCATATCGGTGGTATGGATGCGTTTGCCCGTGCCCTGATCACGGCTGCTGCCATCCTTGAAAACTCCGATTACACGAAGATGCGTGCCGAACGTTACGCCAGCTTCGATGGTGGCGAAGGCAAAGCGTTTGAAGATGGCAAACTTTCCCTGGAAGACCTGCGTACGATCGCTCTCCGCGACGGAGAACCGAAGATGGTCAGCGGCAAACAGGAATTATATGAGATGATTCTCAATTTATACATATAATTTAGTGATGAAGAGTAACTGTTCCCTGCGCCTGCGGGGAATAGTTACCTTCTGTTTCTTAATCTGGTAAACATGAAAAACAACAATAGCTATATTTTTGGTATCACCCTCGTTGCTACCCTTGGAGGGTTATTATTCGGATACGATACAGCCGTTATATCCGGAACGGTAGAATCACTAAGGAAATTTTTTATCGAGCCTTACGGGTTGCCTCTCGACCAGGCTAACTCGCTGGAAGGTTTTGTTGTCAGCAGTGCGCTGATCGGTTGTATTCTGGGAGCTTCTTTTGCCGGCTGGGTCAGCCAGCGGTATGGACGTAAGCCGACATTGATCGTGGCGTCTGTCCTTTTCTTGCTGTCCGCGATAGGTTCGGCATGGCCCGAATTCGGACTGGGAATGCCCGGTAGCGGAGATCATACATATATGTATTTGTTTGTCGCTTACCGTATCGTAGGCGGGATCGGAGTCGGCCTGGCTTCGATGGTATCGCCGATGTACATTGCCGAGGTTGCTCCGGCAGACCGTCGTGGTAACCTGGTTTCGTGGAACCAGTTCGCTATTATCTTCGGTATGCTGGTCGTTTATTTTGTAAATTACACGATCGCTTTGCAGGGGGATGCTACGTGGCTGCACACGGAGGGTTGGAGATGGATGTTTGCTTCCGAGATCATCCCGGCTGTGCTCTTCTTTGTCCTGCTGATGTTCGTACCTGAAACACCCCGTTACCTGGTGATGCGTGGTAAGGGTGAAAAGGCATTGACCATCCTCGACCGTCTGATGGGAAGAGACGAGGCGGAGAAAGAGCTGGTGGATATAAAGAATAGTTTCAAGGAAAAGGCGCCTTCCATGCGTCCGTACTTCCGTTTTATGGGGGCGTGGCTGGTTTTGTTCCTGTTGGCTTACGGTGCATTGGAGCTGGCTGGTAATACAAGTGCGTTGGAGATTGCCCTGATCGGCAGTTTCTTCGTGTCGCTGGTGTTCCCGATCCGTTCGTTTGGCGTACTTATTATTATGGTAGGCGTCCTGTTGTCCGGATTCCAGCAGTTTGTCGGTATCAACGTGGTACTTTATTATGCGCCGGAGATCTTTAAGACGATGGGAGCTGCTACGGATGCTGCTTTGCTGCAACAGATCGTTGTCGGTGCCGTGAACCTGTCGTTTACCGTGCTTGCCATCTTTACCGTCGATAAGTTCGGCCGTCGTCCGTTGATGATTATCGGTGCGTTGATAATGGCCGTTTCCATGATTATACTCGGGACTACTTTCTATACACACTCCGTCGGTATCGGTTCGCTGGCTTGTATGTTGGTTTACACCGCAGGGTTTGCCATGTCGTGGGGGCCTGTCTGCTGGGTGTTGCTGGCCGAGATATTCCCGAATTCGATCCGTTCGACGGTGATGAGTATTGCCGTTGCCGGACAGTGGATTGCCAACTTCCTCGTATCGTGGACTTTCCCGATGCTTGACAAGAACCAGTACCTGACGGAAACGTTTAATCATGGTGTCGCTTACTGGATATACGGCCTGATGGGTATCCTGGCCGCCGCTTTCATCTGGAAGTTCGTCCCCGAAACCAAAGGAAAGACGTTGGAACAGATGGAACAATACTGGAAAAGGTAATAAGGAAATTGTCTGTTTAATGCGGAATGATTGATTTTTCTGTCTTCTGTGTTATATTTAAGTCAGAAAAGTTTATATTTGCATCTCCGGTTAATCTTAAAAGGAACGGAATGCATACAAGCAAAGCAATATATATACTAATTGGTATCGGTCTTTTACTTTCTGCCGCTTTCGGAGCAGCAGAGAGTAAGGCCGATACTCTTTTTTTACGTACTTTCGCTTCCGACCTGCGCTATATCCCTGAAATGCAGGCCCGTGCAGCCGACAGTATCTATCTTCCGGAAAACAACGAAACGAAAATCCCCGATCGCGATAGCCTTCTGGCTCTTTGTGCAAAAGTCGGCTACGAAGCGATAGCGGATATGATGCAACGCTATTACGAAGAAGCCATCGACGCCATCCCCGAAGATGCCGACCGTAACGAAGCCGTCCGCCGGATGCGCGAAACAGTCGAACGGATCGGAGGGAGCATCCTCCGGCGCGAACTGGAATACGGTGAAGCGATTGCTCTTCCCGATAATACGCCGGAAAAGCGCGCTAAGAAAGTAAAGGTCTTTTATGCTCTTGCCGATAAATCTGTTGCCCGCAATGATCCTTCCATGGAAATGAGAGCGCTTATCTATATTCTTCGCAGACTGTATCTGCATGAACAATATTACACAGCTTTTCTTTGTGCCGAACGTATTGCCAAGCGTCTGGAAGTGGTTGGCGGTGATATCGATCCTGCGGAAGAGAAAAACATCTGGTACGACCTGGGTCGCCTTTATTTCGACTTTCGCGACTACGAGATCGCTATCCCTTACCTGAAAGCGGCTTTGCAGGATACCCCTGTTTCCCGTTATTACAATCTCTATAACCTTCAGGCACGCAACGCACTGGGCCTTTATTACCGTAATATCGGCGAACTGGATACTTCCGACTATTATTTCCGTTCCATGCTGGAGTGTAAAGACCGTGTCAAGTTACGTCCCATGTTCGACTGCATCGCGTTGAGCAACCTGGCCTCCAATTATCGCCAACGTGGTCTATACTGCGAAGCACTTGCCTTGCATGCTGCTGCGTTGCCATTCTCGCTGGCGGAGGGCGATCATAGCTTTACCTCGGGTATCTATGTCGGGTTGGCGGATTGTTATCTGGAAACAGGCAAGCCGGATAGTTGCAAGGCAATGATCGACAGTGCCCTTTACCATATCGAACAATGGCCCTGGGTGATGTCGTACCGTTCGTGCGACCTCTATCCGGTGATGGCTCGCTATTATACCTATACAGGTGAGAAGGAACAGTCGGTCGCCTATATGGACTCGACCACCGTGGCCAACCGCCGGCAGGATGAGAAATATAGCGGTCTTCTGGTTCTTCGGGCCAAACAGGAGTTGTTCGAGTCGGAACGAGCCCTTAAGGAGATGCAGATCAATACTTTCCGCAACGTTTCCGTCAGCATGGGCGTGACGGCGGGCGTTATCTTGATCGGCCTGCTCGTCATATCTGTTCTTTATCGTAAGAAACACCAGGCCTACCGGAAGCTGGCCGCTTGTAGCCGTGAATGGGCGGAGCAAGCTCCCGTCGTAGTCCCGTCCGCAGAAGCCGATACCGCCGACATCACTTTGATGGACAGCCTTACCCGCCTGATCGACGAGGAACGGATTTACCTCGACACGGAACTCGACCTCGAAAGCATCGCGCAACGTCTCGGCGTCCACCGCAACATGATCTCAAAAGCCGTAAACTCCGTCTTTGGCAAACCTTTCTCCACTTATATCAACGAGTGTCGTATTCGTCAGGCCATCTGTCTCCTTTCCAACCCGGCCAACGACCACCTTTCCCTCGAAACCATCGCCTTCGACTCCGGCTTCTCCACCCGCCAAACCTTCTACCGTATCTTTAAGGCACAAACGGGGATCAGTCCGGCTACTTACCGGAAGAATAGGGGGTAGGGAAAGAAGGTCACTCCACCACCCACCGTTCGATATTCCGCATCTCATTGCTGAAATTGATGCCGATCTTGAATAGTTTACGCGGGTCGGAGGCGAAGGGGAGGGCATAATTCTTTTCATCGATCTGCCGGAGAGCCTCTTCGGCAGAGCCTTCGAACTTGAATTCCATCAAATAGATGAATTTGTCTGTTTGCAGCACCAGGTCGATGCGGCCTTGCGAGGTATGATATTCCGCCTTCACATAGAAGCCAATCAACTTGTAGACGATGAAAAGCACATTCTGGTAATGTAACTCCAGTTCGCGTACCAACTCGTAAGGCGTATCGGCAAAGAAGGATTGCAGGCGGCGGAAAAAAGCGTCGTAATCGCCGTTCTCCACTTCGCGGACGAATTTCGTGATATGGAAAGCGACGTCCACCTTATTGGTGTCGGCATAGAAAGGCAACAGGAACTTCATAAACCCTTCATCTACTTCGCGGTTGGGGAAACCAAGGTAGTACGTGCCGAAACGGCGGTCGTAACCTTTGATCGTCAGGTAGCCACTCTGGTAAATTACCGGTATCGGGTTGGTCGAAGAAGAATCGATGCTGTTGAGCGTATCTTCGTCGGTTTCTATATTCTCTATGTTATGGAGGTCGTAATTATGCATTTTCAGCAGCTCCACCAGATAGGTCGGCGTTCCGGTCTCGAACCAGTAATTGCCGAATTTCCGTTTGGCGAATGTATTCAACAGGCTGAAGGGATTGTATATACCAACGGAATTCTCAACGAAATGATAACCGTCGTAACGTTCTTTCAGTTCGTCGCAAGCCTCGTCGTAAGTCAAGCCTTGCGTCTGTGCCAGTTGGCTGATGCCCTCTTCAAAGTTATTGTGCAACTCCTGCTCGGTGATACCGCAGAGCGCGGCATAATCTTCCCACATCGACAAGTCCATCAGATTATTCAATGCACTGAACACGCTGATCTTGCCAAACTTGGTGACACCCGTCAGGAATGCGAGCTTGATGTGACCGTCCATTGTTTTCAGTGCGCCGTAAAAAGCCTGCAAGGTGTTGCGGAACGATTGTTGCAGTTCCTCATTTCCAATAGCCTGCAACATCGGTTTGTCGTATTCGTCGACAAGGATGGCAACGCGGTGGCCTGTCTTTTCATGAGCCCGGCGGATGATACCTTGAAAGCGCAAGGCCGGCCCTACTTCAGACGGTTCGCTGCCATACATCTGTTCCCACCTGGTCAGGGTCGCATTCAGAATATCCACTAAACTTTCCGGAGTATCATATTTCTGCGTATTCAGGTCGAGATGCAATATCGGCCGTTTCACCCAATCCGTTTCCAGTTTTTCCAGTGCCAGTCCTTCGAACAACTCTTTCTTTCCTTCGAAGTAAGCTTCGAGGGTCGACAGCAGCAGGCTTTTGCCGAAACGGCGCGGACGGCTGAGGAAATAATACCGGCCGTTATTAACCAACTGGTAAATCAGGGCTGTTTTATCGACATAAAAGTATCCGTCATTGCGGAGACTTTCAAAGTTCTGTATTCCGATAGGATATTTTATGCTCATGATCTTGACGGGTTTTTAGGATTTCATAGTTACAAAGATACATTTTTCTTCTGTCTCTCCCTTTTCCCCCTCTCTTTTTTGTCTCATTTTGCAAAATGTTACAACATTCTCCCACCTTTTCTCCACCTTGCAGCATGAAAATAATGCAGATGATAGGAATACAACACATCAGTGATAGGAATACCACCGTACCCGATTGGTTCGTGACATTCTACGATTCAGGCTACTTCTGGGTTGCTATCGTCGTGTTGATGGTGCTGGCTGCCGGACTGATCGTGGTGGCTTGCCGGCTCTACTATCAGATACAGGAGGTGGAACGCATCCTGGAAGAACGTAAAGAGAAATGACGAGATTTTAGATATCACTAGTATTAACAATATATAAAGTACCATTATGGCAACAAAAAAGTATGTGTGGAAATTCGACCTCGAAGAGTACCTGATGACAAAAGACGTGAAGGAAGACTTCGCCGCTAAGGTGAAACCGATCCAAACTTTCTACATGGCCGACGTGGCGCGATTGATCGCTGAAGAACGCACCGAATACCGCATCGACACGATCGTGAACATCACCAAACTGGTGGAAGCGAAAATCCGCCAACTGGCTTGTGGAAACAACATCGTGATAACAGACAACGTGCAGTATGGCCCCGCCATCACCGGCCTTTTCCTCGGAAAGACAGGCCTGGTAGACCCGGCGAAGAATAAGGCCGTTATCAACATGAACCCCACCGCCGCCATGCGTGCCGAGACCGATCTCGTAGCCCTCGAATTTTCGGGAACGGTAAGAGATATGGGCGGCGCCAAGTTCGGACTCGTGAAAGACGTGACCACCGGCAAGACCGACGGCACCATCACCCCCGGCGGTATGCTCGACGTCACCGGCTCGAAGATACGCTGTGTCGGAGCCGACGGTCTCTCGCTCGGCTCGCTCACCCTGGTCAATATGGCCGACAAGAGCGTGGCAGCCACTATCACCGTGTTCGGTATCAACGATCCCAGCCGCCTGATGTTCAACACTCCCGCTGATCTGGCCGACGGTGAATACGAGCTCACCCTCGAAACCTGGTTCAGCACCAACAACACCCAGCTCAAGCAATCGCGTACCCTTACGTATACCCTTCCGCTGGTGGTGGGCGGCACAGGAGGAGGTGGCGAAGACGACCGTCCGGTGATCGAATAAACGCAGCCGGACGACACCCGTTCTTGTTCGACCTGATCGAACCGACCCCTTCGACCTGTTCGAACCGCCCCGTTCGATCCGATCGAACCGTTCCTTTCGACCCGGTCGAACGCTCCCTTTCGAACCCTTCGACCGCTTCCTTTCGACCCAGTCGAACGGAGCGGCCCGATCGGGTTCTTTACAGCAAACAGCCATTCCGGCATGGGGACTGGATAGTCAATCAGTATAAATCATTAACACTATAATATGTATGGAAACAATAACAAAGACAAAACAGCAATCCGCTCTCCGCCTTCTGGCGGCACTGTTCTTCCTCTGCCTCTTTGCCCCGATGGCGGCAGGGCAGGGTAACTGGAAAGACTATTTAAATGGTGTGTCTCAGATAGCAAACACAGACGGTGGCGACGGCTCATCCTGGGACAAGGCCATCAAGATAGCTTCCGCCGAAGAGCTTGCCTACTTTGCGCAGCAGGTGAATAGCAACCAGTCTATCACCCATAAAGGCGGCGCCTCAATCGAACCGGATAAAGTTAAAGACTGCTACTTCGCCCTCTCCTCTGACATCAACCTGTCCGACCATTACTGGACGCCGATAGGGAGTGGCATGAATCCCTTCAAAGGCCACTTTGATGGCTGCAAGCACGAAGTGAGAGGACTGGTGGTGAGTGTGGAACAGGAATCTGGTCAGGCCTTTGCTGGATTATTTGGTTATCTCAACGATGGAGCTACTATCCGCAACCTGGGTATCCGGCTTGGAGAAGGGGGAGTGAAGGCTACGCTTGCGAATAATGATAATCCAACTATTGAATCCATTGCCTATGTCGGTGGATTAGCGGGGTACTTAGACAAAGGTTCCATTAGCAACTGCTACGTAGAGGGAGATGCGTGTGTGATGGCTACCGGTCCAAAGAATGCCTATGCCGGAGGATTAGTAGGACTTGTATTGAATGAAACAACTATCACCCATTGCTACACTACTGTGAATGTGGGCACCGGTGGTTTACAAAAAGGTTCGTGCAATGCCGGAGGCATTGTCGGTAGATTTAGTAGCAATGGTGAAATCTCCTATACCTATGCTACGGGAACTGTTGATGCAGAAAATGCGAACTATGCCGGTGGTATTTGTGGATACTCCTCTGGACGTATAACAAACAGCCTGGCTCTGAATACGAAGATTAATGGATCGAATACGGGACGGATAGCCGGAAATGGCAAAGGCGTTACCTTTGCCTTCAACTATGCCTCCCCCTGGGTGCAGCTAAGCGGCAAGACTTTCCCCGACAATCAGGTTGCCAACCCAAATGGTGCCAACACCAGTCTGGAAAACTTTGAAACCGACCTGAAGAAGGGAGACCCCAGCAGCGGCTGGGCTAATAACTGGACATTCGAGTCCGGCAAGCTACCAAAGTTGAATGGCATGGGTGGTACCCCCCCGGATGCCGCCCCCTATTTCCTTCCGAAGCATACCCTTCGCATCGTTTCTCCCACCGGAGGGACTCTGAAGGTAACAGACGGAAACGGAACCGACCTGTTCGACGACAGCAAGATAGCTCCCGGCACCCTCTTGACGCTTTCGTATACGGAAAACCCTAATTACCGTTTCTCGGAATACCTTTCCGGCAGCAGTGCCGACAATCTGCGGACTCTTTCCGGCAACACGATCCTGATGCCCGATGCCGACCTCTACCTGAGTGTCCGCTTCAATTACGAGGATCCCACGCCGCCACCGCCTACGGTCTACTACACAGTCACCTTACCCTTTGTAGAGGGCGCCGTGACCGACCCCGTGGCAGGCGATTACGAAGTGGAGTCGTGGAGCACTTTCCGCTTCTACCTCACATTGGATGCGGACTACGACGAGTCGCAGCCCGTGGTCACCACCAGCCGAGGCGAAACGCTTCAGCCCCTCAGCTCCGACGGAGCTTACCTGGTGAAGTACGTGCGCACCGACGTGGAGATCTTCATCGACGGTATCGAGAAGAACCCGCCTCCCGTTGCCAACGAGACGATCCGCGCCGAAAGCCCTGAGCCGGAGATATGGAGCGAAAACGCCTGTCTCTGCATCCGCCTGCCGGAAGGCTTGCCGTCGTCGCCCGTCCGCATCTTTACGCCGGAGGGTCGCCTGCTCGACAGCTTCCGTTCAGTCCCGGGACTGAACCGTCGGCAATTGCCGACGAATATCTATATCGTACAAGTTGGTGCGACGGTGCGAAAGGTGGCGGTAAAATAGTCCGTTATAACATAAACAACTAAAAATATCATATCATGGAAAAGAATACATTTATCAGCAACAACCCTACCGGCAGCCAGCCGGTGGTCACCGATTTCACTGCTAAAAGCAATGAAGCGCAATATATCCTGCTGGGCGACACTACGCTTGAAAAAGTGGATACCCCCGATTATACGGGCGACGGCAATTGTGTTGTATACAAACACAATGATAACGAAGACAAGGATGAAAAAATAGTAGTCTGGAGCCAGGCTGAATACGACTTCCTGGAAAAACAATACGACAAGAACTACACCGTCCATCCCAGCCTCTGGAACAACGGCCGCAACAACCATCTGAACGGCGTATTCCGGGTACACGACGAAATGCCCATCTTCCAGGTGCGCGGTTACGATATGGCAAACATCTCCTTTGTATATACCGGCAAGTCGTGGCTGATCTTCGACACTCTGATGAGCGGCGAATGCACACAGGTGGCAGTCGATCTCTTCAATGACTATCTGGATAAGAAATATAACAACAATTATGCAAAAGTAGGTAAGGAGACGATAGAAGCCGTCATCGTCAGTCACAGCCATATCGACCACTACGGCGGACTGCAAACCCTGAAGGATATCAACGGTGGCGAGCTAATTATCTACGCTCCCAAAGGTTTCGAGCAGCATGCTGTAAGCGAAAACCTCTATGCCGGTGTAGCAATGGGGCGCCGTGCCTCTTACCAGTACGGCACCGGTCTGGCTGCCTGTCCCTGCGGACGCATCAGCATCGGTATCGGCCAGGGACAGTCGAAAGGTACGGTGGGTTACTTGCGCCCCTCCTTTGAGGTGGACGAGGTTTTTATGAACAGCCATGATCACGATTTCAAAGGCACAAAGGAAACAGGTCGGCGTTACCTCGTTTTCGGCAACGTTCGCCTCTACTTCCAGCTAACTCCCGGCACCGAGGCTCCGGCGGAGATGAACAACTATCTGGAGTTTTATCAAGACGGTCAACTGGTTCACCGTGCCCTTTGGATGGCCGAAAACTGCAACGGCACGCTCCACAACCTCTATACCCTGCGGGGTGCCCAGGTACGCGATGCCAAGGCCTGGTCGGACTTCCTGATGCAAACACTCAGCCTCTGGCCCGATGCCGAAGTGGTGTTTCAGGCACACAACTGGCCCCGTGTCAATGCCGTAAATAAGGAGAACGCCGTAAACGGATACCTCTTCCGTACCGCCGCCGCCTACAAATATCTCAACGATCAGTGCCTGCTCTACATGAACCAGGGCTTCAAACCCGACGAGATAGCCGAAAAGGTGCGTTTGCCCAAACCGCTGGAGTGCACTCCCTACCTGCGTCCTTACTACGGCACGCTCAAACATAATGCCCGTGCCGTCTACCAGCGCTACCTGGGCTGGTATGATGCCAATCCGGTGCACCTCGATCCGTTGCCCGAAAAGGAACGGGCAGAGAAGTATGCCGCGCTGCTGCTTCAACCGGCAGAAAATCTCGTAAAGCAGATAGAGGCAGAATACAAGCAGGGCAATTATCGTTTCGTGGCCGATGTCTGCTATCAGCTTCTGTTGGGAAAGGCTCCCAACGATGAATTCTATCGCGATTATCTGGCCAATTCGTTGCAGCAACTGGGCTTTTTGGCCGAGTCGGGCATCTGGCGCAACAGCTACCTGTCCGGAGCCGGGGAGGTGCGCGAAGGCACGCCGCAGCAGAAACCGTCGGTTGCCCCGTTGCTCAATGACGATGGTACTTATAAAATGCCGCTCAGTTCGATGATGCGCAATATGTCTAACGAAATGCTGCTCGACTATCTGGCTATCGTGCTCGACACCGACAAGGCTTCGGCCCTCGGTGCAGAGGCTTTATGGAGCCAAAAGTCCAAACCGGCAACGACCGACTTCTATCTCGGAATTACCTCTATGACCTCTGAATCTTCTGATGATACGCAATTGTTCCATGTTTCGGTAGAGTATGGCGTATTGCTTTATCGGAAAATATTGGATGAGGACATTTCAAGCCCTGTGAAAGTTATCCTAACCAGCGAAAACCTTTATTCGCTGATTGCCAATATCGGTAATAATGCGAATATAAAGAAGATAGTCGGTGGCTTGACGGGCGACGACCGTGCTATCTCTTTATTGCAGCAAATCTTCTGCTATATGGTAAACATCAACCGATACGCTACCTTCGACATCATGCAGCCATGCAACGACCGGTATTATCAGTGGGTGGAAAAATGTGCCGGGATGCTCGAAGAGTCTTATGATAAGATAAGTGTCATCTCATTTGATGCAGCGTTTTCTCTGTCGGTTAAAGATAAGGTATGGTGGAATTATATCGGTCGTAAACTGGTAGACGCCGGCATTATAGACGACCTTTACTTTTTCTCGGAAACTCCCGCAGAAGAGTATGATAAGATCGGCTACGATAAGACCTTCTACAAATACCAGTATTGCGAAACCCTGTATGAATGCTATAAATATCTGGCATGCAACTACGTGCCGGACAGCGGAACCCAATTCGTAAAGTTCTGTATCGACATGGTTGAACCTTACGTGAACCGTTTCAGGAGAAAGCCAGGCGAAAGACCTGACGGAGCCACCCCTAAAGGCGAAGGTCGGGGTGCCGAGTATTATCCTTTCGATGAAGATGATCTGAATACCTGGAAGAAGTATTGTTTACAGGTATTCGGATGTATGGATACAAATAAAGATATACGGTATATTTACAATGAGAATATTCGATTTTGCGGAAATGGCGATACGAGTAATGAAAATCCGGGAATCGGTCAAGACGGAGAGTTCTACGGCTCCGAACTCCTGCATTTCCTTTATCTGTGCTATCGTTTCCTTTACGATTATAAACATAAAACAATAGGATAGATTATGAAACTGATAACAACTTATCGACAAACAGCCTGCCGCCTTCTGGCGGCACTGTTCTTCCTCTGCCTCTTTGCCCCGATGGCGGCAGGGCAGGATAACTGGAAAGACCATTGTGCGACTCGGATAGCAAACCAAAACGGTGACGACGGCACATTCTGGGACAAGGCCATCGAGATAGCCACTGCCGAAGAACTTGCCTACTTTGCGCAGCAGGTGAATAGCAAACAGTCTATCAGTTATGGTGACGGCAAATCGATCGATCCGGCCGGTAAAGATCAAGCAGGAGGCTTTATGTCCTATTACTTCGCCCTCTCCGCCGACATCGACCTGTCGGATTATGATTGGACGCCGATAGGGAACATTACTTTTTTCAAAGGTAATTTCGACGGCCGGGGGCATTGTGTGAACGGCCTGAAGGTGATGAAGGTCGAAACCGTTAGTGGTGGGTCTGCCTATGCCGGCTTGTTCGGTTCTACGTCTGTCGGAATCCTCCGTAACCTCGGTGTCTGTCTGGCGGATGCGGGGATACAGGTAAATTCGACGGAGCGTGCTGTTTATGCCGGTGGAATAGCCGGGTACGCTCATAAAATCTTTAACTGCTATGTAGTGGGAGAGGGGAGGATTGAGATACATTCTTCATCGGGCTTTGGCTATGTCGTCGGTGGGATCGTAGGATATCTTGACACTGATGGTTCGCTTGCTAATTGTTATGCTACTGTAAATGTAAAGGTAGGATCTAAAGGTGGGGTTTATGTTGGTGGTATTGTCGGGCGTGGTAATTCTAATTCAACGATCTCCCACACCTATGCCACGGGAGATGTTGAAGCGGGAACAGGAGATTATGCCGGCGGTATCTGCGGATGGTTGGAGAACGGGGGCACACTCGAAAACAGTTTGGCCGCCAATGGACAGATAATAGGAGGTAGCTCATATAGTAACCGGATAGTTGGGGCAAAGGGTGAAAATGCCACTCTCGGCACCAACTACGCCTCCCCCGAGATACAAGTAAACGGCCAGACCATTAGCAGCAGCGCCGCAAATGAAGCCAATGGCAATGCCGAGATCACCCTCAAAGACTTTGAGACAAAACTGAAAGAAGGTGGCAGCAATGACTGGGACAATGCTTGGACTTTCCCTACCGACGGCAGCTTGCCCCAGCTGAAACTGAAAGGTGAAGACTCCGGCAGCAATCCGACTTACTCCGACTGGCCTTCTGAGACCTCTCCCCAACAACCCATCCCCGCCTCTGACCACCTGATAGCCGGAAGCATCGCGAATACCGGTGGTGGCGACGGCTTATCTTGGGACGCCCCCATCCTGATAGCCAACAGAGCCGAACTGGCCTATCTGGCAAAGCAGGTGAATGCAGGAGCAAACCTCACGGTAGATAAGAATTTGTCTGGCGGTACTTTGGAGAATAAAGACGACAGCGACTCCGGCTTCAAAGGCATCTACTTCGCCCTCGCCGCCGACATCGACCTGTCCGCCCATTACTGGACGCCGATAGGAAATCGCGACCATCCTTTCCGCGGCAATTTCGACGGCAAGGGTCATTGCGTGAAGGGGCTGAGGGTGAAGGTGGAGACGGCTGTCTCTAAATATGCCTATGCCGGCTTGTTCGGCTATGCCTCGGTTGGAACCCTTCGTAACCTCGGTGTCGTTCTGGCGCCGGAAGGGGTACAGGCTGTTCCTTCAACGCTAGCTAGCGCCTATGCCGGAGGAATAGCCGGACGGGCTAGCAATATCTCCAACTGTTATGTTGTGGGAGAGGGGGAGGTTATGGCGAAAGGAAGATCTGGTAGGGGTGACAGCGGGCAGATTGAGGTTACTTTATCCGATGCCGGTGGTATAGTGGGATCTCTTAACTCTTCTCTAACCCATTGCTATGCCACTGTCGGAGTGAAGGCGAAGGGAAATTACGACAACTACGCCGGCGGTATTGCCGGATATTCTTCTACTGGTGGTGTAACTCTTTCCTATACCTATGCCACAGGAGCTGTCGAGGCGGCAGACGGGACGAATGATAACTACGCCGGCGGTATCTGCGGGTATTTTCGGAGTGGAACGCTCTCAAACAACCTCGCCCTGAATGAACAGGTAAATGGAAAAGAAGGACAGAGCAACCGGATAGCCGGAGGTGTATACTCATATGTCACCCTCTCCGACAACTACGCTTCTACGATACGGGTAAACAAGAAGGTCGTCAGCAACGGTAACGATAAGGATGTGAACGGTGCCGATTCTTGGCTCGATACGTTCAAAGGTAATCTGATACCCGACCCTACCGCCGCCGACAACGGATGGAGTAAGGCATGGTCTTGGAGTGGTGGCGGTAGTAGCAACCTGCCGCAGTTGAAGATAGTGAAGGGCAATGCCGATGGCTTTCTTTCTTACACCGACTGGCTATCCCCTTCCTGCCAGCCTACCCTGCCGGCAAGCGATTATCTGGAGAATAAACCCGTGCCGCCGGTCGAACCTGATCCTGAACCCGAACCCGCCCCTACGGTCTACTACACCGTCACGCTACCGTCTGTAACGGGAGCCGTGACCGACCCCGTGGCAGGTGATTACGAAGTGGAGTCGTGGAGTACCTTCCGCTTCTACCTCACGCTGGATACGGCTTACAACCAGTCGCAACCCGTGGTCACCACCAGCCGTGGCGAGACACTTCAGCCCCGCAGCTCCGACGGAGCCTATCTGGTGAAGTATGTGCGCACCGACGTGGAGATCTTCATCGACGGTATCGAGAAGAACCCGCCTCCCG
>OGYB01000196.1_pt1 | contig 50598 bp, 45 predicted proteins | sample 1576421 | NCBI WGS metagenome assembly OGYB01 (sample SAMEA3541577, study PRJEB24748) | human gut metagenome | biome: human gut; feature: human-associated habitat; material: faeces | place: China | collected 2012
GCCTCTTTTTGTTGCCGAACGGTTGGAGCCGGCCTGCGGGTAAACGCGATGCCGGCTCCGGTCCGTACACAATCCTGTTGGGCAGGGAGAGCGCGCCGACTGCCTCCGAGTCTCTATTCGAAGGCAGTGGCGTCGCTTTGTGTGTGGTGTGGGTTTTATAGAAGGGTTTTGGGAGAAACCGTGTCTATCTTATTTGTTGTCTTTCTTCGGCGGGTGGCAGATGGTCGATCCAGAGCAGCTGCCGCAGCTTCCGCCGCAGCCGCAGGAGCTTTTGCCCTCGCGCCGGTCCTTGTTGATTTTCATCAGTATCGCGATCACCGCCGCGAAAAGAAGTATGCTTATCACTATTGTGGCAATCATTAATGTTCACGCTCCTGACTTTCTAACTTATATCGGCGGCGCGCACTCTTCCGTCAATTGCCGCCGAGTCTTTTTTTTGCGGGCGCACCAGCAGGTAGATGGCTGCCAGCAGGACCGCCGCGGCGATCGCCGTCCACGCCGTAAACGGTTTGCCCTCCAGGGCGACAAGGCCGAGCTGGTAGGCGACGAAGGCCACCGCATAGGCATAACCGGTCTGGTATCCTATCGCGAGGCAGGTCCACTTCGTACTGTTCATCTCGCGCTTGATCGCTCCCATTGCCGCGAAGCAGGGGGCGCAGAGAAGGTTGAAGAGCATGAAGGAGTAAGCCGCGAGCGGTGTGTAGTGGGCCGCGAGCTGCTGCCAGATCTCTTCGCCCTCTTCCGATACTTCGGCAAAGCCGAAGAGGATTCCGAAGGTGCCGACGACGTTTTCCTTAGCGACAAGCCCAGTAAAGGCGGCGACGGCGGACTGCCAGGTGCCCCAGCCGAGCGGCGCGAATATCCAGGCTATCGAACGCCCGATAGCGGCGAGGAAGCCGTCCGAGAGGTCTTCTACCATCACGACGCGGCCGTCGGCGTAGCCGAAACTTGAAGTGAACCAGACAAATATAGTCGAGAGCAGGATTATCGTTCCCGCCTTTTTAATGAAGCTCCACCCGCGCTCCCACATGCTGCTGAGAACGTTGAAGAGAGAGGGCATGTGGTAATCCGGCAGCTCCATGACGAAGGGCGCGCTCTCTCCCGCGAAGAGGGCCGTCTTTTTCAGGATCAGCCCTGAGATGATTATCGAGGCGATGCCGACGAAATAGGCGCTCGGAGCGACCCACCAGGTACCGTCGAACAGCGCTCCCGCGATGAGGGCGATGATCGGCAGCTTTGCGCCGCAGGGCATGAAAGTCGCCGTCATTATCGTCATCCGGCGGTCGTGTTCGTTTTCTATCGTGCGCGAAGCCATGATGCCGGGGACGCCGCAGCCGGTGGCGACGATCATCGGGATGAACGACTTCCCGGAGAGGCCGAAGCGGCGGAATATCCTGTCGAGGATGAAGGCGACGCGCGCCATATACCCGGAATATTCAAGGACCGCCAGCAGCGCGAAGAGGACCAACATCTGCGGCACGAAGCCGAGGACCGCGCCGACGCCGGCGATGATCCCGTCAAGGACCAGGCTTTGGAGCCAATCCGCGACATTCAGCGCCGCGAGGATTCCCTCAGCCGCCGGCGGGATGATCTCGCCGAAGAGGACGTCGTTCGTCCAGTCTGTCACGAAAGCACCCACCGTTGTCACCGAGATGTAGTAAACGGCGAAGATGATCGCCGCGAATATCGGCAACGCCATCACGCGGTTTGTCACGACGGCGTCTATCTTGTCCGTCATTGTGAGGAGCGATTCGTTCTGCCTCTTGTGCGATTCCTTTATCAACGCGCTGATATAGGCGTATCTTTCACTGGTGATGATGCTCTCGGCGTCGTCGTCAAATTCCGTCTCGCAGCGCTCTCTGACGGCGTTTGCCGTCTCGATGCCGCGGACGTTGTCCTTCAGCTCCGCCATTACGTCGGGGTCCCCCTCGAGCAGTTTGATGGAGTACCAGCGGATGCGGTCTGCCGGCAGAGTATCCGCGAAAGCCAGCTCTATCTCGGCGAGGGCCTTCTCGACGGAGCCCTGGAATATCCTTTTTACCACCGGGACCGTCTTCTCCTCCGCGGCGACGTATGCCTCTTTGACGAGCGCGTCAAGCCCCGTCCCCTTCAGCGCGGAGATCTCCACTACGGGAATGCCGAGCTTTTTTGAAAGCTTGGCGCAATCTATCGATTCGCCCCTCTTCTTTACGACGTCGATCATATTGACCGCCGCCACGACCGGGATCGATAGCTCCGTGAGCTGCGTCGTCAGGTAGAGATTACGTTCGAGATTGCTGCCGTCGATGATGTTGATTATCGCGTCAGGCGTCTCGTCCCGTAGGTAATTCCTGGCGACGCGCTCCTCGGGGCTGTAGGGAGAGAGGGAGTATATGCCTGGAAGGTCGATGATCCTCACGTCTTTCTTACCGCGAAGGACGCCCTCCTTTTTTTCAACCGTAACGCCAGGCCAGTTGCCGACCGATTGGTTGGCGCCGGTGAGAGCGTTGAATAAAGTCGTCTTGCCGCTGTTGGGGTTCCCAGCGAGAGCAATTTTTTTGATCATGCCAATTCCTCCTGTGGTTAGCAAAACCTAACCTAAATAAGATTTAAAAATGCGCAAGACGCACATCCCGCGCATGATTCTTTAAATGATAGGTTCTACCTCGACCATCTCTCCCTCCGACTTCCTCAGAGAAAGTTCATATCCGCGTATAGTAACCTCGATCGGGTCTCCAAGCGGGGCCGCCTTCAATATGTCGATGCGGCTTCCCTTCGTAATGCCCATGTCAAGCAGGCGGCGCCGCAAAGCGCCGGCTCCGTGTACCTTCACAACGCTGACGGACTCGCCCGGCTTCGCCTCTTTCAGAGTTCTCATGACTGATCCTCTCCTTGTCAAACCATTATTTTAAGGGCCACGTCTCTGTTTATCGCTACTCTTGAGCCCTTTATGCTGACAATAAGGTTGTCCGCATTTTTTGATATGATCACGACTTCGGCTCCGGGAACAAAACCGAGCCCCTCAATGAACTGTCTCTGAGTGCCCTCTCCGCCTATCCTTTTGATCCCGTAGGCCATCCTCGTATCGGCCATCATTAAAGGCATCATGGACATTACCTCCGTCTCTTAAAAGTGGTTAGATATCACTAACTCATTTACGGCGCTAAGGTTAGCATAAGCTAATAATTTTGTCAACCTTTGGAATGATTACAAATTAGAAAGGTAATGGACGGCGAGGCAAAGCCTCGTCCGTCCATTCTGAAGAAGGGGTATATTTGAATGAGTAAATTTGAAAAGCCGCTATTTAACCGCCCCTATTATCTTGTCGTAGATGACCGCGCCGATGGTGTTTTCCGGAACGGCGCGCCAGCCCTGGGCAGAAAACTCGTTTGATTCATTTCCTGCCGTTTCATAGCCGTATACTACCTCGGCTTTGAGCAGTTGGTCTTCGCGCGCCGCCTTATTATATGCGAACGTCATCAGGACGTAGTGCGCGTCAAGGCCGCTGCGCTCCTTGAATTTAGCCCTCTCCTCCGGCGTGCGGAGGATGATCTTTGTGACCGCCGTCAGATAGCCGCCGTTATCCTTGATCGAGTCAGTGTCGAGGTAGGCGATATTCCTCTCCGTCCTGTCGACTTCGACGAAGTTCTCCGCGAAAGCGGCCTGTGAGAGGCATACCGTCGCGAGCATTGTAAGGGCAAGCGCCGCGAAAAGAATTTTCTTCATCTTCGCCGCCTCCTAGTTTGAGGCCGAATTGTTGATGACGGTCGTCAGCACCGCGCCGAGGATCGCTCCCGTAACCAACGCTCCCGTATTGTTCGAGCCGTCATTGTGGTGCTGCTTCGGCGGTGCCGGGGGCTGCTGCGGCTGCGGAGCCGGCGTTGGTTTTGGCGCGGGTTTAGGCGCAGGCGTCGGTTTCGGCGCGGGCGGATTGTTGGGCGCTGGATTACTTGGCTTAGGCGCGGGCTGGTTCTGCTTAGGCTGATTTGGTTTCGGCGCAGACTGCCCCGGCTGCTGATTGTTCGGCGCCGGTTTTACCGCCGGCGGGTTTTTCTGCTGCCCCGGACCGCCGTTGGGCTGTTGCTGCTGCGGCGGCAGGGGGGAGGCAAAGGCCGCCGCGGCAGCCATCACCGAGATAAGGACAGATGTTGTGATAAGTTTTCCCGATCTTCTCCACATATTCATTGTTGTCATTCTAAATCACTCCCGGATTGCTCGGATCAACGAACTATATTGTCTCTGGAAGTTAATATACAACTTAAATATGGAGATTTTATGATGATTTTCTGTCTTTTATTGGAATTATTGCCGTTTTATTTGAAAAACGTCTTACAAGAAGCAGTATTGCCAAAGATAGCCTTTTTCTATGCGCTGAAATTAAAGATGACCCCGACAGCCGCCGATATTGCGATAAATACCACCGGGCTCCACTTCAGCCTCTTCTGCGCCGCGAAAAGAATGAGGCCTAAGAGGATCGCCTTCCAGGCGAAAAGATCCGCGGGACCGCCGGTCGCCTTAAACTTTTCGAGGTCGAGCAGAGTTACGGCGACGACATTCATTCCCGAGGCGGCGATCAGCGCGATCGAGGCGGGGCGCAGCCCGTAAAAGGCGTCCTTGACGACGGGGCGTTCATGAAAGTTGTCCAGCAGGTTCGCGATCAGCAGTATCACGATTATCGACGGCAGCACGAGCCCCGCCGTCGCGACGGCCGCTCCGGATATCCCCGCGCTCATATATCCGGCGAAGGTCGCCATGTTTACCCCGATCGCCCCTGGGGTGGATTCCGCGACGGCGATCATATCCGCGATGTCGGTCGGCGTGAACCAGCCGCTCCTGGCAGAGAGAGAATAGAGGAATGGCAGCGTCGCCAGGCCGCCGCCGACGGCGAAGAGGCCGACCTTGAAAAATTCATAGAAGAGCCGCAGCAGGAGGGTCATCTCTTGCCTCCCATCCTTCGCCGCCACGCTATCCCGAAGAGGAGCGAGGCGAGGACGATGAGCGCCGGGCTGACCGAAAAGGGCATATAAGGCGAACCCGCGCTGACGGCAAAGGCCGCCGCGAATAGCAGCAGCGTGGTACGGTCGACGACGGAGTTTTTCCAGAGCCGCAGCACGGCGTTTACGATCAGGACGCAGACGCAGACGCGAATACCGGCAAAGGCACTGCGAACGGCGGGGACCTGCGCGAAGCTGCGCAGCGAGGCGGCGATAGCGATCAGCAGCAAAAGCGGCGCGGTGACGAAGCCGAGCGTGGCAACGATCCCTCCCGGCAGCCCGCCCCTTTTGTTCCCCACGAAGGTCGAGACATTGACGGCGATGATCCCCGGCGTGCATTGCCCGACGGCATAGTAATCCGTCAGCTCGGCCTCAGTTATCCAGCCGCGCTTTTCAATAAATTCATAAGACAGAATGGGATACATGGCGAGCCCGCCGCCGAAGGTGACGCTGCCGATCTTCAAAAATATGAGATAAAGCTGCAAAAGGTTTTTCATCCACGTTCTCCCAAGACATTTTACCGCGAGATATTACACTTGTCGCAGTTTGAACTGTATAAAGATATGGCGTTGGGGCTAGGATGTCAAGAAATAGCAGATGTTTTCGATGCAGGCGTCAGGTTGAAGGTTCTTCAGCGCCGTGTATTCCTATCCCCCGCATGTGATATGATGATGTGGGGGATAAAGTAGTAGATGAAATATAAAAATTGAGAGGGAACGGCATGAGAGATTATAAAAAAATTGTTAAGAGCCTGCTTGATCACCACTCAGAGGAGGAATGGTTTGAGTGGCCTGAGCAGGAACTAATAACCTTGTTGGCGAGAATGATCCAGATAAAAACAATCCTATAGCAGCAATGCGAAATTTGCTGGGCAGCGGATATTTTTATGATGAAAAAAGATATAAAGAGACAAGTTTTTTAAAGGGCTGAGTCTGTCAAAGAATTAGTGAAATAATCTGAGCCGAGGGTGCGAACTCTTTTGACAGACTCCCTCTTAAAAAAATATCGTCATAAGTGTTTATGTAAATAAGATTTATAAATAATCAAAGCTTCTAAATCTTATCTCGCCATTCTGCAATGTCATTTTTGGTATCAGCATTTCTCTGCCAATGCGTGTGTTTTCTTGGGTGTCTTTGAACAATACCTTCATTTCTTTTAGCTGGAATAGAACAATGTCAGCTTCGGCCCCCTGCGACAATGTGCCTATTGTGTCCAGCATGCCCATGGCTTTTGCTGGATTCGAAGTTACCATTTCTACTATATCATAGAGGCTTACACCTAAATATAGGTATTTTGCCATAAGGTGAGGTAAAGCAAATACATAGTCCTTGTATAATGTATTTACTGTAATATCAGTACTTAAGATGTCAGGCAAGAAGCCGTCGTTGAGGGCTTTTTCTGCAACTTCAAAATTGAAATGCCCCATACCATTTGAAGCATCAAATAAAACCCCACGACTGCGAGCCTCTTTGATTCTGGGGTGGACTTTGTCATTTTCTATAATTGTAGCTCCTGTACCTTGGAATACGTGACAAAAGACGTCATCCTTTCGGAGGATATCCGCAATTTTATATTGCTCACACGGTGGGTCTGTCACGTGGACAACGAGCCGGCATCTTATTTCTTCGGCAAGTTTTATAGCTTCTTTTAAAGGGGCCAGCCCCATATTGTTGACGACATAGGCACTTTGACGTAATTTTAAGCCAAGCAGTTCACTTCTGTAAGTATCATAAACCTTTCTTATCTTCGGCCTGTCCCAAAAGACTGGATTAACATTTTCATGATATTTTAAAGTTCCAAGCCCGGTGGGACATACATTGAGAAGGCTCTTGATTTTTGTCATTTGAGTGGATGCGTATGTCCGCAGCCCATCATAATTTGCCGTGCCAGCGCTTCCGGCATCCACTATAGTAGTGGTTCCGCAGGCGAACGCGAAGGAATCAGGGGCTGCGCAAAAATCGGACGCGCTCTTATAAATATGGGCATGAAAATCAATAAATCCAGGCGTTACAAACATGCCTTTGGCATCGAAAATTTGCTTACTTTCCGTTGATGTGCAGCCTCCCACTTCATAGATTTTCCCGTCTTTTATAGAGATATTTGTGATTCTATTGATATTCTGCGAGGGGTCTAGGACATGTCCATTTTTAATAAGGATATCAACGTTATTAATTGTTTCCATTTGTCTTTCCTCCTGTTGTTATAATGAGACGCCAATTTCGTATCCGTTTTTTATCGCGCTCAGAGCGTTGGATGGTGATTCCGCATCTCCCACTAATAAAACATTCTGATAAATACCGTTGAGAGAGTTGTACAGTAAAGTATTCTTTTTGTAACCGGCTGCCAGGCATACAGTGCCGCACATTATTTTTGAATTTGCCTTATTATGACATATATCTTCTACAAATACGCCGTCTTTTTCTACCGCAACCACTTTTGTGTTACACATGACGCGGATATGGTATTTTTCAAAATATTTCTCGGTCTGCTCTCGAATTGCGGAGGTAGCTTCGTGTGCAATATCTGGCAACATTTCTACAATAGTAATTTCTTTTCGATAAAAACCTAAAAATATAGCGAGTTCTATCCCGACTAGGCCGCCTCCGATTATTACCACATCTTTTGCCGTTTCTATTTCTCCTTTCAGCACATCTTCTGCAAGGACAACTTTTTTATCGTCAATATTTTTTATCGACGGTACCACAGGTACTCCTCCAATTGCGAGTATAGTAATGTCGCTATTGAATGCTTTAAGAATCACGTCATCTACTCTTTTACTTAAGATTATATTCACGCCCAGCCTTGAAAATTCAGCGTTTGCCCATGACAGATAACTTTCAAATTCTCCTTTTGCAAGAGGGACCCCCGCTAACCTAAAATTACCGCCAAGGTGATTTTCTTTCTCCAAGAGAGTGACCTCATGGCCTTTTTGTGCAGCCCCAAGCGCAGCCCCAATTCCGGCGGGGCCGCCTCCGACAATGGTTACTTTCTTAATCGTCTTTGTTTTTTGTGGGGAGGCATAACTTGTGCCGCCAATTAGTGGATTTACCATACATCTTATAGGCTGGTCCATATGCAAAAACCCTGTACATCCCTGCATGCAGGCAATGCAATAGCGAATACTCTCTAAGTCTCCGGCTTTTGCCTTAATAGGCATTTCCGGATCGGCGATAGAAGAACGGCCCATTGCGACGAAGTCAGATTTTCCCGCTTTAAGTATTCCTTCCGCGATAACAGGATCATTAATACGACCGACAGTAATGATCGGTAATGACACAACTTTCTTAATTTCCTCCGCGTAATCGCATATCCACCCATGCGATGTAAACATTGAAGGTACATTCGTGTTGTCACCGTATGTACCTACCGAAATATGCAGGCCATTTACTCCCCATTGTTCAAGCAACATACAAATAGCCCTTGTGTCTGATATATCTATTCCGCCTGGCATAAACTCTTTGGCCGAAGTCCTTACAATAATGGGAAAATCCTTTCCGACTCGGCTTCTGACTTCTTCGACTATCTCTTTTAAGAAATGGGAGCGGTTAATTAATGATCCTCCATATTGATCTATACGTTTATTTGAATATGGCGAAAGAAATTGAGAGATCAAGTATCCGTGGCCGGCATGGATTTCTATACCATCGAAGCCACATTTTTTCGCACGCTCCACAGAATCGCCGAACTGTTTCTCTATTATTTTTATCTCGTCAACTGTAAGCTCATTTGGAATAGAACCTGTTTTAGGACACTGTAGCCTAGACGGAGCTACTATTTTTTCTCCTCCATTTGACGAAAGAGTAGTTTGTCGCCCGCAATGGTAAATTTGCGCGAAGATTTTTGATCCATGCTGGTGTATTCTTGCGGGTAACTCTGAATGGCTTTCTATCTGTTCGTCATCCCACAGTCCTGCTACTCTTTTGTAGCCTTTGCCGGCTTTACAGACAGCGTAATCTTCAGTTATTATGAGCCCCCAACCACCTTTTGCTTTTGCTTCATGATAAGCGATGTACTCTTCGGTGGCGGTACCGTCTTCGTTACAGAAGTTTGTTACCATTGCAGGAACGACAAATCTGTTTGGTATTTCTACAGAACCTATTTTGTAAGGTGTAAAAATATATTTAAAATTCATGAACATCTAACTCCTTCAATAAACAAGAAAACTACCTGCAGCGTGGTAATGTAGAACCGCAGATAGTTTTTCTCTATAGAATTTTTAGTTACGCGGCGTATGTCGAGTACCAGCAAACAACCAGTAAGAACAGGATACCTACGATTGCCGTAGCGAAAGTATATCGGACGAGAGACTTTTTCGGTGTCAAAAGCTCACCCCTCTCTTTTGTCTGACAAACAGTATATATTTCCAGCTGTTCTTTGGTTATGCTTTCCTGTGTCATTAGACTGACAACTATAACTGTTACCTGTGCCGCAATTAGAGCCCAAATGACCGGGTGAATTCCGAAGGGGAGATATTCAGCCCAGGCTAGAGGTTTATTGAGGAAGATCATGGGGTAGAAGCTAAGTACGGCATCCAAAACTAGTCCGACCCACATAGAGGCATAAGCCCCCGCTTTTGTCGTCTTGTTCCATGAAAGTCCCATAATCAACGCGGGGAAGAACGCTGCGGCAAACACGGAACTGCCGAAGTTCCCTGCAAGATAAATATAGGTCGGCCGCCCCCATGAAAGTATCACTGCAACAACCGCGAAAATCCCAATCCAAAGCCTGGCGGAGAAGAGTGACTTTTTGTACCTTTCTTCCTCATTTTTAAACGTTCCAAAACGCTCGTAAATATCTCTGGAAACGCTGAATGCCAACATCAAAATCTGCGTTGAGGCGGTCGAAAGTACACAGGCAAAAAGCCCGGCAATGGCGAACGCTCCGATTATCCTGGGCGTATAGGTGCTTGTCGCTGCCCAAATCAAAGCTTGGGCAGGGTTGGAGAGGTCTGGGTGGACAAATTTGACGAACGCAGCGGTCGACTGTGCCATCCAGACTAGGGGGATTACCACCATCAACGAGAGCATGATGGCCTTTACCCATGTGCGTGAATCTTTTGCAAGATATGCCCTTGTTATAGATGCGGGGTTAGCTGCATTACCAAAGCACCATAAGACCTGCCATCCGATGATGGTTCCCCAACCGACGAGCCCTCCGCCTGTGGCAGTAAAAAATTCGGGCTTTGTTGCGGCATATTTTGTCATTGTTTCTAATCCCACACTGGAAATAAAAACGGGAGCGAATACAATTCCAATGGAAACGGCGATCAAACACGACATCATGGTATCTGTAACAGTGACAGTTCTGGCGCCACCGCAGACGGCGATTATCGAAAATACCGCTACCATTAGTGGAAGCATGATATTGTATGGTATTCCTAGCACCGTCTCCGTAATTACAGCGCTTCCAATAAGCTGAGATATGAAATATCCCCCAAGCCCCACGATAGTTATTATTGTGGAAAGGAGGCGGATATTTTTACCGCCAAAACGAGCTTCGTAGTAATCTCCGAGCGTTACCTGACCAAATCGGCGAAGTTTATTTCCTATGAAGAATGCCGAAATTACAAAGCCAGGATAGGCGCCCCATGTCAGAATTCCAGTCACCATGCCTGTAGAATAGGATACTCCAGTCAGCCCGACCATTCCTACCGCGCTGACCCATGTAGCTAAATATGTACCCGCTATCAGGAATGGTCCCGCATTTCCTTCCATGACGTAAAAATCTTGCAGTGTACTTCCCTTACGAGCATACCATAATGAAACTCCAACGAAAATCACTATGAATAATACGAAAATAATCTGAAATATATCCACCACAAACCCTCCCTTATTATCTTTAGCAAGCCAGGTGCCAAAGAGCTTATAAATCTCCTTTGTTCATCTGGTATACGGCGAGAATCACGCAAGCAGCATAAAACGCGAAGTTGTAAATGCCAACGCCGACGATACTTGAATTCACTTCAGTCCACCTCCTCTCATTTTTTTGAGAGAGATAAATTACAAGAAATTGAAAACAGGTTTTAAGACCTCTTTACTTAAACCTGCTTCAAAAGCTCCTTTTACATCATCTAAAGAGTATTCTTTGAGCATTGGGGAAATGGAAATGTTGTTATTGCTCAACAGGCGTAGGGTGTCTTCGTAATCCTGCCATGTGGACGTATATGTAGTTCTGATATTTATCTCTGAGCGGATAATGTCCGCGAAAGGAAATGAAACATCTTTGCCAGGCAAACCCAGCAACAGAGCTTCACCGCCTTTGCGCAAATAAGTTGGAATCGCGTTAATAGCACTCGAAGCCCCCGAGCATTCAAGCACGTAATCTGCGCCGTTACATTCGATTTTATTCTTTAAAAATTCATCAATAGGCTCAAATTGGCAATTTAATGTGCGGAAGCCGAGTTCTTGCGCTATCGGTACTCTGGTTTCCATATCGGCATTTGTTCCTGCAACAATTACATTTGTGGCCCCGCATAGCCTCGCCAACTGCGCCGCTACTAAGCCAATGATCCCTACCCCGGTAACGACTACGGTTGAGCCCGCATTGATATTGAACCGCCGCAGGACTCCATGCACGGATACAGTTGCCGCTTGCGCGGCAGCCGCTTCATTGAACGTAAGGTTTGATGGCACATGGTGCAAATTTTGTTCTAGGAAGGGCACGTACTCACGCATGACCCCATCCGTAGTTAATCCGCGCATGAGGTTGTATTCGCACACATGAGTGTTTCCTGTGCGGCAATTCCTGCATTTTCCACAATAGACATTAGATTCCCCCATGACCCTGTCGCCGATTCTGAATTCCGTAACGGACGGACCCGTTTCAACTACAACGCCGCTACATTCATGTCCCAGTACAACTGGAATTTTCATGAAGTCTTGATAAGATGAGATGTATTCATATGCGTGCAAGTCACTTCCGCAAATTGCCGCGCTGTGAATTTGAACCATAACCTCATGATCATTCGTTAATTTTGGTGTCTCGATCTCTTCTAAAGAAACGTATCCAGAATCTTTCTTTGTTTTGATGATTCCTTTCATAGATTTCACTCTCCTTTGCTTATAGAAAAGATAGATTTATAACCTAATCAATTAGCCTGCCGCCTTCGACAAAAATCGTTTGTCCTGTGATGTAAGATGCTCCCTCAGATGCCAGGAATAGAACCGTTGCCGCGATATCGCTGCATTCTCCAAAGCGTTTAAGCGGTACATGAGCAAGAAGGGAGTTTTTTGTCACGGGGTCATTGATATAATGTTGGGTTTGCAAGGTTAGTACGTATCCAGGGCCAACCGCGTTTACGTTGATACCGGCCTCCGCCCACTCATGGGCAAGAACTTTCGTCAATTGGCGGATTCCGCCCTTTGCGGAAGCGTATATAGATAGATTCTTATGTCCACGTGCAGCGGAGACGGATGCCGTATTAATAATCTTTCCTCTGATACCATTTTCAAGCATGTGTTTGCCTATGGCAGTTGCGACAAAGAAAACAGCTTTTAAGTCTACTCCGATTAGTTTATCCCACTCTGCCTCAGTATATTCAATTGCAGATTTCCTGTTGTTAAATCCGGCATGATTACATAGGATGTCTATTTTACCGAACGTGGACACAGATTCCGCAACCATCTGCTTGATATCACTAACATTAAGCAGGTTGCATTTAATAAACTTGGCTTTTACACCGTAAGATTGGCATGTTTCCACGATTTCATCAGCGGCATTTTCATTGACGTCGGAAATAATTATATTGGCGCCGCATGAAGCAAATGCGCAGGCAAATTCCCTTCCCATGCTTCCAGTGCCGCCCGTAATTAAAACAGATTTTTCAGAGAAATCCATCATATTTCTGTAATTCATTCGCTTGCCCTTCTTTCGCGATTCCTCTTATACTAATCAATCATATCGATGATGTTTTGTTGGATTACGAATTTAGCTTCAGTAATACCTTTCAGTTCATCAAGAGATATTTCTTTGGCTTTTGCTTTCAAGACCATTTGTCCATTTTCGAATTTGAAGACGGCGTATTCCGTGACGACGGTATCAACCGCGCTGTATCCGGTTATTGGAAGCGAACATGCGTGTACCAGCTTGCTCTTTCCTTTTTTGGATACGTGCTGCATCGCGATATAGACCTTCTTGGCGCCTGATACGAGATCCATCGCACCGCCTACGCCAAGCATTTTGCCGTTGGGGATGATCCAGTTGGCGACGTTGCCTTCTTCATCAACTTCAAAGGCTCCGATGACGGTGGCGTCGACATGGCCGCCGCGGATCATGCCGAAGGAATCCGCGCTGTCCATATAGCTGCACCCTGTTGTCTCCGTTACCTTTGCGCGCCCAGCGTTTATCAGCAGCGGGTCGATATGGGCTTCGTCGGCGACCGGCCCCACGCCGAGCATGCCATTTTCCGCCTGCAGAAAGACGCGTTTGCTCGCGGTGTAATCGGCCACCATCGTGGGGATGCCGACGCCGAGATTTACAAACAGGTCGTGTTCTTCGCTCATTTCGTCGAACTCTCTGGCGATGTATTTCGCTATTCTGGCTTTTGCCTCTTCTTCTGTGAAGGTAAACATTTCTAACAGCTCCTCAGTACGATCGCGTCCACGAAAATATGCGGCGTCACGATGCTTTCAGGGTCCAGCGCTCCGGCCGGCACGATTTCTCCAACTTCGGCTATTACAGTTTTTGCGGCCATTGCCATCACAGGGTTGAAATTTCTGGCGGTTTTATGGTAGACGAGGTTTCCCAGTTCGTCAGCCTTGTCCGCGCATATTAGGGCGACGTCGCCGGTAATCGCCTCCTGAAGCAGATATGTCTCTCCGTTAAATTCTTTGGTGTCTTTGCCTTTAGCGAGCTCAGTTCCTACGGCCGTCTTGGTATAAAAACCGGCGCTTCCTACGCCGGCCGCCCTGATGCCTTCGGCGAATGAGCCCTGCGGCACGAGTTCTACCGTGATTTCACCGGCGTTGTAGGCGTCGGCTACTTCGGTGTTCCAGTTGTAGTATGTGCCGATAAGTCCTTTTATCTTCTTTTTGGTCAACAGCTGTCCGAGCCCGATGTTGGGCGAACCAAGGTCGTTGCTTATAATCGTAAGCTCTTTTTTGTCGGTCTCCACGAGCGCCTTGATGAGCTGTTTCGGGTCGCCGGCATTGCCGAAACCGCTGATAAAAATTCTATCCCCGTCTTTTATCAGCTCCATCGCTTCGTTAAACGAACAAAGTTTTGAACATGTTATCTCCCGCATTTTCTTTTCACCTCTTTTCCTTTATATCTTCTCGAAGGCCATCGCCATTCCGAGGCCGCCGGCGATGCAGATGGTCGCAAGGCCGTAACGAACGTCTCTCTTTTGCATTTCGTAGAGCAGCGTCGTTGAGATTCGTGCTCCGGAGCATCCAAGCGGGTGTCCCAGCGCGATGGCGCCGCCGTTGACGTTGACTGTTTCCGGATTTAGGCCGAGTTCGTTGACGCACGCGACGGACTGTGCCGCAAAGGCTTCGTTGAGTTCGACAAGGCCGAAATCATCAAGTTTGAGGTTTTGCGGTTCGATCATTTTCATCAGCTTACGCGTCGCGGCGACGGGTCCCATTCCCATTATGCGCGGGTCTACCCCCGCGGCGCAGCCGGCGATGATGCGGGCCATCGGTTTCAGCCCGAGCTCCTCGACCTTTTCTTTTGATGCGACCAGGACCGCCGCCGCGCCGTCATTGCGCCCTGAGGCGTTTCCCGCCGTTACGAAGCCTTCGGGGAATATGGTCTTGAGCTTTGACAGTTTTTCCATATTCGTCCCGCGCTTGGGAAATTCGTCGGTGTCGAAGATAGTCGGTTCTTTTTTGCGCTGCGGTATGATTACCGGCACGATTTCGTCTTTAAAACGCCCTGAATCTATCGCGGCGATGGCCTTTGTCTGGCTCGCGAGGGCGAATTCGTCCTGTGCTTCGCGGGATACGCCGAACTGTCTCGCCACGTTGTCGGCGGTCTGTATCATCGAGAATGTCCCGTAGATGTCATTTGGCTGGCTTTTTGGCTGGCTCTCGATGTTAGGGTCTACAAAAACGCCGTTGCCGTTGCCGACGCCGAATCTGGCGTTGCGGATATAGAAGGGAGCGGTGCTCATACTCTCCACGCCGCCTGTAAGTACGACGTCGGAATATCCGCACTGGATCTGCTGCATGCCGCTGAGGATCGCCTGCATCCCGGACGCGCACTGGCGATGGACGGTGTATGCCGGAGTCGCCTCCGGTATCTGCATCATGAGCGAGACGATCCTTGCGATGTTGGGGGCGTCCGTCGTCTGCTTCGCCTGTCCGCAGATCACCTCGTCGATTATCTCTTTGCCGATCCCTGCCTTGGAAACAGCCCCTTCAAGAGCGACTCTCAGCAGCTCTTCCGGCTGCGTATTTTTCAGGGTCCCTCCGATTGACCCAAGCGGCGTCCTGGCTGCGGATACCACATATACCTCTTTCATTGCTTACCATCAACCTTTCATGCTGTGTTGCTGACTTAATGCGTGTTTTATGCGTCTTCTGTAAAACTTATTAGTGTGTGTGCATTTAAGATATCAAGGGAGGGCAATTCCGTGTATGTTTTAAAAAATAAAAACAAAATCGTATTTTTATAAAGAAATACAAAGCAGGGCTTCTTTGATTGCCGCAAGGAAATATTTAAAAGAGTAAAAATACGCTGACAAGAAGGCGCTATGCATACGTCATCTATTTATGGTTGTACAGAATAACAAATAATCTATCATATTTTTATATAGAGATCCAAGTATATCGAAAAAAACATCGCTATAATTTTAGTAATAGGAGGTGAACATTATGCGTGAATCTATAGACGTCGAGTGGCTTACTGAAATCGCGATGTTTAAAAACAACATACGTCTTGTAGCGGGCAGAGGCGGCCTTCACCGTAATGTAACATATGTAACGGTACAGGAAGCGCCTGACTTTTATAGACAGATCGAGGGCGGGGAGTTTGTGCTTTCCACATGGTACGCGTTCAAGGATGACGTTGACGCCGGGCTTGCCGCTATACGCAATCTTTGTGACATAGCTTCCGGAGTCTGCATAAAGGTCAACCGGTTTATCGATAAGATACCGCCCGAGTATCTGAGATGTGCCGATGAATTTAATCTCCCTCTGTTTGTTGTGGACAAAGACGTAAAATTTCGCGAAATCATAAAGAGCATCACCCTTGAGATCAATATGGCTCACGTCAATGTCCTGATCCAACTGAACGATTATTACACATATCTTTTTCAGACGGCTCTGGAAAACGGAAGCGCTGACTCGATGCTGCTTGATTTTGCCAGGCGTTCCGGCCTGATCGCGATCACGATTTCCACTGATTTTAAACAGCTGCGCGGTATGCGTTCTTTTCAGAAACTGCCGGATCATGAATACAGGCTTCAGGTCATAAAAGATATTATCAATTCGAACTCCAACAGGGTGAAATATTTCTGTGAAAACGAATATCATATTTTCCCCTGTATTGCGCGAGGTTATTGTTATGGCTATCTTGTGGTGCTGAGCGTCAACGTATTATCTGAACGTCAGCGCCTGTACGTCGCCCAGTTGGTCAATATCATAACGATAAAATGGCTTGACAGACAGGAACAGGAAAATGATTCGCTGCTTTCATTATTGGATATGATTATGAATAGCCCGGGAAAAGATCAGGAACATATAATTCAGTTTTTGACTAAAAAATCCATTGATATCAGCTCCGGTATAAGAGCTGTTCAATTAAAGTATAGTAAATCGAAGAAAGGCAATGCTAAGGTTAATTTTTCTGTAGTCCAACGATTCTTGGTCGACCTGATGGCTGTCAAACCAAATCTTCTGTATATATGGGATAAGGCCGCCGATGCGTTTACTCTTCTAATAGATGGGCAAGGTTGTGAAAAGGAGGGAGAGGGCTTATCGCATGGTTTTTTATACAACGTAGTGAAAATTTCGGAAAACTATAAAGAGATTTCCGTGTCGATCGGTCCTGTCGTGACGAAAGTCTCCGATATTAGCATCAGTATAAAAATGGCGATAAATTCTTTTTTATTTAAAAATAGTGAAATCCCCAAAGTCATGTATTACAAAGAAAATTTGATGCAATTCGCACTGCTGGGAGGGGCCGGCTCGCGGGAGAGTGATTTCTTTCTGGAAGAGGTCATTATGCCTTTGGCGGAGCATGATCGCCGCTATAATGACTGCATAATGCAGACGCTTTCTTCTGTCGCTGAAAATGTAAGTTTGGAACAAGCCGCGCAAAAACAAAATGTCCACGTTAATTCTGTACGCTACAGGCTGCAAAAAATCAAGAATATATGCGGACTTGATTTTTTCAGTCAGGCGGAAAAATATGTGATAATAACAGCATACATGATCTATCAGAACAGAGACAAATATCGTTATTAGCAGGGAAATATGAACTATAAAAGGGGACGGGCAAAAGCCCGTCCCCTTAAACTGCTTTGTATCGGAGCCCTCCTCTATTAGAGGAAGAAGCCCTTGATCTTGAGTCCGTCGGCAACGCGTTTGATGGCGACGAGGAAAGCCGCGCGGCGCATCTTCACGTTGTGCTCCTGAGCATAGTCCCAGACTCTCTTGAAGTTGTCCTTCATGATCGGGACGAGACGGTTGTTGTATTCTTCCTCGGTCCAGAAGAATCCGGCGAGGTCCTGTACCCACTCAAAGTATGAGCCGATGACTCCGCCGCTGTTGGCGAGGAAGTCAGGTACGACGATGATGCCGCGCTCGTCAAGGATCTTGTCGCCTTCGGGACGCGTCGGTCCGTTGGCACCTTCGACGATGTATTTGCACTTGAGTTTGCCGGCGTTCTTTTCGCTGATGACGCCTTCAAGGGCGCAGGGTGAGAGGACGAGGCATTCCTGCTCGAGGATATCTTCGCCGCTCATCTTCACGAGGCCGGGTTCCGTGTATCCGTCGAGGATGCGTTTCGGGTGCTTCTCGACATAGGCCTTAGCGGCTTTGATGTCGATCCCGTTCGGGTTGTAGTAGCCGCCGGTGATGTCGCTGATACCGACGATCTTCGCGCCGGCTTCCTGGAGGAAGAGGGCGTTGTAGGTCCCGACGTTGCCGAAGCCCTGTACGATGATGGTGGCGTCTTTAGGATCGATGTGCTGCGTCTTGAGCAGTTCGAGCACGCAGGTCGAAACGCCGAGTCCGGTTGCCGCCGTGCGGCCCTTTGATCCCCAGTAGGCGATCGGTTTGCCTGTTACGACGCCGGGCTCGAGGTGGCCGCGGAGTTTGGAGACGGTGTCCATGATCCAGACCATTTCGGGGCCGCCGGTGTTGACGTCGGGAGCGGGAACGTCAGTCCAGTCGCCGATGAAGGGAGCGATGCGGGCTGCGAATGTGCGGGTCATCATTTCGCGCTCACGCGGTGAGAGCTCGAAGGGATCCACGGAGATTCCGCCCTTGCCTCCGCCGTAAGGAATACCGGCGAGCGAGCACTTCCAGGTCATAAGGCTGGCGAGCGCTTCGCACTCTTCAAGGTTGACGTCCGGGTGGAAGCGAAGTCCGCCCTTGGCGGGTCCGCAGACTGTCGAATGCTGTACGCGATAACCGTTGAATACTCTTACCGAGCCGTCGTCCATCTGGACGGGGACGGAGACGCAGATTGCGCGCTCTGGACGGCTGAGGACTTCGACGAGACCGTCTTCAAGTCCCATCTCTTCTGCTGCGTCATAGAAATTCTGCAACGCTGTGTGGAGAAGTACGTTGGTGGAAGTACGTTTCTGTACGGCCATACAAAAAACCCCCTTAGTATTTTTGTCCCTTGCGGGACGGTAACTTTAAAATTGTACCCTTCGCAGGACAAATTTTATCGTACATAACTATTGTATTCCTGATTAGTTTTTCCGTAAAGGGGCTGCAAATAAGGTTATATTTGTGAATTCCAGAAAATAGTATAGAATTTATATACTTTCGCACCTAAACTTAGAGAAAAAAGGAGCTATTTGGCTTTATGAACAAAAAACCCTAAAAAAATAACCTCACAAGTATGACGGCGACTATGAGGCCCGGAAGCATGTTCATTACCCGTATTTTCATAAAGCCGAGCAGGTTGATGCCGATGCCCATGAGCATAAGCCCTCCCGTCGCGCTCATTTCCGTTACCGCCGCTTCGGACATAAAGGGCTGTATCCATCCGGCCGCCAGGGTCAGCAGTCCCTGATAGAGAAAGACGGGGACGGCGGAAAAGATCACGCCAAAGCCGAGCGAGGCCGCCATTGCCACGGAGGTGAGGCCGTCGATGAGCCCCTTTGCGAGGAGCAGCGAGGGGTATCCGCCGAGCCCCTCTTCAAAGGCTCCGAGCACCGCCATCGAACCGGTGCAGTAAATGAGGCTTGTCGTTATAAATCCCGTTGAGAATCCCTTCGCGCTGTCTCCGATGCGGTTTTCGAGCTTCATGCTCGCCGCTTCGAGCGCTCCTTCGAGATCCATCAGTTCGCCTATAAGCGAACCGAGGGCGATGCTGGCTATGACCACCAATGGCTGTTGTGTCTTTATTGCCATGCCGACGCCGAGCGTCACGACAAAGAGCGCCATTCCCTGAACCGGCAGCTCCATTATCTTTGCCGGGATTTTTTTGCGGAGAAGAAGTCCCGCGAGGGCCCCGCATACGATAAAAACAGCGTTGGCGATGCTTCCGAAAAGTGGTATAGAGCTAAATAATTCCAAAATAAATTCCCCGCTTTCATCCTCGCTATTATATAGCATAAAGGCGGGTGCGCGGGGAATGGTCAGTTATTTGGGCAAGAGACCTTTTTCTTTGAGGATTTCGACAATACGCTCTCTGGCGGCCCTGACGGCTTCATCGATGAGTTCAGGCTTGTGGGCGGCAATGTATTCGGCCGCTTTTCCCGTGCCTCCTCCGAGCGCCAGATCGTTATATAGGCCGCCGACCAGCTTCTCAATCGATTCCGGCACAGAGATATACTTTTCTGGGTCACGGCTGTGCAGGGAACTTTCCAAAACCTGGAAAAGTCCGGCGAGGTTGTTCGTGTCGACCGACATCTCACCGGCAAAGTTCTCCGCGTCTGAACCGTTGTCGAAGACATCCGCCGCGGCGGCTCGCCCCCCGTCTATTCTCGTTACGACCCATACGCGTTTGCGCGGGCTTTCGTTCATAAGATCCCCTCCTTAAAAGCGTTGCTTGGTATCTAATATAAAAAATAATGAAATTGCGCGGAGGGTAAAAATAACGGCAACGGGCCGCCATTTTGCCTATTTTATACGGCCCGTTTGACTTTGCCGGGTTTGGCGCTAAGCTATGTATTCGTAAATATGAAATTTAAAGAAGAGGTCATTACGATGCTTATAGATTTTGAAAAGATCGCGGCAAGTGTGATCCACAATTTTTACGGTGGCGAAAAGGAGACCGAGGCGCGGATGTTTTTTGACGGAACGAACCGCATCGCCTACAGCACGCTTGCGCCCGGTGCTTCGGTCGGAATGCACCTCCATGATAACGGCAGCGAGATTGTCTATGTACTTAAGGGCAGGGGGATGGCTCTCTATGACGGTGGCACGGAGGAACTCTCTCCTTGGCTCTGTCACTATTGCCCCAAGGGGCATTCGCATAGTATCGTCAATGACGGCAGTGAAGAACTGATCTTTCTATCCGTCGTGCCGCGCCAGTGATCCTCTGCCGCCGATATTCCGGCGTGTTTCGATTGCTTATAGCAAGCGTCTGAGAAAATATTATATTCTCAGACGCCGTCTGCGGCTTTCGTCCCGGCAGAAACGCACGTTAGGCAACACTCAAAGCGAAAGAATATTACGAACAGGGATACACAACGGCGGCTCAACCACTGTTAGTGAACATAACCGCAGGGAGCAAAGATCTGATCCGACCGCCTAGCAGTCCCATCAAAGGAGGCCTCTCAAATAATGAGAGGCCTCCGGCTCGATAAGAAAAATCTAGCTATCTATTAGCCACCGTATACATATTGTTAGCGGTAGCTATGCCTAAAATAGCCAACAGGCGATCCGCAACATAATCACGGTCGTTGTAGGGTGCATGATATAGTGACGTAGTGCTGTCCTGTTCACGGGCGGAGACATTAACCACTACCGGCATATCTTCATCCTGCCACGCGGCGGTATCGGTCCTGGGGCGTCCGACATATTTGGCTTGCCCCGTGCTCGTTGGAGTGCTCATTGTAATAGTAGCTCCGGGGTTGACATCAGAAGCATCCTGTCCCCAAGGGTGATGTCTGCCCTGGCTGGAATCCAGAAGTTCATCTACAAGCGGGGCTAAACCGGCTGACATACTAGTTGAAAGTGTGATCTCGCCGTGTCCTTTGCCGAAAGTAGCGTCTGTGTGGAATACAGCCTTAACTTTCTCTCTGCCGTTGGCCGCAAACCATGCGGCTGCTTTTTTCGCGCCATTCATACCTGATTCTTCCGCTCCGTCAAGAATAAAGACCAAGCTGCGCTTGGGTTTATTTCCGGCGGCCGCCATCATGGCAGCGTAACGAGCCGCGATCATATTCGCCGTACTGCCGCCTCCGTTGTCAGCCGCACCTGCGGTCATATACGGGCCCACGAAACCACAGTGGTCAAAATGGGTCATATAGATTACATACTCGTCGGGAAGTTCGCTTCCTCGGACTACTCCAACAACATTCATGGCTTTAGCATCTACACGGCTCTGTGCTTCAGTCGTAATTTCAATTTCGATCCGATCATCAAAATTAAAGGAATTTGTTGCGATCGATGCGTCATAATTCTTATCATACGGGCTGTTTAAGGCTCCTACCGTGCTGTCGGGGCCTTTAAAAAGATCGGCCGTCGCCTGGTAAAGGAACTGTGGGTAGTCTGGCACGTCGCCCTTCCCGTCGCCAAAATTCTTCATGGGGACGCTGCGAACCGGGCCGTTGCCGTCCTTATTTGGGCTCTTAACAGCTTTTGCGCGGGTAATGAGGTCGGTAAGCGTGTGCTTGGCACCTCCTGAAGCCGCCTCGATCTCAAGCTGTTTTGCAAAGAGGTCGTTTAGTAATCTGCTGTCGCCGGTACCGTTGGTGTATGTGGTTTCACTAAGCGTGCCGTCTTTTGTATTGCGCCCGATACTGCCGACCAAGCTCAAACTTTTCCAGTTATAGGGACTATGAGAACCTAACATTATTCCTATGGCTGAAAAATGCTAGCTTTTTGAGCTTATATTAATAGTACCTTACATATACTATATTAATTTGCTAAAAAGTGTTGCTATTACCAGATTCTAGAGATACGAGTACCTATCATTAGAAAAGTTTGAGACCAAGGCAATCTGGAACACATTATCGCCTACCGGCGGCTGATAGCGGATGTTGGGGTTGGCAACCATCTGATTGTAAAGCACCCCTGCGGCTTTCCTCTGTCTGGCAACTCCAATTTTGACATAATGTTCGTCATGGCGGATCCAATCGTTGCCCACGGTGTATTTATACTCCTCAGCCTCAAGGGCGCCGCCTAAAATCGGAGTAGGCCGGTAATCCACATTGCTTAAAGAATTGGGAGTGGCGTTCCTGAAAATTACGACACGGTCGGCAACGTCCAGAAGCGTTTTATTCGGAATGTCATTAGCGGGATCGGATCCGGAATCCCATGTCAGCCCGGCATACTCGTTAAAATCGTTGCGATATACAGTGGCCGGATTGATATGTTTAAATTCAGTGTTAGCATAGACATTCGCCGCGGTGGCATCAATACCATAACCCAGGAAGGTTAATTTACTTCTGACCGTCCCTGTATTGGTACCATGAGCGGACATAATATCCTTGACAAACTCGTCATCAATATAATCACCGTTCTCTGTGGATTTCCATACCTTTCCGTCAACTAAAATTTTGATTACAGGCGATTTGTTGATGGGCATACTGTAAGAAATGTTAAAGTCCTGGAAGTAACTACCGTCCAGCGGCTCAAGTCCCCATGCTTTAAAGTTTGTGGCGGCCCACATTGCCGCTTGTTCATAACCGATGTCTCCGGCCATTCTGCCTCTGAATTCAGTAGAGACCATCTGATCCAGCAGGAGAGTTCCCTGATTTATCCAAGCCGATTTTTCAGCCGCGGTCCAATTGGTTGGATCTTTTGGAAGTATGGCGCCATCTGCATTCACAACAGGATATTTGGAATCGCTTCCGCCGCCGCAACCGCCGCTCACTGCGACCAACACTCCCATTAGCACCAGAAAAACAATTTGCCTTAACAACTTACTCATACCCACTCTCATCTCCTAAAAAAATTAGTATTACAGTTTCATTTTCAAGCCTCAAAATCTCTCAAAAATGTTAACTCAAACTTTACACCGAGGGATATACATCACAAGATACCTCGTTGTTTTAAATGGGCAATAGACGGATTTAATATTGCCCGCCTATCCTAAAGCAAATGCTTATGATTCCTTCGCTGGTGCCCTGTTCTTTCAGTTCATTGAAGTCCGGATTTTCTATATTTTATTGATATGCCATGGTAGTGTCAACAAGTTATGCGCATATTACCGTTGAATTTTGAAGATTATTGTATCGCCGGCCGCTTTGACTTTTATAGGTGATTAATTTATAATCATGATTATTACAATAAAAAGCGAGGCACTATCTTACAGAAAAGGGGTGTGCGCCATTGGATATCCAAAAACTGAGCATAAAAAAGAGACGAGTGATGATCTATTTTATCGAGGCGGCGCGGCAATTGATGTCATCCGATGGCATACAGGCGCTATCGATACGGGGGATCGCGGAGATCGCCGGGTATAACAGCGCGACGCTCTACAATTATTTTGAAGATCTTCAGCATCTGACACTTTTCGCCTCGATGTCGTACCTGCGGGATTATGTCTCCGCGCTCAGCGGCAAATTGAAGGCGCCGATGAGTTCGCTTCAGCGCTATCGCGTCATTTACGAGACCTTCGATCATTTTGCCTTTCGCTCGCCGGAGATATTTTATAATATGTTTTTCGGAAGCCAAAGTTCAAAGCTCCCCGAGGTGACCGTGCAGTACTACACGCTCTTTCCCGACGAGCTGAAAGAGCATACGCCCTCGGTGCGAAAGATGCTGACACAGGGAAATATGTATCTCAGGGACGAACCGATCGTGGAAGAGCTGGTGAAAGACGGTTTTGTAAAGCGGGAAAATGCCCCGTATCTGTCGGCCATAGTGCCGCGGCTCAACCAGACCTATCTCCATGAGCTAGCGAACGGCGAACGTATCGACCCGGAGGAGCAGCACAGACGTTTCATTGCCGTATTCGATTATCTGCTGGAGACGGCAAAATAAACTTAAAGGGGGGCCAAACCATGCTTTCTGACAAGATGAAGTTGCTTGAGGACCGGACTATATGTCATTTCACGAGGCTCTGCGGCATTCCGCACGGCAGCTTCAACGAGAAAAAAATCAGCGATTATCTCTGCGAGTGGGCGCGCGGGCTTGGATTGAAAGCCGCGCAGGACGAACATTTTAACGTGGTGATCCGCAAGGAGGCTTCGCCGGGGAACGAGGCGGCGGGAGCCGTCATCCTCCAGGCGCATATGGATATGGTCTGTGAGAAGTCGCCGTCGTATAAGCATGATTTTAAAAAAGATCCCATTCCTTATCAGATAGACGGGGATATGATCTCGACCGGAGGCAAGACGACGCTGGGAGCCGACGACGGCATCGGTGTGGCTCTGATAATGGCGATCCTTGAGTCGGACGGCTTCGCGCATCCGCGTATCGAGGCTGTTTTCACCACGGCGGAGGAGGAGGACCTGAGCGGGGCGCTCTCTATCGACGGGAGCCTTTTTACGGCGCGCAGGATGATAAATATCGACCACGCCGCCGACAACGAGGTCGTGCTGGGAAGCTGCGGGGGAATGGCCGCCGAGCTCGCGCTTCCGGTCGAAAGGATACCTTTGGACAGCGGTCATGTATGCAGAACGATAGGGCTTTCGGGGCTCCCGGGGGGGCATTCCGGTGAAAATATCCACTGCGGCAACGGAAACGCTATCGTTCTCATCGGGCGTGTCCTTAGGCGCTGCGAACCGCTGGGCGTGCTGATATCCGAGATTTTCGGCGGAAACTTTCGCACCGCGATACCGCGCGAGGCCTCGGTGACGACGGCCGTTCCCCGGGAAAACACGGAAGCCTTTGATACGGCGCTCGCTGAAATGGAGATGGCGTTTAAAGAGGAATACCTGGCGGCCGCGCCGGAGCTGCGGCTCTCCGTTACGGAAGCCACGGCTTCGCAGGCCCTCTCCGCGGCCTGTACGGAACGGCTTATCCGGGCGCTTTGCCTCTCCCCCGACGGTATCTCCGCAATGAGCGACCGGATGGAACATGTCGTTGAAAGCTCTGACAACCTCGGCGAGCTGCATCTTGAGGAGGACGTTTGCCGGATAATATGTGAGATACGCGCCGCATATCCTTCGACGGCCGCGTATATCGCGGATAAGATCGCTATGCTTTCCGAACTGCTGGGCGCACGGTTCAGGACCTTTGGACACTACCCCGGCTGGAGTTATGATCCCGGCTCCAAGATGAAGGAAATATCCAACCGGGTTTACGCGAGGGAATTTGGCGAGGCGCAAAAAAACGTCGTACTGCACGCGGGGCTTGAGTGCGGATGTTTTTACGCCGTGATACCCGGCCTTGACGCGATCTCAGTCGGACCGAATATGTGGAACCTCCATTCCCCCTCCGAGCGCATGAGCCTTTCGTCCGTCAACAAAATGGCTAGATTCCTTGTCAAGCTGCTCGAAGAGCTGGCTTTGGAGAGGTAGATGACAGGGAGGATATAAAATAAACGGAGAAGACAGAGCCCCGTTCCGTTCGAGATCGGGGCTCCGCTTTTGGGGGAGAATTAAGAAAAGGAGAAAGGCCGGACCTTTGATCCGGCCGGGAATGTTTTTTAAAAGGGCCCGTATCCGACCGTGACCGCGATGATCAGCGATGCGAAGGCGATCAGGCACCAGATGCCGAATAGCGGCAGCAACCATTTTACCCACTTTCCATAGGGGATTTTCGCCATCGCGATCGCCGCGATGACTTCGCCGCTGGTCGGCGCGAGTACGTTTGTGAAGGAGTCTCCCATCTGAAAGGCCAGGACCGCCGTCTGGCGCGTCACGCCGATGACGTCGGCGAGCGGGGCCATGATCGGCATCGTGATCGCCGCCTGCCCCGAACCAGAGGGGACGAGGACGTTGAAAATGTCTTGAACGACGAACATCGCGCAGGCGCTTATCGCCGGCGGCAGGCCGTTGAGCAGTCTGGAAAGGGAGTGGATTATCGTATCCATGATCGAGGCGTTTTCCGTGATGATGATGACGGCGTTGCATAGGCCGATGACCATGCAGGCGAACAGCATATTGTCGCAGCCTTTGAGGAACGCGTCAGCGATCTCGCCGGCTTTCAGCCCGCCGGCGATACCGGCGACGATGCCGACAATGACGAACAGCGCGGCCAGTTCGTCGATATAGAAGCCGAGTTTGAGCACGCCGTAGACGAGTACGGCGATGGCGGCGACGAATGTCAGCAGCACGAGCTTGTGGCGCGTCGTCATGCCCTTGCTTTGGGCTTCGGCGATGGCGGCATGGGTGTGGCTGTTATATTCAAGGTCTATCTCGTGAACGGAGCTGAGCTCAGGATTATTTTTGACCTTGCGCGCGTAAAGCATGACATAAATGATGCTCGCGGTTATCAGCGCGATGAAGACCCCGGCGCGGAAAACGATGCCGGAGAACATCGGCAGCCCGGATATCCCCTGCGCGACGCCGACGGTGAATGGGTTCGTCATAGCCCCCGCGTAGCCCGACGCCGCGGCGCAGAAAACTACGCCGATCGCCGTCAGAGAGTCGAACCCCATCGCGACACAGACCGCGATCATCAAGGGGACGAAGACCAGATATTCCTCAAAGTTACCGGCGAAGGCCGAGCCGCAGCCGAAGATGATCATGCAGACGGGGATGACCACGAGCTCGCGGCCGTCCATTCTTTTTACGACTGATGCCAGGCAGGCGTTCATCGCGCCGGTCGCTTCTATTACGCCGAAAGCGCCGCCGACGAGGAAGAGGAAGAAGATTATATAGGCGGCTCTCTGCATTCCCAGCGTTATTGACATGAAGAACTCAAAAAATCCTACCGGATGCTGGGCGATGTATTTGAAACTCTGCGGGTTGACGACCTCGCGCTGCGTCGTCGGGTCCATAACGCGCTCGTATACGCCGGCCGGGACTATGTAGGTCGCGATGGCCGCGATGACCAGGATGATTGCAAGTAAGACGATGGGGTTCAACGCTTTCAATTTTGTCTTTTTCTCTGACGTGTTTTCCACAATATGACCTCCTCTTGAGTTTAAAATAGTTTTTATGTCAAATACAGCAGTGCCTTTTTGCGGCGCACGCTCCTCTCCCGTATCATATTTAAATTTTGTGAATATGCTGAAAACGTGTTGTTTATAATAATCCAGATTATAAAATAATCATGTTTATATGTCAATTTTTAAATCAGTAATTTTTATGCTTGAAATTTTGAGTTTCTATGTGAAGAAATAAAAATGAGAAAATGTGATGCCAACGAAAAAACGGGCCGGACACAAAGGTCCGGCCTATCTCTTATCTTAGGTTCGGTCGTTTCCGCGTCCTTAAAACTTGCCGGCTTTTGCCGCCTCTTCGACGGCGACGGCCACCGCGACGGAGGCGCCGACCATCGGGTTGTTGCCCATGCCGATGAGGCCCATCATGTCGACATGCGCGGGGACGGAGGAGCTGCCGGCGAACTGCGCGTCGCTGTGCATGCGGCCCATGGTGTCGGTCATGCCGTAGCTCGCGGGGCCGGCTGCCATGTTGTCGGGGTGCAGCGTGCGTCCCGTACCGCCGCCCGAGGCGACGGAGAAGTATTTCTTGCCGTTCTCGACGGCCCACTTTTTGTATGTGCCGGCGACGGGGTGCTGGAAGCGCGTCGGGTTTGTCGAGTTGCCGGTGATGGAGACGTCGACGCCCTCGTGCCGCATGATCGCCACGCCCTCGTTGACGTCGTTGGCGCCGTAGCATTTGACCTTCGCCTTGTCGCCGTCGGAGAAGGGCTTTTCCATCGTTACCTCAAGTTCCCCTGTGTACTGGTTGTAGAGCGTCTCCACGAAGGTGAAGCCGTTGATGCGTGAGATGATGTAGGCGGCGTCTTTGCCGAGCCCGTTCAGGATGACGCGCAGCGGCTCTTTGCGCACCTTGTTTGCCGTGCGCGCGATGCCTATCGCCCCCTCGGCGGCGGCGAACGACTCATGTCCCGCGAGGAAGCAGAAGCACTTTGTATCTTCCCGCAGCAGCATTGCCGCGAGGTTGCCGTGGCCGAGGCCGACTTTGCGCTGGTCGGCGACGGAGCCGGGGACGCAGAAGGCCTGGAGCCCCTCGCCGATCTTTTCCGCCGCTCCGGCCGCCGTCCGGCTGCCGCTCTTTATCGCGTTCGCCGCGCCGAGCGTGTAGGCCCAGACGGCGTTGTCAAAGGCGATCGGCTGGATGCCGCGCACGATGGCGGCGACGTCGACGCCCTTGTCAAGGCAGAGCTGCTGCGCCTCTTCCAGGCAGTCGAAGCCTATTTCGGCGAGGAATGAGTTTATCTTGTCTATCCTGCGTTCGTAACCTTCAAAGTTTGCCATTGCCGTTTCCTCCTACTGCCTGCGCGGGTCTATTATCTTGGCGGCCTCTGCGTAGCGGCCGTATGCGGCGGTGTTTTTCTCAAGGGCCTCTTTGGGGTCCATGCCCTTGCGGATCGCCTCCATCATCTTGCCGAGCGATACATAGCGGTAGCCGATGATCTCGCCGTTTTTGTCGAGCGCCTGGTCAAGGACGTAGCCTTCCGCCATTTCAAGGTAGCGCGGCCCCTTCTCGAGCGTGCCGTACATCGTGCCGATCTGCGAACGCAGCCCCTTGCCGAGATCCTCCAGCCCCGCGCCGACTGGGAGCCCGTCGTCAGAGAAGGCGCTCTGCGTCCTTCCGTAGGCTATCTGGAGGAAGAGCTCGCGCATCGCGGTGTTGATCGCGTCGCAGACGAGGTCGGTGTTGAGCGCCTCAAGGATCGTCTTTCCGGGGAGTATCTCCGCCGCCATCGCCGCCGAGTGGGTCATGCCCGAGCAGCCGATCGTTTCGACAAGCGCCTCCTGGATGACGCCGCCCTTGACGTTGAGCGAGAGCTTGCAGGCGCCCTGCTGCGGCGCGCACCAGCCCACGCCGTGCGTAAAGCCGGAGATGTCTCCTATCTGCCTCGATTCTATCCATTTTCCCTCTTCGGGGATGGGCGCGGGGCCGTGATTGGCGCCCTTTGCCACACATACCATTTCTTCAACTTCGCGAGAACACTGCATGTGGTCCGTCTCCTCCTCAAAATTATCTATTATTATGAACCGCGTTCCTTAATAACCCCACTCAAAGTCAGGACTGCCCGCCGCAAGCAGCCGGCGTTTCATGTCTTTGGTTATTTCGTCCAGAGCCTCTTTCGTGCGTCCCTCGCAGCGCGCGACGAGCACGGGCTGGGTGTTTGAGACGCGGACGAGCCCCCAGCCGTCTTTGTAGATTATTCTCACGCCGTCGACGGTGATCGTATTGAGCTTTTCCGCGAGAGCCGCCTCTTTAACGCGCTCTACCACGCCGAACTTGACGTCGTCGGGGCAGTCGTAGCGCGTCTCTATCGTCGAAGGATAGAGCGGGATGTCCCTCATCAGCTCCGCGAGTGTTTTTTCGGTGTTGGAGATTATGCGCGCGAGCCGTCCGGCGGCGTAGAAGGCGTCGTCATAGCCGAAGTATTCATCGGCAAAAAACATGTGCCCGGAGACCTCGCCGGAGAAGAGGGCGTGTTCTTCACGCATCTTCGCCTTAACGAGCGAGTGCCCCGCGTTCCACCACATCGGCCTGCCTCCGAGCTTCTCCACCGTCTCCGGCAGGGCCATCGAACTCTTTACCTCGCAGATCGCCACCGCGCCGGGGTGTTTCGGCAGGATCTCGCTCCAATAGAGCGCCATCAGGCGGTCTCCCCAGATCACCTCGCCGTCGTTGTCGACGACGCCGATGCGGTCGGAATCGCCGTCGAAGCCGACGCCGAAATCCGCGCCGCCCTCCTTTACCGCGGCGATCAGCGCGGGGAGGTTCTCGCGTTTCGTCGGGTCGGGGTGATGGTTGGGAAAGCGTCCGTCCGGCGTGCTGTATAGCTCCGTAACATCGCAGCCGATGCGCCGCAGGAACTCCGGCGCGTAGAGGCCGCCGGTGCCGTTGCCCGAGTCGCAGACGATCCTGGGCCGGCGCGGTCCGAGGGTTATCTTTGAAACGAGCATGTCGATGTACTCGGCGCTGATGTCTGCGGTCCTATAGACGCCCGGCCTCTCCGCCGCCGTCATGTCGTCGGCGGTTATCATCCTGTAGATCGACTGGATGTCGTCGCCCCAGAGCGTGGCTCTGTCGTAGGCCACTTTCAGGCCGTTGAACTCCTTCGGATTATGGCTGCCGGTCACCATGATCCCTCCCCCTGCCTCGAAGCGGTAGAGGCTCCAGTAGAAGGTCGGCGTCGAGACGAGGCCGATATCGGTGACATTGACGCCGGCCGCGTTCAGGCCGCGTGCCGCGGCCGCTTTTATGCGCGCGGTGGAAAGCCTCGCGTCGCCCCCGACGGTGGTTTCGGTGACGCCTCGCCGGCTGAGCCAGGTGCCGAAGGCCCTGCCGATGAGAAATACGTGTTCGTCGGTGAGCTCCGAATCGGCGATGCCTCTTATATCATATTCGCGAAAAATGTGCGCGGGGACAAAACTCATAGTGATACCTCCGTTTCTGGTATTACTTCAGCTAAAGCATATAGCTTTTGCGCGGCTTTTGCAACCGGAACGAGTGTGCAAAAACACAAAACGGCCTGAGAAAAATCTCAGGCCGGCGGTTCGCTGCCGTATTTTTATCGGTTATTGTCTGCCGACTGCCATGACGCCGGTTATCTTCATGATCGGGCCAAGCGTCAGCGCCGCCTCTATATTTACCTTGTTGAAAGAGGCTAGGAAGCGTCCCTTGAGGCCGAGCGCCTCGGCGGCGAGGAAAACGTTCTGCGACATCGCGCCGGTGGCGATGTAGTTGTAATTTTCGACGTTCATCGTCCCCTTGCTCACGAATACGAGTATACAGGGGGCGCTCTTCGCGAAGTCCTGCGTTACGGCGCGGCTCGTCAGCTTCTTTTCCGCCGTCTGCTGCATCAGCGCGTTTTTCTCCCAATTATAAAGATAGCCGCCGCTCTTCAGCAGAACGTAGACGGAGACGTAGGGCTCGCGCCCCATCGCCATCGGCACCGTCCAGCCCTTCGGTTCGCGGTTCTTTCCCGTCGCCGCCCAGAGTATAGTTGAGAGCTCTTTCAGCGAAAGCTCCTCTTTGGAAAAATCCCGCTGTTCCGCCGAGGCGCGGTTGGCGATCGCCTCCATAACGGAGGGCCCGCCGGTTTTATCCGGTTCCGGCAGGACGATGTTGGCCGCCGTCGCGGCGGATGCCGCGGCAAGCAGGAGCGCCGCTGTGAGCGATAAAATCTTCTTCATAAGTTGTTCCTCCTTAAATTATTACTTAAAAATTTTTTAGATCACGGCCCAGGGCCATTGCGCCGTATACCCCAGGTAGGACAAAATCTTTTCCCCAAACAACATCGCGAACGCCATCCCCGCGCAAAGAAACGGTCCGAGCGGCACGGCGGTCTTGCGCGTGACCCTCTTGGCAAGCAGCAGGGGTATCACCACGAGGCCGCCGCTCATAAAGCCGAGGTACAGCGAGAGCAGCGTCAGCCTGAATCCCATGAAAGCGCCGACGCCGAGCATCAGCACCGCGTCTCCAAGTCCCATGCGCCCGCGGCTTGCGATGATTATCGTCCCGATCACCCCGAAGCCGGCGAGCGCGCCGAAGAGGCCGTCCAACAGCCCGCCCCAGCCGTGAACGGCGCGCAGCAGCATGCCGCAGGCCGCCATCGCTATCGCCCATGAATCGTAGATATAACCAGTGTCAAGATCCGTGAGCGTGTGGAAGGCGATAAAGGGAACTGAGAACGCGGCGAAGGCGAGCGCCGGCGTCAATCCGAATCTCCAGACGAAGATGGCCGCAAGCGCTCCGCACGAAAGCTCGGCGGCAAAATGGCGCAGCGGGATGCGGGCGCGGCAGACGCGGCAGCGGCCCTGAAGAACGATGAAGGAGACTACGGGAATGAGGTCGCACGACGATAAAGTCCGGCCGCAGCTGTCGCAGACGGAACGTTCGCGTCCCCACCATTTTTTCTCCGCCGCCGTCCGCATGGCCGCCGCGTTGGCAAAAGAGCCGAGCGCCGCGCCGAGGCAGAAACCCAGAAATATATAAATACCGCCGTCCATATAGACACCTCAGCCATAGAGCGATTAAAATACGGGTTATATTTTACACGCAACCGCCGATATTTCATAATCATAATAAGGAGATGCGAAAGATGCCGATCGTTATGGTAAACATCAAAGAGGGACGCACCGTGGAACAGAAGCGCGCGATGGTGACGGGGATGACGAAGGTCCTTTGCGAGACGATGGAGGTGCCGCAGAGCTCCGTGCGCATCATCATCAACGAGATGAAGAACGATAACTTCGCGATCGCCGGCACGCTGATCTGCGACGATCCGTCAAAACAGGTGAAAAAGAAAGACTAGCGCGGCGTGGCCTTCCCTATGGACAAAGAAAAATCGTGGATCACTTCGGAGGTCCACGATTTTCCATTTATGAGGATTTTACATATTGCCGATGATATGGTCCAGCGAAGGGCTCCTGAATAGGAAATCAGGGTTTTCCGCGGGCTCGCTCCATCCGAAGGTGGAGGATATCTCCGCGCAGTATTGGGGAATGCGCTCCTTCAGCCCCTTGACGATGTTGTCGGTGAACCTAGCGCTCGGCCCGGTGACAGCGATCGTACAGAGGATATTGCCGTCGTTCCCGACGATCGGTCCCGCGATCGAAGAGAAGCCCTCCTGGTATTCGTTGATGCAATAGCTGTAGCCGTTTTTACAGAGGTTATAAAGCTCCCTCATTAACTTTGCCCGGTCCGTCGTCGTGAATGTCGTAAGGTTCCTTGTATCTTTTAAAAAGCTGTCCTGTTCCTCCGGCGTGGCGTAGGCGAGGAACCCCCTGCCGCCCGCGCCGGCCCACAGCACATACTTTGAGCCGACGGTGGGCGAGAACTTGAAGCTGTGAAAGGCCGGCACCTTTTCAAAGCAGATGCGGTAATCGCCCTCTCTGATGTAGACCAGCGCCGTTTCTCCAAATTCATCCCTCAGCCTGACGAGATAGGGATATGTCACCTTTCTCAGGAAATCATTCTGCTTTGCGCAGTAGCCGAGGCTGTAGACCCGCCGCCCGAGGCTGAAACGCTTGGTGCTTTTATCGCGTATAAGGAAAGATTCCTGCTCCAGTATACCCGCGATCCTCGAGGCGGTGGAATATGGTATCTGCACCAGCTTCGAGATCTCCGTCAGCGACAGGTCGTCTATTCCTCTTGTAAAACAGTTTAATATCGCAAGGGCCCTCTGTATGGCCTGAGTTCCGGTCTCCAATTGTTTTTCGCTCATCTCTCATACCTCCGCGAAACGTATTATAAGCCTAAACATAATGTGATAAGACATTTCTCCTTGTTATTGAAAATATATTTAACCGCTCAATGAATTTTCCTGAATTTTAACAGATAACATCACCTCAAACCAGATAGAGAAATTTTTCGTTATTGACAGCCGAGATAAAACTATGTATGATGTAATCACCACATAGAAGATATTATATCCACAATATGGATATAAGCAAGAGATAAAAATTATGAAAGGGATGGCGCGGATATGCAGATAAAGATGCCGGTCGACGATGAGACGATAAAGAAGCTGCACGTGTATGACATGGTCGAGATCTACGGGCCGATCTTTACGGGTCGCGACGCGGTGCTGCCGAAGGTCGTCAAGTGTATCGAAGAGGGAACATGTGAGGAAAAGGGGATCTTTCTGAAAGGGGCGGCCGTTTTTCACACGGCGGTGAGCCCCGCCGGCATCGGGCCGACATCGAGCAACAAGCTCGATATTGAGGGCAGCATTCCCGCGCTCTCGGAGGCCGGCGTCAAAATGCACATCGGCAAAGGCAGCCTCAAGAAAGAAACGGTCGAGGCTCTGAAGAAAAATAATTCGATCTTCCTCGTCACCCCGCCGAACACGGCGCTGTTGACGGCTACGATGAAAAGCAAGCGCGTCGTGGCCTTCCCCGAAGAGGGCATGGAGGCGCTTTACGAGGTCGAGGTCGAAAAATTCCCCGCCATAGTCGCCATCGCTCACGGCGAATCGATCTATGACTAAGAGGGGCCGGCGGAGGTAATTAAGATGATAGATTGCAGAGAAGTTACGGAAAAAACGGCGGATACCCTGGTCAGGGCAAGCACGGTCTTTCGTCCAGACCAGATAGCGGCCTATAAGCGCGCGGCGGAGAATGAAGAGAGCCCGCACGCCAGATGGGTACTCAACAATATCCTTGAAAACGCGGAGATCGCGGAATCAAAGGTATTCCCGCTCTGCGACGATACGGGCATCCCCCATCTCTTCCTTGAAGTGGGCGAAGAATGCGTCGTCCCCGCCGGTTTTTACAAAGCGGTGGAGGAAGGCGTCGCCAAAGGTTTGAGGACGCTTCCGGGCCGCCCGATGGCGGTGATGGGAAACGACGCCGAACGCATAAGCCAGAGCGGAGGGCTCTCCGACGACTCCGGCGCGCTTGCGATGGCCCCTATTCAGACAAGACATGTTCCGGGCAAAGATATCCGCCTGACGGTGATGATGTACGGCGGCGGTCCCGAGATCCGCGGCAAGACGCTGCGCGTCTTCCATAAACACTCGGTCGACACGGTGATAGACGAGATGATCGCCTGGGGCGCCGAGGGCGCGAAGCTCCTGGGTTGTCTGCCCTGCGTGCTTGTATTCGGCATCGGCCGCTCCAACTATGAGGCCGCCTCGCTGGGCATGGAGGCGATGGCCAAGGGCAACTTCCTTGTGCAGTCGGAGATGGAAAAGAGGATCACCGACGCCGTAAACGAATCCGGCTACGGCGCGCTGGGGCTCGGAGGCAAGACCACGGTCCTCGGCACCTTCGTCAAGGTCGGGCCGCAGAGGGCCAGCGGCATAAGAGTAGTATCGATGAGGCTGGGCTGCTGCTTTGATCCGCGCCGCGCCGAGTGTCTCTTTGAAGGATAAGAATCTAATTTATATCAGGAGGATATAAGATGAAGATATTTAAAAACGGCACCGTCGTAACCGGAGACGGCAAGACAGTATTGGAGAAGGCGAACGTCATTGAGGTCGACGGGCTCGTCGCCGACGTAAACCTCTACTATGACGAAAACCTTGAGTCATACGCGGAAGAGGTCGTAGACTGCGGCGGCAAGTGCGTGATGCCCGGCATGATCAACCACCATCAGCACGGCGTGACCTTCGGCACGATGTTTGCCAGCGGCTGCGTCAGCTACGGGCGCGAATTTATCCTCGACCACCTCGACAGGAGCCTGCTCCAGGGGCACACGACGGTCCTCAACGTCGACGGTTTCGCGACGATGGACGAGGTCGAAGAGGCCCAGAAGGCCCATCCGATCCGTATCAAGACGGCGACGACTCACGCCCCGATCAACTACCACGCGGGCGAGCTCTGCGACGGCAAAGGCTTCCTGCCCAAGCACAAAGAGATGACCGTTGAAAAGATGCTCGCGGACGGCGCGGTCTGCATCGGCGAAGTCGGCGGCGGCCATACGCTCGGCGGCGGCGGTCAGGATTATCTTTACATCCCGCGCGCGGTCAAAGAGCGCAAAGGCAAGGACATAGACTACCTCCAGGCGCGCGCGATGAAGCTCTCCGTCCTCGGACGCTATATAGAAGAATCATATTATGACCGCGACCGCGTGGCGGCGGCGCTCAAAGAGGCCAAGCTTGACAGCTTTCTCACGCCGGAAGAGACGAAGGACATCGTCTACAAGACGACGCTCGCCTCAGTGAAGGTGGCCCTTGACGGATACCGCGAAGCGGCGAACCTCGCCAAGAGATACGACGTGCCGCTGATGATCCACAACGCTCCGACCTCTAAGTACATCGTCCACGAGATCGCGAAGATGGGCCTTAACACACTTATCTGCTGTCACTCAAACTACCTATTCACCACCGAGGAATGCGTCGAAAACGGCCGCTACCTCAAGCAGTTCCCCGGTGTCGTGCTCGACGCAGCCGTACATGATCCCTGGGGCGCGAAGCACCTCGTCGCCACGCCGGACAACCTTTACGCCTTCTATGAAAACGACCTCATCGACGTCATCTCCACCGACTTCGCGGCCGGACACAGCGATTCGATGCTCGAAGCCATCCAGCACGCGGCGCTCGAGAAGAAGCTCGTCGGCCTCGCTAAAGCGGTGAGACAGGGGACTTCAAGAGTCACCGAAGTGCTGCCGCTGCTCGCGCCGAACCTCGGCGAACTCAAGAAAGGCTATACGGCTGACATCGTGGTCACGGAATATCCGCAGCTCAAGAACGTTGAAAGAGTTTACATCGGCGGCAAACTCGTCGCCAAAGACGGTAAAGTCATTCGTTAATTATCATATAAATATTCAGAGAGGAAATGATTTGAAATGAAGGTTAAAAAGGTACTTTGTTCAGAGGCGCTTACCGGATTCTATATGGACGACAAAGAGGCCATCAAAAGCGGCGCTAAGTCCGACGGCTTCGTATATAAAGGCGCGCCGGTAACGCCCGGATTCAAGTCGATCAGACAGCCCGGCGTGGCGGTTTCCGTGATGTTCGTCCTTGAAGACGGCCATGTGGTATACGGCGACTGCGCCGTCGCCCAGTACGCGGCCAGCGGCGGCAGAGAGGTCCCGAACACCGCCGCGGCGCTGATCAAGGTCATCGAGAAGTACGTAACGCCCTACTTTGAGGGAATGGATATCAAAGAATTCAAATCGACGGCGGAGAAATTTGACCGCTATGAGTTCGACGGAGAGCGCCTCCCCGCCTCCATCCGCTACGGCGTGACTCAGGCGATACTCGAAGCCGCCGCCTACGAGCAGAAGCTGACGATGTGCGAAGTCATCCTCAACGAATACAACCTGCCCGTCGACCTCACCCCTGTGCGCATCAACGCCCAGTCCGGCGACGAGCGCTACACCAACGTTGACAAGATGATCCTCAAGAAGGTCGGCATGATGCCCCACGGACTGATCAACAACGTCGAAGAGAAGCTCGGCAAAGACGGACAGATATTCCTTGACTGGGTCAAATGGGTCACGAAGCGCATCTCCGATATCGGTGAACCCGACTACAAGCCCGTCATGCGCTACGACGTCTACGGCTGCATGGGCAAGGCCTTCGACAACGACCTTGACAAGGTCGGCGAATACCTCATCAAAGTCGCCGACGCCTGCGCCCCCTATGAAGTATTCGTCGAGATGCCGGTAGATATGAAATCGAACGAAAAGCAGCTTGAGGCCATGAAATATCTGCGCAAGTACCTTGACGACGCCGGCTGCCGCCTTAAACTTATCATCGACGAATACGCGAACACCTACGAAGAGATCGTCGAGTGGGTCGACGCCAAGGGCGCCGACATGGTACAGGTCAAGACGATCGACCTCGGCGGCATCAACAACATAGTGGAGGCCGACCTCTACTGCAAGGCGCACGGCGTCCTTGCCTACCAGGGCGGCACCTGCAACCAGACGGACAAGGCTGCGATCGTCTGCGCCAATCTTGCCGTTGCCACCAAACCGTTCGCAATGGCGGGAACCCCCGGAATGGGCGTCGACGAAGGCGTAATGATCGTCAGCAACGAGCAGGAGAGACTGCTCGCGATACTCAAAGCGAAACAGGAAGGTAAGATCTAGCGTACCACCTCTACCCTCGCTCCGGCAGTGTCGACGGCAGTAATGCAGCGCTGCCGGAGTTTTTGTAAGGCCCCTTTTAAAGGAGTTGGGAGAAATGATAAGAGTTGAAATCAGCAAGTGTGTGGGATGCAAGGCGTGTGAGCAGGTATGTCCCTCCGGGGCGATCAGGGTCGTTGACAGAAAGGCGGTAGTCAACGACAACTGCGTCCACTGCGTCACCTGCATCAAATACTGCAAACCCGGCGCGATATCGGAGGATGCGGTAGCGGAGAATACCCTGCTCTGCCGCAACTGCGGCGTCAAATGCCGCATTCCCGAGGGTAAAGAGGGCGCGTGCAAGCGCTTCCGCAATGAAAACGGCGGGCTTGCCCTTGTAAGGCCCCTGCAGATACCGACAAACACCGAGATCACTCCGGAAAAGACCGCGATCATGAAACCGGTCGTTTCCGCGGTCGGAGCCGGCGCTGCCTATCCCGATTACAAACCGGCCCCCTATATCGTCACCGAAAAGCGCGATGATTTTGACGTCGTCACCGTCGTTACAGAGGCCCCGGTCTCCTACAGCTCGATGATGGTGAAGATCGACACCAACGCCCACGTCGGCGATGAGGGCGCGCTCGTTCGCCGCAGCGGCAGGGTTGTCGGCATCGTCACCACGGAGCAATACGGTTCCCATATTCTCATCCTCGGCGGCGTCAACAAGGTCAAAGGCCCCGACGGCATGTATGTCGTGAAGACGATGGCCGAGCTGGGAAATAAAGAAAAGGTGACGCTGACGGTGGATAACGGCTGCACGCTGGAGCTGCAGGTAGGCGAGCATCCCGTGATCAACGGCGCCGTTGACGATAAAATGCGCGTCGGCTGCGGCGGCGCCTGCTGCGGATTGTTCGCGCGCTCGCTGGCTCCGCTTATTGACGAGGCGATCATCCTCGACCATCATATCACCGGACTTTTCACACAGCATCCCGCCGGCGCGGAGCAGAAACCTTACAGCGGCGTCACACCCGTCGGACGGCTGGCGACCAACGGCCGTTATTTCTTTGAGCACGGCGACGGTTGGGGCGGCACAAATATCAAAGACCCCATCGAGGCGATCAGGGATATCGATATGAACATCGCCAGGCCGGGCATGAAGATACTGGTCGCCGAGACCACCTGGCGCAAGATCGCGCTCTTCGAGGTCTCATCCGAGGGAAAGCCGGTACCTGTCGCGATCCCCGCCGAACTGGAAGCCTTCCGTAAAATGGCGGCTGGCTGCTGCGAAGACAGCCGCGTCTCCGCGATGTACTATGCGGGCGTCGGCGGCAGCGCGCGGGCCGGCGTCACGGTCGACCCGATACAGATCACCAAGGCGGTGCACCGAGGCGACGCGAACCTCACGATCGCCGGCGCTCCGACATACCTGATGCCCGGCGGCGGCATCACCTTCCTTGCCGATGTGGAGAAGATGATCGACCACCCCTTCAACTACACGGCTTCGCCGGCGGTCCTCGCCCCCATCGAATACACGATGACGGTTGAAAATTACGAAAAGATCAAGGGGCACGTCCACGCGATGCGCACGAAAGAGGATGTGCTCAAAGAGGGCAGATACGAGTTTACCGAGCTCAAGGATTAAATGGCGGTTTTATGTCCCGTGGGAGAGAAGGGACATTTATTCGGAAAACGTTTCACATTTTGAGAGGAGGAACTTTGTAATGAAAAAGTTTTTTACGGTACTGGCATTAGTGGCGGTAATCTTCTCAGTGGCCGGTTTTGCGGCAGCTCCGGCACAGGCTGCGCAGAAACTTGACCTGGCAATATGCGGAGGCTCTATCGGCGGCGCTTGGGCGGCGATCGGCGAAGGCGTCGGCGAAGTCGTAAGGCGCAGCTATCCCGGTTCCAACACCGCTTATGAAGTGGGTCAGGAAGCGGCCAACCTCGCCCTTGTTTCGCGCGGGAAAATCCAGCTCGGCATCGCTCACGCCCAGCTCATCAAAATGGCGGCGGACGGCAAACAGCCCTTTAAGAAAAAGATCGATAACCTTCGCGCGCTCTGTGTTCTTTACAACGGAGCGGTAGAGCATTTTATCGTCAAAGCTGACACGAAGGCAAACACCTTCGCCGATCTGAAGAGTAAGAAATATCCGCTCAAAGCCTATTTCAACACCAAGGATTCCTTTATGGACATCGTAGGCAAAAAGGTTATCGAGGCTGAAGGCATCACTGCGGCCGATATCGACAAGTGGGGCGGGTTCACGAAGAACAGCTCGATGGGCGCGGCTCTTGACCTTATGAGAGACGGCAAGATCGACGCCTACAGCAACGTTATTCAGGTACCGTCAAGCCATGTCGTCGACGCGGGAACGACCCTGAAGCTGAACCTGCTCGGCATGTCTCCCGCCGCCCAGAAGAAGGTCAACGACGAACTGGGCACCTACTCGGCCGTGATCCCCAAATCCGCCTATAACTTCCTCAAGAATGATGTTCCCACCGTCGGAGCTACGGTCATCCTGTTTACCAACGCCGACCTTCCCGACGACGAAGCATACGCGATCCTCAAGTCGATCAAGGACAATTTCCCCTACTTCTGCAACATCCACGGTTCGCTTAAGGGGCTGAAATTCTCGGAAATTAAGAATACGGCGCCCGTTCCGCTTCACCCCGGCGCGGTGAAGTTTTTTAACGAAAACAAGTAATAAGTTTTGATTTTGCCGCGGGAAACCCTTTTATTTAAGGATTCCCACGGCAAATCAGGAGTAATTTCATGAACTTTCAAAAGTACAATGTAATACAGGAGGGCCTCGTCTATATCGATCACGGCCCGATCACCATGACGCTTGAGGCGCGCCGTAACGGCTGTGCCTTTACGGAGGCGGCGGTTGCCGGAGCGGAGCGGGTGCTCGAAGTCTTTGGAGAGTCAGCAGTATATCTTGAGTATCTGCGCCGCCCGGTGGAAAAAATATCTTCGCTCCCGGACGGGACGCCGCTGGCGGTACGTAAAATGACGGAATCCGTCATGATGCTCGAAGAGGGAGACTTCACTCCGCTGGCTGCGGTCGCGGGCACGACCGCGGATTTCGCCGTCGAAGCGATGGCCGCCCACGGAGCGGATTACGCGCTTGCCAATAACGGAGGCGATATTGCCTGGCATATATCCCGGGGACAGAGTACGCCGCGAGATTTTTTGAAGGTCGGCCTGATAAGCGACATCAACGGCGGGCGGGCAACCCATTCTCTGAAAATAAAATCATTCGGTGAGATAAGGGGACTTGCCACAAGCGGATTGGGAGGAAGGAGCCTTACGCGCGGTATCGCTTCAGCCGTGACGGCGCTCGCTCCCGATTCTTCAAGGGCTGACGCGGCGGCCACCGCGATCGCCAACGCCTGTTACTGCAACGATCCGGCCATAGAACAGTGCCTCGCTGAGGAGCTTGACTACGGAACGGATATCCGCGGGCTGACGGTGACGAAGTCCGTCGGCTGCCTTCGGAGCGGAAGCGCCGAGCTTGCTCTTGAGGCGGGATGCCGGAGAGCCGAAACGCTGATCGGCAAAGGAATGATTTTGGGCGCGGTGTTGTTTGTCGCCGGCGCCATGCAGATAGTAAAAACGAAGGAGAGAGGGGACCTCTTTGAGGTCGCCGCGTTGGATTAGGTAATACAGTTGTGGAGGGCTCTATATGGAGAAGTTTAACAGTATCGGCTTGAAACAGAGCTTTGTAGACGCTCGGGAAAAGGTGACGGGCAGCGCCAGGTATCTTGACGATCTGGAATTTCCCGGCCTTTTGACAGGGAAAATACTGCGCTCGCCCTACCCTCACGCGAGGATATTGTCGATCGATACCTCCGCCGCCGAAGCGCTGCCTGGCGTGAAGGCGGTCATCACCGCCAAGGACTGTCCGCAGAACAAGTTTGGTATGGAGATCGCAGACGTCGACATGCTTGCGGTGGAGAAGGTGCGTTATGTCGGCGACGAGGTCGCGGCGGTCGCGGCCGAAAACGACGAGATCGCGCGCGAGGCGCTCAAACTCATTAAGGTAGAATACGAGGAATTGCCGGTAGTCGACGACCCGGTGAAGGCGATGGAGAAAGATTCGCCGCTCGTCCATGAAGAAAAGGGGACAAACGTCGCGCGCGAGTATCATATACAACGCGGCGATATCGAGGCGGACTTCGCCTCCTGTGATTATGTTTTTGAAAAGGAATTCAGCACGCACCGTGTCTCTGGGCTTTACCTTGAGCCTTTCGGGGCGGTCGCGCAGTGGGAATCAAACGGGCGCCTTACCGTGTGGACCGGCCTTCAGTCCGCTTTTCAGGGAAGAAACGAGATCGCGAAGGCGCTTGGCATCAAGCCGACGCAGGTGACGGTGAAGTCGCCATTCATCGGAGGCGGTTTTGGCGCGAAGATCTGGATCAGGAATTTTCATCCCATCGCCGCCGTGCTCGCGAAGAAGACGGGGCGGCCGGTGAAAATACTCCTCACAAGGGACGAGGAACAGCTTACGACGCGCCCGCGTATCGCGCCGCGTATGAAGGTCAAGCTTGGCATGATGAAGGACGGCACGATGGTCTGCAAGCAGGCGACGATCGTCGCCGACAACGGAGCCTATTCATGGGCCGCGCCGAAGGTGCTGCTGAACCTTTCGATGCGTACCGACTGCCTCTACAGATATAAGTCAAGTAAATGCGACTCCTATCTCGTCTATACAAACCTCATTCCGACCAGCGGCTTCCGCGGCTACGGCAACAGCCAGATGCACTTTGCCGTCGAGTCGTTCATCGACGAATGCTGCCGCAAGGTCGGCCTCGACCCGGTCGAGGTGCGTCTCAAGAACTGTGTCCACAAGGGCGACATGACGCTGCACCGCTGGCATATCAAGAGCTGCGAACTTTCCGAATGTATCAGGATAGCGGCGGAGAAGATCAAGGAAAACCGCCTGCCTGCCGAGGAACAGGACGGACGCATCAAGCGCGGCATCGGAGTAGCCTGTATGACGCACGTCTCCGGCAACCGCGGCGGCGATAAATTTGACGGTTCTTCGGCAATGATACGTATCCACGAGGACGGTGAGGTATTCATCTTCTCGGGCGAGGCCGACATGGGGCAGGGCGCGAAAACGGTATTCGCGCAGATCGCCTCGGAAAGGCTTGGCGTGCCGATCGGCGACATCACGGTGATGCCGCTCGACACCGACGTCAGCCCCTTCGGTATGGGGACATATTCGAGCCGTGTCACGACGGTGGGCGGCAAGGCCGTCTTCCTCGCGAGCGAAAAAGTTCTCGACCAGGTGCTGACTCTGGCCGCGGAGATGAGCAAGCGCCAGCGGGATACGATGTATATGGAAAACGGCCTCATCAAGTGCAGCCGCGATCCGTCTGTGCTGATGACGCTCAAAGAGGTGGCGGCGAAGGCGATACGCAGCCGCGCCGGCGTGCCGCTCACGGCCTATGTCACCTACGATCCGCCGACGGAGGGCGCCGACAAGGACTTCTACGGAGACTACTCCAGCGCTTATTCGTTTGGCGCACACGGCGTTGAGGTCGAGGTCGACACCCATACCGGCAAGGTCAAGGTGCTGCGTGTCGTAGCGGTACACGACGTCGGCAAAGTGATCAACGAATTGGGGCTGCACGGACAGATAACGGGCGGTGTAGCGCAGGGCATCGGCTGGTGCCTCTACGAAAACATGCTCTTTAAAAACGGCGTTCCTGCGACGAACGGACTGCATGGCTATACCTTCATGACGATCAAGGATATGCCTGCCGTAGAAGGGATCGCGATAGAAAGCAACGACCCTATAGGCCCCTACGGCGCTAAAGGAGTCGGCGAGCCGACGTTGATACCGACCGCTCCGGCCATTGCCAACGCGATCGAGGACGCTTGCGGTGTGCGTATGCGAGACCTGCCGATCACGCCGGAGAAGATGTACTGGGCGCTCCATTCGCCCAAAGAAGATTAGACACAGCCCCGGAATCCCTGCAAGTGAGACCCTTAATATTTGAATTGAGGTGCAGATAATTGAACAAGCTATGGAAATTGTTGACAGAAGAGGGGAAAAAGCGCAAGCTGAGCGGTTTTGACGCGCTGACGGTAAAATATGTCGCGGTAATCATGTCTCTATATCAGCTTGCCCAAGCAACTTTTTTGACGATCCAGCCCCAGATGCACTACGCGATACATCTGACGTTCATCATGGTGCTCTGTGCGCTGATATACACGAGGACATTTCAGACCAACCAACGCACCAGCACAAGGGTCCCGATCGAGGACTGGATATACGCGGCGATCCTCGCGTTGGCGGGTATATATTACTGTACCCAAATGGAGACGTATCTGACGCGTATGCCAATGGTGGACGAGCTTTCCTCGCTGGAGATCGTGATCGGCCTCCTGACCGTAATCGCCGTCATCGGCCTTACTAAGAGGTGTATGGGATTCGTGCTCCCGAGCATCGGCTGCATCTTCCTCGCATACGCGCTGTGGGGACACCTCATACCCGGCGTCCTCTATCACCGTAAACTGCTGGCGATCGACATTCTCGACCAGCTCGTCTTTACGACGAACGGCATATACTCTTCGCCGATCGCGGCAGCCGCCACATACGTATTCATGTTCGTCATGTTCGGCTCGTTTTTTGCCGCCTCGGGAGCGGGGGACTTTTTCTACAAGTTTTCGATGGCGGTCGCCGGGCGTTATGCCGGCGGTGCGGGCAAAGTCGCGATCATCACCAGCGGGCTCTTCGGTATGATCAACGGCAGCCCGACGGCCAACGTCGTTACGACCGGTTCCTTTACCATCCCGATGATGAAAAAGGCCGGTTATGACGGGACCTTCTCCGGCGCTGTAACGGCGGTGGCGGCCACCGGCGGCGGTATAATGCCGCCGATTATGGGCACGGCGGCATTCCTGATGGTCGAGATGGCAGGTATCTCCTATAAGAACATCGCTATCGCAGCATTCGTGCCCGGCGTTCTATATTATCTGGCGCTGCTGCTGATCGTCCATTTCCGCGCGAAAAAATGCGGTCTCGTCGGCCTCGACGTCTCCGAGCTGCCGTCAGTATGGGGAACGCTGAAAGAGGGATGGATATTCCTTGTCCCGCTCGTCGTGCTTGTGGTCATGCTCATGCGCGGCTACACGGCCAACCTTTCCGCCGTCGTCGGCATTGCCGCCGTGATCGCCGCCTCTTGGGTGCGCAAGGAGACGAGAATGCATCTGCCTGCGGTGATCAAAGCGCTGGAGGACGCCGCGCGTTCTGCCGTCATCGTTTCGCTCTCATGCGCCGTGGCTGGCTGCGTCATCGCGGGGCTGATGACGACGGGGCTCAGCGGAAAGCTCGCGAGCCTCATCCTCAGCCTCGGAGGCAACAGCACGCTCTCGGCGTTGATACTGACGGCGGCGATCTGCACCCTGCTCGGCATGGGCATGCCCGTTGCGGCGGCCTACTGCCTGACGGCGGCCCTCTGCATCCCTTCGCTCTACGAGCTGGGCCTGCAGCCGCTTGAGGCGCACATGTTCGTCGTCTACTTCGCGACGCTCTCCGCGATAACGCCGCCCGTTGCCGTCGCCTCCTATGCCGCGGCGGGGATATCGGAAGCAAACGCGGCGACGGTCGGATGGCAGGCCTGCCGTATCGGCCTGGTGTCGTTCATCGTCCCCTTCATCTTCGTCTTTGAGCCGATGCTGATGGTCACTCCCGCCAACTTCTGCCTGCAAAGCGTATGGATCGTGACCTCCGCGACTTTGGGCGTGCTGATCCTCTGCGCGGGACTTGAGGGATATCTGAAGAAGGAGATACCGATGCTGCTGCGCGGCGTACTTGTGATCGGCGGGCTGCTGCTCATCTATCCCGGCGCGATCACCGACTACATCGGCCTTGGCGTAATGGCGCTGCTGCTCGTTCAGCAGTTTGCCGGAACCAAATTCGGGAGGGAAACAAATTGAAAAAAGTGGAAAAACACTTATTTCCGAAAGATATAAAAGAGGCGCTCGCGTTCCTCGAAGAGTATAAAGGAGAAGCCCGCCTCGTTTCGGGCGCGACCGACCTTATGCTCTGGATACGCGATGGCAAGGTTTCTCCCTCTGTCCTCGTCGACGTCTCCGATATTCCCGAGATGAAATTCGTCTCCGTGATGAACGGTAAAATGACGATCGGCGCGGCAATGACTCACGCTGAGATCGCAGCTAACGAGTCAGTGAAACAGATATTCCCCGCGCTTTCCGACGGCTGCCGCAGCGTCGGCTCACCGCAGATCCGCAACATCGCGACGCTCGCGGGAAATATTGTCAGCGCGCAGCCGGCGGCGGATTCTGTGGTGCCGATGACGGCGTTCGGCGCGATCTGCGAGATCGCGAACTGCGAGGGCGCGCGCATGAAGCCGCTTTGTGAACTGTCAAAGAGGGTCGGCGAGAGCTATGTCGATCCGACGAAAGAGATTCTTACGAAGATAGAGATCGCCATCCCCGCCGGCAAATATGGCACGGCCTTCAAGCGCATCGCGCCTCGCGAGGCGATGGCGCTGCCGGTGGTCAATGTCGCGGTGATGCTTGAGGCCGCGGAAGACGGGGCCATAAGCGCGGCGCGCGTCGTCGCCTCGCCCGTTGCCGTAGTCCCCTTCCGCGCGCAAAGGGCCGAGGCGCACATGGTAGGAAAGAAACCGTCGGCAGAGCTTTTCGCAGAGGCCGCCGCGATCGCCGAAGAGGAGGCCTCGCCGCGCGACTCGCTCGTGCGCGGTTCCGGGGCCTACCGCAAAGCTCTCGTGAAGGACCTCGTCGAGCAGGCGCTGACAGAAGCCGCCGCGGCTCTCGCATAAGGAGTGGATCTGATGCAGGAATTAAAATGTGTCGTCAATGGTAAAGATATCGCGATAATGATCGACCCCAGCCACTCTCTGGCCGACGTGATCAGGTATGACCTCGGCCTTACGGGGACGAAAAAGGGCTGCGAGGAGGGCGAATGCGGCGCCTGCACGGTGCTGGTGGACGGGCTGCCCGTCGATTCGTGCATCGTGCCCGCGATGAAGGCGCAGGGCAGGAGCATCCTCACGATAGAGGGGCTTGAGCAGAACGGCGAACTCGACCCGATACAGGAAGCATTCGTTGAAGCGGGAGCCATCCAGTGCGGCTTCTGCACCCCGGGCGTCGTGCTCTCCGCCAAGGCGCTGCTGATGCGTGAGGAGAACCCGACGAAGGAAGAAGTGCGCGACGAACTATCGGGCCACTTCTGCCGCTGCACCGGCTATTTGCAGTTCTACGACGCCGTGAGGATCGCTTCGGAGAAGATCGCGGCGCGCAAGGCCGCCACGAAAAAATAGATCGTAAATATTATCAGGAATCGAGGTCTGCGGCGGAAAAGAAAAACGACTATCTGCCGCGGCCTTTTTATAAACGCTTTCTGAAAGGAGTATTTTCACATGCAGCGAATCGGCCTTTTTACACCTATCAAAATAAATTCGATGGAACTGAGCAACAGGGTCATCATGTCGCCGATGTTTACCAACTCGGCGGCTCCCGGAGGGTTTGTCTCGAAGAATACCATCAAGCATTATGTGGACCGCGCCCGTTCCGGCGTCGGCCTGATCATGACCGAGCATACGAGCGTCAGCTCGCACTTCATCCACGCGGGGCTGCGTCTGCAGATCAGCCGCGACGAGCATATCGACGGTTTTAAAAAACTTATCGCCGCCGTGCATGACGAAGGCTGCAAGATCGGCCTGCAGATCGCGCATTCGATTTACGGCGTAGGCAGGAAACCGCACGAACTGACCAACGAAGAGTGCTACGGCATCATCGACGACTTCGCCGCCGGCGCGCGCCGCGCCTACGAGGCGGGCTTCGACGCCATAGAGCTTCATTACGCGCATACCTACACGATGGCGGATTTCATCTCGCGCCGCACCAACCTGCGCACCGACGAATTCGGCGGTGACATATACGGCAGGATGTTCATGCATCTTGAGATACTAAAGAAGGTGCGCGCCATCGTCGGCCCGGATTACCCGCTCTTCGCGCGCATCAGCGCCGAAGAATTTGTCCTCGGAGGCAACACGATAGTACAGAGCCGCATCTTCGCGCAGGAGCTCGTCAAGCACGGCATCGACTGTATGGACGTCTCCGCCGGCGTGCGCTTCGACGACGCGCCCGTCAAGGGATACTCGGACCAGCGAGGCAAACCGACGATCGAATACCAAGACGGCCCCAACGTCTACCTCGCGGAAGAGATCAAAAAATGTGTCGACGTGCCCGTGGTCACCGTGGGCAAACTCGGCAACCCCGAGTTTGCCGACAACGTCATCGCCGAGGGGCGCGCCGACATGGTGGCGCTGGCCCGTCCGCTGATCGCCGACCCGATGTGGGTGCGCAAGGCGAAGGACCATCGCTTCGACCGCATCACGGAATGCCTCTACTGCACGGAATGCCTCTACGAACGCCACGACCCTTCGGCCTATATCCACTGCATGAGATATACCTGCCAGAACGCCTGCCCGGCCAATGTCGAAGTCCCTGTCTATCTCGACTTCGCGCGGCGCGGCATGTACAAAGAGGCCTATCAGGTGATCCAGAACGAAAACCCGCTCGTCCTCACCTGCGGCCGCGTCTGCAACCACCTCTGCGAAAATATGTGCAACCGCGTCAAGATCGACGAACCGATCGCCATCCGCGGCATCAAGCGCTTCATTACCGACTGGCTGCTCGAGCACGACGGTAAGTTTCCGCTGCCGCCGATGGAACCGGAAAACGGCAAACGCGTCGCCGTCGTCGGTTCCGGCCCTTCGGGACTTTCCTGCGCCTTCTATCTGCGGAAAAAGGGCTACGAAGTGACCGTCTTTGAAGCGCTTGACGTGGTCGGCGGCATGCTGGCGGTAGGTCTTCCAGAATATCGGCTGCCGGCTGATAAATTTGCCAAAGAGCTTGAACTGTTCAGGGAAATGGGCGTCGAATTTGTGACGGGAACTAAAATCGGAGAGGACATTTCGATCAAAGAACTGCGGAAACGGGGCTACATGGCCGTCTACATCGCCGTCGGTGACCACAACGACCGCAAACTCGGCGTCGAGGGCGAGGATTCCGAGGGCGTGACCTCCGGCGTCTCATTCCTGCGCTCGGTAAAGACCGGCGGCGGCTGTGACCTGCGCGGCAAAGAGGTCATCGTCATAGGCGGAGGAAACGTCTCCATGGACTGCGCGCGGACGGCGATACGCCTCGGCGCGGCGAAAGTATCACTCTTCTGCCTCGAAAAAGAGGATGAAATGCCGGCTCACCCAGACGAAATCAGAGAGGGTAAAGAAGAGGGGCTTTACGTATTCAACGGCTGGGGCCCGATGGCGATCTCCGCGAAAGAGGGACGCGCCGACGGGGTGACATTTAAAAAATGCACCGCCGTCTTTGACGCGTCGGGGCGTTTCAACCCCTCTTATGACGAAAGCGCGCAGATGAAAGTTCACGCCGATTTCGTGATCTGTGCTATCGGCCAGGCCCTGAGCCGCGAAGTGGCGGCGGGCGACGAAGAGCTTGTAGACATCCGCGGCAACGTGATCAAAGCGGCATACCGCGGGACCACCGCCACGCCGTGGATATTCGCCGGCGGCGACTGCGCCACCGGCCCCGATTCCGTCGTAGGCGGCGTAAACCGCGGCAAAGAGGCGGCCTCTTCCATCGACCGCTACCTCGGAGGCGACGGACAGGTGATCGCGCACAAATATATTAAGAGAGAAATGAGCAAGCCGATAGACGAAAACCCGACGCCGCGCGAAAAGATGCCGGCGCTCTCACCAGAAGAGCGTAAGAGCTGCTTCTGCGAAGTCGAAAAAGGATTCTGCGAAGGACAGATCGCCAAAGAGGCCGGCAGATGCCTGCGCTGCGACGTCCTCAAGGTGAGTCGCCTTTAAAGGCGTGAATGGAGATCCTTTGTCATGAGAAATGGTAAAACGGCTGTCGTCAGGGGCGGCGGCGACCTTGCGACGGGAATAATATACCGGCTGTGGAGAGTCGGATACTCCGTGCTGGCGCTGGAGACGGCGCTGCCGCTGGTCGTACGCCGAACCGTCTCCGTGGCCTCCGCCGTATTTGACGGCAGGGCAAAGGTCGAAGACATGTCCGCCGTGCTCATCGGCTCCATGAAAGAATACGACCCCGCGTCCGACGTCATACAGGTGCTCGTCGACCCCGAGGGCCGGTCGATAAGGGAAGTCAAGCCGGACATCCTCGTCGACGCCGTCATGGCAAAGAAAAATATCGGCACAACCAAGGATATGGCGCCCACCGTCATCGCCGTCGGCCCCGGCTTCAGCGCGCCGGGCGACGTCGATGCCGTGATAGAAACGAAGCGCGGACACACTCTCGGACGCGTCATCAGGTATGGCAGCGCCATCCCCAACACCGGCGTGCCGGGAATAATAAAGGGCTACGGCACGGAACGGCTGCTGCGCGCGCCGACAGACGGCTATTTGCTGCCGGTACGGAAAATCGGCGATGAAGTCTCCGTCGGCGAAGTCGTCGGCTACGTGGGCGGTGTCGAGGTCTGCGCGCGCGTTGACGGCGTGCTGCGCGGCCTCATCCACCCGCGCGTGCGCGTCACGAATGGTCTCAAAATAGGTGACGTCGACCCGCGCGGCGACCCGTCGCACTGCTGGAGCATAACGGACAAAGCGCTCGCGATCGCAGGCGGGGTCCTTGAAGTGATAATGAGCCGGGACAGCAACGGCAAATAACCGCGCGGCCTGCCTACCGTTGAAAAATCGACAGGCGGGCCGTGTTTCGGATAAGAA
>OGYB01000198.1_pt1 | contig 50504 bp, 75 predicted proteins | sample 1576421 | NCBI WGS metagenome assembly OGYB01 (sample SAMEA3541577, study PRJEB24748) | human gut metagenome | biome: human gut; feature: human-associated habitat; material: faeces | place: China | collected 2012
GATTCGAACCAGCGGAATGCGGGAGTCAAAGTCCCGTGCCTTACCACTTGGCGATATCCCATTGGAGGCCTCCAGAAGCGGTGAGACTCCTGGAGGAATGAGGCCACACTGGAGGTATGTCCAAATTGATGCCAAGCATTTAAATGCACTCACCTGCTTCGACTCTGCATTTACACGGGCTTGTCACCGTTTGTATATCAAAACTGAATACAAGCTGCATTACATTGGGGAGCAATATACTCCCCATGGATGAAGTTACGCGTCCTCGTACTCCTCATCGTCGTCCTCTTCCTCATCTTCGTCTTCCTCAGGCTCAGGCTCGGGCTTGGCTTTCTTTGCCGTCTTCTTGACGGGCTTCTTGACCTCTTCTTTCTTGGACTTCTTGGAAGCTGCCTTTTTCTTTTCAGGCTCCTTTTCCTCAGTCACGCGGGAAGCACAGCGCGGGGTCTTTGCATCCACTTGCTTGCCAGTTTCGCGGTCGAACTTGGTCGTGCGGCCGTTCTTCTGAACGATGCTGATTGTCTTCTTGTCGCTTGCGGTGATTTCGAACTCGCCCAGATACATGCCAGTAAAAGCATACATATGGACGGTCTCGCCCTTTTTACGAGTGATAGCTGCCATTGTTGTTTCCTCCTTGTTGTTTAGGGTGTTTTGTTTTCCCTGTGAATATAGTATACGGCAAATATTGCTCTAAGTAAATGCCAGAAAAGGCCAATTTTGGATGATTTATATTGCGAATAGGCTCTATTTTCTTTTGTTTTCTACTGTTTTCTTTGCTTTTCTAATTATTTTAAAGTTTAATGTGTTCCCCATGGTCCCCAACCAATATCAATATCAAGAGGAACTCTCAGCTCAACCCCGAAATCATCGAGGACTTGTGGGTGAAGCATAATTCTACGAATGACCGAATCAACGTAATCTTTGTCCTCTATACGACATTCACCAATGATAGAGTCATGTACAGTTGCACCAATCACAGCGATACCTTTGAGTTCTCGATTTATCTGGGTCGCCGCCGATATCAGCAGGTCTGAGCCTGAACCCTGAACAGGAGTGTTAATTGCTCTTCTTGCAGCACTTGCTCTTTCCCAACGATTTTGTGAGTATATTAAAGGTAGTTTTCTAAATCGACCAAACAAATTGCTCACACCACCTTGCAACTCACACAGCTCCTCCTGTTCTTTATGCCAAGGCAAAAGCCTAGCATATTTTGCGAAAAACAATTGACGCACGTGTTCAGCTTCTTGAGCTGTAAAAGTTTGACCATAGCTATTTAGTGCATATGCTACGAATTTCTTTGCCATCATACCATACAGAAACCCGAAATTGACTGCTTTTGCTTTGCCACGTTCTTCCTTTGTAGGCTCTCTTCCACCAGTGAATAACTTCGCTGTCTCTGTATGTATATCTCCACCCTCATGATATATTCTCAGCATAGTCTTTTCGTTGGCATAATGAGCCGCAATTCTAAGCTCCAGCTGTGAATAGTCAGCCTCAAATAGAACCATTCCTGGTGCACCACTGAATAAACCACGAATGTCTTTTGTTCGAGGAACTTGCTGTAGATTTGGGTTATTGCAAGACGTACGACCTGAGACTACATTTGTCAGATTGAAGCTCGGATGAATCCGGCTTTCATACGAGTCACCCTCCCATCTGTTAAGGAACATCTTGTTTCTTGTTGCAGCATCCTTATACTTCATGAGTATTGTTGGGATTTCGTACCCTTTCATAGCAAGTTTTCTGAGCGCTGATGCAGAAGTAGACGGAGCACCTTTCGGGGTTTTCTCAAACACTGGCATATTTTCAAGGTCATAGAGCACATGTGAAACCTGAGCTGAGCTTGCCCAATTGATGTCGTAATGCTGCTTGAGCTGTGCTAAAAGTTCTTTTTCTTCGTTAAGGTATTTATTTTGTACAGGCTTTAATGCTTTCAAGTCTATAAATAGACCATTGCGCTCTACATCTCTATACATACAATAAGCTGGTCGCAGTAGCTGCTCATAGACTTTGAGTTGTTGCTCACTCACTACATGCATAAAGAAACAGAACAATTCCCATGTGTATTTGACGTCTTTTTTAAGATACGGAACAATACTTTTTGCACCTGAAGTTTTTTCCTTCTTTGAGATATCCCAATCTGGAACACCCAAATATTTCTTTGCCATATCTTTCAAGCCATGTTCTGCAGCAAGGTCATATGCTGTTGCTAGAAGCATTACATCCTCATGTATTGGAAGCCTGACATTGTATTTTACCTCAATGAACAGTGTATCAAATTTACCATTCTGAAAAACTGTTCGCACTTTTTTCTTTCGCAGCTTTTGGCAAAGCTCTTTGAATTTCACAACTTGGTCTGGCTTTTGTACATTAAAAATGTAACCTTTCTTTATTGGTAGACCAATGTCCTCTGACAATCCAACTCCGATGAAAGTTATGCTGTCTTTGTATCTGTTAAGGCCAGTGGTCTCAATATCTATTGTAGCATACTTGAAAATCATCTATTTCACCCCGTCTTCAAGTATAACATATCGAGAGCCAATTGTAAAGAGCCTGTTATCTGCATCAGGGTTTTCAATACATGCGAGAGAAAGCAATACCAGCTCTTTATCAACAGCTTTGCCAAAGAAATTGCGATTTTTATCAAGGCCAAGTTTTCTCAGCATTCTACGTGGAGGAACTGCATCACCCTTATGAAAGTGTGCAACACAATACCCAATTATCTTTTCTTTTGTGAGCCTGTCAAGTATTGTCATAATCCAAATCCTCCTCCTTTTCTGCTGTGCTGTTGACATGTATCAAAAACATGTACCTCTTTGCCTCCACAAACACCAAACCAATCCGGTGTCTTGCCTTTATTATTGAATTTTGTGCAAGTCCCACAAATGCCAAAGCTCTTACAGCCTTTCATAGCAAAGTAGTCATCTATCATTTCTACTACTTGTACAGCTTCACTGTATCTCAAACGAGTTTCATTTTTCTTCCCCTTTGCAACGATGACACCTGCTTTCGGGTTTTCATCTACCACACGTTGCAAAGCCTTTTTTGCCATGTGCAGAGTCAGTTCGAGTTTGCTCACTGTGGTTCCTTTTTGTTCGTTAAGGCTATTCATGGTTATACCCTCAGAATATCTGCCAAACGGATGATGGCTTTTTGATACTCTCTATTCGAAAGCGGAAGGACTTCAAGCTCTCGTTTGAAACTAGAATACACAATGTAGCTTCCCTTTGGTTTTGCCTTTTTGGCACGCTCAAACATAGAGTTTAGAATCGCTTCATGGGATTTCTCTTCTTTCTCCCTCAATTGCTTCAAGTGCAGCTCATAGAAATTGTCATTCATCAGTCTTCCTCCTTTCTTTTGCATCCCCACAGTAGTACCATGGCTCTCTGTGAATCTTATCGAGCGCACAAAGGTATCGTGCTGTCTTTTTTGGAGCACCTTTTTTGCGAAATTTCCGGTAGTTTTCGCACTCTCGACAGTGTACTATCTTTTCAAATTGAATGCTGTCAAGCCCTGGAAAGCACCATCCTGTGACTCTATTCAGAGCATCATATGCTTCTTCACAGGATACCTGAGTTTTCCCAATAGTTACGCTTGAACCCTTTGGTTGCTTTTTCAATAGCTCTAAGCAAGCTCTGAATGTAAGCTGTATATTCACTACATACCTCCAAATGTTTTGACAAGCAAGTCAGAAACGAATACTCTACTACGCTGACCATTGTTTCTCAATTCAACCCTATAACCTATTGTTTCATTACCAACAGGTGTAAGTACATGGCCCTTTGCGTTTCTCACTCTGCCAGATTTTGTTATCCAATATACACCCTCATAGCCTGGTATAGGGAACCAATTATCCATTCCTTACACCACGCTTTCCGTATGACCTGAGTGTGATTCCTTTCCAACAGGCTTCTCTTGTCTTCGGGTTTCTATATTCGTTAAACCCAAGAGAGCGCATATTCCTCATGAATCCGTGCTTTTTGTGAGATTCGCGTCCACTATCAATGCAGAATTGAGCATATGCCTCATACAAAGCGCCTTTTTCGATAAAGGCTTCTGGGTCCTTTTTACATTTTTTGACAAGGAACGCATGAATGCTATCAGAATCTTGACGCAATCCCTCGACCATACGATTGCTTCGGTCAGTTCTTGGAATTGCACTTACAGGAAGTAGGCTGAGCAGATATGGAATTATTTCTTGTGCACTTTCTTCACTGCAAAGGTCATTTACATATTCATTGTTAAGAAATAGCTCTTTGTTCATGTACAGGATGCGCATACGCTTGTAAAAAGCGTTTGATTTTTCTTCAAGCTGTAAAGGTAACTGGTTGAACGAGAAAATCAATTTACAAAACGGTACAAAGAAGAATGGCTCCTTGCCCTTTTTCTCATGCATGATTTGGTCGCCGCCTGTTATTTTCTTCAGGTTTTCAATACTTGATAAAGGCAATGACCCGTTATCACCACAGGAGTTTAAAAGTGTATTGTATAATTGTGCTGGATAGAATCGCATGCTCAATTCATGCATGCTCAGAGACGATACGTTTTCTCTGCCAACAAGATTTTCAATGAATCTCAACAATACCGATTTGCCTGTATTTGATTGACCACATAGAATCATGAAAGTCTTCAGCCCATAATCGAGAGTCAAACAGTACGCCATGTATTTCAGAGCCATTTTGATATCTTCTTTTCCAAGCCCTGTTTTTACAAAAAACCTATACAAGCGAGTTTTAACAAACGGCGTATATTCACAAACCTCGTGTGGAATCTGCAGTGTCTGAAGATACTTGCTGTCGTGAGGGAGCAGCTTCTTTTGCTGAATATCCCAAACGCCATTCTTAAAGTTGATTAGATTTCGGTCTTTGTTAAGGTCTCTTGGCTCTTTTTGTATTCGGGTATCATCGACAATCAAACGAAAACACTCCATGATTCTTGCTTGAGTAATCAGGTTGTCAACCATTATCATGTCTTTGATTGTATTTCTAACGAAGCTGCTGGCTTCAACGTACACACCCTCTCTATATTGGTAGGCTTCTCCACCAAGTACAAAGATATCTCCTCTATTTACAAAGTAATCACATATCGCACGACTATTGACATTCGTTGGATTCCCTTTGCTATTATAAATAAGATACGGGTTGTCTCCTTGTTCACTTGCTTCATATTTGCGTGTGTTTTTAATGATTTTTTGTAGCTCATCTTCAGCCATTGGTTGCGTGAATACAATTGTATTGATGACATGTGCCATCGCTTCAATTTGTTCATCATCAGCGCCTCTATTTTTATAAGCCATAAGATGTGCAAAGAGGGTGGCATTTCTACCATCACCCTCTTTAAGACCAAGCAATGAGTCTTTCCGATTTGGCATCGGAGTGAACTCAAGTGGAAGCTCTGCAACTTTTCTACAGTTGTTAAACTTTCTATTCTCTGTTCCCCACGGCAAAAGCACATAGCCTTTATTCGCGCATCTAAAATCGCATTTCAAACCACAGGGCAGAACCATACCTATACGTTGAGGAAAGTCTTTTGTTGTCTTAAAATATAGATGAAGCCCTTTCGGGGTTTTACACATAAGAGTCTTGAGCTTCATCTCCTTGACAATTCTGAGAGCTTCCTCCTTTCCCTCATCAATGTCTACAACAATGTATCCGGTGCGAACCCACCAACCAATTTGACCACCATTGGACACATGTGCATCTGCAGCTCTCTCCGATACAATAGCAGTATCAATGCGTTTCTTATCCATACAACGCACATAGCTGTCTTGCCCAATCAAGCTGTTGAAGTCAGAAAGCCTCATCATACTACTCCTCAATTATGCGGTCTTCGGTTGTCACTTGCATGCTGTCACTTTTAGACAACCAACGCTCAAGCCGTTCTAGCTTTGCCAACTTCCTTTCGTTAAGTCTGTCAGCTGATATGCACATAATAGCTTTGATGTGATTCAGCACGATTTCCACATCGGCAACCTCGTCCAATACCTTGTTAAATAACTCAATTTGAGCGTCCAGCTCAGAATCATATCGCGGATACTTTGCTAGTACACAAGCCAGCTCGTTAAGCTCTTCAATACTCACCAAAATCTGGTTCCGGGTGCCATAGGTATTCCGAGCATGCTCAAGTACCCTATCTGCATATTCCTCCTGGGTTTCAATCGCTTCGTTAAACATACTCCCATCTCCTTAGTTATTGTCATCCTCTGCAGTCCAATATCGTGCATGAACTACTTCTATGTGTGCTGAATCAAATATCTTCGCAGTTTCCTCACTGATATTTTCAGTGCGTCCATACACAACTCTTAAAATTCCTGCAGCAACAATGGCTCTCGCACATGCTTCACATGGATAACGAGTTACATAGATAACTCTCGGACGGTCAATAGTGCCAATGCTGTGGCATATAGCATCAATTTCACTATGGAGTGCTCTACAGTCAGACGGAAGTCTATGAGCTTTTGCGTTGTCTCCATACTTTTCAATCCGCAGACATCCACTTGTACGGCATAAATCGGGAATAGCAGCATTTGCACCAAAAGCAATGATATTTCCATTTGGACTTGTTATGATAGAGCCAACTTTGACTTTTGCACAACCAGAAAATCTACAAGCATAATCATGCGCAATGTTAAGGTACTCTGTACAAGTCATCATTCTATTGCCCATTGTTTCTGTTCTCCTTTGCTTTCTTTTCATCACGACGTTTCTTCCGGCATGCAGAGCAACGCTCAAAGGGCATGAGTCCTTTTTCTTTCAGCCAATTGAGTTCACCATCACTGATTGAAAAAGGCTTATGACATTCTTTACAGACTTTTTGAACACGGTTTTCCATTCTCATCTCTCCTCAGGTATTTTGTATTTGACTCGAGGACGACCAGTGCCCTCTATTGTCCTAATGTATTTGCTCAACTCACAGAAACAGTTCTCCAGGCTCATCACATTCATCTTTCTATCGTACCTTGGTAAATCCCTGAACAGTTCCTCTGGGCACCAAATAGGCCCACTGTAGTCTGTATTAGCAAGATGATTGATGAAATAGTCATCTATTCGGTCTCTAAGGTAGAACAAGGCTTCCTCATAGTTCAACCCATCGAAGTCATCGAAGACATATTCGAGTCCTTTTTTGCATCCTGGGCCAGCCACAACAAATTCATTCTCTGAGAAAGGGAACTCTTCTATATAAGTAAGGTCTACAAAAACCTGGTAAGCCAAAAAATCAGCAAAGCCTCTTACAGACTTGATAACATTGAAAGCCTCCTGTTGGTCTACAGCATCTAAGAGTCTTCCTACAATGTTTCCCTCTTTGAGCCATGGTCCAATATGGAATACTCGTAAAGGGATATCAAGCTCTTTGTCTTTTCCAATTTCGTGCGGATACCTCCAGGATTGCTTTGTACCACCTTGATTGTATGCTGACGACCACCATTTTCGTTCTGGGTCTTTCTTTAAAATACGACGATAGATTTCACGTGTGCATTCCTTTAATGCTGGGTCATAAATCATTTCGGCTGTCCATGGTCCACCAAAACTGTACATTGTTGACCAATTATTCCAGGCTCGAAATAGAAATGTATTGAGAATTTTTTCTTCAAGTGTAAGACGTTCATTTGTGCTGATGTATTTAATGAGATACTGAGTTTGCTTGTCATGCTCTCTACGAATATTTGTAAACCTGTATTGTGAGATGACTTTGTCCTTTGTCCAAGGTCCAGGAAGATGCTTGATGTCTTTTCGCAAATGAACTCTGTATCGCTCAACAATAAAAGTGAGCAGATGTGACATATTCTTATCATTCAGTATTGGCTCAGCACAAAGGATTTTCTCTTCATCCACGCCACAGTACAATCTATCCCTTGATTTGGTTTTCATTTACGATTTCCTTTCTTTGGGTTTACAGATTCATCAATTTCCATCAAAAGGTACATTGCTATGTAGCATATCACTGGGATTGCCATCTCACCACCAAATGCCATATAGCCGCGTTCCATGAAAGCGTATCGGTCAACCGCAATTGCAATGTATGGAGTGAAGAAGAATAGAAATACAATTAACGGTTTTGTAATAGCCCCAACTGCTTTCTTCAGACAATCAAAAAGAACATTCATCATAATACCCTCCACAGTATGTGTACCTATTATATATCCGTCCGACTTCAAACACAAGAGCCGGAACACGGGAAAAAAGTCCAAAAAATAAAAAGGCCACGAGCAGTCATTGGAAAAATCTTAACTATTCGTAGCCTTTCGTGCTTTTACACCTCAGATTTCCTTTTCGGAGAAACAGAATCTTTCAACGTCTTTGAGGGCCATCATCAGCTTTTCTGTGCCACGAGGCTTTTTACCATACGCACGAATAGCACCGCCACGGCCAATGATGAGTTCACGCTTGCGAATTGTTCCGTCCTTCGTGACAGCAACAGCTTTTACAATCATGAAACCATCCGTATTGATGGAGTACTTTGTACGAACACCATCACGCTTTGCGTTGTCCCATTTTGTGATAATCTGCTTGAGGTCAGCATATGTGGCAAGCTGCTTTTCAGTAGCAGTACCATCGTCATCACGCTTGACAGGCTTTTTCTCCTTTTCAGGCTCAGGCTCCTCAGCTGCCTTAGAGAAATCAACAGTCACCGTTTTATTTGCCGAATTTTCCTCTGTGTGGGCTTCTTCTTTCGTAGGAGTAATTTCACCCTCTGATTTTTCCACGACCACCATGGGTTCAGCAGCTCCGCTGGATGTGACTCGCTTCGCGGTGAACTCATGAATATCCGTGCCGTTCTTTTGGCAGATATCCGCAGCAGCCTCTTCGGCCTTGATAGCGGTCTCAGCTTTTACAGAACCAAGAAGCTCAGTCTCAGAATAGATGTTGAAATAATACATACGAACGCGTGCCATTTTTATACCTCCAGTTTTAACAGGTTTCCCTACAATTATCATTGTACCGATTTTACAATAAATGTAAAGACTTTTCAAATTTATTTTTGCTCGATGTGAAGAATATCCCAAATTTCTTTACGAAATCTGTAATGCAACCCAACGACTGACATCACCTGACTATGCAATGCGGGATTGAGTTTCTGTAAACGATACTTCATGTGCCAACCAACAGTGCTCAGTGGGACATTGAACTTTTGAGCAACTTGTGAATAGCTTGCAAATTTCAGGATTAAATAATGCGCTTCTTGCTCTACAAATGTGTCGTCATATTTTTGTCTCATCATTGTAATACCCCTTTCATGCACCAATGCTTCGCTTATCCATGCAGGATTTGCCATCGTATACACCCTGCTCATACACATCTTTACGGAGGAAGCCTTTTGTTGTCAAACCACCCTTATGGTTTTTCAGTGATGGAAACTGCTTAGAGAATTCTTGTTTAACATCTTCAGGAACAACAAGAACAAGTGCAGTACACTGAACATCCAGCTTCTGTCTAATGCCAGAAAGAAATCCGGAAACATAGCTATTGAACACATTCTTTGGGTCTTCACAATTTCGACGAGCCTGAGCAACACACCTATCACCCATTTTCTTTGCAAAATGATATGCGTATTCAAAAGCAGATTTTGCTACCTTGGCATCTTGAGCCCAACCGAAAAATGCAACCTGTTTATTTTCAAGAAGAATTGCCTTGCAACGGAAATTGCGAGCAATAATCGTAGCAAGCTGACAGCGGAATCCTTTGTCTCCTTTGTGAACGCAAGTCTCAAGACCATACGAAACTTTGTCTTGAACACCATCCACCATGCTTGTTTCGACACCATATTGTGCCATCAGTTCTTGAGCTTTAAGAAGTGCAGCCTGAGCTTCTTCTTCACTATTATTGCGAGCTTTGTCTGCGAGAGCCAAAAGTTTTTGAATTTTCTTGACGATTGCTTCATTCATTTCCATGATACATTCTCCTTTGTGATGTCATTTTAAGAGCCATCCGCTCTTTACAATTATCATTATACCGATGATATTGCGAATTGTAAAGACCTTTTGCAAGATTTTTACAATTTATTTTTGTGGCTTCCCACGACCTTGCCTCACTGGCTGTGAGGTGGTTTCGGCTGGTTACCATCCAGCTCTCATCAGGCGGGTGTTTGGGTTTTCAAATCTGACAACCAGTTTCAGCTCACTCAAAGAATGTGTCCTTCGGTTCTAATACATAGTCGTTCGGATTTTTCCAGTATTCATCTTCAATTCTTTTCAGCGCCTCATCATAGCTGTTCGCAACAACATCAACAACTGCTTTATGAATTTCTGTGATAGTGATTTTGTAGTTCATAGTATTTTCCTTTCTGCCCTCGTGACCTCCGGGGCGGGTGCTATTCAAACGTGGTGTCCCTCAATTTGAATAAGAAAACGTTTGGTTTCCTCCATTTGGAGCAAATAATCGTTTAAATGCTCCAAATATTTATTCTCAGCCTTTTTTAAGGCCTGTGTGTAGCTGTTCGCTTCGACACAAACAACTGCTTCACGAACTTCTTTGATTGAGATTTTGAAAGTCATGATTCCCTCTCTTTCTGCCCTCGTGACCTCCGGGGCGGGTGTTATTAGCACGGGCTTTCAATGGTATAATTGCCTTCTCCGAACATTTCATCGCCGTATTCTTTCGCTTCTACATAGCTTTCAAAATCCTGCGGCATTTCATCAAGGTCATTCGGGAATACTGTACAAAACCATTCGTTCATTTTCTTTTCTCTCTTTCTCCCCGTGTGGCCGATAGGACAGCCTTGTTTTTTATTTCTGAAGTTATCTCCTCTTCCTTACAATTACATTGTACTCCTATTGCAAGAAAATGTAAAGACCTTTTGCAAAAAATTTTCAAGAAATTTTGCAAAAGGTCTTTTGTGTATCGTTTAATAGCTTTTTTGTGTCCGTTCGTACTCAGATATGAGGTCTTCAAAGCAAGACACGGTCTGTGAATTTCATACCTGCGTAAACCTGTCGTTCAAATTCACTCATGCTGTACGCCCTCCTTCGAAATTTCCCAATCCGATGGAATTTTTGTTTGCAACGTACAATTACCATTTTCATCTGCAAATCTACATTTATCGCAAGTTAATTGCTTATCGCAATAACCTGCAATAATCATTGCTGCTTTTTCAGCTCTTGTCTTGTTTATCCAAAACATTCTGCATGCCCTCCCTCTTCCAACACTTCACAAATTCGCAATGCCCATCAAGTGGACAACCCGCACACCTATCATCGGTTAACGGGTATCCATGAATACCGCAGTCGTCGTCCATAAGTGCGCCGCAGTTGGGGCAGTAATTATCAACAATTCTCACATGGCGGCAATGAGAGCAAGTACCAACCTCATGCCCGTTTTCTTCATGGAGTTCTATCCACTCACCATGCACCACCGGAGCAGCGTCGATGGTGGGTTCTTGGCTCAACCTTTTGATGAGTATCTCGAAAATTTTATATACTGCGATTTCTTCTTTTTCTCCGGTTTTAATATCAAGCATATCCTGCCATTTTTTCGACAGCGCATCCGCATCAATCAACCTTGCCATTGTCTTCTCCTTTCAGCGGTCGACCACACATGGGGCAGAAGCCGATTTTCACGGTATCGTAGGCTTTACAACCATAATCAATGATGATGGCGTCACCAGACACATATACTTCGTCGTTCATAGCTGCGCACTCGCCTTTCCGAAACATCATGCTTCTTTCAGTGCCGTCACAGAACTCACATCCCTTGCTCCGTTTCTCACGCTCTTGGAGGGCGGAGATTGCAGCATCACATGCTTCCTTTGCTTGGGTCCCCACCATCATCTTCAAGCCTGTGAATATGGCAATCGCTTTATGGTCAGTCATTTTCATTCTCTCCATTCACAATCTTATCGAATCGTCCAACTCAGCCTTTACAGCTCATCTTTTACAGGCATAAACTCAATGTTGTATTCCTTGAGCTTCTGCTGAAGAGCAAAGTCAGCAACTCCCTCTCCTGCTTCTGAGCTGTCGTTGCTTGCTACAAATTGTGCATACCATGGTTCTACAGTGTTGAGCAGCTCGTTTTGTACACGCATTATGGTCCTTACAGAAAGTCCAGCCTGCAGCATTGCCAAATACATTTTGTTTCGAGAGCGATTCACAATATCTGCAGTTTGTTTTCTTAACTCTCGTATAGCTGTATCTTTGGCAATTGTTGTAAGTGTATCAAGTATTCGACTGTTCTGCTTTGCAATCACATGTTTCTGATTGCACTTCATTGTCTTCATCCTCCTTAGAACATGGTACTGCTTCTTTACGAGCGCCAACAATGCACTGACAGCCACATCTAGGGCAATCAAAAGCATCATACAATGTAGCTGATGTAAAAGAAAATAGACCAGCTATTTCTCTTGCTGTGTATCGATTTACTGCCAATGCCTCAAACTCATTTCCACATACACTACACTTGATAAATTCTTTCATTGCTTTTCACCCTCCATAATAAGTTGTTTTACATGTTCAAAATAGGTCTGTGAAATCTCTTTATACATTGAACTGCTACATTCATCACATTTAAAGTACCTGTATGGAATTGTTGCATACTCTTCATGAGTCTGTAAATCAGATGCAAATACAACTTTTAAAAAATGTAAAGGCTCTCTGTTGATGTGCTCTATAATAAACACATCATATAATCTGTTGTCTAATAATAACATGCTGCCATGTGCTTTTGACATAGTGATACCTCCATTATTTCTTATTTTGTTTTCGGCTCGATGTGTACCTTACACAGCTATATTGTACTACTCCTTTCTCTGTTTGTAAAGAGGTTTTACAAAAATTTTTTACGCTTTTAATGATTCTGCTCACATAGCTTTGAGACAATCCACAGCATTTAGCAATACCAGCTTGGCGTTTTCCATTCATATACATGCATACAATGTTTTTATCACGTTCATTTTTGATGTGAGACAATGCTTGCTTCATCAACATTCTTGTTTCAAGCTCAGAGATGCGGTCAGATGGGTCTCCTAGAATATCTTTAAATGCTGTATCGCCCTCTGTGGCTGGTACTGAGTCCTCAAAATACAAACTGGGTTTTATTTTGTTTTTATTTCTGCGCCATTCTTGTTTCACTTCATTGAGCATCACAGTGTAAGCATATGTCATAAATGGGATGCCCTTTTCCTTTGTATAGCTTCTCGCTGCTTTGCACAATCCAATAGCAACAATATCGAAATAGTCTTCATCTAGATTCTGCTTTTGCATAAAATAGTATATGTATCTGTAATGCTGCTCTGCAAGTTCACGCTGAGCGTCTGTCAGTTTTTCCACGCATTTCATCTCCTCAGTTTTATTACTTGAGCTTATTATACTCTCTTGGAAACTCATTGTAAAGAGGAAAAATTTTAAAATTTTTACAAAAAGTCTTTACATTTATGTTGCAAAAGAGTACAATATAAATGTAAGGTCACTTACAAATAAATTCTGGAGGTAACAAAATGGAACTGATTGTAAGACAAGGAACAACAAAAAACGGAGAGGAATATAAGGTGAAAATGCTTTATGACCATTACATCCTATACATTGAAAACAGCTTCTATTGTACGGGTGATAACATGAGGGAGATTCTTGATGAGCTTGAATACTACGAAAATCAAAAGTGAAAAACGAGGCCTCTCTTCGGAGAGGTCTTTATTTTTAGAAAATCGTCAAAAATCGGCGTAAAATTGGAGATGAAATCGTCAAAAATCGGTGAATTATTGCAGAGGACTTTACATAAAAATCGGCGTTGTAAACGCAAGGAATTTATTGTAAAGATTTACGCCGATTTTTTTCTCGTGCTCGCGTCTATAAACGGATTCTAAAAATCCTCAGAACCTTTTCTGAAAAATCGGTGAAAAAGGGTTTAAAAATCGGCGTAAAATTGCGAGTTACGCCGAATTTTAAAAATACCCCTCAGAATTTATTGGAGAAAATTTCTGAAAAAACGACGATTTCAGAAAAATCACGTGAAATTTTGAGTAAAAATAACTTCAATTTATATTCTATCAAAATTATACTGATAGTAATATTCTATCTCGTTAAGATTTTCCGGCTCACGCCTTTTTACGGACGTGCGTCCTGTGCTGATGTCTTTCGACATGTGTGGACTTTTTGGCTTCTCTGGGTATAATTACTATTCTGGGCTACACATCGTCTGTGGGATGAATTTTGGATGCCTTAAAGAGAAGTATCTCTAAAGTATCATTTTTCGGTAAAAAATGGTCTTTACACTTGTCGGGTTATAGAATATACTATCTCTTAAAGAGATAGTATATTTAAAAGAGAGGAGGGCTGTGATGAGTGCTTTCAAAAAGATTGTCGGTCGTAAGGTTTTCATAGATTTCACTGGCATTCCTGACAAAGAGCTTGACGGTTATACAAGAAACATGCTTGAGAACTGTAGAAAAGCTCACATGCGTGAAAAAGCTCTCAAAGCAATCTTCCCGTATCAGCATATTCTGGGTAAACGACGAATTGTAGAAGACCCTGCACAGATGCAAGAGCTGATTGATGAGTATTGGAACTCCTGTGAGGGACCACTCATTGACAAGTACGGACAAGTTGTACGTGATGACGATGGGCATATCATTTATGTACAGACAAAGCCTTATACACTTTCCGGGTTGGCTTCTGCAATTGGGATGAGTACTCATGTATTGCGAAACTACAATTGGAAGAGTCTTGCTGGAACGGTACATCCAGAGTTTTCTGAAGTAATTATGCGTGCTCGGCAAAAGGTTCAGCAATATACAGAAGAGCGATTGTTCGACCAGAATGGACAACGTGGTGCTCAATTTATGCTTCAGGCAGGGTTCGCATGGAACACCAAACGGGAGCAATCAGAAATTGCACGGAACATTGCTTCCATCAAGAAAATACAACAAGATTTTGAACTGCAAAAGAGACAATTGAAGCTCAAAGAGAAATTGCTTGAAGCTGGGGAACTGGAAGACAATCAAGTGACAATAAACATCGTTAGAGCAACAAAGAAAAACAAAGACGAAGAGTAGAGAAAGCAGGGTGAACGCAATGACAATTGGTGATGTATTCTTTAAGATGCTCTGGGAAACAGCATTCATCCTATTGGCAACAGTCGCAATCTCTTGGCTCGGGTTATACCTATACGAAAGAAATAGAAAGTGAGGGGCAATATGCACAAAATTGTTCTCGATGGGCAAACACTCCGTTGGTACGGTGCTGAGCCTATCATTGTAAGTGACTCAATCAATCAAGTCAGATTTGAGTTCATTCGTCTTAATGGCTGGGAGAATGTAGTGCTTACAGCACAGTTTACTCAATCTGGCACAACCTATTCTGTCGCTACTCAAAATGATACTGTAGCACTTCCTGCTGAAATCACTGCTGGTGCTTTGGAAATCTCTGTTTTTGGGTCTGAATCAAGTCAGATAAGCCGTTTCACGGTTGAGCCACTTTCGCTTATTATACGAGCATCTGGATTCGTACCAGATGGAGTCTCACCAATCCCTCCTACACCGGATTTGTATGCACAATGGGTTGAAACAGTTGAAGAAGAGCGAAAAAAGGCTGAGACCGCCGCTTTGCACGCTACTGAGGCATCTAGTGAGGCTGAAAAAGCTAAACAAGCTGCAGAAGCCGCCGCTCAAGGTGTGATGAATATCTCAGTGAGTCCTCCTCGCCCCGGTGCTCAGGGAACGTGGGAAGTCTTTGATGTTTCTTCTGGGGTATACACAAATACAGGCATTCCGCTGACTGGGCCTCAAGGGCCTGAGGGCAAACAAGGACAGCCAGGTGCGGATGGTAAAGACGGCGCTCCTGGTCCCAAAGGTGACCCTGGTGCTCCTGGTGAGCCTGGTGTTCAAGGTCCGCAAGGCGTTCCTGGTAAAGATGGAGCACCCGGTGAGGGCATTCCTGCTGGTGGTACTGAGGGGCAAGTACTCGCAAAGACAGCACAGGGTACTGCATGGAAAGACCTCCCGCAAGGTGGTGTACAATCTGATTGGAATCAAAATGATTCTGCAGAGCTAGATTTCATTAAAAACAGGCCATTTTATACAGAAACAAATGAAACGGTATTTCTTCCAAGTGGGCAATACACAATTGTTACTGCACAAACAAGAGCAAATGTAGCAGCTGTTGAAGCAATTATTGCAAATTTTACAAGTGCTCCTACAGATGGACAACAGTGCCGAATCACTTTCGATAGCAACACATACACTGAAACTGCAATAGACTCAAGAGGAGAAATCACACTTGGGTACAGCAATTATGATGGAACCAAGCCGTATTTTGTTTTCTATGAAGAGGCAGATGGAAGCAATGTTATTCTCTGTGGAGTACCTGAAAGCGATGTAGGTGTTCATACAATAGAAATTGTAGGGATACAACAGACAATACATAAAATCCCGGAGCAATACTTGCCCAAAGCTCAGATTACTCAGAGCGATTTTGCTGAAATTTATACAGAGTCACCAAGCTTCATTTCTAGAAGACCTTTTTACAAAACAGCATATCCTGAGGCAACTCCCGTGTTCAGTGATGACATGGTGAAAACAACGTGTTTTTCGGGTGATGTTGAATTTATGGATATGAGCAATCCAGACTATCCGGTGCAAGTTGCTTTCTATCCATTGATTCCTGGGCAAACCTATAAAGTCACTGTCACAGGCATAGATGACCCTACTGTTCAAAAAACTTACAGTCTTACAGATAATGAAGCCACTGGCTATGAGAGAGTACAACTGATTGATAGTTCCCAAGAAATTGGAATTCTGCAATCTTATGAACAGTTTGAGGGATTGACCTTACTTATTGGAACAATGGCTTTGCCATATGGTAAGTATCACGTAGAAATCTATGGATACACATATGTTACAAGGTTTTTATCTCCTGACTATTTACCAAAATCTGCTCAGCCTGATTGGAACGAAACAGATGAGCTTACATTTAGTCACATCAAAAATAGGCCATTCTACCACTATGAGTCAAACTTTGAAAAGTTCATTGATAACATTGTAAAACTTTCTAGCGTTGGAAGTACTGCAAAGCTCACATCAATTTTGTTTGATGGTCGTTCTCCTGCTCCTATAATTGGAGAATTGTATCAAGTCTCTGTGAAACCATTAAACAGCTCATTGAGCTTTTATAATCTCAGATTTGTAAATGATAGCGAGGGCAATCCTTATTGTGAAGTTACTGACTCTACTGCAAACTCAGGTGATTCTAATCGTTGGAAAATTACATACAAACGGTATGAAGAATCCTATTACATTGAGTACACAGGTGGACCGGGTGCTTCTCAAATGATGGTAAGTATTTCAGGAGCAATAAATTACAATTTTAAGATTGACCCAAGCTATCTGTTTCCACCCATATTGAGTTCTCCCGATGGTAGTCAATTCAGGCTCACTGTTGCAAATGATGGAACACTCTCTGCTGTTGCAATAGGCAAATAGTCTTACAAACTGACAAGGAGGTGAATGTATGGTAATTAACAAGGAAGTGAATCCCCGCTTTGAGGATTTTGTCTTTGACTGGGATTATCGTACATACTTCCTCGTCGGTGGCTATGGGTCATCTAAGAGCTATCATATTGCTCTAAAGCTCATTCTAAAATGCTTTGCCGAAGTTCGTAAAGTCCTTGTTGTTCGTGAGGTATATGACACCATTCGTGAATCTTGCTTTGACCTATTTCTTGAGATTCTTACAGAGCTTGATTTACTTGCTGAAAAACCAAATGAGCGCAAACACAAAGTTGTCTATAAGACAAGCCCTATGTCGCTCACTTTTCCAAATGGTAGCAAAGTCATATTCAAGGGTATGGACAAACCAGCAAAGCTGAAATCAATCAACAACGTTTCAATCATATGGATGGAAGAATGCAGTGAGCTTAAATATGAGGGCTTTAAGGAGTTGCTGGGTCGTGCACGTCATCCATCGTTAAGCATTCATTTTATTCTCTCAACAAATCCTGTTGGTGTTGAAAATTGGACCTATACACATTTTTTCAAACGCATTGATGCTGAGGGCAATGAGGTCGTTATTCTTGATGACCAAAAGCTCTATGCCAAGCATACAATCGTGAAAAATGGTGTCTATTACCATCACAGCACTGTTGATGACAACCTCTTCATGCCAAAGAGTTACATTAGAACACTTGACGATATGAGAACATATGACCCTGACCTGTACAGAATTGCTCGTTTGGGTAGATTTGGCCTCAACGGCATACGGGTATTGCCACAATTCCAGGTTGCGGAAAGTCATGAATTCGTTATGGCCGCTGTACAAGGAATTCCAGCACGTTATCGGTTCAATGGGTTTGACCTAGGATTTGAAACTTCTTATAATGCGGTTGTTCGTATGGCTGTAGACGACAGCAAGAAGTACCTATATATCTACTCGGAGTATTACAAAAACCATATGACCGACCCTGAGACAGCAAAAGACCTCGAAAAATTGGGTTACAAGCCTGAGTGGTCAGTTACTTCAAATGGTAAAATGGTACTCACAAAAGAGGGTGTTCCATTGATTGCTGATTGTGCTGAGCCAAAAGCGATTCAATACTTCCGCAATGAGGGGTTTCAAATTCGGCCTTGTAAGAAATTTGCAGGCAGTCGCCTTGAGAACACAAGAAAAGTCAAACGTTTCCGAAAAATTATTTGCTCACCAGAGTGCAGAAATGTAATCAGAGAACTCAGCACGCTGACATACGCAAAAGACTCAAATGGAAATCTCATCTATGATGAGTTTAATATAGACCCGCATACATTTTCCGCTATCTGGTATGGCCTTGATAGTTACAACGTTGCGAATATCAAAGAAATCAAACGCGCAACAAGAAAGGGAGGCAATGCAGCATGAGTGTGCTCAGCACAATTCGAGTTGGCATCGATTCTACAGTACAAAAAATCCGTTCCCTCACAGATATTCCATATTTCATCTACAACAATGAGCTTTCTGGGTTGTATGGGTCAGCAGTACTGAGGGAACTCGGAGAACTCATAAAATATTATAATATCTATGAGAGCGGCGCGGATTTTACCACAGAGGGTAGTAGCGGAGACTACATTCCCAGCCAAATGCGGTACAAACAAATTCGTACACTCATTGACAAAGAGGCTCGATTCATGTTTGCAAAGCCTCCTGACTTCTGGGTTGATGTAAGCATCAAATCTACAATGTCTGAGCAGCAGAAGACAGAACTCAAACAAGCACAAGGAGCTCTCCAATCTTTTGTTGATGCAGTCATTAAGAAAAACAATTTCAACGCAAAACTGCTTCCTGCTGCAAAAGACTGTTTCATTGCCAAGCGTGTTGCACTTATCGTCAATTTTAACGAAGATGGCATCAAGCTCTCATTTGCTCCGGCACTTGAGTTTGTGTTTGAGACAAGTACAAACGATGTTGATGTTTTGACCAAACTTGTAACATTCTACAACACAGTCGAAAGTGCTGACAGAGCACAACAGCGCACTTACAAAAAGAAATACTACATGGCCGAGGACGGAAAGTGTCATATCATCGAGGAGCTGTATGATGGCCTCGGAAATGTCGTGGAGACGATATCTCCGGATTTCCAAACAGAATTCTCCTATATCCCGGCTTTCATTATCTTGAACGACGGTCTAACTGGAGATATCCAGGGCGTCTCTGAAGTGAACCAGCTCGATGAATACGAGAGTTCCTACTCCCGCCTCGCGAACGCTGACCAGGATGCTGAACGAAAGGGCATGAATCCGGTCCGATACGCTATTGATATGAATCCTCGTACAACGAATGGTCTTTCCACAGCGGCTGGTGCTTTCTGGGATTTGGCTTCTGATGACCAAGCACCCGACAGTCGTCAGGGTACAGTTGGAGTATTGACAGCCCCGATGGAATACAGCGGCGCATTGACCACGACTCTTGACAGAATCAAGAATACAATGTACGAGCAGATTGATATGCCAAATGTCAGTCCTGAAGCTCTCAAGGGCGTTGTATCTAGTGGAAAAACACTCAAAGCCATCTATTGGGGGCTGAGCGTGCGCTGTGACGAAAAGATGCTTACATGGCGCCCAGCCCTTGAAAATATGGTAAAGACCATCATCGATGGCGCGAAACTTTATCCTGAAATTGCAAAGTTATACACAAACGGTGAGGATATCCCTGACATAGAGTACACTATCCGGGTTGATAATCAATATCCGCTGCCAGAAGATGAGCAAGAAGAAAAAACCATCGATTTGGCTGAAGTACAGGCACAAACCATGAGCAAAAAGGCATACATGGTTAAATGGCGTGGTCTTACAGACGATGAGGCCATTGAAGAGCTAAAACAGATTGCACTGGAGCGGGAACTCCTTGAAGATAGTTACACGTCACCCCAACCTGCAACTCAACCGGGAGTTTCCGGAAATTTTGGCAGCACTGAGGATGATGAAGCTACAAAGGGAGTCAATCCAGATGACGACCCAACGCCTGTGGGGATTTAATAGCAGGAAAAGGAGGTGACCACCAGTCATGGCGAGTATTGATTTTGAGAGTGGCAATGTTGAGAAAGGTATGACTGGTGGCACTGGCCTCCTTGATTTAAAGAATGCCGAAGAGATTCGTTTGAACACAACAATTGAGCAGCAGAAAAACATTCAGCGCTTATACAAGAAGTTAGCAAAAGAAGCTCGAAGACAGGCAAATGCACTGAAAGGCAAATCTAATGTCAGTGACGCATTGCGAAAGAGTTATTTAAACAATCTTTCAAAGCAACTTACACAAGCAAGCGATTCAATTGGTAAAGAGATTGAAGCCAGCATCAGGGGTGCAATAGAAACAACAGCACAGGGTGTTGTCACTGACCAAAGAGCTTTTCTAAAAAAGATTGGGATGCCAAATATATCATCTGCTTTTTCACATGTTCCAAGAGATATTGTTGAAGCGGTAGCAAACGGAAACATATATAGAGGCGACTGGTCCCTTTCTAAAGCAATTTGGGGTATGTCTAAAAAGACTGCTGATGATATCAATACAATCATTGCAGAGGGTATTGCACAAAACAAGAGCGCTTATGATATCGCAAAAGACCTTGAAAAGTATGTAAGTCCCACAGCAAAAAAGCCATTTGATTGGGGAAAAGTCTATCCGAATACAGCCAAACGCATTGACTATAATGCTCAAAGACTTTCCCGCACAATGGTTTCTCATGCATATCAGCAATCTCTTGTAAATACTTGCAATAAAAACCCATTTGTTACAGGGTTTAGATGGCGCTCGGCACATACAAACAGAACTTGTGAAATCTGTAATGAACGGGACGGAACTGTTTACCCAAAAGATGATTTGCCTCTTGACCATCCGAATGGGATATGCACTTTTATTGCTGTAATTCCCGAAAGTTCAGATGATATCGTTGACCGCCTTGCTTCTTGGGTCAACGGGGCTTCAGATTCCGCATTAGATAGATATGCGGTAGATATATTTCAAAGACACATGAAATAACTCTTTACTTTTGTGTGTAATCGTAGTATAATAAAATAGAGCATATCTTTGGAGGTCTGTAATGAATAGATGTGGTCACCAGGACTGTTTTACATGCCCATTTCCCGATTGCAAGGAAAACACGTCCAGAGGGATACACAGTATTCCCCAAGGAAAAGAATCTGAGGGTGTACGGAAAAAGAAAGAGCCTAAACAGGCTCGAGGCGTGATTCATACCCGCCAAGGGTTTAAAAGGATGGGATAATATGAATGAAATACTTGCAACGTGTCGAAACTGTGGAAAAACAAGCCCTTGTCTTGAGAAAGACATGGAAGAAAACCTTGTTACAATGCCTGATTTCAATCGTATTGTGCTGACACAATGGATTTGTCCCAAATGCTTGTATGTCCATACAGTTCAGCTTGACGATGATTCCACGAAAAAACTTTTTGAGCAATTCAAGCTGAGAATGTCTCGTTTTCGTCGTAACACATCTATGGGCAAGGGCATCTCTTTGAGTGATGTGAATGCTATGGATGCGCTCCAAAAGAGTCTTGATGATGCACGTTCCGCACTCAATGCGCGTTATGTTGGTTCGGTTTACCAGTTGGGCGAACAGAAATTCAAACTGGAATTATGCCCACCGGATGCAAGAATTTCCGGAGAAAAGGAGAGCCAAAAATGCTGAAATCCAAATTTCTGAGAGCACTTACAAAAGGTCTGCTGTTTCCAATGTGTTTCATGCTGGGTGTACCTGATGGGGGCACTGGTGGAGAGGGCAATCCTGCTGAAAGCGCAAACAACAATGACGGTCAAGGCTCAGGGGATGGGAATCCCGCTGCGGGTGAGGGTACAAAAACCTTTACACAGGAAGACCTGAATCGCATTGGTGCACGCGAAAAGGCAGAGGGTCGCCGCGCTCTCTTGAAAGAGCTTGGTATCGAGGACACGGAAGATGCACGTCAGGCAGTCCAAAACTTCCTGAAGCAGCAAGAATCACAAAAATCGGAAGCACAAAAAGCTGCAGAGCGTGCGGCGAAAGCTGAAAAGGAAAAGGCAGATGCGGAAGCCAAGGCCTCTGAATCGCAGCAAAAGCTCGAAGCTCTGATGGCCAAAGCAAATCCCGATACACTTGATGACCTGATTGTCTTGACTCGCGCAAAAGTCAATGACAAGACGGATTTCAAGGCCGCTCTTGGGATTGTGAAAGCTGCCTACCCAGCTTTCTTTGCTGATGCACAAGCCAATGAGGGTACTCAGAAAAAGACCATAGGCACAGGAGGCTCTACAAACCCACCGAAAGGCGCAGCAAGTAAAATGAGCATGGGTGAACGCCTCGCGAAAAACAAGCTCGAAGCTGCTCCCAAGGAAAGTCCGTTTTTCAACAAAAATTTTTAAGGAGGAAACACAATGTTGAATCAATCTGGCGTCACGACTGTGAACGCAACGACTCCCAAAAGCATCCTTTGGGCTCCGGAAACTGCTGTTGCAGTACCCTGTGTTGTTGACAATACGGGTGTATCTGCTGGCAGTGATGGCAAGAAGATGCTGATGGCAGGTACTCCGTTGTCGGGTGACCTGACCGCTCGAAATACCGCTTTTAAGAAAGCTGCTACCTCTGGCGAGCCTGCTGCTTCCAACGCTGTCGGTCTGCTTCTGCACACGGTTGATGTAACCAATGGCAAACAGAATGCTACAGTCCTGGTTTCTGGTCTGGTAGACCTTAACAAGTTGGACAGTGCGACGGCGGCACTCATTACAGCAGAAGTCAAAGCCGCTCTGCCCCGCATCACGTTTGTGAAATAATTACAAGAGGAGGAAACAGATATGTCGATTTTTGACCTTGTCAAAGCCAGTGAACTGGTTGCATACTGGACTACACTGGCCAATCAGCGTGCCCCGTATTTGGGTGAATCCCTGTTCCCCAGCAAGAAAAAGCGCGGCCTGAATCTGAAATGGATTAAAGGCTCCAAGGGCTTGCCCGTTGTACTAGCTCCTAGCTCTTACGACGCAAAAGCCAAAGTCCGCGACCGTATTGGGTTCAGCACGGTTTCGGCAAATATGCCGTTCTTCAAGGAAAGTACCTACATTGACGAGGAGATGCGTCAAGAGCTAAACATGGCTCTTGAAACAAATAACCCGGCCTATGTTGAATCCGTCATGAATAACGTTTTCGATGACGAAGTTCGACTGCTGGAGGGTGCTCGTGCTCAGCGTGAGCGCATGCGCATGCAGTTGCTGACAACTGGTACGATTGCTATCAGTGCGAACGGCCAGGAGTACAACTATGACTATGGCGTGCCGTCCAATCACAAGGTTGATGCCTCTGCTGCCTGGACGACTACAACGACCGATATCATCGGTGATATTAAACAATGGCAAGACCTCATCGAAGACGAGTATGGTGTACGGCCTACCCGCGCCATCTGCGACCGTGCTACGTTCAACTGCTTCCTGAAGAATGACGCCATTATCAAGAGCAATTTCGTGCTGTCCAACGGCCAAGCTGCTCTGACCGAAAACATGGTGCGCCGCTATCTGATGGAGACTCTGGGGCTGACGGTTGAAGTCAACACCAAGAAATACGTCAACGAGGCTGGGGCCACTTCCCCGTTCGTTCCTGCAAACACTTTTGTTCTGATTCCTGAGGGTGACCTCGGCAGCACATGGTTCGGCACCACTCCGGAGGAGTCTGACCTGATGGCTGGCCAGATTGGCAACAACATTGAAGTGGCAATCACTGATGTGGGTGTTGCAGTTGCTACTCACGGCACGTATGACCCCGTCAATGTGCAGACCAAGGTGTCCATGATTTGCCTGCCCAGCTTTGAGGCTGCGGACCAAATCGTCATTGCCGACGTTTCTGGTTCCTGAGTAAAGGAGGAACTCGCATGATTGTTATCAGAAAAGGCGAACTCACAAACAGGGTTTCGTGGGGCTGCTTTAAAGCAATCTTCGAGGGTCAGGGTTGGGAAATCTGCGAGGACGAGGGTTTTATGCCCAGAAAACGCGATAACGGTGCCTTGATGCACTTACCTGACCCCGACCAAGAAGAGGACACACAGGACGAATCTGACCAAGAAGATGAGGATGAATCCGAGGATGAGGAATCTGAGGAGGAAGACGACATCACAGAAAAGCCCTTGAGCGCCCTTGACCTTGGCGAACTGAAACAGTTGGCTGAGATGCGTGGTGTAAATATCGAGGGTCTCCGTAGCAAACGGGATATTCGTACTGCTATTCGGGAGGCTGAAGAGGAGGGCTGAGCATGACTGCCTTGGAAGAGTTGAAGGTGATTTGTCGTGAAGACGACATACCATTTTTCACCGATGCACAGCTCAGTTATTACCTCGAGAAAGCTGAGGGCGATATTGAGAATGCGGCATATGTGTGCCTCTGCATAAAGGCTGAGGACACAACCTTGAGTGTGAGTGGCCTTAACACTGCTGACACTAGCAAGTACTTCAGGCGACTTGCCTCAAGGTATCGCCCCAGCAACAGCGGTATCCTGAAAGGGGAATACTGATATGTCTCAAAAAGCATTTGAAATCAACAAACTCCGCAGACTACTAAGAACCAGTGGAAAACTTTATGAATTCAAACGAAAAGGCACCAATGCTTACAATGAGCCCACTGAAGAAGAAACCACTGTTGCAGTAATTCGTGGGGTCTATCATGAGACATATGCACGTGTAACTGTTGTTCTCCAGGAGAGCTCAAAAATTCGCTCAATGCCACAGCCAACAATACTGTGCTTGTGGGATGACTATGTGGCCAGTAGATTGGCTGTTGGCGATGAGCTTACAATTGGGCCAAACAAATATACACTGCAAGGTGCAGTAAATGTGCAAAAGATGGATGTTGCTGCTGACATCACTCTTGAGCTGGTACAAGACAATGGGACTAAATTTTGACATAAGCGATATGCTGAACGGCATCACGGAGACTGAATCAAAACTCGATATTGCCGTTGGCATGCTTTGTGAAACAGCTGCAAAGAATCTTGAGGGAGACGCAAAGGAACAAGCAAAGTGGACAGACAGAACAGGTGCTGCACGTCAGCGGCTACAGGGTTATACATACCGGACCACCACTGGTTGGCGTATTGTATTGGCTCATGGGGTTGATTATGGTATCTGGCTAGAACTTGCAAATGAAAAGCGATTCGCAATTGTCGGTCCACTCATTGACCTTGCAAGTCCATACATTCTAAAGGATTTCGAAAACCTAATGAGCAAAATCAAGTAGCTTGGGGGTGAGCTGATGGCTGAAAAAAGCGTATGGCAATTGATTTTTGACCATCTTAAAGACGATGGGTTTGATGTATTTTCTCCAGGTCAGCATATTGGGGAATGTCTCTCGAAATACGTTGTCTTAAAAGATGCTGGCTCCAGCCGATACAATACCTACTCTACAGACACTTACCTTTACGATGTCATGTGCTATGTTCCAGCAAACACATTCTCAAGCCTTGAGCCATTTGTTGCAGCAGTAGAAAGTTCTCTCAAGAAGATGTTCCCTCTCATCAAGCCAACAGGGTATCACACCCCGTCTTTTCTTGATGATACAAACAAATCCTATATGGTCTCTCTACAGTACTCAAACTACAGAAAGGTCTTTTATAACTGAAAGGAGTGAACAAAATGGCAGTCAAACGCGGGACTGAAATCCCCACAATTGACGTTGTTCTGGTGACCTACAAGCCCAGTGGCAGCGAAGATGAGATTGCAATGGATACGGCATCTAAAATTGCCGTGACTCCACAAACAGAGACTACTGATGCTGTCAAGCTCATTATCAAAGGTGTACTCAAAGCACAGAAGCCTCAAAAAGTCACAATCACTGGTAACACCATTGTTCTGACGGACAACGTATTCACGCCGGAGCTGGTGAAAGCTCTTCAGGGTGGTGTTATCAAATGGTGGACCAGTGCTGAAAAAACCACGGAGGGTACTGAGCCCACTGAGTTCGGAATTTCTTCTTATACACCGCCTGTCGCGGGTAGTACTGAACAAATTCCTGCAGGCACCCTGTGTGCCTACTCTGCGCAGTATAACGCTGCAGGCCTGATTGTTCAGTACGAAAAAATCGAGTATCCAAACTGCCAGGGCACCCCGATTGCATTGAGCAGTGAAGATGATGTGTTCCGTGCTCCGGAATACACAATTAACTCCATGCCCAATACAGATGAGCCGCCCTACAAAATCAACTATGTAAAGACGCTGCCCAGCGTCTCCTGAGGAGGATAAAAATGGCAGAAGCACTGCAAATCACAAATTTTGCTGACCTTGAAACATACTCTAAAGGTCAGCTCGTTGAGCTGCCTGCTTTTGCTGAGGGCCAGCCGTTTGTTGCTCGGATTAAACGTCCGAGCATGCTGGCTCTTATCAAAAGTGGTAAAATCCCGAACAGTCTTATAAAAACGGCAAGTCAGCTTTTTGCCGAGGGTATGCCGGATACGGAAGCCGATGACAAAGCGATGACCAATCTTTTTGACATCCTGGACCGTGTAGCTGAGGCTTGCCTTGTTGAGCCGACGTATCAACAAATCAAAGAAGCGGGTATGGAACTGAGTGATGACCAATACATGTTCATCTTCAATTATACCCAACGGGGTGTCAAGGCACTCGAATCGTTTCGTTAAATCCCCAGAGATTGTTGGGTTTGTTGCGATGTGTAAAATGTATCGCAAGATGCCAAGTGAAATCTTGGGGCTTGAGGATACTTATACAGCGTATTGCTTAAATGAGGCTTGCGCTTACATTATGCAGCAGCTCAATCAGAAAAAAGAGCCACATTTTCGTGTGGAGTATAAGACTTTTTCTGAGCTTTATAGCCAATATGAGGATGGGGGTGGAGCAACTTGAGTGTAGATGTTGGCAAGGCAATAGGTTATCTTGACCTTGATACATCAGGCTTCAAAAAGGGCTTCAAATCTGCCCTTGAAGATTTAAATGTCTTTAGAGACAAAACTGCAACCACCTCAGACAAACTTCTTGGCCTTGGAAATTCAATGACAAGCGTTGGTTCGTCCTTGACGAAAAATATGACGCTGCCTCTTGTTGGTGCTGGTACTGCTATTATGGCAGTTGGTAACAAATTTGAAGCACAAATGTCTCGTGTCCAAGGTATCGCAGGTGCTACAGAAGAAGACCTCAAAGCCCTCACTGACCAAGCCATAGACCTCGGTGCTAAAACATCATTCTCCGCAACAGAAGCTGCCTTGGGTATGGAAAATCTTGCCAGTGCGGGCTTTAATACAAAAGAAATCATGTCTGCGATGCCTGGTCTACTTGACTTGGCTGCTTCTTCTGGTGCTGACTTGGCAGTTGCCTCAGAGATTGCTGCTTCAGCAGTCAGGGGCTTTGGCCTTGAAGCAAAAGATACAGCTCATGTGGCTGACGTTTTTGCAGAAGCTGCTGCGCGCACAAATGCACAGACGGAAGACATGGGTGAGGCAATGAAATATATTGCCCCTGTCGCAAATGCAATGGGGCAATCACTAGAAATGACTGCTGCAGCAGTTGGTATTATGTCCGATGCTGGTATCAAAGGCAGTCAAGCAGGTACATCACTCCGTGGTGCACTATCTCGATTGGCAAAACCCACGGACGCAATGACTGACAAGATGAATGAACTCGGACTATCGTTTTATGATGCTGAGGGAAACATGCTTCCACTCACCGGAATTGTGGAGCAGCTTGAAACCGGGTTTGAGGGCTTGACCCAAGAACAACGGAACAATGCTCTTGTCACTCTGTTTGGTCAAGAGTCTTTGTCTGGTATGCTGGCTCTTATGCAGCGTGGTCCAGAAGAACTGCAAGCCATGACAGATGGTTTCGTAAATTGTAGCGGAGCCGCTGGTGATATGGCTGATGTGATGCTGGATAATACAAGTGGTGCCATCGAAGAAATGATGGGTTCCATCGAAACCCTAGCAATCAAACTTCAGCAAGTTCTTGCACCCACAGTCACTTCTGTTGTACAGAGTATTACAGGTTTTGTAAATAAGCTCAGCCAATTAGATGAGGGAACATTGAAACTCATTACAGGTGTTGCAATGTTCTTGGCTGCTCTTGGACCTGTACTTCTTATTGGAGGAAAAATAACCAAAGGTATAGGCACGCTACTTCATGTCTTTTCTACCCTGAAAACAACCCTTTTGGCAGTAAAAGGATTTTTTGTAGCTGCCGGAGCTTCCTTGAGTAGTATACTCATCCCAATAGCTGCTGTTGTAGCTGCTGTGATACTTTTAAAGGTGGCGTGGGATAATAACCTCGGTGGAATGCAGGAGAAAGTAGCGGAGCTGTGGGCTCGCTTACAAGAAACATTTACAGCAATTGTTGGTATCCTCCAGTGGTTTGTTGAGCTTTTCTCTCAAATGTGGGAAAGCAACTGGATGGGTGTTCAAGACATATTCAATGCTGCAGTAAACCAAATAGCAATAATATTTAATGCTGTTCTTGACCTCCTCTTAGAACTATTTGACCTCTTTAAAAACATTTTTTCAGGCGACTGGGAAGCCGTTTGGGATAATGTGATGAACATCTTCAGTATTGTTTGGGGAGCAATAAAGGATTTGATGGCAAATGCTCTCAACATTCTTGTTGATACCCTTATAAGAGTTGGCGTTCGTCTCTTCGAGGCTGGTAAACAAGCATTTGAAAACATTAAAAACGCCTTTACAGACCGTTGGAACGCTATCAAAGAATGGTGGAGCAAAGCCTGTGAAGACCCAATTGGAACTCTACTGGACCTGAAAGATGCGTTCTTTGACGCTGGTTCAAAAATATTCACATCCCTCTGGGATGGTTTGCGGTCAATTTGGGACAGTATTGTTGGCTGGGTTAACGATGCTATTGATTGGATAAAAGAAAAAGTTGCTTTCTGGCAAAGTGAAAGTGCAAAAGTCAGCACTGGAAACCCAAGAGCGGGTGGAGGCAGCTTCTCTCATGCTTCTGGCCTTGATTATGTGCCATACGACGGATATCCGGCAATTCTTCATGAGGGTGAAGCAGTCCTTACAAAGCAAGAAAACAAAGAGGGTAAAAGGTCGAGTTCAGGCGGCGACATTTTCAATTTCTACAGCCCTGAAAGCATTGATGCTGTGACAGCGGCCAGAGAATTCAAAAAGGTTAAACAAGAATTGGCAGAGGGTATATAGGAGGTGCCATATGGTTGAAAGTATTGTATTGGTGAACAAGAGCCTTGGCACCTCTTTGCCAATTAACATGGCAACAAGAGACTATGTGCTCGAAAACGTTGATTGGGGAGCAATAGAAAGCTCCAACAAATCCTACAAATTTATCAATCAAGTCGGTGTGTATGTAACAGGGACAACTCTTGAATCACGAACAATTTCAATTCTGGGTTGGGTTGTTGCTGACACTATTGAAGACATGAAGAGGAGAAAAAAATTCCTCAACTCTTTTGTAAATCCGCTTCAAAGAATAGATTTACAGTACAATGAATATCGAATTGAGGGCATACCAGAAACCTCTATAAAGTATGGCAGTGAAATGCCGGAAAACAATGAGGTCATGTGCAAATTCCTTATCAATTTGTTCTGTCCTGACCCAATGTTTTACACACAAAATGGTTCCTATGTATCAGTTGCAAACTGGGCACCAAAGTTTAAGTTCCCTCTCATCATTCCCTCAGGGAATTATGTAACCTATGGAGACACTCCACAAGGAGGAACTCTTGAAAATCCTGTAGAACTCACTGGTGTCTCTCAGTTTACAGTAAAAAATCAGCTGTATCAGCCGAAACTGGTCAGGCCGCTACGTCGTGTTGACCAAGTGAAAGACGAGTTGCAGACATGTTTTAAGAGCGTCTACGACAAGAGGATTGTGCTGGATGGGACGGAAAATTCACATATTTACGAGAATATATTTAGTCTTGATTATAGCTCCGCATGGCCAACGCCCGTGAGTCTAGCAAGTGGTGTATGTTCTCATTATCAATATAGGACATATGCCAAAGGCAAAATCGGTATCACTGATAACGGTAGGGCAATAGTGTATAAACCAAACGGCGATTATACTGTCGATGAAACCGGGCTGACGAAATGGAAAGCCTACCTTTCCAACCAAAAAGCCGCAGGAACGCCCGTTGTTGTGTACTACCAGTCCACAGCCTACGACGGCACCAACGGATTATATATTCAGCAGACCACCTACAATGTGGGCTTTGTGGAGCTGGATGGGACGGAGGATGTCGTATTTGATACCTACGGAAATACTCAGAAACGGATACGCTTTGATTTAGACAGAAATGCAATTGCGCGGTATGCATTGAAATTTTCACATGGTAACCCCGGGGATACTCCGACCGTTACAGGGGGGATATCTGCAAGTTTCAACCGTGACGTGCTGAATCGCTTGCAAATCATTTGTAGCCCCGACACATGGACAGCATTAGGTGTTACAGATACGGCGACTGCAAAAACATGGCTTGCTGCCCAAAAAGCAACAGGCACGCCCATCCAAGTAGCCTACCAGCTCGCTACGCCAGAAGTGTACGCCACAGACCCTATAAAAATAGGTGGCCACGGTATCATTATGGGTCTTAGAAGCCCCTCTGCAATTGCAACAATAACAAATACAGGCACCTTGCCTTGTGGGTTTATCATCACATTTCAGGCTTCTGGAACTGTTGAGAATCCAAAAATTATTGACATCAATACACAAGAGTACATTCGTTTGAGCCATACAATGCAAGCAGGTGAAGTCATTCGAATAAGTACTCTCGACAACAATAAGACAGTTCGTCAGATTATTGGTGAAGATTCAATAAATGCATTCAATTTCCTTGATTTTGCAAATTCAACATTTTTACAGCTTGCTGTTGGCATAAACTATCTACGCTACGATGCAGATTCTGGTCTTGACAACCTTTCTGTAGAATTTAAGTTTGACCCAAGATATCTGGAGGTGCAAGAGTAATGGATTTCTATATCTTTACTCAAGACTATGTTCCTCTGGGTATTGTATCAACTCCAACAGCAGTGACTTATACAGAAAAATTTCAATCAAGAGGCTCATTTGAACTCTATCTTCCCCTTAACACAGACAATATCTCGCTCATGAAAAAAGAACGAGTGGTGCTGCTTGATGCTGCAAGAAAACTTGCTGGTGTTATTGGGATTGTGAAAAAAGAAAAAGCCTCAAAGGATACAAATCAGCTTGTTGTAAAAGGCAATCTCTGTGAGGAGTATCTTTATAGAAGAATCTGTTGGGGATTGTACGACAAAACTGGAAAAGCAAGTGCTGTAATCAAAGACATGGTTACAACTCAAGTCATCTCCCCAACAGATACAAATAGGGCAATTGCAGATATTGTAATTGACTCAACAAGAGCTGATGTTGGTGATTCAATTGTGTTTCAAAGCACAGGTGGTAATGTTGGTGAAAACATAGAGGGTATTTGTGGAGCAAATTCTCTTGGCTTCAGATTAGAGTATGATGCTCCAAATAAGCAGATGCCCTTTTATGTGTATGAGGGTACAGACAGAACAATTGAGCAATCTGATGTTCCTCCTTGCATCTTCTCTTCAAACTATGAAAACATACTGAGTTCGAGTTACACCCTAAACGCTCAGGATTCAAAGAATGTTGGTCTTGTAGCAGGTGAGGGTGAGGGCTTGGCAAGAAAAACTGTATCTGTTGGAACTGCTTCTGGTAAATCAAGAAAGGAAGTTTTCATAGATGCCCGAGATTTACAGAGTACAAACTCTGATGGCATGACAATTCCTGAGGCTGAATATCTGCAACTGCTGAAACAAAGAGGCAATGAAAAGATGGCTGACCTCAAGGAGACAGAAAGTTTTGATTGTGTTGTGAATACCTATGGCAACATCCGATACAATGAAGATTATTTTCTAGGAGATAAAGTTACAATATTTGATGCTGAGCTCGAAATCCAACTAAATGCAGTTATTACAGAAGTAGAACATGCATTTGATTCAATTGGTGAAACAATTTATATCACATTCGGGTTTGGACCCCTCACACTAGCACAAAAGCTCAAAGCAAAGGTGGTGCAATAATGGAAAAAAGTTCATTTTTCAATGCCCAAATGGATGCATCTGGAGAATACGACAGAGAGTATCTGGCTGAGGACTTTGCCAGTTATTTCTCCAAGTTCATCTCAAACGGTGTATTTCCAAATCCAAGCACAGGGCTGCAAGTTATTGCAGCTGATACTCCAAACATGACAGTCACGCTTTCTGTTGGATATGGGTACATCAATGGTTACAAATACGAAAACACTACTCCATTGACATTCAGCATTGGTGTTGCTGATGGCGTGCTGAATCGTAAAGATGCAATCTTTATTAGATACAGTAAACTGGGTAGGGCTATCAAAGCATATAAAATCGCTGGCACTCCTGGTGCATCTGCTGTTGCGCCATCTGTTGTTAGAACTGAGGACTACTACGATTTGTGTGTAGCAATTATCAGTGTTAATGCGGGTATCACAGCAATTCCTCAATCACTCATTGAGGATACTCGGTTGAACACTTCCCTCTGTGGTATTGTCACAGGTCTCGTTGAGCAAGTTGATACAACTACCCTTTACAATCAAATTCAATCTGATTTATCCCAATTTAAAACAGTAAGCCAAGCAGAATTTGATGCTTGGTTTGAAGATATCAATGCAAAGCTGGGTACAGAGCCTGCAACAGCTCTTCAACAGCAAGTAGATGCTCTTGATGCTGCTAAAATGGATAAAACTACTTATGACTCAAATGGCGACGGGGTAGTTGATAAAGCAGCAGTAGCAGATAAAGTAGCTAAAAAGCTCATCCTCCAAAACAACGCCGGGCAGCAGATGGCTGAATTTGATGGTTCAGAAGAAAAGACAGTAAAATTGACCCCTGCCCAGGTAGGAGCTGAACCCACTTTCACGAAAAACAGTGCGTTCAACAAGAACTTCGGAACAGCGGCGGGCACCGTATGCCAAGGCAACGACGGCAGGCTTTCCAATGCACGGCGGGCCAGCAATATAACCATGGGCTACGACGGCAATTTGTGGATCAACTATTCGTGAGGCGGTGGGAATATGGCGCTATATTACAACAGCAACAACGTCCCACAGTCGAACAATGTGTATTACAACAGTAATGCCAGCAACAAGGTTTATCACAATAACAACCTTGTTTGGCAAAAGCAATTTTTCATTTACAATAACGGCGTAATAGGGAATAACGGAAATATTTGGGTGCACTGGAGCGCCTATCCCAACAACTACGAATTTAACAAAAATGAAAACGGGAAACTGATAGCCCGCGGCGGTTATGGTGATACGCAGCTAAAAATTATAAGCGGCGGATATAACGTTTCCGGATACAGTATGTTGCACGTTGTGGGAAATTATGAACTGAACATAGCAAACTACGGTGAGGATTGGTTCGGGCTTTCCAGCGTTGCAAATGACTATAACCCGAATATTTGCAATCAGTATATGAAGATAGGCGACACAGCAAAGAGTTTTCACCTTCAAATCCCGTTCAGTTTTAACGGCACAGCTTATTTTAACTGGCGATTCCTGACGTTCCACAAGATGTACATATCACAAATTTATGTTGTATAGGAGGTACACAAAATGCTGAAAATCACACTGGAAAACGGCAGCGCCTACGAGGTACTGCCCGAGACCGCATGTTACCCGTCCATGTCCACCACGGCGCGCAGCCACCTTGAAATCCACATGTCGGCGGACGCAATGACACTGGATGAGTTTTACGCCCTGATGACCGATGCCGAGGCGACAAAGAAAATCACCTTGCAGAACATCGACGCGGAAAACCCGGAAAAAGAGTACACCAACATTTATGCAGATTTCACCTATCCGCGCTCCATCGGCAAACAGTGCGTGACAAAAGTGAATTATGCGACGGGCGAGCCGGCCGAGGAAGTGCACCTCGTTGCCTCACTTGAGCAGCTCACGTTCGTGGAGCAGCAGCTTGCCGCGCTGGGGCTGTAAAGGAGGACAAGCTATGGAACGAGCAAGATTTCCTATGGAATTCTTGAGGGTGACTCAAGGGCCAAATACCGGGAGCCATGCAGGTAGTAAGGCGATGGACTTCGGCGGCAAGGACACCGGGTGCGATGTAGTCTATGCGCCTTTTACCGGGCGTGTAGCGCGTGTGCGCACGAATTCCAGCCATGAGACCTATTTTGAAAGTCTGGAACCTGTGGAGTTTGCCGATGGAACCGTGGACTACATGACCGTGACGCTGATGCATGATAATGTATTGGACGTTCGTACCGGGCAGGTGCTGCACCAAGGCGAGAAGATAGGCGACGAGGGCGGCTTTGGTGGCGGTCGTCCGAACCGTTTTGGCGCGCATCTGCACCTTGAAGTGAGCCGGGGGCGAAATATCGCCTACCAAGTGCGAAACGCACAGGGCACATACTGCACGCCACAACAGGTAGATATTTGGTCTGCGCTGTGGCTGGGGACGGATGTTCAAGTGCTTGATGGTGCTGGGTATTCGTGGAAAAGAGATACAAAGGAGGATGATGACATGAAATTCCTGAAAGTAACAAATGGCAAATGTGAAGTATTCACAACCACGGATGTGAATGCAGTAGACAAGTCCTACAACAGTGGAAAGCTGACCGAGGGTGTGTGCTACCCGGTACAGGCCGAGGTGGGCAGCTCTGGCGGGTACAACTGGGTGCGCATCTTCGTGGCGGGAGAAAAACGTTACGCTGTTGTATTGTCCGACCGTTGCCAGCTTGTAACACTGTCTCCTGGAGATGCTTTTAATGCTTGTGTAGCTCAAGCTAAACCACAAGCAGCAGACCCTGAGATTGAAAAGAAACTGGCTGCTGAAACGCTTCGTGCTGACACAGCAGAACGGGAAAGAGATGCTGCAAACAAAAAAATCAATGAAGCCAAAAAGGCTCTTGGAGCCTAAAAGGAGGAACTGACTATGAGATTCAAAATCAACATTCCTGTCCGCATGAAAAATCCGTGGTTCTGGGTTGGCCTTGCAGGTGTTATCCTTACTGCAATGGGGGTTTCCCCTGAAACGCTGACCAGCTGGGGTGCTGTTGTTGAGGCATTCAAGAGCCTCATCATGAATCCGTTTATGCTCGGAAGTGTTGCTCTTGCAGTCTTGGGTGTATTTATTGACCCGACGACAAAGAGCCTTGGTGACTCTGCAAATGCATTGACTTATACTTCTCCGAATTGAGTCTTTACTTTTGCTCCAATATGGAGTACGATAGACTTGGAAAGGAGGAACCATGAGTGACTGCCAAAATTGTCCATTGGTGGAAAAAATAAAAAACCTGGAAGAGGACAGTCGCAGAAACCAAGAAACCCATAAAGAATTTTATAATCGCTTTGAAAACCAAACAATGGCGCAAGCTGTGACGGATGAGCGATACAAAACAATTCTAAACACCCTCACAACCCTGACGGGAAAAGTTGATGCCCTCAGTGCAGACCCAGGGAATAAGTGGAAAACCCTGACAAGCTCAGTGATTTCAGGGTTTGGCGGTGGGCTTATTGGGTTTATTGCCTCGATGTTCTTGAAATAGGTATACACAATGGAGGTATAACTTTGGAAATCGACACTGAACAGCTCAAGCTCGAAAAGGATGCACTAGACCAGAGCCTTGCCCTTAACAAAGTTGTTGTTTCTCTTTTGGAAGAGCGCAAAAAAGAAATGCGACACATCTGGATGGTACTACTTACAATTTGCATCATATTCGCAATTGCAATTTCGGTGTTTGCGTATTTCAATTACACTGATAAGCAAATGCTGATGGAGCAACTCGAGAATACACGGGTTGACTTCATGGAGTATCTTGATACAATTGAGTATACTACAACAGAGACAACGACTGAAACAACAATTACACAAGATACTGGTGAGGGCAGTGGTAATAATGTATATCAAGCTGGCTCTGATGCTGTATACAATGAGGCTGGAGGTGAATAATCTTGCCAAAGCAAACTGTTACAGTCGTGACTACGACACGTACAACGACAAGGTCTTCCGCAAAACCAAAGAGTGGAAATACACAAAGCAGGTGCCCGACATGTGGTAAATATATGCGCAGAAAATAAGGTGATGTAGATGACTGAGCACGTACAAACTCGTGCAAAGGTACGACAAATTCCTCGTGTCAGTACATTTAATGCCTTGCTCGAAGAATGTACCATATCTCAAGAAGAGAAAGAACTCATGAGACTACATTATCTTGAGAATAAAGACTTCTGTTACATTGGAGACCAGCTGGGCTACTCTGAAATAACTATGAAGCGATGGCACAAAAAGATTCTACGCAAACTGAATAAAGTCCTGTAATTTCAGGGATACTTTTAAGACCGTTCACGGATACTCCGTGGGCGGTCTTTTGATTTATACTTAAATCAAAGGGTGATGTATATGGAATCTAGAGAAACCCTGGTTCTTGAGCTGGTGTGGGAATATAACTATACACCAGAAGAAGCAGAGGAAGTTGTAAGCAGTTATCTTGACAGCGGAAATTATGCTCTGCTGTATGATATATTGAAGCACAAATCTGTTAACAAAATACTTGCTTACAAGGAGGCTCAAAATGTATAGCCCGATGTATTCACAAATGCCATACAACCCGATGGCTCCAGCTCAACAAAGACTTGCTCAAATGGAGCAACAGTATCCTCAGTTTGCTCAGCAACAGATGAATCAAATGGGTCAGGGATACGGACAACCCCAGCAACAGCAGCCAATGTATATTAAATGCAGGGCAGTCACATCTTTTGATGAAGCCAAGGCCGCTATGATTGATTTGGATGGCAGCTTACACGTTTTTACAGACACAGCAAATAAACGAATCTATACAAAACAAATCAATCTTGATGGGACTGCTACTTTAAATACTTATGTGCTGGATGAGCCTGTTCAGCCCACAGTCGTCAAGTCTGCAAACGAATCTCCTGTCAGTCAAGCTGTTTTCATTCAGACCGTAAATTCCCTCCAGAGCGAGATAGAGGAATTAAAGGCGAAATTTGAACAAAGGAGTGATACGAGTGTTCAATCCGATGCAAATGTTTCAAGGAATGGGAAACGGACAAAATCCAATGATGCAGATGATGCAGCAAATAGGTAGAGGTGGAAATCCTGCCCAAATGATGCAGAGTATGATGCAGTCTCAACTGCAAAATAACCCGCTTTTTCAACGTGCTCAGGAAATGGCCAAAGGCAAAAGCCCTGATGAACTCAAACAGATTGCTCAAAATCTATGTAAACAGCGTGGTATTGATATTGACCAAGCCATGGAGCAATTCAAGTCTCAGATGGGCTCAAAGTAGGCAAATGTGTGCCCAGCACATTTGACATATATTTAAGGAGGTTTGTATTTTATGGGTATGGAAGGAACTGGCCTCAGCGTTGCCGACGCGCTGGCTCTTCAAGACCGTCGTGGTGACGGAATGTTCGGTGATGGCAATGGTATGTGGGTGTTTTTCCTGTTCTTCCTGCTGGCGTGGGGTGGCAACGGCATGTTCGGTGGCAATAATGCTGCTGCGCAGGGTGCTCTCACTCGTGCTGACTTGTGCGAGGGCTTCAATTTCAACGACCTGCAGCGTCAAGTCCAGGGCGTTCAGAACGGTCTGTGTGACGGATTCTACGCACAAAATACCACAATGCTGCAAGGGTTCCATGGCGTTGACACCGCTCTCTGCAATGGTTTCAACAATGTGAACAACAACATCACCCAAGCCCGGTTTGATGCTCAGCAGTGCTGCTGCGAGACCAACCGTAACATCGACGCTGTGCGCTATGAGAATGCGCGCAACACATGTGACATTGTCAATGCTATCAAAGCTGATGGCGATGCCACTCGCTCTCTGATGACGCAAAATACGATTCAGGCTCTGCGTGATGAGCTGCAATCTGCTCAGCTTGCTCTGCAGAACAATGCTCAGACTCAGACCCTTATCAATCAGCTGCGTCCGTGCCCCATCCCTGCCTATCCGTCCTGCAGCCCGTATCAAACATACAGTGGCTGGAACGGCTGTGGCTGTGCTTGCAACGGCTAATCTACAAACAAATAGGATAGTTCGGCTTTGACCGTTCCCTAATACAACCAATGGGGGTGGGCAGATGTCCACCCCTTATTTTGAAAGGAGAAATAACAATGATTGATGCTGTAAACGTTGCATCTCAAAGTGTTGCTGTAAATTCCCCTGTTCTTTTTGGTGCTACACGAATCAAGACTGGGTGCTCTGTACGACATGAGCAAGGCTCTGGCAGATTTGTTCTGCTCAAGCCAGGTATCTATCGAGTATCTTTCAATGCCAGTCTATCTGCTGCAGCTGCTACCACAGCAGTTTTAAATATCACCCAGGATGGTGAACAAATTGCTGGTGCAAACATCACTTCCGGAGTTGACCCAACAAGCATTGAAAGTGTTTCTGTGACAACTCTACTTCGGGTTTACTGTAGCGATGTCAGCTCTGTCTCTATCACAAACATTGGTACAACTGCTATCAACGTTGCTCAAGCCAATTTTGTCATTGAAAGGGTCTGCTGAATGTGGACAGAAATGACGAGCTGTTCTTCATAATTGCGACGTTCAATACCTGTTTAGGTATGGTCAATATGCAAAAGAATGACGCACAGAAAGACCATCAAGAGATTCTTGATGAAAAGCTCGACAGAATACTTTCAAAAATTGACAACATAGAAAGGAGGCTTGGTGATGGCAAACTACACAATGGAGAAAACAGAACGTGACTGGGATATCTGCTATAATGCATTTAAAAAGATAAACCAACGACAAATCACAGCACTCATGTTTCATGACCAAATGGCTGACTTGTTTGACTTTCTAGGTTTGATGGGTTTCAAGCGAATGCACGAGTATCAGTATTTCGCAGAATCTGCTGAGCATAGGACAACAAAAAGATACTTTATCAATCATCACAATAGGCTGTTGCCTGAAGATGGGGTGGAAGAGATTGAAGCCATTCCGGACAGTTGGTATAAGTATACTAGATTTGAGGTCAGTGCTCAGGTACGAAGACAAGCAGTTGAAACTGCATTTGAGAAATACAACGAATGGGAAAGTGAAACAAAAGAATGCTACGAAAAAGCTGCAAAAGAACTTCTTGATGCCGGATATATGGCTGACTACAATAAAGTCAACTGTTTGATTGAAGATGTTGACATGGAATTGAAGCACATTGATAGACTTATTATATGCCTCAAATCTGTTGCATATAACGATGTTTATGTCGCAACAATTCAGGATGAGTTACATGAAAAATATCGTGCAATGACGAAAGAAATTGGTGTAAACATCTGTTAAACACTTGCCCCTTGCTTCGGTGAGGGGCATTTTTATGGAGGAACCATGAAAAGTTTAGGCTTTGAGAGGGTACAGCTTTATGCTAAAACATTCAAGGGATTTGTTCCTGTACCATACCCAATGGAGGGAAGGCAACTCTATTACTTTGATAAAGAGCAAAACAAATTCATAAGAATCCAATAAATTTTGAAAAACCTCTTTACATTTTCTTGCAATAGGAGTACAATGTAATTGTAAGGAAAACAAACGGAGGTAAACATTATGAAGTATTCAATTCCTGAATCCAATATGGATAAACTTACAAAACGCCTTGTAACAATTGGTAACAAGTGTAATAAGTTTGGCTGCACTTTCAGTTTTGAAATCATTGGCGAGCATTATGAAAAGCAATTCGATGATGCTCATGTTTATACTGGGGATATTAAATACATCGATGTAGAAGTCTCCGGCAAAGCCATTATCAACAATTGGGTTTTTGTTGCTACACTTGAGCACACTGATAAAGGAAACATTGTTCGAGCTTATGATGGGCAAGAAGTTCCTCAATGGGCATACACTGTTGAAGCTAAATGTGACCACTGTAAAACAAAGCATACCCGCAAAGACACCTACATTGTTCGCAATACTGAAACTGGTGAATTTAAGCAAGTTGGTCGCAGCTGTCTTAAGGACTTCACAAATGGTCTGAGCGCTGAAATGGTTGCTGCTTATCTTTCCTATTTGGATACCCTAGAGAAATCCTCTATTGACTTCTCTAGCAGTAAGCCCTACTACAACGTCAAAGAGTACCTGCTCTATGTTGCTGAAACAGTCAAGCACTTTGGCTATCTTAGCAAAGCCAATGCTGGTTACAATGGTACTCCCACTTCTTGTCGAGCTTTTGGGTACATGGTTCGTCCGAATGCTCAGGAACGCAAGGAAATGGAATCTGTAAGATTTGAAGCTTGCACCGAAGAAAATGAGAACACCATTGCTACTGCTCTCCAATGGCTGAATACTCAAGATGATGACTTTGGGTATATCCACAACCTCAAAATTGCGTGTTCTCGTGAGTATTGTGAATCTCGTGATTTTGGCATTATTGCTTCCTTGATTCCTGCGCACTTCAAGGCTATGGAAAAGGAAGCCGCACGTTTGGCTCGTGAAGCTGCAAAAGCAAATAAGCCCAATTCAAATTGGGTTGGTGAAATTGGTCAGCGTGTTGAGATTGCTGCTAATTGTAAATGTGTTGCTTCTTGGTACAGTGATTTTGGTCCTGGGTACCTTTACAAATTTACAACTGATGACGGAAATATATTCACCTGGAAGACTGGGAAAGCCATTGATGATGGCAAAGTTACTATCAAAGGAACAATCAAGGCACATACTGAGTTTAATACTGAAAAACAGACTGAGTTGACTCGTTGCAAAATCTCTTAAAATATTACAAAACCCTCTTTACATTTATGCATCTTATCGGTATACTAATGCTTGTAAGGAAGAACAAACCTTACAAAATATGACATGATAGGAGCAAGGAAGAATGTATTACAAAATCACCATTAAGGAAATCCACAAGGCAGTTGTCGGTGTCGAGGCGGAGAGCTTTGAGGAGGCCAAAGCAAAGGTCGAGACGAAATACTGGGAAAACCCAAACGATTATTTACTTGAGCCGGAAGATACATTTTTTGAATAAGTCAAAATATAAGAGAGGCCGGGGTTATACCCCAGCCTCTTTTTCTTGTTGTGCAATATACTCAATGACGTCTTTCTTCAGCTTCAGCGCTCTTAGAATCTGCCTGTCTTTGCTGGGTATAGGTTTGCCTCTGCACGCTGGCAAGTCTGCAATGATATAATAATAGGTCACAGGCCGGGTCTGCCCCGGTCGATGAATGCGCTTCTTGCTTTGTGAGAACAGCGCGAGGCTGATGTTAAGGCTATAATAGATGAGATAGCGGGCACGGGTCAGGTCTATACTCTCACTGCCCGACCTGTACTGCACCGCAATCACATCGGCCTTGCCCTGTATCCAGCGGTCCATCGTGTCCTCAACGCCTGAGACCTCTGTGTACCGCCTGCCAAGCCTTTCGCACACAGACCGTATTTCATCAAAGTCGTGCCGAAACGTCGCAAAGATGACCACAGGCTCCCGTGGGGAGAACTCAGACAGCATTTCCTCCAGCAGTTCAGCCCGGTCATGGTCTATAGAGATGACAGTCTTGTCCCCCTCCGGGTCTTCAACAGGTACAAACCCGCAACAAACTTGCTGGAGCCGGAGCACCTTGCTAATCACAGCCTTGATTTCCGTGGCCCCCTTTTTGTTAAGGTACAACCCCTCTTTGTCCAGGTCGCGGTAGACCTTTTGAGCCTTGGTGGAAAGTGTGTACGAGCGAATGATGTTACGCCGCCCCGGCAATTTGACCGAGGACTTGATTGAGAACGCACAGGAATACATCTTGTGTGCCAAGTCATCAAGATTCTTGTAGGGCTGTTTCTTGTCAAGTACAGTGTAACCAACTTTTGCGGTCAGTACAGGGTCAATGTTCTGGTACATGGCTTTGAAATCCGAAAAGCTGGTGCCAAAAATACTGGGGTCAAGAAACCTGTACTGCGCATAGATGTCCATTGGGTTTTCTGCAAGTGGAGTACCTGTTACAAGGAAACGATGCGGAACAATACTTCCAAGTCTTCGCAAGCACATTGAGCATTTACTTGATGGAGTTTTTATATGGTGACTTTCATCACATATTATAAATTCCAATCCAGCACTTTTTCTAAAAAGAGTTTCTTCAAATGGCTTGCGCCATATACTCTCATAGTTTACAAGAAGAATCATAGTCTCCTGATTTATGCCTCTTTTTCCTTTTGGACAGAGCTTATTCATCAGTTCAACCTTTTTAACGGTGGAGAGCTCACGAAGATTATAGATGAAATTTGATTGTATATCTGTGTGAATTTTGAACTGCTTCTCCCACACTTCACATGCTTTTGGAGGGGCAACAATGATTCCTCGTCGCCAGCCTTTGTTAACAATGAGGTCTAGCATCACTTTTGTTTTTCCTGTTCCAGGGTCAGTGTAAAGGGCACCATTGTCTCGTTCCATTAAATAGGACAAAGCCTTGAGTTGATGTTCCCAAGGCTTTGTCTTAAATATGAATCCCTTATACTTTCGGGTCATACTCTTTGTTTAACTCCTCTGAAATCTGTTGTAACCGTTCTAGAAGTCTGCTTCTTTCTTCTATGCTGATTGAATTGCTGTGTAGCTGCTTTTGAATTTTTTGGTACTCTGTATTGCTGTAAAATACCCTATACTTATGACCGCACTTTGGGCATTTGATATAATACCCATCAACTCCATTGTCAAGTCTTCTGCGAATCATTCGGTGAACTGTAAAATTTCTTTTGCAGCCTTTGTCACATACAAGATTGATAGCTGTTGAATTCATGTAGTCATCTCCTAATCAATGAATTCTGAAAGTTTTGTGCGTATCAATTGGTCAGATTTATGAACACAACAAAATGCATCCATGTCTTCCCCATAATGTTTAATCCAACCATTGACAGATAGACCCTCTCTAGAAAATATTGCTTTGACATCTTCAAGAGTGTATGCAACCATTACAATAGCTCCAGCGACTTGCCATTTGAGTAGCTCGTGCAGCTGCTTTTTCGTGGGTGTATTACCATTATCAACGGTTTTCAGTTCAATGCGAAATGCACGACCCTGAAAGCAACCGTTGATGTCAGCACGGCCAGACTGAGCACTGTTCCCAGAAACATTCTCTGCAATGCATCCAGGCAAGCTGTTAAGATACCTAAGAACACTGCTCTGAATTGATGATTCACGAGGCAATCAATCACCCCCGAAAGCAAGATTTCTGAAGTCCTGTGGCTCAAGGCCAACGCGCTCAACCCAAAATAGCGGGTCTTGAATATGGGGGATTGCTTTGTCATCAATGTATAAATCTGCATAGATTTTTCGTGTATCATTGTTAAACATCTTGATAGTCTCTGGGAGATTCACATTCACTGCATCAAAGAACAAACCCCGATGAGCACAGTAGTCTACAGCTTCCAAAAGATACTTGCTATCTCTACAAGTCCAAAGGATAAGTTTCACACCAGATTTTTGTAGAGCCTTGCAGAGTCGAAACATAAACGTATTGGGCGAACCAATATTCGGGTAATTGTCAGATACCAAGGTACCATCAAAATCAATTGCAACAATCTTGGGCAGTGTATCCATCTCACTTTTTGAAATAGCCATATTTTGCGGCCTCCATCTTCATATGTAGTGACGTCCAGTTTTTAATGATACCATACATTGGTGGACGTGCTTTTCCCAATGTTGGGCTGTACAACTCATAATATCTATCTTGATATGAAATAATGATTGCTTTCTTGAGTGTCTCAATGTCTTCTCGTCTGGCCATGTGTAATGCAAGGTCAAATTCTTCCTTTGCCCATTTTGAAAGCCAGCCCCCAATATCACACCCATCAGCATTTGTTGAGCTTTGAAATTCCTCCCAGATTTCCACAGGTACATAGCAAAAGTGAACCCAGGAAATCCTGTCATTGTCAATTGTTTTGAGCAGAATTTTCTTGTAATACTCCGGCTTGCCCTTGAGAAACTTCGGGTGTGGATTTCTCATGGTTTTCCTCCTGCGGTTTGCTTGACGAACGCTTTTTTGCTTTGATAGGGTTTTCCGGCTTTTGAGGCGCATTTCGTTCGTAAAGGTGAAGCGAAGCAGCCTGATGTACATAAGTACCAACCTCAACCCCAAGGCGCATTGCCATCATCACTTGCATCGAACAGAAACTGAACATGTCATATGGAACTCCGGTCCAAACATCATTGGAACGCATAGTGACCGTCAAATTGAGACGATTATTGCGGATAAGAAACTGCAAGGACAATGTGCACGGAGTATCTTTTGTAGGGTCAGTGATTGCTCTCGGATTTTTGATGTGAATAACAGCTTGGCGACTGTTAGGGTCTTGAGTCAAACGCTCAATGACGTCTTGCCATTGGTCAAACCCATAGAATGACTGGATTTTGTGCCCATAACAGCTGTTGACAGTTTCACCATCATCAGACATGCGGTCCCAAGCACTGCTGAAATACTGTATATCACGCAATTTGTTTGAGCCAGAAAGATACCAAAGCAGCTCTCCTACTGCATAGCGCATAGGCATTTTTCTTGCTTTGCTGTTTACAATCATGCGTGTCGGGTTTTTGATGACTGTAATTGCATTGAGAATTTCAGCTGCAACAGCACCATCACGACTTTCAGCAACCTTTTCTGAATCCCAGGCTTGCGCTGTCAAAGCTGCATACCAGTATTCCCAAGCATCGTTTACAGTTTCTGCGACAAGGTAGTTGTCGATGTCACCATCACCACATACACGGTCAGTCTTGTTGTAAAGGGTTTCAAGCTCAAGCTCTTTGACAGCTTGCTTGAATGTTTCAGGATTGAAAATCATATTTACGTCCTCCAGATTTCAATTTGAAGTGTGGATTGCTTCATGACTGTATCAAACCGTTCCAGCAGTTCTTTTACAGGATACATTGGAATTTCATTCCGCTTGTTAAGGCGTGTCTCAATTGTTTTTTCGGAGGCAGTCACATAGACAACTTTTGCACCCATATTTAGCATATCAGCTTCAAGGCGATACAACTCATCTTGGGTCAACTTGCGTTCTTCTTCAGACTGATATACGAATTGTCCATAGCAAAATCGGTCTGCAATGATGTGTTGCTCTTCAGAGGCGTACAAGATACTACGAAAATACGCAAGGTCATTCGGGGTATCTTTGGTGCAATGAATGATACGAGCATTGAGAATACGGGCGAGGCGTTTTGCAATAGTGCTTTTTCCTGCGCCATCAGCGCCCTCTAAAATAATGAGCATTGATTTCCCTCCAATTTATTGTAGTAAGCCTATTTTACTCTTCCCAAGGACGTTTGTAAAGAGTTTTACATAAAGGCTCTGAATTTTTTGAAACCTTTTTTGCAAAAGCAAGAATTTCATCTGTTGCTTCTGGCATATCTTCCTGACCTTTCATATCAGGAAGCAATCCTACTCTATGGCTTAGAGCATTACAGCCTAAACATGGCTTGAAGCTTCTTTTACCAGCGTATAACAGAATGCGGGCAGCTTCAAATCGTTTACTGTACCAAATCTCATCAATTTCTTGTTCCATGATGTTGCCAATTGGGTATTCACCCCGGAAATCATTACAGCATATAGCCACAGAGCCATCATATCTCAGCGACAACTCTCTAAATGGTCTTGCGCACCTTTTACCTTGATAGGACATATCAAGAGGTCCAGCGGCTCCACAGTGATTGCAGAGATGACGATTGATGGCACCCTCTTTTTGAATTGGCGGATTGAATAGTACTCTGAATTTTCTTGAGCTGTTTCCATAAAGGGGTACTCCAGGAGCCAAATGCTGAATATCGATATCAGTATCCAGCTTTGTGAGCTTTTCTTCAATTGTAGCAGCGTCACCTTTGGCAGAATAGTAGTCAATGATTAAATCGTTGAGACCTGCAGCTTTTAATGCTCTGACGCGCCCCAGGATGTTCTCAAACTCATCTACTTTTTCACCAAACCCATGGACAATTCCATAACCATTTGTCATGATAGACATAACAGCTCTTGGGAGGGCTTTTCGAAACAGCTTTATGATTCGAATGATATTCGGGTTTAGCGTGGGTTCCCCATGCATAGAAAAGATGATGCGGCTATTCCAACCGACTCTCGCAATCTCCGAAACAATTCGTTCTGCGGTTTTCTTTGTCATTGGATACCAAGGCTTTTTTCCCTCTTCCCGCATTCCACGCAACCCGCAGAAGTTGCATCCAAGATTGCAGCCCTCATTGAGTTCTACTTGGATAGAAAACGGTGGTGTTTGTTTTCTCATTGTACTATTATTCCTCCCAGTATTCCTTGATACGCTTTGAGCCATTGATTTTGTGAAATGCTGTCCAGTTGATATCACCCCACATATAATCTCCGTCAGCATCGCGAAAGCTCGTGCGCAGATAGTCTCGTATAGGGTATTTTTGTAACATATCCCATTCGTATTTGTGAAGCCGTTTTTCATTCTCTGGTGTACGAATAACACTGTCACACTTTTCACTAACATAGTCATATGTTAGACATGGTATGTTAAAGCAGTGACCACCATTAGCAAGAATAACTGCACAAAACCCAATGTCATCTCCATGAGGGTCAAAAATCATGTCACGATTTATCTTTGCTTTGTGAAGCCCTTTTACATTTATGAGAGTGACTTGTCTTGGAGTAGGTCCTGAATCAATGATGTATTTGAGTTTGCTGTTTTCAACATGCTGTGACATCCTCTGCCTACGAATATTTCCAAGATATACATTTGGATACTCTTTAAAAACTTCCCTTGAAATAGCTCCTGCCATTGTAAGAACTTTTTGTTCGAGTAGAGGGTCTTTTTCTCGGTCTGCTTTTACAGCATGCTTAGAGCATAGATTTCCAGAGCCAGACTTCCCATCATACATATATGCAAGATTCTTGATATCATCATCCATATCGATGATGAGTGAATAGCGATGTTCCGCAGCGTATTCATAAATGAACTGGCGAGTACTTGCTAGCCCATTGATTGGCAAATGAAAATCTTTTGGTATAGGTAAGATATGCAGATTTTTGTTTGCCTTTCTATACGCTTTTGCTTGCTCTTGCCTTACAACAATATGAACTTTTTCAATGGCTTCATCTGTGAAATTCTCAAACATTTTTGCTGTCACAAACTCAGGTCTGTTATAAGATGGTACAAAAATATGAGGAAGTTGGGATGTAGATAGACAATTCAGCAGGTTATACATTTTTTTCTTTCTCATAGCATCCTCCATTATAGGGAATGCCCCTCTATCAATAGAGAGGCATTCCACCTGAAATCATTCAGTCTTCTTCCCAATCATCGTCGTCATCATCGTCGTCGTCTTCTTCGGCAGGAGCGGGCTTTTTCTTGGTCGCGGGTTTCTTTGCAGCAGGCTTTTTGGCTGCAGCCTTTTTCTTCGGGGCGGGTTTCTCTTCTTCCTCTTCCTCGTCCTCATCCTCGTCCCAGTCGTCTTCCTCGTCCTCTTCCGGTTCAGGCTGAGACTTTTTCTTGGCAGGAGTTTTCTTCACTGTGGATGATTTTTTCTTGGACTTAGGAGCTTCTTCCTCTTCGTCCTCATTCTCCTCATCGAAATCATCCTCATCCTCGTCGTCATCATCGTCATCGACGCTGGACTTTGAGTCGTTGGCCTTGGTATACTCGGAAATCTTGGCTCGGGTCACTCCGTTGTATTCCTCATGGATAACATTGATGTCCAAAACCTTGCCAATCATATTGTCAAGGTCAACAGCAACTTTGCCCTCGCACTTCATGTTAAGGACTTGCAGCAGGGATTTGAATTTCCAAAGAGCCTTATCCGTCAGGACCAAGCTGTCAAAGACCTTGTTGCCCTTGTCATCACCCTTAATAACTTCAAATGCAACCTGAAGCATCTGGTCGCCACCCTGAGAGGTCTTCTCTTGAATTTCGGAAATTTTTGCCCGATGAATCCCCTCGCTCACTCGCTGATAGGATTCAACACCTGTGAAATCGACTTTCATTTTTCGTGCCATTGTAATACCTCCGTGAATATTTGTTTATATCCAAAGGCGAATTGCCTATTGGTCAGATGTTGCAGACTCGATATCGAGTATCTGTGCTAGTTTTGTATAAGTTAAATTTCTAACTTGCGTCGGAACTTTGAGCTCCTTTGGTTTTTGCAGCTTTGTCCAATAGTATGGATTTGGCCCAATTTGGGTGATGTAAACTGGTACAGTCTTTTCAACCCCGTCAATGGTGACATCCTTTTTCTTAATGAGGGTATGTAGACCATAGTTTGACATCCCCTCAAGGTATGTTCTCGCACCTTTTGTTGTACTTGGGTGAATCTCCGGAAGAATCTCATCTTCAATGCCCTCAAAAGCATCTCCAACTTCATGACAGCTGAATAGCACCCAACAGTATTCAGCAAGCTGATGACCCAAACGAATCAGTTCTTCCGTGTCAGATTTGAGGTCACCCCACATCTGCTGGGTCATTTTCTTATTCTTATCAACAGCGTTTTCTTTGACCCATATATTTGTGACCATTGAGAATGTGTCAGCAAAAACTGTTTTGTATTTCAACCTGCCTTTTTCTGCCATGCCAATAAGCTCTTGCAGAACAGATTTCAGCTCACTGAGATTTTTAATGTGTAGACCTCGGATACCCTTTTTCTTTTTGATTGTGTTGCTTCCGTCATCACCAACTTGTAGATACAACATTGGTTTAGGGAAAGTAGAACCAAGCTCAGTTTTACCAGAGCCAGATTTTCCGTAAATTGTAACGAATCTGTGCTGACCAAGCTCTTCGATGTCAACAGCTTTTTCTAAAAGACCCATGTTTTACTCCTCTCCTATCACTACAACATCATCTCGTGGATGAACTTCATAGTCATGTTCAATAAGATGCTTTAAATCCCCCTGAGTTAACTCAGTGAAGCAGATGTCCCTGTATGAACAAAACTTGCAATCAGGAGTCATATTCTTTGTCTTATTTTTATGCCCTTGCCGAACGATATCCCGACAAGTATAGACAAACCCCTCCCAAACATTTTCAACCATATAGGGTACAATATCAAGCTCGCATCGGAAGAAAAAATTGCTCACATTTGCTGCATAATCATTTCCCTCTTGCAGAACTTTTATGTCCTTTATTCCTCGGAGTTCACAAGCTCTTCTCCAAGAAAAAGGTGTGATATTGTTGCTTTTTGCTTTGCTGAATCGGTTAGATTTCGGTAGCCAAATTGGCATTGAAGCAGGAGTAGAATGGATGTAATCCCATATCACAGACTTTGGTAATACTCCTGTCATCATCTGAACAGCCTTTGCGTATAAGCTTTTTTGAGTGTTCATTACAAGAACATTTTGGTCTGGCTTTCTGTTGAAAGTTTTATGCTCACCAAGTTTACACATCTTTTCGCCTTTATGGCGATATTTGTAAAGCTCATCAATAACTCCGTTGAATATGACTGGCTCGCCTTTTACATTACAGATTTCAAGTTCAAAAGGACGCTCTGTTTGTGTTGGCTGTGGAGCATCTTTATAGATTTCCATGTAGTCTGAAAAGATACACTGAAGCTCAAATAGATAGTCTTCACCGAGTTCTTCTTGCCATTGTGGCTTCAATTCATAGTACTGCTCACCAATGGTCTTCTGTGCTTCAGCAAGTTTCTCAGGGTCATTGCGGAGTTCCAAAAGTTTGTGAAAATCTGTGCCAAAGTATAGGGGCCTCACAGGCTTTTTTGCTCTAAGGCATTCATAGTACCCAAGATAATGTCTGTATGGACAGCGCAAATATGAAGAAAATCTAGAATATGAAATCTTCATGCTGTTCTCCTTATAAGTAATACATTGTTATGGTCCAAGCGGTTGGAATCGAACCAACGACCTCTCAGTGTTTCGCATGCTGAGCGCCCTACCTACTGTGCCACACTTGGAAATGTTTGGAGGAGGTCAGATTCGAACTGACAACAACCCTGAATCGTTGTGGAGCTCCGGGGCTTTTCCAATTAAGCTACTCCTCCAAGAAGTCGCCCCGATGACGGGTCGAGGCGGCTCTGTTTTGTGCCCACCATCTGGGATGTGAGCTATTCAATTTTTACCCTCTCGGGCTGGTTGGGATAGCTGGATTCGAACCAGCGGAATGCGGGAGTCAAAGTCCCGTGCCTTACCACTTG
>OGYB01000205.1_pt1 | contig 49632 bp, 36 predicted proteins | sample 1576421 | NCBI WGS metagenome assembly OGYB01 (sample SAMEA3541577, study PRJEB24748) | human gut metagenome | biome: human gut; feature: human-associated habitat; material: faeces | place: China | collected 2012
ACGAACGGGCTGTCTATGAAGAGAACTTGAAGATTTACCGCGACTGGCGCAATACTTTGGAATATGCAGTGGAAGAGGCTGAAGAGAAAGGTCTGAAAAAAGGGAAAGCAGAGGAGCAACGTCAGATTGCTGCGAATTTAAAAAAGCAGGGAGTCGATATTAAAGTAATCGCCAAGTGCACCGGTTTATCCGATGAAGAAATAGAACAATTGTAATATTTGTGATCCTGTAAAATCACTGTTTAGCAGGTAATTAAAAGTAGAAAGAGGATAGCCCCATCGGAGCTACCCTCTTTCCTATATAATCAATGAGTTTGTTTACTGATTATAATGCACCTACTTCTTTCAAAGCAGCGTTTGTTCCCTTAACAGCTACAGCGCTCTTAGCGAACAATTCTTTTTCTTCAGCTGTCAGTTCCAGTTCAACGATCTTTTCGATACCGTTCTTACCCAGGATAACAGGAACACCGATACAAAGATCAGATTCGCCGTATTCTCCTTCCAGATAAACTGAACAAGGAACCATCTTGCACTGGTTGTGGATGATTGATTCAACAACGAATGCTCCGGCAGCACCCGGTGCATACCAAGCAGAAGTACCCAACAATTTAGTCAGTGTAGCACCACCAACCATTGTAGAAGCAACAACTTCCTGCAGTTTGTCAGCGCTCAACAGTTTGCTAACAGGGATACCTTTGTATGTAGCCAGACGAGCCAACGGAATCATTGTAGTATCACCGTGACCACCGATTACCATACCTTCTACTTCGTTAGCGTTGCATCCCAAAGCCTGAGACAAGAAATATTTGAAACGAGAGCTATCCAGAGCACCACCCATACCGATGATACGGTTTTTAGGTACACCCAGTGCTTTCAATGCCAGATAAGTCATTGTATCCATCGGGTTAGAGATAACTACGATGATTGCATTCGGAGAATATTTCAGTAGATTTTCTGCTACACTCTTAACGATACCTGCGTTTACACCGATCAACTCTTCACGAGTCATACCCGGTTTACGAGGAATACCTGAAGTGATAACAACAACATCAGAATTTGCTGTTTTTGCATAGTCGTTTGTGCAGCCAACCAATGTAGTATCGAAGCCCAGCAGCTGAGCTGTCTGCATCATATCCATTGCTTTACCTTCGGATACGCCTTCTTTTACATCAAGCATTACAACTTCGTCTGCCACTTCATTGAAGGCAAGAACATTTGCGCATGTAGCACCTACATTACCGGCGCCAACAACTGTTACTTTAGACATAATAATAAGTTTTATATGTTATTACTTATAATAATACTTCCTGTTTTTAACGAGGACAAAGGTACAATGTATTGCTGAATAAAGAAATATTTCCGTAAATAATTTATCGGCTATGATTATTAATTATAGCTAAATGGGGTATAGGTTTCCTTCGAAAACATTTCCGGTTTCATGAACAATCGTTGTTGATGGATAGTTTTTAATAAAAGGGGTTTCATAATCTTAAATCGATATGTCTATGGCTGAGTTATTTCATTCCTATTTGAAAGTTGCAATATTCTCTACAGGCTTATTATTCATCACTTCCTGGGAAGGCCGGGGGCAAGTGGCCCGGTTATTGCCTGATTCGATAAAGACTGTCGTTCCCGATACGGTGAAGATGGATGAGGAGATATCGGTGGGATATGCGACGGGCAACCAACGTACCATTTCAGGTTCTGTCGATAAGGTATCGGAAAAGCGGATGAACAAAGGTTTTGTATCCAATCCGCTGAATGCGTTAAGCGGCCAGTCGGCCGGTGTCAGTATTTCTCCGGGAACGAACAGGGCGGCCGCCCTGACTTCTGTCCGGGTACGTGGTACTACTTCCCTGACCGGTGGTAATGATCCGTTGGTCATTATCGACGGGGTTTCTTCCGATTTGAGTACGCTTAGTTCCATTTATCCGGCGGATATAGAGAGCTTCACGATCCTGAAAGATGCTTCCGAAACGGCACAGTACGGTTCGCGCGGTGCTTCCGGTGTGATCGAAGTGGCAACCAAGAAGGGGAAAGGCGGTGCGTTCAGTATCAGTTACGATGGTAGTTTCGGAGTGGAAGCGGTTTATAAGAATATGAAGATGCTTTCGGGCGACGACTTCCGCGCGGTTGCCAATGAACGGAATATCGATATCCTGGACTTGGGCTATAACACGAACTTCCCCGATGAGATTACCCGTGTCGGGATCGTGCAGAACCATCATATCGCTTTGGGCGGCGGCTCGGAAACATCCAACTATCGTGCATCCCTTGGTGTGGTGGATCGTGACGGGGTGGTACGGACAAATGATATGCAGAACTTTACTGTTAAACTGGATATTTCGCAAAAGGCTTTCAGCGACCGGTTGAAAATAGATATGGGTGTTTTCGGTTCCCTGCAAAAGAACCGTTACCTGAATGATATCCAAAAGACGTTTTATTCGGCGGCAGCGTTCAATCCGACCTTTCCCAACCACCGGGACGAACAGACCGGATCGTGGAACGGTGTTACCAATGCCAGCCAGATCACCAATCCGTTGGCCTGGTTGGAGGTGAAAGACGATGATTCGAATGCGCACTTTAATACGCATCTGAAATTTACCGTCAGGCTGAGTAAGCAGTTGAAGTTTTCCGCTTTCGGTTCTTATACCTATAATGTAATAGATAACTCCCAGTATCTGCCGACCACGGTATGGGCGCATGGACAAGCCTATAAAGGGGAGAGGAAGATGGAAGACCTGCTGGGTAACCTGATGTTGAGTTACTCGAACGACTGGGGAAAGCATCATCTGGATGCGCTTGGCCTGGCGGAAGCACAGAAGAACATACTGACCGGGTTCTATACGACGGTAACGAACTTCTCGTCCGATAAGTTCGGCTATAACAATCTGCAAGCAGGAGCAGTGCGCCTGTGGGAAGGAACGAATTCTTATTATGAAGATCCTCGCCTGAGCTCTTTCTTGGGACGTGTGAATTATGTGTATGCCGGGCGGTATGTAGCTACGGTCAATGCGCGTGCGGATGCTTCGTCGAAGGTAGGAAAGAATAATAAATGGGGGTTCTTTCCTTCCGTCTCCGCTGCCTGGGTGGTAAGTGAGGAGGATTTTATGAAGCAGTTCACGTTTATGAATAACCTGAAGGTGCGTGCCGGTTACGGTTTGTCGGGAAATCAGGATGCTATCGATTCGTATAACTCCCTTCAGTTGGTCAAGCCTAACGGGGTAGTCTCTTCCGGCGGTACTCCGACGGTGACGATGGGGGTGATACGGAATGCCAACCCCGACCTGAAGTGGGAGGTGAAGCGTACGGTGAATGCCGGTATAGATGTCGGCTTTTTACGTAACCGCTTGCTCTTTACCTTCGATTATTATAATTCGAAGACGAGCGATATGCTTTATCTCTACGATGTGAGCGTTCCGCCGTTCGCCTATAATAAGTTGCTGGCAAACCTCGGTTCCATGCGTAACAGCGGTGTCGAACTGGGATTTGGTGTCACTCCTCTTCAGACGAAAGATATGGAACTGAGCGTGAACGTGAATGTGACGTTCCAGCAGAATAAATTATTGTCCCTGAGCGGAATGTATAAAGGGGAACAGATGTCTGCCCCGGAATATACCAGTATCTCGGATCTGAATGGTGCAGGCTTCCACGGTGGATATAATCATATTGTCTACCAGGTTGTCGGGCAGCCTTTGGGTGTCTTTTATCTCCCTCATTGTACAGGACTGACGCAGCAGGAGGATGGTAGTTATAAATATGAGATTGTCGACCTGAACGGGGGAGGCGTGAATATTGAGGACGGCGAAGACCGTTATATTGCCGGACAGGCAACTCCTAAAACCATGCTGGGCTCGAATATCAGTTTCCGGTACAAGCATTTCGATGTATCCTTGCAGATAAACGGGGCATTCGGGCATAAGATCTATAACGGGACTTCGCTTACCTATATGAATATGGGCAGCTTTCCTGACTACAATGTCATGCAGGGTGCACCCGGGCAGAATATCAAAGACCAGACGGCTACCGATTACTGGTTGGAAAAAGGCGATTATATCAATTTCGATTACCTGACTGTCGGCTGGAATGTGCCGTTAGGTAAATGGAAGAAGTATGTACGGAGCCTGCGACTGTCGTGTTCCGTGAATAACCTGGCGACGATCACCGGTTACTCCGGCCTTACGCCTATGATTAACAGTTATATAGTCAATAACACGCTGGGGATAGACGATAAACGGAATTATCCGGTTTACCGCTCTTATACTGTTGGCTTGAGTTTTCAATTTTAATCGTTTATCATGATGAAGAAATTAATTTTACTTTCCTGTATATTATGTGGCTTTGCCCTTCTCTCATGCAGTAAATTCCTGGAAGAGAACCCGATGGATCAGATACCGGAAGAGGATGCTTATGATAATGCCACTTCGGCGTACCTGAATACAGTGGCGACACTTTATAATTATGTAGGAGGTTACAGCGATAGCCAGGGATTGCAGGGTACTTACCGGGGAATTTACGACCTGAATACGTTTACTACCGATGAGGCTATCTTGCCGACCCGGGGTGGCGACTGGTATGACGGCGGCTTCTGGCAAGGATTGTTCCTTCATAAATGGGGTGTCAACAGTGATGCGATACGGGCAACCTGGGAATATCTGTACAAGGTAATCGTATTAAGCAATAAATCGCTCGAACGGCTGGATGAGTTCTATAAACAAACCAACAATAAATATATACCGGCTTATATGGCGGAAGTCAGGGCTTTCCGGGCCATGTATTACTATTATCTGGTCGATATGTTCGGACGTGTGCCGCTGGTATTATCTTCTTCTACTCCGATGAAGGAAGTGAAACAGAGTACCCGCGAAGAAGTGTTCAGCTTTGTTGTAAAGGAATTGCAGGAATCGCTGCCGCTGCTGAGTACGGAAAGGAGTAACCAGTTAGGGGATTATTATGGCCGGATGACTCGTCCGGTAGCTTATTTCCTGTTGGCTAAACTGGCATTGAATGCAGAGGTCTATACGGATAACGACTGGACAAGCGGCAGCCGTCCGGATGGGAAGAGCCTGTTCTTTGAAGTAGGCGGACAGCGCTTGAATGCCTGGCAAACAACGGTTGCCTACTGCGACTCCATCACTGCACTCGGTTATCAGCTTTCCCGCAATTATGAAGATAACTTCTCGGTATTCAACGAGACTTCCGTAGAGAATATATTTACCATTCCGATGGATAAGAATTTCTACACGAACCAGATGCAATACTTATTCCGTTCCCGCCATTATAATCATGCAAAAGCGTACGGATTATCGGGCGAGAACGGTTCTTCTGCCACTATAGAAGCGCTTCGCACCTTCGGCTATGATACCGGTTCGGTAGACTCCCGCTTCGACAAGTGTTATTTTGCCGGCATTATGCTCGACCTGAACGGGGATACCATCCGTCTGGATAACGGGGTTGTACTGGAATATCTACCCTGGACGGTCGATCTGGATGTATCGGGGAAAACGTATGAGAAGGTGGCCGGTGCCCGTATGAAGAAATACGCTATCGACAAAACGGCTACCAAAGACGGTAAACTGATGGATAACGATATCGTCTTATTCCGTTATGCCGATGTCTTATTAATGAAAAGTGAAGCGAAGGTTCGTAACGGTGAGAATGGGGATGCGGAACTGAATCAGGTTCGTTCGCGGGTCGGTATGGCCGACAGGCGTGCTACGCTGGATAATATACTGGCGGAGCGCCAGCTTGAATTTGCCTGGGAAGGATGGCGGCGGCAGGATCTGGTGCGTTTCGGTTTGTTTACCCGGGCATATAGCAGCCGTCCTCAGTTGCCGGACGAGGGGAGTGGCTATACGACCGTTTTCCCTATTCCTGAGAATATTTTGTTCCTGAATGGTAATCTGACACAGAACCCGGGATATTGATACAAACGAAAAAGGATGCTTCGTCTCCGGAGCATCCTTTTTTCATATCTGTTATAGAGTTGTTTCTTATAACTGAATCCAGCGAATATATGCAAAGTCCATACGGTGAGGCAATTCTTTGTTTACAGGGTAAACGCGGAAGCCCATCTTGTGGTTACCTGCTTCGCTCGGTGTTGTCTTCAATTCGAAGAATAATTTAGAGCCTTCTTCTTTCTTCAATTCAAACTGTTTCGTATAAAGCAGTTCAAGTTGATGATTTTCTGAATTCTCTTTCGTTACAACCACTTCAGCACCTAACATTCCCTGAAGGTCTTTACGGTCGATCACCAGATTGAATGAATATTCCTGGCCTACTACGGGACTGTCTACTGAAAGGTCTTTGCTGCAGGTGAATGATTCAACCTGGAAGCTGTCCCAATGCTGAGCCACTTCTTCTTTCCATGCAGCGATCGCTTTTGCTTCGGCGAAGCTGTTTTCGCGCAGATGGGAAGAACGGGTAGCCAGTTTGTTGTAGAAACGATCGATATAATCATCCAGCATACGTTTCATTGTGTAGTCTGGAGCGATCTGTGACATGGAGTTCTTGATGTACTGGATCCATTCCGGAGAATATCCCTTACTGTTCTTAGCATAGTAAGTCGGGATAAGCTCTGTTTCCAGGATATGGTAGATCGTAGCTGCATCCAGCTGATCCTGATATTGTTGATTTTCGTAAGTACGCTTGTCGGTCAATGCCCAACCAGCACCTTCTTTGTAACCTTCATACCACCATCCGTCGAGTACGGAGAAGTTCAGGACACCGTTCATTTCGGCTTTTTCACCGGATGTACCTGATGCTTCCAACGGACGTGTCGGCGTATTCAACCAAACATCCACACCTGCGATCAGGTGACGTGCCAGACGCATATCGTAGTTTTCGAGGAAGATGATCTTACCCAGGAATTCCGGACGACGAGAGATCTCGACGATGTGTTTGATCAGTCCCTGTCCGCCACCGTCTGCCGGGTGAGCTTTTCCTGTAAATACGAACTGGATCGGATATTTCTCGTTGTTAACGATCTTAGCCAAACGGTCGAGATCGGTAAACAACAGGTGAGCACGTTTGTAAGTAGCGAAACGGCGACCGAAACCGATCAGCAATGCGTTCGGATTGATCTTTTCGAGTACAGACACAACCTTTGAAGGATCGCCCTGGTTTTTCAACCAGTTTTGTTTGTACTGAACTTTGATGTATTCGATCAGTTTCTTCTTTAATGTCTTGCGAAGATCCCAGATTTCATCGTCGCTGACGTTCTGAATGGCTTCCCAGTACTTTTTGTTAGACTGATCTGTCAAGAATTTTTTGTCGAAATGTTCGTTGAAGAAACGTTTCCATTCGGTAGAAGCCCATGTCGGCATGTGTACGCCATTGGTTACCCAGCTAACGTGAAGTTCGTCGGGGAAGTATCCCTTCCATACCGGAGCAAACATCTTCTGTGATACTTTACCGTGCAACCAACTTACGCCGTTTGCTTCTTGGCAGGTATTCAGTGCAAATACGCTCATGGAGAACTTTTCGTTTGAACCCGGGTTTTCGCGTCCCATATCGATAAATTCCTGCCAGCTGATACCCAGCTTGCCGGGGAATTCACCCATGTAACGACCGAACAGGCCTTCGTCGAAATAGTCGTGTCCGGCAGGAACCGGAGTGTGTACTGTATAAAGGGCAGAAGAACGTACCACTTCCAACGCCTGGTTGAAAGTCAGTTTGTCATTCTGGATATAGTCTACCAGACGCTGTGCGTTGATAAGGGCAGCATGTCCTTCATTACAATGGTAAACCTGTTTCTTGATACCCAGCTTGTTCAGCATCAGGATACCACCGATACCTAACAGGTATTCCTGTTTCATACGGTTTTCCCAGTCGCCACCATATAACTGGTGAGTGATCGAACGATCCCATTCGCTGTTCTGGGGGATATCCGTATCCATCAGATATAAAGGCACACGGCCTACGCTTACTTTCCAGATATGGGCATAAACGGTTCTGCCGGGGTAAGGAACTTCCAGTACCATCGGTTCGCCGTTGGATTGCATAACCTGTGTAAGAGGCAATGTGTTGAAGTTTTGTGCTTCGTAGTTGGCAATCTGCTGTCCGTCCATAGACAGAGTTTGGGTAAAGTAACCGTAGCGGTACAGGAAACCGACTGCTGTCAGGTCGATATTGCTGTCGCTGGCTTCTTTCAAATAGTCACCGGCCAGAACACCCAGACCTCCTGAATAGATTTTCAGGATGTTTGTCAGACCGTATTCCATACTGAAATAGGCTACTGACGGTTTTGTTGCATCCGGCTTTTTGTCGACGTATTTTCTGAAGTTGGCGTAAACTTCCTGAATTTCGGCCATCAATACTTTGTCTGCCTGAATTTCTTCAATACGCTTGTAAGATAAGCTTTGGAGTAGGAGAACCGGGTTTCCTTCCGTTGAGACCCACAGGTCTTTGTCTAGTTTTCCAAATAATTTAGCTCCTTCATGATTCCATACCCACCAAAGATTGGTAGCAATTTCGTGTAGGGGTTGTAGTGCTTCCGGGAGCATCGAATGTGAATAAACGTCCTGCCATATCGGACTATTTGCGTTATTCGCTTTGATTTTCATTATCGTGAAATTTAAAGTGTTTCAATTTGAAATAATATGTAAAACGCTGCAAAGATAGAATTATCTTGTTAATAATGAGATATTTTTAACAATTTCTTTTGGCTGCAGCCTTCAGAGCTTCGCTGAATGCCGTTTGATAGTAAACGATAAACTTGCTCCATTCGGCTTTTTTTGCCAGTTCAAAGCAGCGTTTACGTATTTCTCCCGCCTCTTTATTGCTTTTTTTAACAAGTGAGAGGATGGAAGTCGTGATAGCATCAGCAACATCGAAATAATTGAAGTCGGTCCGGTCGATTACGGCCACTCCATCACTGATGTTTTTTCCGGATACACTCTTTTCTGCCCAAAGACCGAATCCGGCCAGATTGGTAGTTACTGTCGGTATGCCGAAGGCAACACTTTCCAACGGGGTGTATCCCCAGGGTTCGTAGTATGACGGATATACGGTAGCATCCATACCGATCAGCAGATCGTAATAAGGCTTGTTGAAGATACCGTCGCGTCCGTCCAGGTAACAGGGAACAAATATTATTTTTAGCTTTTCGGTTGCCTGATTGGTGAATCCGGCGTGCGAAATATAATTTAAAACCTTATCCTGATCCATTAGGTTCATCCAGTGGGTGATAAAAGGCATTTGCAGGGGAGAAGTCGTCTTGATATCGTTCTCGATAACCTCTTTCAGGTCTGCACGTGCGTCACGAACCCAGGCGGGAACCATAATGAATGCCACGACTTCACGTTGTAACTCTCCTGAATTACGTACGCGGTTCATTGCTTCAATGAAAACGTCGATCCCTTTGTTACGGTATTCATAACGTCCGCTGGTTGAAACGAGCAATGCTTCCGGTGAGATGGAACATCCCAGTAACTTCTCGGCTACATTGATCAATGTTTGGCGGGCTTCTGCACGTTTCTTTGTATATTCTTTCCCTTCCGGAACGAAGTTCGGTTCGAAACCGTTCGGTGTCACGATGTCCGGTGCTTTATCGAGCAGTTGCTTACATTCAAGGGCTGTGATGTCACTAACGGTAGTGAAACAGTCCACGTAATGGGCCGTCTGCTTTTCCAGAGAATGTTTGGCTTCCATGTTCAGCTCTTTGGCCATCTGATCACCGTTATAGCCTTCCATATAAGCATATAATGCTTTATTGTTTCCGGCAATAGAGCGACCTATGGAGGTGGCGTGTGTCGTAAACAGGGTTGCGATAGCGGGGATCTGCTTTTGTATGTAAAGCGCTCCCATTCCCAGCATCCATTCGTTGAACAGTGCTGTTACTTTTTTGTCTGATAGGTTGTTGAAGTTGTAGAAACTTTCAATTACTTTACCTACGGCATAGGCGAAAATACAGGATTCGTCGTAATCACCGTAAGCATGCATTGAATCTACGCGGAAGTTTTCCCACATAGAATAGAAGAAAGCATCTCTCTCACTGAAAAAAGGCTTGAAGTCGACGAGTATAACCGGAGGAGTACCGGGTACATTCCAGCGGCCGACCTTCATCTTTAGTTTGTCAATGGTTTTTGCATGTTGTCTCCAATCAGCAAACAGAGTATCATCTTCAATAAAATCAGGGGCGTTTGTCTTACCCCATACATCGGGTCCGATAAAGATCACTTTATCGTTGAACATCTGTTGTAATGTATGTGCTTTTGTAGAAAGTACCGTGTAGATTCCTCCCACCTTATTACAGACTTCCCAACTGCTTTCAAAGAGATATTCTGGCGTTGTTGTCTTTGTATCCATAAACGATTTTGTTTATAATCAGAGAATTCGAAGGTGCAAAGATACATTATTTTTATATTTTTTGCCCGGTGTATGAGTTATTTAATGAAGTAATTCGTAGATTTGTGGATATTTAAATGCAAATGTTATGGCTAAAAGAAGAATTTTGAAGAAAGAAATCAGTTATGTGGCTGGTGAGTTATTTTCTGAGGTGTTAGTGTGTAAACTCTTTATTCCTGGTATCAATGAAGATAAAGCTGATGCGCTGATGGCAAGAATACTTGATATGCAGGATGAATTTATCCGTCGTGCCGGTACTCCGGATGCGAAAGAGAATAAGACACTAGTAAAAGAATATTATCGTAAACTCAGAGTCGATTTGCAGACAGAAGTAAACGCCGTTGCAGACGAAATAGGAGCGCTAAGCAAAGAAAAGTAAATAAATGAAGAAAGCTATCAGTAGGGCACTTCTTCGCATGACCGGATGGAAACTGGGGCCAATAAGCGAAGATGTGCCTAAGTGCGTGATATGCGTTGCCCCGCATACCAGCAACTGGGATTTTATTGTCGGTAAGTTATTTTATACGGCATTAGGGCGTAACGCCAGTTTTCTTATCAAAAAGGAATGGTTCTTTTTCCCGTTCAATCTGTTGTTTTCGTGGCTGGGTGGTGTGCCTGTAGACCGACATAAACGGACTTCGGTAACCGATCAGATGGTTGAGGTGTTTAACGAGCGTAAAATTTTTCAGCTGGCTGTGACGCCGGAAGGAACACGTAAAAGAACGGAGGAGTGGAAAAAAGGTTTTTATTATATAGCAGAGAAGGCACGGGTTCCTATTATGATCGCTTATTTCGACTATGCAAAGAAGGAAGTCGGAGTGAAGGGATTGTTTTATCCGACCGGAGATGTAGATAAAGATATTCATACAATTCGCGAACATTATCGGGATGTGACAGCTTGTCACCCGGAGAATTTCGTACAAGTTTAATTTACTATTATGGCAGACAGTTTACGTATCAGCATGATCCAGTCCCATATTATATGGGAAGACAGAGACGAGAATCTTGGTTATTACGGAGAGTTACTCCGGCGTGTAAGCGGAAAGACGGATATTGCCGTACTTCCGGAAACATTTACAACCGGTTTTTCCATGGAGGTGGAAAGATTGGCTGATACGATGGAAGGCCCTACTATCCCGGCTATAAAGGGATGGGCCGGCAAATATAATCTGGCTGTCGCCGGTAGTTTCATTGCGAAAGAAAACGGAAAGTATTTTAATCGTGCTTTTTTTATTACTCCCGAAGGAGAGGAATATTATTATGACAAGCGTCATTTGTTCCGGATGGCTGGTGAAGACGGGCATTTCACAGCTGGTGATAAACGCACGATCATAACCTACAGGGATTGGAATATCTGTTTGCAGGTTTGTTATGACCTCCGTTTTCCGGTATGGAGCCGGAATGTAAATAATGAGTATGACTTATTGATCTATGTCGCAAACTGGCCTGAACCCCGTAAAAAGGTATGGAAAGCATTATTGCCGGCCAGGGCTATTGAGAATATGGCTTATGTTTGTGGTGTGAACCGGGTGGGAATAGATGGTAAAGGATTCACGTACCGGGGAGATTCCATGATCTTTTCCCCGAAAGGAAAGAAACTGGCGGATGCCGGTAAACGTGAAGAGATAACACGTACCTGCACCTTAAGTAAGAGCGAGCTTGAAGAGTTACGCGCAAAATTCCCGGCGTGGAAGGATGCAGATGCTTTTTCGATTCTCTGAATGATAGAACGATTGAAAAAAGAGCGGTTATCGGATTTGTTCCGGTAGCCGCTCTTTTTTATGAGATAACTAAAGGCAGTGATATTGTAAAACAGCTTCCTTTGTTTTCTTCTGATTCCAGTTCTATGACTCCTCCGAAACGATGGATGATGACCTGGCATATAGCTAATCCTAATCCTGTGCCTTGTGCAAATTCATCCAGTTTATTGAAACGTTCGAATACCGCCTTCTGTTTTTCTTTCGGAATACCGATTCCCGTATCTTCAACGAAGATATCTACAGCCAGTCGTTTAGGGTTATAACTATAGCCGATCTTGATATATCCGCTTCTGGTAAATTTGGAAGCATTATTGATGAAGTTGGTTATGACCTGTGTCAGGCGGTGTTTGTCGGTATTCAGCATAACTGCTTCTTCCGGTTTTTCTATTTTTAATTCTACACCCTCCGGCATGAGTAATCTGTGGGTCTGATAAACATTATTCATCAGGTCTGAGAGGTTGCATTCGCTGAACGAAAACTCCATTCGGCCTGACTCAATACGCGACAAGTCCAGGATATCGTTTATCAGTTTTAAAAGAAGGTCGGAATTGGTGTTTATCAGTTTCAGAAAATCATTGCGCTCACTGGATGATAGCTCGACATCTTCTTCTGCTATGATGTTTGAAAATCCTACGATCGCATTCAGCGGAGTCCGTATCTCATGACTCATATTGGCAAGGAATGCCGATTTCATTTTGTCCGATTCTTCTGCCTTTTGTCTAGCATAGATCAGTTCCTGCTCTGCTTCTTTTCCTCGCTGGATATTCAGGCAGAGGCCGCTAAAGAAATCATCCTGTTTATTATATGTATATCTGAATTCCCACCATTGATAATCCTTATCATTGAATTTGCATTGTATTTGCGAGATATTATTTTCTAAATCGCCGGATATGGCCATTTCTATATTCATATTGAATATATGCAAATGTTGAGGGAGGATATAACTGCGGAATTCCTCTATGCTGAAAGGATTTTCCTTTAAACCTACAGCTGTATAGAAGTCCCTGTCAAAATAGAACTTATTGTTTCTTAACTGGAAAGCGAAGACATTTCCCCCGGCTAATGCCAAAGACAGGAATTGTTCTCCTTTTCTCAGACTCTCCTGTGCTTGTTGTTTATTACGGTTTTCACGCAGGTAAAGATAGGTCAGGTATATTATGAGCAAAATAACTGTTATACCTATACAGATACCGAAAGATATGATATGAGATTTATATTTTTCGAAAAAAGGCATATTGACGATCTGATAGTTGCCGGGTATTTGGTTGAGAGGAATGTTCCATCGAACCATTTCTTCCCAATCGATCAGATATTCTTTTGGACTTTTTGTAATGGGAATACTACTGAGTGGCTTTCCTCGTAATACTTCACTGGCTGTTTTTACAGAGAGTTCGATTTGTGTGTGATAAGGTGTAATGTAACCTCCCAGTAAACCTTCTTTTAATCCAAAGCCTTCGTTGATTACGGTGATAGTAGGTGCACTGGAAAATAGCCCCAGTCGTTTGGATGTAAAATCACGTTTACTTTGTACGAAGACAGAGTAGCGGGCTAATCCGGATAAGGCCCATAATAGCTGGGCTGATTCTGTTTCCCGCCCATTGGTTAGTGCATAGTATGTTTTTGACGGTTTGTTAAGTACTGTTTTCTCTATTATCAGGGAACTGTCTTTAGTTAATATGTATTGATTTTTATCGTCTACCGTGAAATGATAGCCAGCAACATAATTTATGCCCTGTGCTTTTAGCTCATTGAGAAAAGAACCGGTTGTTTGCTTTCCTAGATAGGTGTTGTCTGTCCAGATATTAATTCTCATAGGCCCGTATATCTCTTCTGACATTTTGATTGTTTTTAGAAATTCCGGACGATCCCAATAACCGGTTATATTGGGGTGTTTTTTCAGCAGGCTCCAGTTTGGATAGTTTACACCGGAGAAAATAGTTGGAACTTGTTTGGATAGCGGATGGTCACTATTCATAAATGAATAACATGCCTGATCATCATATGTCAGAACTATATCCGGGCGCCAACCGTCAAGTGAATCCAGGTAGTTGTAAATTCTAGCTTTTTCTTCTTTATCCATGTATGACTCACAATCCAGATAAAAAGTCCGAATATCCGTTTTTATGTGATTTCGTTTGAATTCATGGAGTATTTTGTGTTCTGTACCAATATATCCGTCGTACTCCGGTTCGTATGATTGAATAACCAGTATCCGTTTTAAGTCTGATGCCGATTGATTGCAGGAGAAACAGGCAGCCAGTAACAGTATGCCTGTGAGGTGGAATAGATATTTAGTTAATGCCGTTTGCATAAATACTAGTGTTACTTTTCCGGGTTATCGTGATCAAGCGACTGAAACCGTATTGTTTATATTTAAGGGAGCAAATATAACGAGTAGTTTTTGAATATCAACGAATTTTGGTTTTTTAATTTACAGGGTCAAAAAAAAGCGACTGCCGGAGGTTAGTCCGACAATCGCTCTTCATCTTATGTGGAAAATGTAATCTTATTATTTTACTTCTTCGAAATTGAGCGTATATGAATATCAGTTAGTTATGGTTTTATGGTACAAATGCGATACTGATATTGCGCATCCAAATCATCGGTTACTTTATCGTTTTTAGTCGCTCTTGTTCATTTTGAACTGCTGTTCATTGTCAATGAACAGGCAAATACAGTGAACGGAATCATGCACTTGCCTCAATAACCGCATCGGGATGTTCACGGCAGTTATCTAATACCGATCTACAAAAGCTGACAAAACCCTCATAACTGCCATATCCGTTAGGTGGATTGAATACTTTATATTTATCCGGATTAACCACCAGTTCATCAATCGCTTTTTCGAGTGGCACAATCATTTGGGAAGCGGTGGTAATCCCAATTTCCTCCGGTCTCCATAAAACCTCATACAACCCGACTGCCTTAGCCATATTGTTCAGATTATGGGTAATATTGAGAGAGGATAGTTTCGCTTCCTCAAAATTATATTCGAGTTGCTCCAATTCTTCCTTAATGGCTTGCAACTTCGTATATGTGGTAGCCATATCTGTTCTGCTTTTCTGAATGTCAAAGCCGTTTTTGAAAATATATATATCTAAGCTCATGAGCTTTCAATTGATTATAATTATTGAGTAGTTATCATTCATCTTACTTTCTACTGAAACCAGATATAATAACAAATCCTCCTGATCCATTTTTAGAATGGCATCGAGGTTGATTTGTTTATACAATCCATCAGAACAAAGAATTAGTTTTTCTTTTGGAGAGTATTGCAGCATTTCTATTTGAGGAGGATTCTCCATAGTTTCGCCTGTTAAAGAACGAGTGACAATCGAATCATATTTCCGAATTTCACTTGTTGTCAATTTTCTACTTAAGCGGAGTTCATTTATTAAAGAATGATCTTCGCTTTGAAATAGCAACTGATTGTGTTCATTGTATTGGTAGACTCGTGAATCTCCCATCCAAAAAGCAAAGACTTTATCTTTCAGAATCAAAACAGCAGCAAAGGTTGAACCTATTTTTGAAGATAGCTTTGTCCCTTCTTCTCGCAACTTTTGGTTAGTTCTCTCACACGCACCAATTATGGATTCTTCTACTATGGCAGAAAAATCCATTTGACTAATTTGGTCAAATAATGTATCGACTACAATCTTTGCTGCTTTTTCTCCATAATTATATCCTCCCATCCCATCTGCAATGATATGAAAAGATATATCAGGGCTTAACTGCTCTGATAGCAGACAGTCTTCATTTTTAGAACGTAGACCTTTATTAGTATAGGAAATGGTATTCATCGTTTAAATAGCTTTTATCGTATCTCCGCCATGTTTGGTTACGCGAGGACGTGTTGAAATTTTAATAGGTCGGCTCATTACTTGTTTGTCTGTCGATTTCGTTGCCCATAAATAAGCTTCTCCGGGTGACAAAGCAGCCATTTCAGGTGCAGATAGTGAAGATAATTGTGTAATAGATTTCTGAACGTGTTTTACCCACTGAGGGCTATTAAACTTGTGAAGTAGAACAATACTACTTAGCTCAATAATAGCGTTTGGCAGACTCATTGGGTCTTGACTGGCAATCATCAAAGATACACCTTTATGTCTCATTTCTCGTATAGCTGTCACAATACTATCTGTCAAATCGCTATTGTTCATATACTTATGGGCTTCATCGAAAACTATAAATTTATTAAAGGATTCTCCATCGACTTCTTTCACACCAGAGAAGATATTAAGCATCACAACAAACAAGCCTAATGCTTCTTCTTTTGCTATGAGTTCATCACGCAAATCCACAATAATCAGCCGTCCCGGCTGTAGGTATCCTTTCAATAATTCATCATCGTTAATATACTCAGCGGCAAAATTCAAGCGTTGCTCTGCCAACGATTTCTGAGAATTTGTTAATAGGTTAGAGTTGGCAATACCTCTCCTCATCGTTTGAAGGGATATATTATTCCGGACACTACGCATAATTGCTTTTAACTGGCGAATATATGTAGAGTCATTTCCAACCGCACCCAATAAAAACATCCAGTCCTGAACATTTAGCTCCGTCGAATTAAAAGATATAGGCTGCACTTCAATGGAAGGATATTCTTGTTTACGTTCCTCCAATTTATCTTTGGGGACTAATAATACAATATCTTCGATATTATCTGGCTCTGCCCCATATACTTCTTTCAGCTTCTTGAGTTGTGCCTTGTCATCATTCGGGTAAATCATGGAAGTAAATTCCGGAGCATAATCCATACTTTCGCTATAATGGAAGATAACTCCTGCAAGCGGAGCCGGCAATTTATTGATATTTGAAAATTGCTTCAACACCATCTCCGATATTGTTCCTATTGTATAACTTTTACCCCCTCCTTGCACACCAAACAAACTGATAGTATTTGTTTCACTTAGATCAATCGCAATAGAACGTTCTCCAGTGATTGTTTTTCCTAAAATTCCATATTGAGGACTATTTGTAGTCTTCCCTATTGTGATATCATAGGACGGTTCTATATATTGCGTTTTCGCCTGATTCTCGCGAGTTGCATCTTTTCGACCTACTGTACGAGTCGGTTCAACTAGAGGTTCTTTAACTGTTAGATCATAGTTATCTTCTGAAGTAGGATATATTTTTGGTTGTGCCTGTGGGGCAACCTTTTTCTCTTTAGGCTTTACTTCTATATTGTTCAATTGCAATTTATCTGAGGTTCTTTCTGATTTTTCGAAGAAATCAATAAAATCGCTATCTTGAACAGTCCTACCTTTTGTGTAGGTATTTAATTCCGATTTATCATCCAGTATTTCATTAATAACTTTGCTTCCCATAAAGTAGAAAGTAGTATCATCCAAATACTCCTTCTTCATTCTGATTGGAGCGGAGAAGTCGAATACGATACCGAGGCTCTTAAACCGGAGATTGTATCCAGCATTAAGTTCTGAAATAAACTTAACGTAGGAATCGTAAGATTCTTGAGAAATACTTCCATATCTTTTAGCCCGTTGCAAGTAGAACAGCAAGATTGACTTCAATTCCATTGTCTTCAACTCTCTATCTAAACGATCATCTTGGTTGTCGAAATGTAATCTTAAAGCTTCAATCGTATTAAAGATTTGGCGATTCATTTTATCTTGCAAATCCTCTTTCTCCTGTTGTCCCAGACTTTTTCTGCATTTTATTTCAATTACAGTAATGACAATTTCTTTTTTTGAAGGAAGAATATCGACTAATAAGTTATCAGCTCGCTCTTGACTGTTGTCTTTCAGAATTTCAAACAGATTTTTATGTAAGTCAATAGGAATGAGAAATGCATCTTCTAATAGGCCTTTCTTTTCTAACATCCTTTTGGTCAATGTTATTCCTACAATTTCAAATGCTTTATTTCTTGAGCTGTTCACTTGCATTATTAATGAACTGCCAACCGATCGCAAGTCTTCCAACAGATTAGCAAATCGATTTTTGTCGGAAACATCAATACCAAATGCTTCAAACAGAGGAGACATAAAGCCTTCTATTTCAGAAGTAGGTCTGGTTGTCAGATAAGAAGAGATTCCCGTAGCATCATTGCTTGGTATGTAATCCAATAAATATGGAATATCTTCTTTGTTAAGACATGGCAAATCGTAAAATTCTGGCCCCATGTGTTTATCAAACGTAATAACCCAATCGGAAATATCATGAACAATTGATAATAATGCCTGATCGTTCTTTCCTAACGATAACTTCATTGCAGGAATAGAGTTCTCCCTATTTGCTGATAGTGACTCTGAAATGCAGGCCTGGAATAAAGCAAACAAATCAACAATAAGGTTTGCCTCTGAATTTACCGGTATTTTTAGAGGGGAGTCAGAAATATATCTGCTCCATGTAAATTCATTTTCTTTTTCAGTTATCTCAATTACCGGATTGCATATTGTTTCATTAAGATAAAACGATTGCTCTTCTTCCTCAGGTCTTATCAAATCTGTTTCGGAGGAAAAAGGATTCACTAAAAATGTGATATGCGCCTGATAGCTTGAACTGTTATTCAAAAAGTCAGTAATTTCATTGACGGAAAATCTTAATTTGGGAAATAAACGATTCTCAGCAGCCTGAGAAAATGACTCTGCATTTTCTGATATTTGGGTTTCAGGATTAATCAAATCTCTTAAAGCATCGCCCGGCAATATCAGTTTATCTTCTGTAAATAAGCGTATTTCATACTGCAAATCACATCCTGACTGTTCTAACTCAATCATTGCTCGTGCAAAAACAGCCGCATCACCCGGATTAAAGATATTGATTACGAGCTTATCAGTATAGGGGTGTTGTACGATATAATTTTTCAAATGTCGAAGAACTAAAAGTAAACTGATATCACTTTCAATGCGCTTTTCTTTAGCAATATTTAAAATCGAAGCCAAATATGATTTTATCTGCCTATGGATATTTACAAATGAATCATTTGTGTGATTGGACGGGTCTGCATAAATACCCCAGCCATAGGTTAGTTCTCCAATATATTGGTAATAGTTTGTTTTATGAGAATCGACCAAAACCAAAGGAGCAACGTCAGGTACAAGGTCGCCATAAAAAAGATTCTCTAAATTTTTGCACCACATTTTTTGATAACTAATTACTTCATAAGACTGCTTTTCCCAGTTTTGAAACAAATCGAATAAATTGATTAACCATGCCAAACGTAGTGGGTGCAGCGGGGGTATCAATTTTAATGAACTGTAGCTGGCGTCAGGCATTTCCACAGAAAGGGATACTATATCCAATTGTTGTAAGGTGTTCTTAATGTGTGAATCACTACTGCTTTTCATCACTTCAGTAAGCCAGTTTTTATATTCGCATAGATAATCCTTCACTAACTGAATGTGGTTGAAAATATCAAATGTTTCTATAACGCCTGTTGATTCCGGGGCACTTTCCTGAATGGCTTTAAACAATTCAATCCTTTTTTCTTTCAGTGGTTGACTGAAAACTAACTTATCATCCGCAGAAGTGAATTGGCACGATTGCAATTGGTGGTCGGTTGGATTTGCACTTAATTGCACTGATAAATATCCGGCAGAGTCATTATGTTGCAAAAGGTTTCGTTCTATATCAACCAGCTTTTTCGATAAAATAATTTGATAGTTATGCGAAGTATTGTATTGAATATGAAATATACTGGAAAGTAGATTTCCTTCAATCCATTCTGCTCTTCTTGGCTCCGGATTATCTAAATCTTTGTTATTTCTTATCTTTTCTATGCGATAATGAAAATAGGCTTCCAATCTATTATCTACTTTCGCTTTTCGCGTTTCCACTAATTCGGATTCTTCGTCTGTTAACCTTAAGTAGAATGACTCTGTGTCACTTGTCAACAACACACGATACTCCATCTGAAATTGACTTTTGGTTAATTCTGCATCATTTTTTTTAGCTATTTCCCATTGTTCCTGCACAGACTCTTGTCGAAACGGATCATCTTGATTTAGGATGGTTCCGTGTTCATCCTCTGCAATTACATGAAAAAAATATGAACCATCTTCATATTGTCCGTCAGCTATTTCAAAAGTAACATCTCGATAGGCTTTTATCCCATCTGTTACTTTTATTTTTTTAACCTCTCCAATAGAATACATCCCATCCACATTCATGAGGATAATTCTGAAATTTTTCAAGTCTTTCGATTCTCTGGGAATAGGGTCAGTGAATATTCTCGATTTCAGTTTTACTTTTTTCCCGCTTTGTATAGATAAAGAGAAACCTCCATCCTCTTTATTCTCAACCATATCTTTGCTTGGAAGAATTTCCGCACTGACAGTTAAACTATTACTACTTGGATCAAGTGGAATTTGCCAATCGGCAAAGTTTAGTTCCGGATATTTCTCTAGAATGCTATAACTTAGCTCATGCTTTGTTTTTCTATCAGACTCGATTTGGAGAAAGTTTGCGATACTTTTTTGAAGTGTATCCGGTGGTATAGGTAACTTAATAATGCGTTCAGAAACCGATACGGAAAAATCAAATAGAGATTCGCTACAGATTACATTAAAAGCGAGTCTTTTTCTAATTACCCCTATATTTTCAGTTAAATCTCTATCAGGAATCAGACCGAATAGATAAATGCCATTGCCTATCGATTCTTTTGTGTATCCATTTAATTCATGATATAGAAGATACTGTATGGCTGTAGCCAAATTAATTTTGTCTTTTAGATAGACAAATATCTCTTCTATTATTGGTTTAAATTGTTCCGGAATCTCGGAAGAGATACTATCAAGGATACGACTATCAATTGGAAGTATTGACAGTTCCTTGAAGGTTGCATCGCCATAAGAATCCTCCGCACTTGTACGGCTATTTACAGGGATGAGTACCAATAGCGTTATATTCAAATCATTCCTTAACTCAATTAGCTTGGTAGGAGTAATATATCTATCGCCGGATTGATTCTCGGAAAGTATATATAACTCCAATGACGGGTTAATCTCCTTTATCAGAGGGTATAATTGCTCCAACTTCTCAAGAGACAAGCCGGTAACTTTCATGCAATATCCGGGAGTCTCTTGCATTAGCTCATATTTATATTCTTCTACAAACAGAGCTAAAAACTTATTATAGTATAATTCAGAAAGATTCATAGTATATCAAATTTTATAACGTGGACGGATTTTTTGTAATATGTTGGCATCACTAAGATCAGTATAGAAGCCTATCTGCCGTAGTTTATTCTTAAAAGCCTCTACATTTTCCTTAAATGCCAAATGTGTTTGCACATCCGTATTTGCAAAACGGGCTTCATCCAATCCGCTTATAATTATTCCATAACGTTCTCTCAACTTATGAATTAGTTCATCAATAGACAATGGCTTTGACACAAATTTATTATCCTCAATTTCTAATACTAATAATTGAACAAGAGTCTCTATCAGTTTTGAACCTAATACTGCTCTTCGCGGGTGTTTCTTACTTCTGCCATCTGCTATAAATGCGGTTTCAGTATTCTTCATCGAAATTTTGTCTAAAAAAGAAGTCGTATGTTTAAACTGGTATGCTCCACGTACCTTTGTTAGACATAAAACATATTTATCAAAAAAAGAATTCTCATACTGAACAAAATCATTCAGTTGTTCTTTATCTTCCTGTTCTGTAAAACGTCCTACTAAATCACTGAACTTTGCCATAAAAAAAGCTTCAAATGTAGCATCACGATTTGCCAAGACTGATAATATTTCATCAAGGTCATCTGGCTTATTAATTAAAAATTGAGGCAAGGTCATCACTGCATTTATTTGCATGGTAGACTTGAAGTAGTCAAACTGGCTATTTAATGTTGCCTGCATATCGGCACAAGCGACCGAAGAGATGCGACTATCTAGATTATCGGTCACATCTACTACAATACTCCAATCATCTTCAAGCTCTTTCTTACCAGCCTTAATCATTCGAGGTAGAAAAACTATAAGCTTCTGAAAATAAAGAGACAAGTGAAATCCGATTAAGGTTTGTAAGTATTCAATGAAAATATTCCGGGGAACAATATCCTTATAGACTAACAACCGTTTAATATCATCACAAAATAAATCTGCTTGTCTTTCTAATAAGGGTTTTATTTTATTTATATTGTCAGCAGGCAATACCTCAATCGAAATATTCCGCATTAAATGCAGAATGCCAACAGTATCCACATCTAATTGGATATTACCTACGATAGTATTACTGCTATTATCCCAGCCTGCTGACAAATAATATTTAAGGCCTTGTAAAACATAAGGCTGCTTAGAAAGCATTAAAAAAACCTGATCTGATGAATTATAATCACGTGCATATTTTGCATTCCTGATACGATAACTCTCTAAGTGCATAGGACGCAAAGAACTTATGTTTTCTTTTTGCAAATTTCCACGATTCACCATATTGACTAAGTTGCTGCGCAACCAATCTTCTCCGGCCTCTTCATTTTCTTTGTACCCCTCAATATATCCTTGCTTTTCAAGTGATTCTAAATATTTCTTTAGACTATCTATTGTGTGTGTATGCCGGAGCTTCAACTTTATACGCGAACCATTGTTTCGCATAAGCATAAACAAGTTGATTAAAGTGGTATCCAATGTAATGTTCTTCGCATCACCGGCGAAAATTAATTCATTACGAAAAACCGGATCATATTTTGTTAGCTTCGGAATCATAAGCTATCCTTATTTAATGGTTCAATATAAATTTTCTTAGTCTCTACATTCAGTTTTATTGAGTAAAACTTTCGATTATTTCTGGTAACCAATAGTTCGGTATGCACATTGCTTTGCAATAAGTTTTTAAACACTTGCAATTCTATGAATCGTCCTCTCAAATCGTTGATTGACGGATTAAATCCTCGTTCAATATAATCAAGCATTTCATAGAGATCGAGCGAAACTGTCAACTGAATATATTTATTTTCTTTATGGCGGAAAATCAAACTATCATTCTCATAATCAATAAACTGTACTAGTTTTTCGTTTTTATTGGCAAAAAGTTCAAAATCGGAAAGAGCGAAACGTCGGTAGCTACTACAGAAAGGGTCTTTGATCTGCGTAGAAGACAGAAGTAAATAATTTGCGGAAATATCCTTGTTCCAACCACCTTCGCTACACGATATGGCATAAGCCAAACTATGTTTGGTTTCTTCCATATCCACTTCATTTCCATTTAACTTACCATAGAATTTTCCAAGCGATTGATACGGTAATCGTTTCATAAAGTCATATTGCCCTTCGAAATAGTGGTGACGAATAAAACTCTTATGACGAGCCTTCGATAAGTTCAGACTTTCTTTGTCCTGTTCAGAAACTATTTTCCGTATATTTCTCTCATTGAAAGTCGGCAAAAGAGAAATTTTTCGATTTTCAAAAACCAAGTAATCGCCCTCTTCCAAATTTTTGAAATAAAGGTCTCTATCTATAGACGGAATAGCCACTTGTGCTATATCCGTTTCTCGGATAAGTTTGATTAAGCGGTCTTGTGAAGGTAATGCTTCTTCCATTTCTTTCGAAGAAATGTTGAAATAATAAAACTCCCAATACACCTCTTCGGAGATTTCTTTATCATCAATTGTTTGAAGCAACTGTACAACATTATCGCACGATTGATCGCGTGTCAGCATATAAGCAATGAAAGAGCGAAGATCGCGTATGGTAATGTGCAACTCACGTTTATATACAATTGTCCGAATCAACCACTCTAAGCGGTTGATAACTTCATCTCCTGCTGCACTATCATTTAATGTATGAACATTGTACTTAATAAAACATCTTTCGGCTATCGGACAAGCGTTGCATTTTCCCCACAATGATTTATCTGTCAGCTTCTTTACTTGTGATCGCAATAAAGAATCATTGTTCTCATCTTTAGCAGTCACCGAGCGAAGGTTTAGGTTGATAATCATTAATCCTTCAGGGAGTTCGGTATATCCCTCTTTATAGAAATATTCGTCAATAATATCTGCTAAATTTGTATGATTATTTGTCGGCTCTTGTAAGAAGTCAACTAACCGACCCTCGTTAATTGCGATGATTCGTCCTTCTTTTGCTTCTGAATAATTCTTCAACCCTTCAAATGGTTTGAAAAATTCAGTAAGTACCTCGTCATTTGCTCTTTCCTCTTCATCTTGTGAACCGTCATAATTGCTTTGGAATGGAACTCCGTTAATGGAGAATATTGCTCCATTCCGATTTGAGAGTTTTTCTACATTTTCAGCAATACCTTCTACCTGACGAATAAAAGCGGTTTTGCCATCTCCCGCATTTCCTGTAATAATAACAAGACGATATTGACCCTCTTTTATAGCTGACAGAAGTTTTTTATCAAGTTTTGTTTGTGTATAGGTTGCTTTGTCAAGGGCAAACTCTTTCCATCCGGCACGTGTACCTGCGTTACCATGAGAACTCTGACTATACAAACTGTTGACATAATCAACTATCGACAGTTCCGCTCCTGTTTTATCAATTATTGTTACCTGTCCTGAGTTATATAATGCATCTTCATCAATTTTTAGTAAAGCCTCCTGCATTTCGATAGCCGAGGCAAAACGGTTTTCACGTTTCGTACCTATCGCTTTCATTATCCACTTCGAAAACGCATCTGATAATTGCAGATTCAAGCTACTAACTGGTGTTGGTGCTTTATCCAACGGTGGAACTGAAGAACCCGGCCAAGGATAGGCATGAGTTAATAGCTGATACAGTGTAACTCCCAAAGCAAAGGCATCGGCACTTGTATCCCAGTCCATCCTATGTCCATTCTTTACCAAATCCGGTGCTTGGTACGGATATGTGCCAACTCTGTCTTTATCTGCACCGGCATTGGCTGCGATATTAAAATCAATCAACACAAAACGGTATCGCTTATCCCAAACGATATTGCCGGGTTTAATGTCGCGATGATAAACAGGCGGTTGCTTCGACTGTAGGTAAACCAATGCCGAAAGCATCTCTTTGGCAAGTTTATATATTTCATTCAATGGCAATCGCAAATCGCCTTTTGTGTAATTGCATAGGTTTTCTCCATCAATCAGTTCCATTAACGTATAAAACATATTCTGATTGGTGGTCCCGTTGAATACAAACTTCACAATGTTGTGGTGAGACAGTGTTGATAAAGCTTTATATTCATCTTGTACACTTTGCTGATTCAAATCTTCGCTGAAAATTTTCATTGCAAAGAATTTATTCTGAAGCAAGTGTTTGGCTTTGAATACACGAGAAAAACCGCCTTCGCCTAACATTTCGAACAAAACCAAATCTGGTGTTACTTGATCGGTTGGTTTCAAATCCTTCAAGCAAACAGCTTTTTCTTGCTTTTCAGAGGTGTTTATTGCTTCTCCAAAAGCATTTGTCAGAATAAAATCAATCACTTCGTCCATCTGACTCCAACGAGCAGTATCATCTTCGAGCATGGTGTGCAAGCAAAGTTCGTCCATCCATATAGGAAGAGCTGAATTAATATGCGAAGGCAATAGTTCATCAGGGAGTTTTCCGCCCAACCGAGCCAACTCTATAAAATTGGGGAATGGGGCTTTCCCGACAATTAACTGATAGAAAACAACTCCCAACGAATAAATATCAGTTGCTGTGGAGGCATCGTCCTGAAACAATTCGGCAGGTTGATATGGATTTGCCATATCTGGCGAGAGAGTTCCCATAGTATAGTTCAAGTCGATATGTTTTGAAAACCACGAACGACCAAAACCAGACAGGGCGGCATTGTCGGTCAGTAAATAGATATTATCGGGACAAACCGCCCGGTGATAGATACTTTGACTATGAGCCACTTTGAGTGCATTGGCGATATCCAACACAATTTTAATGGCATCGAGTTGGGTAAATGTTTTGCGGTTGAGTTCGGAACTGAGTTTGTTTTCGTCCAGATACTCGCTTTTCTCGTAAAACCGCAAGCGGTCTTCGCTCCATTGAAACTCTGTTTTCACAATGAAGGACGAGTATGGCATCTGCATCAACGCCATATATGCATTCTTAACTTTGTTGCTATGCACCTCTTGTTCCGTTGGCGATTTTCCGGCTACATCTAAAATATGTTCGCGTACCTTATAGCGTCTGTCGGGGAAATCTTCAGGCACACAAAGATATTCAGTAAAGTCATCTCCTTTTTCAAGGACTTCTTCAATCTTCAACCCGATAACTTCGGTACGTTCTTTGCGAGTACGATTCAAGCTTTCGCCACTCAAATAATCCACAATATCACGAGCAATGGTTTGTATGGCATTGGCTTGCTTACCCACTTTTTCAGGATTGGAAATAAAATCAATCAATCCATCGCCAAGCGTATAGGTAGCACGGTAACAATCGCTTTCGCGGTCGAGCCCGAATTTGTTTTGACGAGGGTTGCTTAAAGTTACAATACCTTCAATCCAAGCAGTTTTCCATTGAAAGTTTTTGGCTTTTAGTTTACTGGCAAGCACACCGGTTTTGAACCGCAAGGTTTTCAGCGGATTGGCACGTTCGGAATCATTTAAGTACCATACATGGTCATTCCCTTCCAAATGTCCGCCCCAATCTTTGTTTTCGATATTGAAAATAGCGTGCGGAGCTATCACAATACAATCGTATTCCAGATACTGTACACCGCCTCGCGGATTGATATTAGCAAACTCGGCATTGGGAACAATATAGTAACCATCGGGAAGATTGACTTCCAGAAACTTCAAAAGCCTTTCTTCGCCAGCATTTACAGGACCGGTATTAAACTTCGGATTTATGATTGTTGCCATGATTCTATTTCTTTTTCAACAAGGGAGATTGCTTGATTCTCTTTCAGATTTGCTAAATGATATAATGTATGCGCTTTTTTTATTATTTGATCTATTTCAATCATTTGAGCCTCCTTTAAGACTGGAACAGGTATTTGTAAAAACAAACGTGGTATCGGTCTGCATAACTTTGTTCCTGTTTGTGTATTTCTTATTAATCGAAAACCATAATCGCTATTTAGCCAAGCAAACAAATAACCTGAAAGATATTTTTCATTTGTTTTCATTCTAATAAATTCACCAGAAACTAATTGATCTTGTAAATCCTCGTTTGCAAAAATTGCACGGCAAAATGTCTCATTCTCACCCAAAGTGCCAACACCTGCAATCAACACTTCTCCATATTCAACTAAACTATCTGTTTTTACTTTTCTCCGAGATATTCTTTTTCCTTTAATAATCGTATCAAAAATATCCTTTTGGTTGATTAGCATTATTCCATTTTCTGAATTAACTTCTACACGAGGGAACGAACCTGTTGAAAATATTTTTTTGTCATTCAGCACCTCTTCCAATGGAATAGTTTGACAACATTTTCGTATTTGTTGTTTTGTCTTTTCTATACGGAAAGAGTGATTAAATGCGTTTATGGTCGTGGAATCTATCTTTTTAATGCTTTTAGAAAAGCATGAGACTGTTCTTTCTTCTGAGCGTGCTCCAAAATAATCATAGTCATTTGCCGTGAGTTGTGGTAGTTCCGCATATGAAAGTAGTTTGCTTTTAGCCTTATCCAACAACTGATTCGCTTCCACTCTAAAATTTGCCGACTCAACAATTAAATTATGAATTTCTTGTTGCTTGGACTCGGAGAAAATAGGGACTGGAATATTTGCAACCATTTTATCTGTAATATATGGTTGAACTCCTCCTGCGGCTAATTTCCAAAGTAATGTATTTCCAACTCTCGAAGAAAGAAATGAGTATATATAGCCACTGTATTCTGACGGATTTGCAACAATTCTGATAATATTGTCAGAGCCCATTGCTCCTTTTTCTTCAAATTCTTTCGTAACGTAAGCGGTTTGTCCGATTGCTCCAACTCTTCCCGTTAAAACCATCCCTTCTTTTAAAAAGGCAGATTCATCATGGCCATATTTCCGAGAATTGTGATTACATGAATCGAACGGGTTTTGTGCTACAACGTCAGAATTACTTAAATAAGGATAACCGTATTCTTTCTTTGTGTACACACGTTTATTACGACCAGAGGTAAATATGCTACTGCAAAAATCAATCAATGGTTTATGAGAATGGTTCACTATTGCTCGTTCCAACATAACGCCGTCCGATAGGTGAAAGCTTCCGTCTATCCTCATTGAAACATTAATTTCTTTACTATTTAATGTCCCTGTTTTCATGACTTTTCTTCTTTTAAGAATTCTTTATACGCCTCGCTCACTTTTGGCAAATCATCATCTAAATCTTTTATTCGTTCGCTACGGCTTTTCACTACCATATTGCCGTCTTCGTCCATACTTAGCCATTCTTTTTTGCGATTGAATAGCAATTCAGCTCCATCCTCATCACGTACATATACCGGAACACCACGGCGGTCTTTCCCTACCGCTTCTACAATTGCCATAAATACATCGTAGTTTTCGTCGGCTACCGCAATTAGTTTTTCTTCTGCCGTTTTCTTTTGCAAAAAGAGCAAAGAGGCTTGCACTCCTACTTGCGGAAGGAATGTTTCAACCGGCAAATCTACTGAAGCCAACAATTTAAATCGTTCGAGTATCCAAGCACGAACAGATTCTGTATTTGGGTTTCCTAATATGCCATCCGGCAATACAATTGCCATTTTGCCTCCCGGCTTTAGAAAATTGTAACATTGCTCAATAAATAGAATTTCGGGAGCTTCGCTTGACTTAACCGCACCAGTAAATTGATAATTGCCATAAGCATCTTTCACCGGATTGTGTCCCAATTGGTACCGACACGATATACTGCGATCTACTTCCACCTTTGCTCCAAATGGCGGATTGGTAAATATCATATCGAATTTTCCAAATGCGTTTTCTCTTGGAAACTCAAAGTTAAAATCCTTATCCTGACTAATATCAATACTTTCTGCTACTTTGGGAGCAACCTTATCTTTATCTACCAATTGCCCTTCGGGATAGTCAAGCGAGTTTATATTGAAAATATTAGCATGTCCATCGCCCGCCATAACCATATTCATACGTGCTGCCTTTTTCAAATCAGGATCGAAATCGAAGCCGAAAAGCATTCGCTCTGCATATTTTTTCACAGCATTGTTCACTTCATACGAATTATATTTCTCTTCGAGACGAACTCCCGTCAAGTCATACATGTTGCCTGCAATTTTCTTACGCACATGATCCAATACCATGACTAAAAATCCGCCGGAACCACATGCAGGATCGAGCACGCGGGTATTCTGGTCGGGATCCATCATTTCTACCATGCAACGTATTACATTACGAGGAGTGAAAAATTGCCCCGCCTCCTGTTTCAAAGTGTTTGAAACAATGGTTTCGTATGCTGTTCCTTTTACATCAATAGCTGCATCTAAGAAAGAGTATTTTGCTAATTCGGAAGCCACATAAGCCAATCCGCGCGGAGAAAGATTAATTTGCTCATTTCCATCAAACACTTCCTTGAACAAATCATCATTCTTCAATTCATCGAATAACCCTTTTATACGGATTGCTACTTTATTTTGACCATCCTCAGTATTTTGCTCTTTCACACCAACCCAGAATCGGCGACGGTAGCTAATTCCTTTCTCCGCATCCATAAAGCGACGTTTCTCATCGTATATTTTACAGAAAATAAGGTTTAACAACTCCCAGAAAGCTGTTTTCTTCATCCCTTCGTTTCCATAAATATAATCGTGACAACGCTTGAATGTCTTTACCAAAGAATCATTTGTCGGTTTACGCGGGTGAGCCCGTTCTCCGGAGAGTTCCAAATCCTGCATAGATTGTCCTTTACCGGGGAAATCGGAAATGTCGCTGGTTTGAGCTTGCCCAAAATCGTCTTTCTCGCACTGAAGATAATGCAGGTCATTTCCGTTTGTCCAAACACCAAACTCACATTCGGTCGATTCCAGATAAATCCCCAGCGTTTCAGAAACTCCTTTCTTCGGGTCTTTATCCTTCACTTTGGAGTCAAACACAACAGCTATGCGAATCATATTTTCCGCATCATGCGCTCTTCCGGAATCAAATATAGCAAGGTCGGCTTTTGCACGTTTTGCTTTCCCTTCGCCATCTTCATAAGTGAAAGAAAAATCACGTTCCATATCATTCAAATCAAAATTATACTCTTCGTTGAGCATCATAATCATTGATTGCAGCGTAAGTTCTTTCTCACTTGCTGTTTTTATCTTTTTTGTCAGGGCACAAATCAACTGATTATCCTCCAATACGACATCTTCTGTTGTGTATTCCTTATTCTGTTCCATATCTCTATTATTTACTCCATTCGTTAAACATTGATTCCAAACAAGCTAATACTTGTTCGTATTGTATACTCGCATCTGACTCTACCAACTGGTTGATTAATTGACTTTCTTCGGCAAGTTCTATTTCTTTGGCTAATATCTCACGGAGATATTTTAATGTTTCCTCATTATCTCGTATCAGTAATTTGACATCTCTTGCCATAAGCTGTGCTCCGGCAATAACTTGGTCAAATTCGTCCGTTTCATAGAGATCGTAATGTTCCTTAACAGCTCTTTCGATATTAATATCCAGATAATTTGTCAGAAGTAAAGCCATATCGTATGCATCTTTCGAACTCGACAAATGACGGTCTTTCCATGCGACTAATTTCAATATGAATAATCCAGGAAGAGAAGCTATTTGTATAGAGAACTCCCCATCAATTTCTACACTAATTGTTGAATCTGCCATCTCAGGAAAGCCCCAAACCGACATAGCAATTGTTTCGTCAGGTGGCCAGTAGATATTACCATCATCTTCTGCCACATCACCAAACGGAACAATATCTATCACATAAATTCCTTTATAGATAAAACGTTGCTTCTGTTCTTTGCTTTTTGCAAATCCTTCTATCTTAGGAAGATTCTCTTCTATAGATTGAAATTGACTCCAATCCGATATGGCAATGGCAATATCAAGATCATCCGTTTTACGCTCCGGAACTAAATCATGCAGATTGCTCAATATAATATCACGAGCAGTAGCCCCTATTACATAAAAATCCACATTTACGCCACCAAAGAAACCGCTTAATTCCTTTAACAAATCCTTCAATAGTGGATTGTTTAAGTTTTCACTTGAGATATTGTAGCTCATTGTTCAATATTATTTCTGCGGTTTCTATATTTCGGCTATCTCCACTGCCCATAAGATCGGCGTATGTCAAAAGAGGAGAAACAGTATTTCCTTCTTCTGTGTCATAAAACAAACGAAGTATCTCAATTTTTCCATTATCGTCAGGGATAAGCTTTAAAGGCTTACCCACAGATTGCCAAGTAGCATCTGTATAAATGGTAAAGTTTGCCGGAGTAAGATTTTGCGTTATTATACTGGCAGCACACTCGCCACCCCAGAATGTTTTTTCAGAGACAGAAGATAAGTCCAGACTACTCCAATTTGAGTATTCAGATTTATTCATGAAATTCATCCTCTTTACAAATAATTTTGGACGAAGCACATCATTATAAGCAATAACCCAACGTTTCAGTAGGTCTATTTTATTTTTAAGCACCTTCTTGTTTTTTGTTTTTAAGAGAAATTTTGACTCAACAAGTTCTTGAACAATAGTACTTACAGAACCCAAGGAAATTTGGGATAACTCGGAAAGCTCTCTAAATGACTTATTGATATTGTCCGGATTAACAAGTAGACAGTATATCAGCTTTATTCCAGCTTCTTGAAAGGCACGAGGTTGGTTCGTTTTAGGGAGTCTTTCTATTTTCTTTCCTTCAACAATCAGTAAAATGCTATTATGTTGTATGTTACAATTTCCTGCGGCATCAATATAATTAATACCTTCCTCTACAAAAGACTTAGCAATAGCAGAAGGAATATATTTTGTTATGAGAAGTACCGGCAGATTTTCCTCTCTTGAGGCATCCTTCAACTGTTGAAGCACAATACTCTTGTTCCCTTGCGTAATTTCAGGCTTCACATCAACGATAAAACGCTCTTCTTTTATCTGAGCAACACTATTGCTTTCTCTTTTACTATCAGAGTAGGTTATAGTAATTCCTGCATTTTCAAGCAATTTATCCTTTACTTCCTCTAAAAGGACATCTTTTGTTTTCATGGAGTTTGTTCATTTTAATTGACTGTTCATTGACAATGAACATGCAAATATAATGAACATTCTTGAATTGGCAAGAAAAAGGTTCAGTTTTTGAAGCAAATGAGATCCAGAGCCAACACCCCCTGCATATTTTTTCCCCTTTTACATTTTGTAAACACCTCTTCTATGGAAAGAATAAAATTAGGCAACACTTTTACGGGAAATACTACCCGAAGCAGAGCGAAGGCGTGGAGATTTCTTGTAAAACCGCTTGCGGCTTGGTGTTGACGTTTTATTCTTGGAATATACTTTTGTTTGCCAAATGAAAAAGGAGTTCATTAGCCCATACTTCTGCCTTTCTTCTTTTTCTTGACTTTTTTAAGTGGTTGTTCATCTTCTAGATTGGGATTGCCAACATCCGCAGCAGTGGGAAGTATGGAGAATAATGAGGATAGAGCGTTTAGCTCGCTATTACTACAATTATTCGACTGTCCGGCTGTCTGGTCGTTTGACTGGTCAAACGTTTGAACGTTTGGCTGTATGTCCGTACCAATGTTGGAACGCTCTTGTCTCTCTCTAGTCTCTGTTTCAGGTACCAAAGGCTTTGTCGGTTGCTTTAATTCTTGCTCCTGCATTTGCAATTTGTCTTTTATACTGCCGTTCTTCATCGTATTGCAGTACACAAACGTTTCTTGCAAATCCCGCTGATAGCCGAAAAGTTTATCAAAACCAGTTTCTGATTGCTGAAATAAATTAGTTCTGTCGAATCCGCCTTTGATTGCTCCTTTCTTGGTGTTCTTATGGTTTGTAAGTGGGCTTATCTTTACCTTATTTGATTGGTCTTTTCGGCTGACAATCAAATGGCAGTGCATATTCAGTTCATTATCTGACCTGTTGCGATCGAAATGAATTTTACCATAGAACTTTATATCTTCTGCGGATAATCCTTTGTTGAAGTTTTTGGCGTATTCAGGAATAAAGATCTCCCGAATATAGCGCCTCATGGCTTCAGCCTGCTCTTGCTCGCTGTTGCCCATTGTTTTAAGTTCCTTTTCCGAAGGGCTGACGTGTATTGCATAGAATTTGGCATCCGTTTTTAAGAGTTGACCGATATTCGTATCAATATCCTCAATGACATCGGCTTTATACAGATTCTCTTCCGTCAGATTGAAGAAGCCTTCGGTATAAATACCTTTCTCCATACGTTCCAAATCCTCGTGTTCGAGGTAATTTGCCAACTGTCGGCAACCTCCGGCATTGTTATATGTCCCTTTGGAGGGTGGCGGAAAATCTATATTCATAGCTATTACTCGTTCATCAAGTTGATAATCTCAGCCTTTAGATTATCTTTTCGTTTACCATCCATAACTCCACACGTTGCCAGTTCGGAATAGAGGCTAATCAGATTTAACAACTTCATTGTATTGCGATTCTGACTCTGTTGTAATGATTTCGACAGTCGTTCTACGGATTGAGTATTGCCATCTAAAACCCCTGCTTGATTGTTTATAACTTCTGCTTGTCTACCAAAATGTTCATCCAGTTTTTTAAGAACCTGAATCAGTATATTCTTTGAGTTCTCCGTTTCCAAGTCCAACTTCTCCGAAAGCGTTTTGACAACCAGTTCAAATTTGACGACTATCGAATGAGTTGCCCGAATCATCTGATTTAGTTCCTTTTCTTCAAAGTGGCGGATAAAACGTATCAGGTCATCCTGTCGTTTGTTGATTTTCGCCAGTTCCGTTTTAACGGATTCCGGCGGTTCCGACGGATTGATACATGCCTTATCCATATACTCGAAAGCGAGCTTCACAATCTCGCCTTTTTTAAGATTGTATCGCTTGCAGAGCTTATCTATCTGGCGATTGGTGTAGTGGTCAATTCCAATCGTCGTTAATGTTGTTTTATTCTTATTTGATGCCATATTATAACTTTTTTATAAGAATTCATTTTATTAATCGCCTAATCAATAGACTATTAGCGATTGTATTTATGCGAGTCTTTATAAAACTCGCTTTTGATATCTTGCTGATTAACAGCAAGTAACCCCGTAGGGCAAGAGGATAGAACAGGACTTGTCCAGTTCCCTCTTGCTACATTGCTCGCGAATAGTGAGCCATTGGAATGAAAGCTTAAACTCGACGGCTTTCACCATTCAAAGTGATAAAATTAAACATCACATTGAGGCGGTCGCCAACCATTCCACCATAGAACTCATCGGATGCAAGTGTAGCAAAAGTGAAGTTCGTGGTGCCATGTGTAACGACTCCGACATCGCTTCTCAAACTCAACAATTCGGAAATTGGTCGGCTGACGTTTCCATAATCTTGAACCGTTTTGGATTCCCGTCCGAATTCATCAATGATTAACGGTCGCTTGGCAAATGCACTCGTCGACTGCTTAACAATTTGCTCCTGCAATTCCACAGACTTGATAAACGTAAACAAAGGCTGACTCAGAAAAAATCTTCTCGAAATATGATTGTGAAGCAATGAGTATGTTTCCAGCAGGATAGTTTTGCCACAGCCATATTTTCCTTGGAGCATAATGCCTTTATTCAAATCGCCGGAGAAAGCAGAATTGTTTGTTATGTAGCAATAGAGCTGCTCTATCATAGGCTCGTTGTTCTTGTCAATAACAAAATCTTTAGCTTGATTGCGGTTGTGTAAACAAATCGTGCCAAACTCGCAGAACAAACTCTGGAAATCAGTATAAGCCAATGGCAGAGGCAAACGATGTCGTCGCATCTTTTCTTTTTCATGGGCGACTATCTCCTGAGCATCTTTCTGCAATGCCTGAAAGAACTGCTGATTAGTCGAAATCACTTCCTGTATGGACAAATCCTTTCTTTTTTCCATAAGAATTTATATTTGAGTTTTTGTCTTTAGTCTTTATATTATAGGGTGAGGGTTTAAGGTCGAACTTAGGTGTCAAAATCTGATACTTAGTTTTAACCCTATGCCCGCCCCCAGAAGCATAATCTAACAGACCGGCTGCTTTTAGTCGGTCGCGTGAAGATTTCAGAACATCTAAAGATATATTCGCATTGGCTGCCAACCGTTTGTTGGAACACTCTATCCATTCCGACCAATAGGAACGGTTAGCCAAATGAACCAAGAAAAAATACAAACGAGTATCATTTCCGCTGAAATTCTCCAGTTCGTCCACTCGCCAGAAATTGGCTAATAAGTCGAACAGGTTCATCTTCGTATGTTTTTACGCTTATTGTATTCCGTCTCCGCTTCGGATTCTATCTCCTGTAAGGTCTTCTTTTTGCCTTTGGAAATCCATTCGAGAAGTTCCTCTTCAAAGAAATAAAGTTTCTTGCCGTTCTTATAGCAAGGAATCAGCCGCTTGCGTACAAGGGCATACACGGTAGGTTTCGCCTTGCCAATAATCCGGCAAGTTTCTTCAATGTCAATCGGGATTCGTTTCTGAAGAACAATAGGTGTTTGACCCTTTTCTACTAAAGATTTGATCTCAGCCAGCTCGCTGACCAAATGTGCTACTGCCTTAGGCAGGTTTTCAAAAGAAATTTCGTTTGCGTCCATATTTTATCGTTTTTAATGAATATGGTGCAAATAAAAAAAGTGTTTCTGCGGTGTCTAGGCGACACTGAAGAAACACTTAGGAAACACTTAAAGTGATAGTAAATCGTTATCGTTGGTGCTATAACAATTTCATATATTGCTATAAATTAGCATTTTACTCAATGTGAATGAAAAAGAATTGTTCTTATTCTGTTATCGTTGTATCAACATCTCTATAATCGAACACGAGAATACCGTTTACATTCTCAACATAACGAAAGAATTCCTTTTCCCACCAATCAGGTAAATTATTTTGCGTAGTTTCAAGCAAAGAAATAATATATCTGGGAATTTCAGAATACCTCCCCAGCTCCTTTCCAAGAGAAGACATTTCTGTTCCAAAGTAAGTTGAAATAAATTTCGAAAACCCTTCATCTGAACTCCTATCAGATATAGGGCAACATAACATACATGATAGTGGAATAGAATCCTCCAAAATATCATTATATACTATCACTTTCCTTGACTGTTTTATGATCTTTTCATTTAATCCATTGGCCCCAGAGATATAGACCCCTTCATCTAATATATTTTTTCCGCAACGAACTTTATCAACCTTATCCGTATAAAAAGCATATATTGGTAGAAAATTATTTCTATTTGAATCTTCAATTAGTTTTTCTATCTGAAGACCGTGTCTATTCGCATAACCAATGGAGGGATAATTATCGCCAGAAACATTTATTTTTTTTGCTTGCACACGGAATTTGTATGAAAATTTGCCATACAAAAACCACCATTCCCAATCTGCTCCAGTTGTTTTAGCTTCTTCATTTCTGGTAAAAGAACGATATATTATTCTTTTCGCTTTCTCGGAAATATCATACAATAGCCAGTCGGTTAGTGACTCCTCCTTTACGCTTGGCTGTTTCTCAATCCATTTTCGAACATAAATGGACGCTTCTTTTAAAATCTCACAGTCTCTTTTCATTTCAATTAATATTTAGCATATATTCTATTTGTGTTTTGAAATAAGTTATTGTGAATCAATCGAATTATATTCAATCTTAATCATCCCCTTCAACTCATCATCCTTCAAGTGTCGCTTGATACTTTTCACGTCTACACCTTTGAAAACATCAGGGAATACGGTTTTCAGGAAATTAGCTATATCCATCTGGTTTCTCGGTTTAAAGTAATTCCAGATATTCCAACCGAAATGACGGAGGTCAAGAGCGGACAGTTCTTTGACTTTAACCGACTTCAATTCTTTTTCTTCTAACTTGTTCATATATGAACGGACATTCCGGCAAAGAATATCAAGATCTTCATCTGAAAGGTAAAGAGCAAAGGATTTCCGAGTGTAGTCCAGAGCAACATTCAGAATCTCTTCCTGTTCTTTGGCTATGTTTTGTTGCTGCTCGTTCCGAATATCCTCCAAAGACACAATTGATTCCGGCATATCAGTCTCAACTCCCTTTTCTTCTACCAGTGACTCAACAGCAATAGTAGAAACTTGTCTTTGCTCTATCTTCCTGCGGAAATAAGGAATCTTAGCTAATCCGCTCCCGATCCACGGCAACATCAGGTTTTGCAATACCACATGAATACTCAGATACACTATCGCTTGGATAGCCAATACAACTAAGAACACTATGAACGCTGTAAAACCATCGAACCTCATCGATACAGCGAATATGCGAGCCAGTGTTGCAATGACCACAGCGGCACAAACAACAATCACATATAATATAATGTATTCCAGAATGTTGTTTTTCATGCTTCTTTATCTTTAATAGTGTTCAACTGAATTGCTTGTGCTGCTTTGCTTTTCTTCTCATCAACAACCTTTGCGTAAATCTGTGTGGTCTTCACATTGGTGTGACCAAGCATCTTACTGACAGTGTAAATATCTGTACCACTGGATAATTGAAGGGTCGCGTACGTGTGCCGAAAGCAATGAAATGTGATTCGCTTCGTGATACCAGCGGCTTCTATCCAACGTTTCAATGGTTTGGAAATCCATGCAGGATCGGGCAAATCTTCGAAAACGAGTTGTTCCGGTTCACGAGGTTCGCCACACAAATCAAGTGCTTGTTGCGAAATAGGCATATATTCAACGCCTTTTGTTTTCTGCTGAGTAAAATGTAGTTGGGCGTGGTCGCCATTAATACTAATCTCTTTCCATTTCAATTTCTGAATATCACAATGTCGTAAGCCGGTAAGAGCCGAAAATAATGCTGCTCGTTTAAGAACATCTCGCTCGCACGGTGTACCGGCGAGAGTATTAAGTTCCTCAACTGTCAAATATTCACGTCTTGATTCCTGTTCCGGTATGCCTTTAATTTTTGCCGACAAATCTGTTGTCAAGTATCCATCTACAAAGGCTTGTTTCAATGCCGCTTTGAAAATGGAGAAGTAAGTTACAGCGGTATTCCGTGAGATTGTTCCGCTTTTATTGCCACCACAAGGAGCAGATAAAAGATATAGCTTGAAATCTTCTGCAAAACGATTGTCTATTTTGGAAAAAGGCAATATATCTCCGGCGAAGAGTTTTATTAATTCGTATGCTCGTTTCCAGTTTACACGGATAGAGTCCGAACTTTGAGCGTGGCGTTTCTTGGCAGTAGCATTAAAATATTCTACGAAATTCTGCTGCGAACGCTCCTTTTGTTCTACTTGTGCACTTTCAGTATCGCTATACAAATCGGCATTATCATATTCCCGTTGGCGAAGCTTACGGATTCCATCAGCATACAGCATAGTTTCTTGATCTTTCTCGCTTCGGCAAATGATTATCCCATTGTCATCACGTTTAGGCTTATAGCTCTTTGTTCCGTCTGCATCAGTGCGGGCGGTACGCTTCTTATCCCATTCAACAGTAGTAATGCAACGATTTAAGTATTCGCGAATGCGTTGTGGCGTTTGCTTGCCGGGAACATTTACCGGATAGCTTTCAATGTAAACATACCATTCCTTCCGATCATCCGCCTTGCGTAGTCGAACAGTTACTTTTGTATTGGAGAGTTGTTTCATTTACCTGCGAATATTTTATCGATTTGCTCTTTGGGTACATATACATAATTTCCTACTTGCCGTTTTGGAATGCTGTTTCGGCGAATTGTATTCTCAACTGTTGAGGGCGACACGCCATATTTTACAGAAACTTCAGTAACGGTATAACATTCATCTATCTCGTAGTGCAGTTTCATCGGCTTCTCTTTTGGTTCTTCTGGCATCTCAACTGCAGTAAACATTTCTTCGAGGTGTTTACGACTTACCCTTGTTAATCGTTCTCCAAAATTAACAGCCGGGACTTTCCCCGATTTAACAAGGCGGCGAATAGTATCTTTAGATATACCAAACAGAATTGTAGCTTCTGTGATTGAGATATAAGGCCGAGTTTGCATTTCCGCAATCCTGCTAGCTGATTCTTCTAAGAGTTTCTGCTTCTGCTCAGCTTCCTTAGCTTGCCGCTTTTTCTCTTTGCCTGACTTATTAGCACAGGTAGAACCACAGAAGCGAGTAACAACGGTTTTCGCTTCAAAAGCCTTTCCACATTGTTCGCATATCTTCGGTATTTTCAGTTGACTAAATCCCATATATTTTGTATCATCCGTTACATTATCGCCAATTAAGGTACAATAAGACCTAATAAGCATGAATAAGGCGCACATCATCGCCAATTAGCGCGCGGAACAATTATGGTACAAATGTATGATAAAAAACAATCAAAAACAATAGCCTTTGAGAATTATTTAAAAACAAAATAGGCTGCAAACGCTTGGTTCACAGCCTATTTTTATTATTTATTGATTATTGCTAATCGCCTTTTACTTCACTTCTTCGAAGTCTACATCTGTTACGCCACCGTCTTTAGTTCCACCGGCGTTATTGTTTGCCTGTTGCTGTCCGAAGTCTGGTCCCGGTTGTGCACCGCCCTGAGCATTCTGGGCATTGTACATTTCCTGGCTTGCAGCCTGGAATACCGTATTCAGTTCAGCCATAGCTGCGTCGATACCTGCAACATCCTGCGCTTTGTGAGCTTCTTTCAGCTTATTCAATGCAGCTTCGATAGGAGCTTTCTTGTCAGCCGGAAGTTTGTCGCCCAGGTCTTTCAACTGTTTTTCAGTCTGGAAGATCATACTGTCAGCCTGGTTCAGCTTGTCGATACGTTCTTTTTCTTTCTTATCGGCTTCTGCGTTAGCGGCAGCTTCGTCTTTCATACGTTTTACTTCGTCATCGCTCAAACCGCTGGAAGCTTCGATACGGATGCTCTGTACTTTACCTGTACCTTTATCTTTTGCAGATACGTTCAGGATACCGTTTGCATCGATATCGAAAGTAACTTCGATCTGAGGTACACCACGTTGTGCAGCAGGTATGCCGTCCAAGTGGAAACGACCGATCGATTTGTTATCCTTAGCCAGGGAACGTTCACCCTGCAGGATATGGATTTCTACAGACGGCTGGTTGTCGACAGCAGTTGTAAATGTTTCCGATTTCTTAGTAGGGATAGTTGTGTTAGCTTCGATCAGCTTAGTCATCACACCACCCATTGTTTCAATACCCAGAGACAGCGGAGTAACATCCAGCAACAGTACGTCTTTTACTTCACCTGTCAATACACCACCCTGAATGGCAGCACCTACAGCTACTACTTCGTCCGGGTTAACACCTTTGGAAGGAGCTTTGCCGAAGAATTTTTCAACGATAGCCTGTACAGCCGGGATACGTGTAGAACCACCTACCAGGATTACTTCGTCGATATCGGAAGTGCTTAAACCTGCATCCTGCAATGATTTGCGGCAAGGTTCGATACAAGCCTGGATCAGGCTGTCTGCCAATTGTTCGAATTTAGCACGAGTCAATGTCTTAACTAAGTGCTTTGGAATACCGTTAACCGGCATGATATACGGCAGGTTGATCTCAGTACTTGTTGTACTTGACAATTCGATCTTTGCTTTTTCTGCTGCTTCTTTCAAACGTTGCAAAGCCATCGGATCCTTACGCAGGTCGACACCTTCTTCACGCAGGAATTCTTCTGCCAGCCAGTCGATGATTACGTGGTCGAAGTCATCACCACCCAGGTGAGTATCACCGTTAGTTGATTTTACTTCAAATACACCGTCTCCTAATTCCAGGATTGAAATATCGAATGTACCGCCACCAAGGTCGAATACAGCGATCTTCATATCTTTGTTAGTCTTATCAAGACCATAAGCCAATGATGCGGCAGTCGGTTCGTTCACGATACGGCGAACATTCAGACCTGCAATTTCACCTGCTTCTTTTGTTGCCTGACGCTGAGCATCGCTAAAGTAAGCCGGAACAGTGATAACTGCATCTGTTACCTCCTGTCCTAAATAATCTTCAGCTGTTTTCTTCATCTTCTGAAGAACCATTGCTGAAATTTCCTGCGGAGTATACAAACGACCTTCGATGTCTACACGCGGAGTGTTGTTTTCGCCACGTACTACTTTATAAGGTACACGGTTGATTTCTTTTGTTACCTGATCGTAAGACTCACCCATGAAACGTTTGATAGAGAATATCGTTTTCTCAGGATTGGTGATAGCCTGACGTTTTGCGGGATCACCTACCTTACGTTCGCCGCCTTCCACGAAAGCTACGATTGAAGGAGTAGTTCTTTTACCTTCGCTGTTAGCAATAACAACCGGTTCGTTGCCTTCCAGTACGGCAACACATGAGTTGGTTGTTCCTAAGTCGATACCAATAATTTTTCCCATAATTCGATAATATTTTAATTGTTATTATTTTTCGTCTTTGCTTTTTCTCTTGTCGAGTTGCACCAATTAGTATACAAAACGTATGCCAAAGTAACAATGAACGCTTCCGAATTGTTTTTGTTGTCAGAAATAATGACAATACGGCAGATGTTAAAACGATATATTTTTATCTTTGTGCCATAGGATGGATGATGACATAATTTATATGTAAAGAAGAGACTATTATCAATTAAATCGTTTATAAAATGAAAAACTATCTAGTTTTTACCATGACTGCACTTTTATTGGGAACTTCCTGTTCTTCCAAAAAAGAACAGACCGAAGGTTTTACCGGTGCTCAGGGAGAGGTAAAGCTTATAACGCTTGATCCCGGACATTTCCATGCAGCCCTGGTACAGAAAGTATCTTATCCGCAAGTTTGTAAAGATGTTTATGTGTACGCACCCGGAGGTTTTGATGTAGATGAGCATCTGAAGCGTATCGAGGGGTTTAATACACGCGCAGAGAATCCGACCGGGTGGAATGAAATTGTTTATACGGGTTCCGATTATCTGGAGAAGATGCTTGCCGAAAAGAAAGGGAATGTAATGGTTCAGGCCGGTAATAACGGAAAGAAAACCGAGTATATAAAGAAGACACTTAAAGCCGGCATCAACGTGCTTTCTGACAAGCCGATGGCCATCAACAGTCAGAATTTTCAATTGCTGGAAGAGTGTTTTGATATTGCAAAGCAAAAGAATATCCTGTTGTATGACATTATGACGGAAAGGAATGAGATCACCACCTTATTACAGCGTGAACTTTCAACGATCCCTGCTATCTATGGAGAACAGTTGAAAGGATCTCCGGAAGAACCGGCTATTGTGAAGGAAAGCGTACACCATTTGTTTAAGCTGGTGGATAATAAGCCGCTGACCCGTCCGGTGTGGTATTTTGACGTGACTCAGCAAGGAGAGGGGATTGTGGATGTGACGACTCACCTGGTGGATCTCGTTCAGTGGGAGGCTTTCCCGGATCAGATCATCGACTATAAAAGAGATATTGAATTTGTGGATGCGAACCGTTGGACGACTTCAATCAGCCCGGAAGAGTTTAAGCAGGTGACGGGTACGGATGCTTACCCTGATTTCCTGAAAAAGGATGTGGAGAACGATACGCTGAAAGTCTATTGCAATGGTGATATCGTATATAAGATCAAAGGGGTAACGGCCAAGGTTTCAGTTATCTGGAATTATACTTTCCCTGAGGGTGGTGGTGATACTCATTTCTCTGTCATGAAGGGAAGTAAGGCCGACTTGATTATCCGTCAGGGTAAAGAACAGGGGTATAAGCCGGAATTATATATTGAGGTATTGCCCGATATTGATCTGGCTGCTTATGAAAAAGAACTGGCTGCTGCCATGTCGACCGTGGCGGATAAATATCCGGGAGTTGCTTTGGAGAAGGTTTCAGATAATGTATGGCAAGTTCAGATCCCTGCAACATACAGGGTAGGGCATGAAGCCCATTTCGGACAGGTGATGGAAAATTATCTGCAATATTTGAAGGATGGAAAATTGCCGGACTGGGAAGTCCCGAACATGATCGCCAAGTATTATGTGACAACGCATGCGTTGGAGATGGCGAAGGCAAAGAAGTAAAATAGAAACAAAAAGCCCCGGAGTTTGTCACTTCGGGGCTTTTTTATTACTTCATTTCCTTTTCTTCCATCATGTCGAGTTCATTCTTGTCGGAATCGATAAACTTGTATTCCAGAAAACCCAGACTTTGGTTAGGAATGACTTTCATACTTTTTGAGTACTTTAGTTTCCATTTCATACTAAGGGGAAATAATCCCTTATTAACGAATGCTGCAACGTAGGGGTGTACGTGCAGGGCGAATTTCTTCACATTGTGCTTATTCACTAAACAATCGATCTTTCCTTCCAGATTGTCGGTAAACAGGATCGACGGTTTGATTGTTCCTGTGCCGAAACAGGTAGGACAAGATTCCGTTGTATCTACATCCATAGCCGGGCGAACCCTTTGGCGGGTAATCTGCATCAGTCCAAACTTACTTAAAGGCAGGATGTTGTGTTTGGCCCGATCGTTTGCCATCGCTTTAGACATGTGCTCGAATAACTTCTGTCGGTTGGCAGCCTCTGCCATATCGATGAAGTCGACCACAATAATACCGCCCATGTCGCGAAGACGAAGCTGGCGTGCTATTTCGTCGGCGGCGGCTGTGTTTACGTCGATAGCTGTTTTTTCCTGGGCGTCGCTTCCTTTGGAGCGATTGCCGCTGTTTACATCTATCACGTGCATGGCCTCGGTGTGCTCGATGATCAGGTAAGCTCCACTTTTATACGTAACCGTACGTCCGAACAACGATTTGATCTGCTTGGTGATACTGAAATTGTCGAATATCGGCAGTTCACCGGTGTATCGCTGTACGATCTCTTCCCTTCCGGGAGCGATCAGACTGACATAATCGCGGATGTTATGGAATACGTCCGCGTCGTTTACGTAAATGTTTTGGAAAGAGGGATTGAATATATCGCGGAGCAAAGCTACTGTACGTGCCGTTTCTTCGTATACGATCGACGGAACTTTTAGCTTTGGAACCTTGACGATGTTTTCTTCCCATCGTTTCACTAATGTCTTTAATTCATGGTCGAGTTCAGCAACACGTTTACCTTCTGAAGAGGTACGCACTATTACGCTGAAATTTTTCGGCTTGATACTCTGGATCAGCTGCCGTAAACGGGCACGTTCTTCACTCGACTTGATTTTCGTGGAGACAGAGACCTTATCGGCAAATGGTATCAACACGATATATCTTCCGGCAAAAGATAGTTCGGAAGTCAATCGCGGACCTTTCGTAGAGATCGGCTCTTTAGCAATTTGCACCAACACCTCTTGTCCGACTTTCAGCACGTTACTTATACTTCCGTCTTTTTCAATTTCGGGAAGTATCTGCACTTTTGAAATAGCAGGAACCTTTTTCTGGTCGCTGAGTGCTTGTTTGAGGAACTTCTGCTGGGTGTTGAAGTTTGGACCTAAGTCCAGATAATGAAGAAATGCGTCCTTTTTATACCCTACATCAATGAAAGCAGCATTCAACCCCGGCATCAGTTTTTTAACTTTACCAAGATAAATATCACCTACGGCAAACGAGACATTGCGGGCCTCCTTCTGGAGTTCCACAAGGTTCTTGTCTTCCAATACGGCAATAGATACCTCTTTGGGTTGTACATCTACTACTAATTCACTTATCACTTAAAAAAGGGTTTTTTAATTCAGACCTTTCTAAATACGCAAAGAACAAACTTAAAAGGTCACTTATTAAGTTTGTTCTTTAGAGTTTCTTGATAGACTTATTTTTTCTTATGTCTATTCTTCTTCAGTCTCTTTTTGCGCTTGTGCGTAGACATTTTATGTCTTTTTCTTTTCTTTCCGCTAGGCATTGTTTCTAAATTTTAAATTAAACTATAATTACTAATTACTTAACTTCGTTCAGGAAGGTTTTAGCCGGCTTGAATGAAGGGATGTTATGCTCAGGAATAATGATCGTAGTATTCTTTGAAATATTACGAGCAGTCTTCTGAGCTCTCTTCTTAATAACGAAACTACCGAATCCTCTCAGGTATACGTTTTCTCCTTCAGATAATGAACTTTTTACAATATCCATAAAAGATTCTACGCTATTCAATACCGTCTGCTTGTCGATGCCGGTACTTTTTGCAATTTCGCTAACAATATCTGCTTTAGTCATGTCTATAAATTAATTAATGATTTGGACCTATTAATTTTTTGGAATGCAAATATATAGCTTTTTATTTAAGTGGAAAAAGAATTGCCCGCCATTTTTTAATAAAAAAGATTCCTTACAATTCATTATATCTGCGTATGTTTGCATTAATCAACGAGTTGGGAGTTTGAAATGTACGAAAAGAGGACAAATATGTCGCATTTGAAAAAGGAACTGAAAACCAGCAATATGCTGTTAGACTGGTATAAAACGAATAAAAGGGCTTTACCCTGGAGGGAGTCGTCCGACCCCTACATTATCTGGATATCGGAAATTATTCTTCAGCAGACCCGTGTCGCTCAGGGAATGGATTATTTCTATCGTTTCACCGAACGTTTCCCGGATGTGGCCTCTTTGGCTTCGGCCGAGGAAGACGAAGTACTAAAATATTGGCAGGGATTAGGTTATTACAGCCGTGCCCGGAATCTGCATGCGGCGGCTAAAAGTATTATGGATAAGTTCGGAGGTGTTTTCCCTTCCGAATACAAAGATGTTCTGTCTTTGAAGGGGATCGGAGAATATACGGCGGCTGCCATTGTCTCTTTTGTCTGGAATAAACCTTATCCGGTTGTCGATGGGAATGTCTTCCGGGTGTTATCCCGTTTGTATGCGGTCGATACGCCTATCGATACGACAAGCGGGAAGAAGCAGTTCACTGAATTGGCCGGGATCGTGATGAATCCGGAAAAGGCCGGAGCCCATAATCAGGCGGTCATGGAGTTTGGAGCCTTGCAATGCGTCCCTCAGAATCCGGACTGTGAAGCCTGCCCGTTGAAGGAATGTTGTATGGCGTATGCATCTCATACTGTACAAAGCTTTCCGGTGAAACAGAATAAGACAAAAACGCGTCCCCGGTATTTTCATTATCTATACATAATATATAAGGGGCAGACGTGGCTTTCACGCCGGGGGAAAAAAGATATATGGGAAGGCCTTTACGAATTTCCGCTCATCGAGACCGAACAACCGGCCGATTTTGCCGCTTTGCAGGAAACGGATGCTTTCCGGCATTTGTTCGACGGTGCCGGGAAGCTAAATGTTTCGGTCGATATACCGGAAATAAAACATGTGCTGTCCCATCAGGTATTGCATACCGCTTTTTACCGGGTAGAGATAGAGAAAATCAGTGACGCTTTAAATTCGTATCTGGCTGTTCCGTATAAAGATATCGAACGATATGCCGTTCCCCGTCTTGTACATATTTATTTGGAGAAATTAAATGGAAACTTGTCAGAATGATCGAATTTATGTTTCTTTGTAAGATATTAAAAGAATTATTACTATGTCATTGAATAAAGTCATTTTGATCGGTAACGTGGGTAAAGATCCCGACGTACGTTATTTCGACAGCGGTGCAGCTGTTGCAAACTTCCCTTTGGCAACTTCGGAAAGAGGTTACACACTTGCAAACGGTACGGTTGTACCTGAAAGGACAGAATGGCACAATATTGTGGTGCGCCGCGATCAGGTAGCCTTTGTCGAGAAATGGGTGAAGAAAGGCTCGGGTGTCTATGTGGAAGGAAAGATCCGTACCCGTAGCTACGACGATCAAAGCGGTGTGAAACGCTATGTTACTGAAATTCATGCAGACCGCATCGAATTTTATAATACCGGAACAAGACCGGCTGACGGAGCGTCTGCCAATACCGGAACAAGTTTCCAGCAGGGTGGACAGCAACAGGCTACATCTTATCAGCAACCGGTTTCGCAACAGCCGGATATTTCTTCGGATTCAAACAGTGCGGATGATCTCCCGTTCTGATATTGTTTAACTAATACGGTTCCCCTTGGACTCAGACTATTATTTATCGGGCTTATTTGACCAGGTTACTATACAGGCGCTTACAGCAGGCCCTGTTATAGCATTAAGCCTCGCTTGTATACTGCTGTTAGTGTCCGGCTTCGTGTCGGCATCAGAAGTGGCATTTTTTTCTCTTACCCCGGGTGACATTAACGACATCCGGGAAGAGAATTCTCCTTCAGATCCACTTATCAGACAACTACTGGATCGTTCCGAATATCTGCTTGCGGCTATCCTGATCGCAAACAATTTTGTGAATGTCGCTGTCGTTATGCTTTGTACCTACGGTATCAATGCCCTGATCAACTTCTCGGCGGTGCCTGCTTTAGGTTTCGTGCTGGAAACGATCATACTGACCTTTTTACTTTTACTTTTCGGCGAGATCATGCCTAAGATCTACGCACAAAAGAACTCCCTTCGTTTCGTTCGCCGTTCGGCTTCCGTATTGAATATGGTCGAGCGTATCTGCCGGCCGCTGTCGAAGGTGCTGGTGACTTCCACCTCTGTTATCAATAAGGCACTGGTCAAGAAGAAATACGATCTTTCCGTCGATGAACTCTCCAAAGCGCTCGAACTGACTTCTACCGGAATACCGGAGGAGAAAGAGATGTTGGCCGAGATCATCAAATTCTATAATAAGACGGCAGACGAGATCATGACTCCCCGTCTGGATATGGAAGATATCGAGATAAAGACAAGTTTCCGTAATGTGATCGATTTCGTTATTACTTCCGGTTATTCGCGTATTCCAGTGTATGCCGATTCGGAAGACAATATCAAAGGAATCCTTTATATAAAAGACTTGTTGCCCTATATCGAAAAGCCAGATACATTCCGTTGGCAAAGCCTGATCCGTCCGGCCTATTTTGTGCCTGAGACGAAGAAGATCGACGACCTGCTGGAAGAGTTCCGGACAAACAAGATACACATGGCAATCGTGGTCGATGAGTTTGGCGGCACTTCCGGTATTGTTACGATGGAAGATATTCTCGAAGAGATTGTCGGGGAGATATCCGACGAGTATGATGAAGACGAAAAGCAATTCATCCGTCTGGCGGATGGCAGCCTGATCTTCGAAGCCAAGATCTTGCTGACAGACTTTTTCCGTGTGATCAATGCCGATCCGTCCGAGTTCGGAAAACTGACGGAAGATGTGGAAACGCTGGCCGGCCTTCTATTGGAGATAAAGGGTGATTTCCCGCGTCGCAGGGAGATTATCGACTACAATGATTATCGTTTCCAGATACTGGAAATGGATAACCGCCGTATCTTGAAAGTTAAATTCAATCGCATCCCGGAAGGAGGGAAAGGAGAGGAGTGATGAAGTCTGTTCCGGCAATCCTGGTTTCCCTGTTTATCTTTTTGTGTATCTCCTGTACGGAATATACACCGAAACCGCGCGGCTACTTCCGTATCGAGCCGCCGAAGGCCCGTTATCAGGCATTGCCTCTGGACAGTTTGCCTTATACCTTTAATGTATCCCAGTTGGTTACGGTTGAACTTCCCCCGGTGGGAAGTCCCGAAGGATGGATCAACCTGTCTTATCCCTCGTTGGGTGTGAAGGTGTATTGCAGCTACCTGCCTGTAACCCGGAGCACATTACAGACAGCAGCGGTCGAATCCCGTTCGCTGGTTTCCCGGCAGGCCAAACAGGCCAATGCGGTGAAGGAGCAAGGGTATAGCAATCCCGAAGAACAGGTATATGGCTCTTTGTTCCTGCTCGATGGAGAGTCGGCTTCCCCCGTGCAGTTCATGTTGACGGACAGTGTTTCAAACTTCTTCCGTGGCGCTTTGTATTACGACTGCGTTCCGAATGCGGATTCGCTGGCTCCTCTGACCGACTATTTGCGGCAGGATATCATCGAGTTGATACAATCCTTTAGCTGGAAGAAGTAATGCCTGTCCTTTTTAAACATACGCGCCCCTTGTTTGGAGTCTGGAAGATCGAGGAGACTTCGGACGAACTGTTATCTATGCTCGCTCTCCGGTCGGAGTATCTGCCTTTCCTTCAGAATATAAAAACGGAGAAGCGGCGCCAGGAATGGTTAGCCAGCCGTGTGCTGCTGAAAGAACTATCAGGATCGGAATTACTGATCGCTTATCACGAAGACGGTGCGCCCTATTTACCGGACTCCGCTTACCATCTGAGCATTTCCCATACCAATGGTTATGCCGCAGTTTTATTGCAGGAGCAACCGGCGGCAGGTATCGATATCGAGTATTATTCTACCCGGATATTGAAGATACGCAGCCGCTTCATGTCTCCCGAAGAAGATGCTTCCGTCGACCCGGATAATGCAGTGAAGCACCTGCTCGTCTACTGGTGCGCCAAGGAAGCCCTGTTCAAGATGATCCGGCAGCAAGACGTCGACTTTATCGAACATCTGCATATCGAACCTTTTACTTATGCGGACTCCAGACAAATCAAAGCCTATGAAACCCGTACCGGAGATACCCAGTCCTACACCTTAAGCTATGAGGTGCGCCCTGATTTTGTCTTTGTTTACAGCTTACCTTCCGGCTCCGGTATTTCGAGGTAATACCGTTCTGATCTCTTTTGTCTGTCCTTGTCTCATTATCATAATGTCTTATACTGAATAGGGTTTACACCCAGTGTAACCATAAAGTGTAAAAAAAT